>Ga0070675_100003512_pt1 | contig 11887 bp, 13 predicted proteins | sample KBSM43metaG_FD_65343 | JGI IMG/M metagenome (GOLD analysis project Ga0070675, IMG submission 65343) | Miscanthus rhizosphere microbial communities from Kellogg Biological Station, Michigan, USA - KBS M4-3 metaG | ecosystem: Host-associated > Plants > Roots > Rhizosphere > Soil ...
TACCAGCCGGCGCCGCCGAGGGGCACGGCGGAAACGGCCTCGAAGTGGACTGTGCCGCTGGGAATCTCGCGCAGCCCCCGGCTGGTCCACTCCGGATTCGCGAAGCCGACCCCGTTCGCGTGGAGGTCGACGGCGAAGGCGGCCCGGCCGCCGGCCTCCAGATGGGCCGTCAGCACGGCATGGTCCAGCTGGGCGGCGAGCGAGCACCAGGGCTTGGATCCCTGCAGGATCCAGCCGTCTGCGGCTTCCTTGGCTTCGAGCCGCAGGCCGGGCGCCTCGGCGGCGAACACACCCCAGGTCCCCTCGAAGTCGGCATCGTCGGGATCCGGGCAGTCCCGGCCGTGCCGTGCCGCCTCGTCGCCGGCCTGGGCCAGGATCGCCACGGCATCCAGGTGTGGTTCCAGCACCCGTCCGGCGGCGACATCGACGGCGGTCACGGAGGCCAGAATCTCCCACAGGAACGCGGTCCGGCCGGCCCCTGGTTTGGGCGCCGCCGCCGCGGCCGCCTTGGCCAGCTCCAGCAGCGCCGGCACATCGCCGACGGCGTCCTGCGCCTCGGACAGCAGGGGGCTGATCGTCTCCAGCTCTGCGGCCGCGGAGCTGATCCGGACAGGTAGGGGGTGGTGCGAGATGGGGATCCCGTTCATTTCGGCTGCCTGTGTTCCTTCGGGCTGGGCGGATCGGGCTGGGCGGATCGGGCTGGGCCCGGCCACGTGGCTGAAGTCCTGCGCGTCCGCGGCCGCGCCGCCATCGCTGGCGCCGTCGACAAGTAATCTAAGCATACTTAGCACTTGGGGGTGGGCGGGCGCTTCACGGGGTCGGCTGCCACCGGCGCGTTCGCCCCGGCGGACAATCTCTTGCACCTAGCGGACGATCGCGAGGGCGAAGCCGTCCCAGCCTTTCGAACCCACGGTCTGGATCACGGTGCCGTCCAGCCGCGGGTCATCGCCCATCATCTGGAGGGTGCTGATGATTCCGGGGGCGTTGACCGGGTCCATCGACGCGTCCAGCACCGCACCCTCCCACACGACGTTGTCCACCACGATGGTGGTGCCGGGCCGGCCAAGCCGGATGGCCCAGTCCAGGTAGTGCGGGTTGTTTTCCTTGTCGGCATCGATGAACACGAAATCGAAGGGCGGCCCGGCCTCGCTTTCCAGCTCGGGCAGGGTGTCCAGCGCCGCGCCGACCCGGATGTCCACCTTGTGGCCCAGCCCGGCGTCGTCAACGTTGGTGCGCGCGACGCGGGCGTGCAGGGGGAGGTATTCGCAGGTGACCAGCCGGCCGTCGTCGGGCAGTCCCTGGGCCATCCAGATGGTGCTGAAGCCGGCCAGCGTGCCGATCTCCAGGACGCGGCGGGCACCGGAGAGCTGGACCAGCAGTTTCAGGAGTTTGCCGGCGTTGGGGGCCACTTCGATGGGCGGCATGCCTGCCTCAAGCGCGCTGGTCACGGCGCGCTTGAGTGAACGGTCCGGGCGGACCACCGCGTCGGAGAGGAAGTTCTCGACGGCGACCCAGCCGGGGGCGGATTGATGCTCGATCATGCCCCCAGTGTTCCAGCCGCCCGCGCCCGGCGGTACCCCTCCGGGCGCGCCGTTCCCGCCGGCGTTTCGGCGTCCGGTCCGGCTCAGTACGCCTAGTTTCCCGGCCGGGTTGGGATTTGCGGGCCGGTCCCGCCGGCGCCCTGCCCGTCGATGGCGTTTTCCAGCCGTTCCACCTTGCCGGTCAGCTCGCCGCTGTAGCCCGGCCGGATGTCCGCCTTGAGGACCAGCGAGACGCGCGAACCGTAGGCGCCCACCGCGTCCGTGGCCCGCTTGACGACGTCCATGACCTCGTCCCAGTCGCCCTCGATCTCGGTGAACATGGAACTCGTCCGGTTGGGCAGGCCCGACTCCCGGACGATCCGCACCGCCGCCGCGACGGCGTCGTGGACCGACGCGTCGCCGGGCGCTTGCCCGTTGGCTGGGTCACCGGAGGGTGCTACGGAGAATGCGACCAGCATGTGGTGGTTCCCTTCACTCAGTCAGGACACCGGGGGCGAAAACTTCCGGGCTGTCCGGCACCAGTCTTTCACGCGATTCCAGCCCGGCAGCGGCCGGGGGCACCTCCGCCACCGTCACATAAGTCACTACCCGCCGGTAACAGGTTCGCGCACCCTTCGCGTTGCTACCCTAGGCAAATGAACCGGGCAGTAGACCGCAGGCCGCTCCGCGCAGATGCCGCGCGCAACGTGGACAAAATCATCGCCGCGGCCCGCCAGTGCTTCCGCGAGCACGGCCCCGAGGTGCCGCTGCAGACCATTGCCGTCACCGCCGGCGTGGGTCCCGCCACCCTTTTCCGGAATTTCGCCGACAAGGAAGAGCTGGTGCTCGCTGCCCTGAACCAGCAGCTCCGGCTGCAGGTGGATCCGGCCATCGATGAGGCCCTGGCCGATCCTGACGCCGCCGCAGGGCTCTTTCGGGTCATCGATGCCACGATGCATGTCGCCAGCGAAGAAGCCAACCTGCTGGGAGCTGTCGCGGGCCGGCGCGGGCTGCTGACCGGGATCACGGGCGGCCTGATTGAATCCATCGCCGTGCTGCTGGGCCGGGGCCAGGGGCAGGGCACCCTGCGCAGCGATATTTCCATGACGGACATGATCCGCCTGCTGGCCATGCTGATCGGCGTCGTGGACACCATGGAGCCGGGCTCCGACGCGTGGCGCCGGCCCGTGGCGCTGGTTGAGGACGCCATCCGGACGGAGCGGCCGGACCGGGCGTTGCCGCCGCAGGCCCCGCTGACGGGCACCGCGTTCGACGCCGTTCTCGGCTAGCACCCATAAGCGCCGGTTCCTGCAGGTGCCCCGACAGCCCGGTGCCCGGCTCTAGTCTTCGGCCGGCTTTTCCTTGGCTTCGAGAAGGTGTTGCTGAAGCTTCTCTTCGGCTTCCCGACGGCGGCGGGACATTTCGCGCATTTCACGGGTGGACTCAGCCCCGCCGGAAACATACGGCTCGTGCGCCTTGGTGCGCTGATCCTTGCGCGGCTCCGCGGCCTGCTGCTCCGCGGCCTGCTCGTCGGCAGCCTCCCGGTCGGCAGCCGGCAGCTCGCCGTCGTGTTCAGTCATGTTCGAATGCTCCCATGCGATCCCGGCACCAAGTAGGGACTAAAGACCGTTCCGGCCGCACCCACAGCCGGTCCGCGGCCCAGCGCGGTCAGGCGTCCCACGAACGGGTCAGTCCCAGCCGAGCAGCCGGAGCCCGGCGGCCGCGGCCGCGCCGGCGATCACCACCACCAGGAACGGCGCGCGCAACCACAAGGCGATGGCCGCCGCCGCCAAGGCGCCAAGCCGGGCGTCCAGGACGAGCGACTGGCCGGAGGCCACAGCATTGACCACCGTCAGGGACGCCAGCAGCCCGATTGTCATGGTCCCGGCAATCCTGGACGTCCGCGGGTTGCGGAGCAGGCTGGCCGGCACCAGGTAGCCGAGCAGCTTCCAGGCGTAGGCGAGCAGGCAGGAGAGCAGCAGCCACATCCAGAGGTTCATGCGTCGTCTCCGGTGCGTTCGCCGCGGGAATCGCGGGCAGGGTCGTGGTGGTGGTGGTGCACGTGGTCCTCCGCGTACGGATCGACGTCCGGCTCCAGGCCCTCGTCGCTGCGGCCGTGGCTGAACCAGCCGATCCCCGCCGCGACCACGGCGGCGACGAGGATCGGCACTCCCGGGGGCACGAACGGCACGGCCAGCACGGTGGCCAGCGCGCAGACCACCGCGATGGCCACAGGTTCCCTGCCTTTCAGCCGCGGCCAGAGCAGGCCCAGGAAGGCCGCCACGGCGGCGCCGTCCAGTCCCCACTGTTTGGGATCCCCGAGTGCCCCGCCGGCCAGTGCGCCGAGGGCGGTGAACAGGTTCCAGAGGACAAAGACGCCGATTCCGGCGGTCCAGAAGCCGCGTTTCTGCTCGTCGGGATCCGTCTGCCCGGTGCTGGTGGCGGTGGACTCATCGATGGTCAGTTGGGCCGCGGCAAACTTCCGCCACCCCCGCGGCTGTAGGAGGGCATTGATCTGCATGCCGTAGATGCCGTTGCGCATGCCCAGCAGCGTCGCGGCGCCCATCGCCGCGACGCCGGACCCGCCGCCGGCCACCACACCGATGAAGGCGAACTGCGAGCCGCCGCTGAACAGCAGCAGGCTCAGCGCCATGGTCTGCCAGAAATCCAGGCCTGAGGTTACGGACAGCGCGCCGAAGGAGACGCCGTAGAGGCCGGTGGCGATGCTGATCGACAAACCGATCCGCACCGCCGGTGACTGCAGGATTTTCACGGGCGCCGGTTCCGCCGTGTCAAAGTCCAGGCCCATGCGATGAGGGGCGCCTGGAGCGGGAGCCGCAGGGTGTGCACGCGTCGCCGGCGCGGCGAGCCCTCCGGCCCGTAGGCCTTGCGCAGGGCGTCCACGTGGCCGGCGAGGAAGGCTGCGAACAGCGCCGTGACGCAGCCGGCGGCGGCCCTCCGGGTGGCCGGGACCAGGAGCCCGACGGCGGCGGCGGCTTCCAGCAGCCCGCTCACTGCCACCCATTCCTCACGGGACAGGACGGCCAGGGGCCCGTTCGGCTGCTCGCCGGAGTCGTCCCGGCACAGGAAGTCGGGTACCACCGGGTGGAAAAATTCAGGCTCGCGGAAGTGCTTGGCGGCGCTGGTGAGCAGCAGCGCGCTCATCGCTGCCGCGGACAGCGTCTGGAGGTCCGGGACGGGCCGGCGAAATGGCATGCAACAACTCAACCACAGCGGCCCCGCCGGCCGTAATCCGCGGGGACGCAGGGGATGTGAAGATGTCGGCCCAGGATCCGTGGAGCGGCCAGGCGGCTACCGTGGGGGCCGGCTGTCCGCCATGAGCTGGGAGAGGACCTGGGCCGGCCAGTTGGTGGTGATCTCCTGGATCCCGAGTTTCCGGCACCGTTCGACCTCGTCCTCGGTGTCGACCGTCCACACCCGGCACCGCAGCCCCGAGGCGAGCCAGCGCTGAACGGCCGGGGCGTGCGTGCGGACGTACCCGATGCCGGGGCCGGCAATGCCCGCCCCGGCCGCCGCCAGGATCCGTTCCCCCTCAGCCTGGGCGGCCTTCATCACGTTGGCCAGCGCCCCGCCGGTCAGGGCACCGAGGCCCAGTTCCTCCCGGATGTCCGCCACATTGACGTCATCCACGAGCTGGCAGACGGCCGCGGCCGGTACGGACTCCAGGAGGTGTTTTACGGAGTCGGGGCTAAAGCTCATAAAGGAAACCGTGATGTTCTCCAGCATCGACGTCCGCGGATCCCAGCCTTGGGACCTCAGGACCTCCAGGGCCCGGTCCTCGAGTCTGAGCTGGTACGGGCTCGGGTGTTTGAACTCGATCGCCAGCCCGATCCCGCGGCCGGCCGCGCGCAGGATGTCGAGCAGGTCCGGCAGGGTCAGGAACTGCCCGGACTTGGCGCCGTAGGCCTCCGGGATCCGGGCTCCCTTCCAGGAGGAGAAGTCCAGTTCCTGGAGTTCTTGCAGCGTCCGGTCGGCCACCTGGCCGGTGCCGTCCGAGGTGCGGTCCAGGGTGGCATCGTGCAGGAGCACCACGTGCTGGTCCCGGGTCAGGTGGACATCGCATTCCACGCCGTCGGCGCCGTCGGCGATTGCCTGCAGGTACGCGGCCCGGGTGTGCTCGGCGAAAGTTCCGCTGGCGCCGCGGTGGGCATAGACCAAAGGCCGGGCGGCGGCAGGCTCATCAGTGGTCATGGTGCCACGTTAGCGGACCGTCCGTTTCCGTGGCGGGCTAGGCTGGGCTCATGCAGGTCAATACTGAGTCAACTTCCCTGACCGGCGCCGCGGGACGTCCGGGCGGCGCCCGGCGGGGCGGTCCCCCCGGACAGCGTTCCGCTGCCTCCAGCGACGTCGAGAAGGCCGCGGCGCTGCGCCGGATGAAGCTTCTGGCCCTCTCGCTGCTGGTCGTCATGGCGGTGATCTTCATCGTCGCGTTCGCCCTGCAGAAGCAGTACCCGGGGCTCGAATACGTCCGCGCCGCTGCCGAGGGCGGCATGGTCGGTGCCCTCGCGGACTGGTTCGCCGTCACGGCCCTGTTCAAGTACCCCATGGGCATCAAGATCCCGCACACCGCGATCATCCCGCGCCGCAAGGACCAGATCGGCGCCTCGCTGGGCGAATTCGTGGAAACCAATTTCCTCTCCGAACAGGTGGTCCAGGAGAAGCTGGCGTCCGCAGACATTGCGCGCAAGGCCGGCGCCTGGCTGTCCAGCCCCGGCGGCCCGGACCGGGTCGCCAAGGAGGGTGCCGCCGTCATCCGCGGCGCGTTCAAGGTCCTCAACGACGACGACGTCCAGGCCGTGATCGAGTCCATGGTCCGCAAGCACCTGCTCACCCCGCCGTGGGGGCCGCCGGTGGGCCGGCTCGCCGAGCGGATTTTCGACGACGGGCACCACCATGCGCTGGTGGACCTAATGGTGGACCGCACCGTGGACTGGGTGCGGGACAACCAGGAGACGGTCAACAGGCTGGTCACCGACCGGTCCCCGACGTGGGTGCCCTCGTTCGTGGACGGGCTGGTGGGCGACAAGGTGTACGTGGAGATCCTCAAGTTCACCCGCGCCGTGCAGTCCGACCCGCAGCACCAGGTCCGCCTCTCGATCGACAAGTACCTCAAGGAACTCGCGCAGGACCTGCAGCATGATCCTGTCATGATCGCCCGCGCCGAGGGCATCAAGGCCCAGGTGCTTGGCGATCCGGAGGTCCGCGAGCTCGCCTCCCGCACCTGGGACACCATCAAGACGGCCCTGCTCACCGCCGTCGATGACCCGCACAGCGAACTGACCGTCAAGTTCAAGGCGGCCGTGCATGACTTCGGCACCCGGCTGCTGGTCGATCCCGAGCTCGCCGGCAAGGTGAACGCCTGGATCGGCGACGCGGCCGGCTACCTCGTGAAGACCTACCGCTCGGACATCGCGGGGGTCATCACGGACACCGTGGCCCGCTGGGATGCCGAAGAGACGTCGCAGAAGATCGAACTGCAGGTCGGCAGGGACCTGCAGTTCATCCGGATCAACGGCACGGTGGTGGGCGCCCTGGCCGGGCTGGCCATCTTTACGCTGGCCACCCTGCTGTTCGGCTAGTTCCTGGGCTGCGCTAGGCGGCCGCGACCTTGGCCTTGGTCCTGCCGTGCATGGCGAAGATGGTGAAGACCAGCGCCGCGAGCGCTGTGGCGACTAGCAGCAGCAGCCCGATCGCGTAGCTGTGCGCCGCGGCGTCATAGGTGGCGCCCATGATCAGCGGCGGGAAGTAGCCGCCCAGGCCGCCGGCCGCGCTGACCACCCCGCTGATGCTGCCGACCTTGCCCTCCGGCGCGAGGACCCCCACCCAGGCGAACACCCCGCCCGTGCCCAGGCCCAGCGCCGCCGCCATGGCGACGAACGTCAGGCCGGCGGGGACATCGCCGTCGGGCTGCAGGTTCACCACCCAGGCGAGGACAGCGACACCGGCGAGGGCGGCGATCACCACGGGCTTGGGACCGATCTTGTCGGCGAGTACGCCGCCCACCGGCCGCGCCAGCACGGCGGCGAGCGCAAAACCCGCGGTGCGGGCGCCGGCCGCGCTGGGATCGAAGCTGTAGACATCCCGGAGGTACGTGGGCAGATACGTGGCGAAGGAAACGAAGCCACCGAAGAGGACTGCGTAGAGGAAGCACAGCTTCCACGTGACCGGGGTCTTCGCGGCGTCGATCAGCTTGGGCATCACGGGCGCGTTGCTGCGGGTCCAGCCCGGCGCCTCCTTCATTCGGAACCAGATGATGGCGGCCATGACCGCCAGAATCGCGGCGATCAGCAGGTGGGTGGGAACGTAGCCGATGGCGGCGACAAGCCGGGGGTTCAGGAAAGCGGCCAGGGCCGTTCCGCCCATGCCCGCGCCGAAGACGCCGGTGGCGAAACCCCGCCGGGCGGGCTCGTACCAAGCGCTGACGAAGGGGATCCCGACGGCGAAGACGGTTCCGGCGACCCCCAGCAGCACGCCGGCAGCCAGCACCAGGGCGAAGGAGTCGAGGCTGCCGCCGACGGCCACCAGCAGGATCGGGACGATGGAGGCCAGCAGGACAAAAGTGAACATGGCGCGGCCGCCGTACTTGTCCGTCAAGGCGCCGACGACGATCCGCCCCAGCGAGCCGACGAAGACGGGCATGGCCACGAGCACGCCGGTGGTGGCCGGATTGAGGTGCAGGTGCTGGGTGTAGAACGCGCTCAGCGTGGCGATGGAGTTCCAGGCCCAGAAGCACACCACGGAGGTCGAGGTGGCGAGCGTCAGATTGAGCGCCCGGCCCGCGGGGGCGGCGACGGGCGGGGACACTGCTCCGGCCACGGCGGTCTCCTTCCTGGTTCAACAGCGGTTCAGCAACGCAGCTTCAGCGATGGCGCCGGGTCACCGGTTCCTGGTGTCCCGGTCCCGGGTTCCGACGGCGGACCAGCCCCGCCGCGCGCCGGCCGTGGAGCTCCGGGCGCCGGCAGCGCCGGCTGTGCCTTTGGCCCCGGCCCCACCGGTGTCCCGGTCCCGGGAGCGGTAGACGATGTAGGGGCGGAAGAGGTAGTGGAACGGGGCCGTGAAGGCATGGACCAGGCGCGTGAACGGCCAGATCACGAACAGCGCCATGCCTACCAGGGTGTGCAGGTGGAAGGAGAACGGCGCCGCGGCCATCGCCGCGATGTCGGGCTGGAAGATGAACAGCGAGCGGAACCACGGGGCCACGGTCTCGCGGTAATTGTGCCCGTGCTCGCCCTCGAAGACACTCGCCAAGGTGGTCCACAGCCCGAACACAATGGCCGCGGTGAGCACCACGTACATGGTCTTGTCATTGCCGGTGGTGGCCATGAAGACCGGCCCGGTGGTCCGGCGGCGGTAGATCAGCAGGAGGATCCCGCCCAGCGTTCCGACCCCGGCGATCCCGCCGACCATCAGGGCGTTGAAGTGGTAGAACTCCTGGCTCATCCCGGCCGCTTGGGTCCAGCCCATCGGAATGACCAGGCCGAAGAAGTGACCGGCGATTACGGCGAGCAGGCCAAAGTGGAACAACGGGGACGCAATCCTCAGCAGCCTGGACTCGTAGAGCTGGGAAGACCTCGTGGTCCAGCCGAACTGGTCGTACTTGTAGCGCCAGAGAAGTCCGCCGACCAAAACCACCACCATGACGTACGGGAGAACGCCCCACAGCACGATGTCCAGTGCGGAGAGTCCGACGGCGGATCCGGGTTCCGCTTCGAATGCCAGCATGCTCAGGCCCCCTTCACGGGCAGCAGGCGCGGATCGTACGGGTCCAGGCCCACGGCCTCGGTGGGCGGGCCGTAGCCGGCCATCCGCATGACGGCCTGCTCGTCCGCCGGGGATTTCCCGGGCAGCGTGGCGCAGACGGCCTGCAGGATCCGGGCGTGCGGCAGCTGGTCCCGGAGCAGCCCGAAGCGGAGCATCTCCAGGCTCGCCCGGAAGCGCGTCAGCAGCTCGCGGCCGGCCGCCAGGTCCACCAGCGCGGCGTATTCGAGGACCATCGGGAGGTAGTCGGGCAGTTCCCCGTGGGTGTCCACCAGGATGTCGCTTTGCCGGTAGGTCTTCTTGAAGTTGCCCAGAACCTCGCCGCGGCGCCGGGTGTCCCCGTCAGTCCAGTAGGACAGGTGCAGGGCGTGGCGCTTTCCGAGGTCGAACTCGCGCACGTACTGGGACTGGAGCTGGATCGGCGGCGTGGACTCCAGCTGGTCCAGGACTGCCACGAAGTCCGCCGTGGCGCCGGGGAACTCTGCCAGCGCGGCCCGCATCAGCGGGACCCGGCCGGTCAGTTCTTCGTCAGGGTACGACAGGCACCAGGCCGCCGCGAGGTAGAGGACCTGCTGGCGGCGGGTCATGGCTGCTCCCCCGCCGGAGGGGATTCCGCGGGGCCCGCCGGTTTCGGCGGCGGCGGTTCCGCCGGAGGCGGTTTTTCCGGAAGCAACGCCTTTTCCGGAAAAAGCCCGGAGGGTGCTCCGGTGCCGTCCCAGTTCAGCAGGTTCACCCTGCCGCGCAGGGTGGTTTCGCCGGGCGCGGAGCCGGAGGTCTGCCGGTCCCGGAGGGCGTTGAAGGTTTCCACCGCCACGGGGACGGGCCGGCCGCTGGCTTCGCCGAAGTGGGCGGTATCCTGCATGCCGGGGCCGCCCTCGAAGTCGAGCGAACAGCCCATTTCCTCGAGGTCGTGGGCCTGTTCCACGTGGGCCTTCGGGATGACGTAGCGCTCCTCGTATTTCGCGATCGCCATCAGTCGGTACATCTCGTACATGCTCTGGCTGTCCATCCCCACGGCCTCCGGGATGGCGTCGTCCGGGTCGTTGCCGAGGCTGATGCCGCGCATGAAGGAGCGCATGGCGGCGAGCTTCTTCAGCACCGCGGTGACCCGGTCCGCGTCGCCGGCGGTGAAGAGTTCAGCGAGGTATTCCACCGGGATGCGCAGCGCGTCGATGGCGCCGAAAAGGTTGCCGGTGTCCTCGCCGTCGTGGCCTTGGTCGCGCAGCAGGTCCACCACGGGTGAGAGCGGCGGCACGTACCAGACCATCGGCATGGTCCGGTATTCCGGGTGCAGCGGCAGCGCCACCTTGTAGACCTTGGCCAGGGCGTAGACCGGCGAGCGCCCGGCGGCGTCGATCCAGTCTTCGGGGATGCCCTGGGCCCGGGCCTCGGCCTGGACGGCGGGGTCGTTCGGGTCCAGCAGCACGTCCATCTGGGCGTCGTAGAGTGCCCGGGGGTCCGTGACGGCGGCCGCCGCGGTGACGGCGTCGGCGTCGTACAGGAACAGCCCCAGGTACCGCAGCCGGCCCACGCAGGTCTCGGAGCAGACTGTCGGGAGCCCCACCTCCACCCGCGGGTAGCAGAAGGTGCACTTCTCGGCTTTGCCGGTCTTGTGGTTGAAGTAGATCTTCTTGTAGGGGCAGCCGGTGACGCACTGGCGCCAGCCGCGGCATTTGTCCTGGTCCACCAGCACAATCCCGTCCTCCACCCGCTTGTAGATCGCGCCGGAGGGGCAGGAAGCCATGCAGGACGGGTTCAGGCAGTGCTCGCAGATCCGCGGCAGGTAGAACATGAAGGTTTGTTCGTACGCGAACTTGATCTTGTCCTCGGATTCCCGCCGGACCTTCTCCACGATCGGGTCCAGGTGGCCGTTCTCGGCGGAGCCGCCGAGGTCATCGTCCCAGTTCGCGGACCACGTGATCTTGGTGTCCTCCCCGGTGATCAGGGACTTGGGCCGGGCAACCGGGAAGTCGTCGCCCAGGGGCGCGTCAACGAGGGTCTTGTAGTCGTAGGTCCATGGCTCGTAGTAGTCCTTGAGCTCGGGCTGGACCGGGCTGGCGAAGATCCCGAAGAGCTTCTTGACCCGGCCGCCGGCCTTGAGCACCAGCTTCCCGCGCTTGTTCAGCGCCCAGCCGCCGTGCCACTTCTCCTGGTCCTCGTAGCGGCGCGGATAGCCCTGCCCGGGGCGGGTTTCGACGTTGTTGAACCAGACGTATTCGGTGCCGGCACGGTTGGTCCAGGCCTGCTTGCAGGTCACGGAACAGGTGTGGCAGCCGATGCATTTGTCCAGGTTCATGACCATGCCCATTTGGGCCATGACACGCATCAGTACAGCACCTCCTGGGAACGACGCCGGACGGTGGCCACCATGTCGCGCTGGTTTCCGGTGGGGCCAAGGTAGTTGAACGCGTAGGCGAGCTGGGCGTAGCCGCCGATCAGGTGCGAGGGCTTGACCAGCAGCCGGGTTACGGAGTTGTGGATGCCGCCGCGCCGCCCGGTAGCCTCGGACTTGGGCACGTCAATGGTGCGTTCCTGCGCGTGGTGCACATAGACCACGCCGGCCGGCATCCGGTGGCTGACGATCGCCC
>Ga0070675_100003513_pt1 | contig 11886 bp, 10 predicted proteins | sample KBSM43metaG_FD_65343 | JGI IMG/M metagenome (GOLD analysis project Ga0070675, IMG submission 65343) | Miscanthus rhizosphere microbial communities from Kellogg Biological Station, Michigan, USA - KBS M4-3 metaG | ecosystem: Host-associated > Plants > Roots > Rhizosphere > Soil ...
CCTTCATGCACGAGCGTGTGATGACGCCGGCAGAGCAGCATCAGGTTGTCGAGCGAGGTCGGCCCGCCCTCGGCCCAGTGGACGCGTCGGCCCGCCGCTGGGAGAACGTGACCTCTTCGGAAATCGAGTCCGGTGCTGCAGCCTTCCGGTTCTCCTGATACAGCTTCTCGGAGGCCGCCTCGAGCGCGCGCTGCACCACAGCGCCCTGTTCAGGCGTGAGACGGGCGCGCAGGATGACCATGCCGTCTTCATCCACGTACGTCGTAACCGAGCGCGTCAGACTCCGCCGCTCTGTCTCGCGAGCTTCCTCCATGCGGTCGCATCGGCGCCAGGCTCGCGCCACACGCTCCACCTGCCCGGCCGTGGCGGGTACGCAAGCTCGAGGAGCCGTGCCTCGTTATCGAGCGTGGCGACCCGAGTGAGCGCGCGAACCTTGGCATACGAGATCTCTCGCGCTTAGAGCCCCACTGAGACGCGGCAGTCCGGGCAGGGCCCTTGCCACCAACATCACGAGCAGTTCGTATGTCGCAGCATGGATGCGGGCGTCGAGATCGGCAATGGTCTCACCGAGCTGTTCGACGGAGTGCAGGGAATCATGCGCGATGGTGTGCCGGGCGACGAACGCGTCCCAGCGATCCGCAGACGCGCTCTCAGGTCTGTTTAAACGCAGTCCTCGATCGCGCCGCGGGCGCCGCTGAAAAGCTGTCAAGTCAAGAGTGCGGACCGGCGCGTGTGGTAACAAATTGACCCCGCAATCTCACGGGCGACTGCCGCGCCAGTCCTACCAAACGTAGCAGCCAGTGTCGTAGAGAATCCGTGCGAGAGCGCGAGCAACATCAGCAGTTGGGGGGCGTTCAGGATCGCCTAATCTCCACCGGCGCGCGTCCGCAGCTCGCTCAAGGGCCTCAGCGGAAGGTCGTCGCCCGGATAGTGCCAGATCGTTCCGCTTCCCTGGTCGAACCGACCCCAGCCGATGTTGACGCGCGCAGAGAGCGCGAAGGAAGACGGCCAACACCGCGGCCCGCCGGCGAGCGGAGTCAGCCGTTACCTTTCGCTCGTCCATCCGCCTTTTTGGTCGCAGCTTTCTTGGCGGCGGCTTTCTTGGGCGGGGTGGCGGCCTTCTTCGGAGCCGCGGTCTTCTTCTTCGCCGTCGCGTGCGCGACGGGCGCCACGGCGGGCGCGGCGCCCTTGCCCTCGCGCTCCGCCCGCAGCGCCAGCGCGCGCGTGATGATCGACTGAAACAGCTTGCCGGTGTCGCCGCCTTCGGCAGGACGATTCGATCGCCAGATGTCGGGATTGTCCTGCGACAGGATGTCGGCGAAATCGCCCTCGCTCTTGACGCTGAGCGGCGCGAACTCGGCGATGTCCACCGGGCCGGCCCAGTCGTCGCGATGCTTGATGAGCAGCCACGAGGTCTTGCCCTCGCTGCCGCCGCCGCGGCTGTTGCCTCCGCCTCCCCACCCTCGAGTGCGCACGAGCACCCACGAGCCTTTCAGCTTGTAGCCGTCCAGCGTGAACTTGAGATCGCCCTTCTTCAAGGCGCCTTCGATATCATCCGTCTCCGGCGTCCACGTCCCCTTGTCCCACAGCATCACGATGCCGGCGCCGTAGCCGGACGGGATCACGCCCTCGAATTCCCCGTACTCGACCGGGTGATCCTCGACGTGCATCGCCAGGCGCTTGATCGCAGGGTCGAGCGACGGCCCCTTGGGCACGGCCCATGACAGCAGCACACCGTTGTGCTCGAGGCGGAAGTCGTAGTGCAGGTGGCTGGCCAGGTGCTTCTGCACGCAGAAGAACCGTGCCGTTCGGCCAGCGGGCGACCGGTGGGCCTTGTCTCCGGCGGGTTCGGGCGACTTCGTGAAGTCGCGCTTCTTGCGATAGTCGTCGAGCGCCACGTCTATCGCGCTTCGCCGGTCAGGCGGGACACCGGCTTGATCAGCAGGGCCATGATGACCGCGGCGCCCACCAGCACGCCCGTCATCACCGCGAACAGCGTCGAAAACGGCATCGTCTCGATGAACCCCGCCGCCCAGCCGGCGAGCTTGTTGCCGAAGGCGATGGCCAGGAACCAGACGCCCATCATCAAGCCGACGATACGCGGCGGCGCGAGCTTGGTGACGGCGCTCATGCCCACCGGATACAGGCAGATCTCGCCGAATTCCGAAATGGCGTAGGACACGACGATCCACCAGGGGCTCACGCGGATGCCTTCCCCGGCCTGCGCCATCCCGCCGGCGGGCACGAGGATCAGGTACGACATCCCCATGAAGAACAGCCCGAGCGCGAATTTTCCGCTGATGGACGGCTGTTTGGCGCCGAGCGTCGTCCACGTCCACGTAAAGAGCGGCGTGAGCAGGATCACGAAGATCGGCTGTATCGACTGAAACCACGACGAGGGAATCGCAAAGCCAAAGGCTTCGAGCCGTGTGAAGCGATCGGTGAAGAGGTTGAGCGTGGAACCGGCCTGCTCGTAGCCGGCGAAGAACAGGATGCCGAACGAGAAGAACACGCCGATGGCGGCGATGCGCTTCCACTCCGCTCCGGAGATGAGCGGTGTGCCCGCCGCGCGCGCCGCGCCGGGCTCGTCGCCCGCGGGACTGCCGGCGAGCGCCGTGGCCGCGCCCAGACGTTCGACGGCGACCTTGAGATAGTGGCGCCCGAAGGCGAGCTGAATCAGCCCGAGCGCCATGCCCACGCCTGCCGAGGCGAACCCCACGTGCCAGCTCACACGCTGCGCGAGGTACCCGGCGACGAGCGGACCGAGCAGGGCACCGACGTTGATCCCCATGTAGAAGATCGAAAACCCGTTGTCGCGGCGCAGGTCCCCCTGCGGGTAGAGCGAGCCGACAAGCGTGCTGACGTTCGGTTTCAAGAGCCCCGTGCCCATGACGATGAGGGCGAGGCCGATGTAGAAGAACGGCAGCTGTGGAAACACCAGTGAGAAGTGGCCCAGCATGATCACGGTGCCGCCGATGAGCACGCTGCGGTACTGACCGAGCCAGCGGTCCCCGAGGATGCCGCCCAGAATCGACGCGCCCCATGCCGAACCGGTATACGTGCCGTAGATCGATGTGGCGTCCGAATCAGCCATGCCGAGCCCACCGGCCAGCACGGGCGTCGTCATGTAGAGGATGAGGAACGCCCGCATGCCGTAATAGCTGAACCGTTCCCACATCTCTGTGAAGAACAGCGTCGAGAGCCCGCGCGGGTGTCCGAAGAAGCTGCGATCGTCGGTGAGCTGTGAGCTGATCACGGCGGGCCGGCGTGGGCTACTTCGTCTCCGGCACGTAGCCGGGAGGCAACGCCGCGTTTTCGCCGAAGAAAAAGTCTTCGAGGTGCTTCGCGATCAGCTCCTGGGCTTCCTTCTGCCACGGCATCAGGCGGTACTCGTTGAGGATCATCTTCTGACGCTCCTCCCACATCTTCCACGCCTGCGCCGAGACGTTCTCGAAAATCCGCTGTCCCAGGGGGCCCGGCCACGGGGGCGTCTCGAGGCCGGGAAGGTCTTTCTGGAGCTTGGTGCAGTGCACGATCCGAGGGGTAGACATGCTCCCATGGTAACTCCGGCGCTGGTGCAGCCGTTCCCCAAGCCCCAATTCTGGAATCGCCTGTAGATCTGTCTGTAGATCTGACCATCCCAGCTGTCTGCTTCCGAGTCAGCCGCGTATGTGCTTTTTACGTCAGCGAGGGCCTGCCCCGGCCCGAGTGCTCTGAAACTCGTTCATTCCCAACCTTATCCATGCTGGCACACCGCTTGTAACCACCCCGGCATGGCCCGGGTCGTCGGGCAATGGACGTTCGGGGCGTAGGGCGTTGCGCGAGAAAGGGCGCGTCCATGTCGCCTGACACAAGACACAGGGAGGGAACCGTGAGCGAAATTCGCAAAGACAGCCGTGGTTTTGCGTCGATGGCCGCTGAAAAGCAGCGTGAGATTGCCAGCAAGGGCGGCCGGGCCGCGCATATGAAGGGGACCGCTCACGAGTGGACGTCCGAGGAAGCGCGCGCGGCGGGCCGCAAGGGCGGGCAGATCAGCCGCGGCGGGCGTGGACGCCTGCTCATTCCGCAGCCGCAGGTGCCGCAGGGGAACCCCGTGCGGCCCGGGATGGAATAAGACTTCGGACGCTACCCGTCGTTCGGGAGTGAGCCCGGGGCGCTGGCTTTACCTGGCCGGCTGTCCGGGCTCGCTTCATTTCCAGGACATCGCCTCAAGCTCGGACGCGCTGATGCGCGACCGGCGCCTAGCGTGGCGCGCTCGGCACCGGCGGGATCTTCTCGTTCGGATACCAGTAGTGCGAGTGGCAGTTCTCGCACGCGCTCTCGATCTGCTCGCCGACCTCGAACAGCTTCTGCGCGTCCTTGGCGTCGGCGGCCGCCACGGCGGCCATGCCGGCCTCGTGCAGCGCCTTGGCGCGCTGGATGAAGGCCGCGCGGTCCTTGTTGATCAGGACCTCCATTTCCGCCGGTTCAAGCTCCACGCCCGGCGTGTCTGATTTCTCGTGCGGCTGCGCGACGTGGCGGCCCGGCATCATCAGCAGGTTGGCCGCTTCCGACAGGCCGACCGCGCCGTGCCGCACCTTCAGCCACTCCTCCGGGGTCTTCGGCACCGTATCGATCGTGCCCTTTGCGGTCTGGACGGTGGTCACCGCGTTCCAGACCAGATCGGCTGACGGATCCACGATCGACTGCATGAGATCCTTGACGGTCGCCGCGGCCTCGTACTGTGGCGCATCGGATGCCGTCGCCGGCGCTGGCGCCGGCTCACTCGTGCTGCACGCCGCGGTGATGCACAGCGCGGCAAGCGCGAGCACCAGACGGCCGCGCCATGAAAAGGTTCGCATGGGCGCCAGTATGGCTTGGAAGGCGGGCATGGGCAAATAAACGCTCTCTGACGAGAGGTTCAGGGAATATTCAGGTTCTGGCCGTTGCACCGCACCGTAAGATCGAGCGCAGGAGCGATCGCAACGGCATGCAGACGTCCTTGAGGAGTCGGGCCCGCACCAGTGCTGTGGCGTTGGCAGGTGCGATTGTCCTATCGGGGTGCAGTGCGAAGCCGGAGGCCACGCAGCCGCCGGCCGCTCCGGTGTTCACGCCGGTGCTTTCCGTCAAGGAATTGATGGAGAACATCGTGGATCCGCAGGCCGACTACGTGTTCGACGCCGTCGGGTCGGACATCTCGCACAACGCCGTCGTCGACATCAAGCCGACGACCGACGAGGATTGGATCAAGATCCAGCGCGGCGCCTACGTGCTGGCGGAGTCGTCCAACCTGCTGAAGATGACGCGCAAGATGGCGCCCGATGGCGTGGGCAACGTCGCGCCGGGCGGGCCCGAGCTCACGCCGTCGCAGATCGAGGCCAAGGTCAAGGAAAACCCCGCGCTCTGGAATTCGCATGCCGACACCTTGCGCGCCGAGGCGCTCAAGGTGATCGACATCGTCAGGGCGCGCGACGCCGACAAGCTGCTGGCGGCCGGCAGCGCCATCGATCAGGCCTGCGAAGCGTGTCATCTCGATTTCTGGTATCCCGGCGATCGCGAAGCCGTGGTCAAGGATCGCAACAGCCGCGCCTACACCGTCCCGCCGAAGAAGTAAGATACGAGAGTTCACGGTTGCGGCCATGTGGCCGCAGGCAAGAGGGAATCCGGTACGTTGCCCCAGCGGGCAGCAAGTCCGGAGCTGACTCCGCAACTGTAAGCGGCGAGCCGTTCGCGCACGAGCGCCACTGGTGGGACGCACCCACTGGGAAGGCCAGCGAACCGGTACCGACCCGCAAGCCAGGAGACCTGCCGTGCGCACGTGCATCGTCCTCGGGCGGGGGTCCCCGAGCGGCGCCCGCTGACGCTCCGGCACCTGCCCGCGTCTCTCAGGCGTCCTCTTCTTCCCGCCCGTGGTGGTCCGGAGGAGGGCCCTCATGTCCAGAATCACGCTCGCTGTCCGCCCTGACGAAGAGTTCAGGAACTTTTCAGGTGCGGTCACTGCACCGCTCACTAGAATCCCCGCTTCCGCCCTTGGAGAGTGCATGAATCGATGGAGGCAGGACGTGTGCGCGGGTCTGTATCTGCTGGCAAGCCTGGTGCTGCCGGCGGTCGCGCAGGCCCAGTCTGCCACCGTGAGTGGCCTCGTGCTCGACCAGCTCGGCGCGCGGTTGCCGGGCGCCACCGTGACGCTGGTGGGTGAGCAGCAGGACGCCGGCAATGCCACGGCGGGCGGCGACGGCAGCTACAGCATCGCCAACGTCGCGCCGGGCCGCTACCGTGTGCGTGGCGAGTTGAGTGGTTTCGAGACCACGGTGACGGCGCCGTTCTTTGTCGGCGGCGGAATCGCCACCGTGAACGTGTCGATGGCGGTTGGCCCGTTGCAGCAGGCGGTCGTGGTCACGGCAGCCGCGGCCGAGATCTCGCAGGCTCAGACCGGCGCGCCGGTGACCGTCATCGACCAGCAGCTGCTGGAGGCGATCAACAAGCCCGACGTCCTCGAGGCGCTGCGGCTCACGCCCGGCACCAACATCCAGCAGACCGGCGCCCGCGGCGGCAACACGTCGATCTTCCTGCGCGGCGGCAGCTCCAACTTCACCAAAGTGCTGATCGACGGTGTCTCCGCCAACGACATCGGCGGCGGTGTGGACCTGGCGCAGCTGCAGACGACGGGCGTCGGGCGCATCGAGGTGCTGCGCCAGTCCAACAGCGTGGTCTACGGCAGCGACGCCCTGACCGGGGTGGTCAACATCGAAACCCGGCGTGGCCGCACGCGCGTGCCCGAACTGAACTACACGCTCGACGGCGGCAACTACGGGACCGTGCACACCGACCTCGGCGTCGGTGGCGCCGTGAAACGCTTCGACTATTTCTCCGACTACTCGTTCTTCGACACCGACAACGAGGTGCCGAACAACGGTTACCGAAACCACACCTACGCCGGCCGCTTCGGCGTCGCGCTCGGCGGCGGCACCGACCTGAGCGGCACCATCCGCCACATCGATGCCAAGTACGGCAGCCCGAACGGCTTCACGCTGTTTCAGATCGCCGACGACTCCACGCAGAAGAACGGCCTGACGTTTGGCGGTGTCACCGCCTCGTCGCAGTGGACCAACCGCGTGCAGAGCAGCGTCCGGTTCGGCATGTCGGATCAGACGACGAACTCCCTGAACCCGACGCCGAATGGCACCTATGTCGATCCGTTCGGCTTCGGCGGCAACTACCTGGGCGACGTCGTGACGATCACCGGCGCCAACGGCTACAGCGTGACCGGCCGCGGCATCCTCGACTACGCGTTCAGCCCGTTCCCCTCCACCTTCGACAGCCGCACTGCACGGAAGACGCTCTCCGGCCAGGCGACCGTGCAGGTGGCGACGAACGTCCACGTGTCGGGCGGCGCCCGCTACGAGCGCGAGCAGGGCTACGACGACCCCGAGGCCGATCCGAGCGCCACGCGCGACAACGGCGGCGTGTTCGTCGAAGGGCGCGCCGGGCTGGGTGAGCGGGTCTACGTCAACGCGGGCGTTGGCTACGAGCACAACGCGGCCTTCAAATCCGCCGTCACGCCACGCGTGTCGGTGGCGGCCTACCTGCACCGGGCCACCAAGGGCGCGGTGGGCGCCACGAAGCTGACGTTCAACGCCGGCACCGGCATCAAGGCGCCGGCGCTCTACCAGGAGCAGAGCTCGCTCTTCGTGCTGCTGGAGACCGCGCCCGCCTCGGCACGTGCCGGAGTCGACCCCATCGGCCCCGAGCGGAGCACCAGCGTGGACGTCGGTATCGAACAGGAGTTCGGCGGCGGGCAGGCCCGCGTCCGCCTCTCCTACTTCCACAACGAATTCGACGACCTGATCGAGTTCGTGAGCCGCGCCATCCTGCCTCGTCTGGGCGTGCCGGCCGAGGCGGCCGCCGCGTCCGGATTTGGCGCCTACGTCAACTCGCAGTCGTTCAAGGCTCAGGGTGTCGAGACCACGTTTGAAGCGGCGATTTCGCGCTCGGTCCGCGTCATGGCCTCGTACACGTATCTCGACGCCGAGGTGACGGAGTCGCTGTCCGACGGAGTGCTGTCGCCTGCCGTCAACCCGGCGTTCCCAGGCATTCAGATCGGCCAGTTTTCGCCGCTCGTGGGCGCGCGCCCGTTCCGGCGTCCTCCCCATTCGGGCTCGCTGATGGTCGCGTATGCGAAGGGGCCGGCCGACGTCGCGGTGTCGGCGTTCTTCTCGGGCAAGCGGGACGACAGCACGTTCCTGGACGACGAGTTCTTCGGCTATTCAATGCTGCTGCCGAACAAGGACCTCGAGGCCGGCTATCAGAAGGTCGACCTGAGCGCCGGCTTCCGCCCCGTCAAGCGGCTCCGCGCGTTCGTCAGCCTCGAGAACCTGTTCGACCAGGACTACGAGGCGTCGTTCGGGTTTCCGGCGCTGGGCCTGGCGGCGCGCGCGGGCGTGACCGTGTCGCTCGGCGGCAACTAGCGGAGCGGCTGCTCCGGCGTCGAGGTGGCGCCGGGTAACGGGATGGTGAACGACTCGTGACGCGAATGCACGGCTCCGAACGCGCCACCGGTCGTCTCCTGATCGAACACGGGCGTCGTTGAAAGCGCGCGCCCGCCTTGAAAAGCTTCAGGAGTAGACTCTGCGCCATGACCCGAATGCTGAGCGTCGTCCTGTTGGTGTCGAGTGTGAGCGGACTGTCGCTCGGCTGTGGTGCGCGGCCCGCGCGCGAGGACGAGATCGTCGCGCCGCTGACAGCCTTCTACGCGGCGATGAAGACCGGCGACAAAGCGGCGGCGATGCGGCCCATCGCGGCCGATGCCGTCTTCGTCGAATCGGGAAAGCTCGAGACGCGCGCCGAATACGAAGCGAATCACCTGCCGGCGGACATCCAGTTCGAGAGTCAGGTGACCGGCAAGCGGTCGCCGTGGCAGGTGAAGTCGCAAGGCGACTCGGCCTGGGTGATTGCGACGACGGAATACGACGGGACGTTCGAGGGTAACCCGGTGAACTTCGTGAGCGCGCAGCTGGCGGTGCTCAGCCGCGAGAGCGGCGCGTGGCAGATCCGATCGATTCACTGGTCGTCGCGGCGGCGCTGATCGTCAGGGCACCAATTTCAGCAGCACCTGTGAACGGCCCACGCCCTCGTGGCCGCCCGTGCCCAGGTACTCGTTCCACGCCACGGCGAAACCGAAGCGCCAGGGATGGATCGATGGAATCAGCGAGTCGGAGATCGTGTCGCTGAGCCGCAGCACCTCGCCGCGCCGCGTGCCCGCGGCGTCGAACTCGGCAAAGTAGATCTCGTGCTGGGCTTGCGTGTCGTCGCACCACGCCAGCCCGAGCCGGTTTCCGCTCCACGCGGTGTAGGCGCTGATCGAGTGTCCCTTGGTGTTGGTGACGCGCGAGCCGGTGAGCGCATCCGGTCGCACGAGGGCCTGGAGCGAGCCGACGCTCAGGTACACCTCCTCGTTGCCGTCCTTGGCGTCGAACCACGTGAGCGCCGCTCGGGACCCCGAGAGCGCCAGGTCGGGGTATGTCGACGCGAAGCCGTCGTCCGGCGTCAGACGGGTCACCTGGGCATGGGCCCCGTCGTCTTCCGCGACATGGAGCTCCTCCGCCTTCGTGCGCACGGTCGCGTCGAAGACCACGAACGCGACAGGCACGCCGTGCCCTCCGACGCCGGCGCTCAACGCCGCGTTCAAGTTGTACGTCGTCTTGCCGGCGTCGGCGATCCGTCGCGGCGCGACGACCGTTTCGCCGTGCACGTTCCACCAGCCGGTCCACACCCCCGCCGCGGGTGCGGCCTCGTCGTCGACCCAGGCCGCGAACACCAGTTCGCCGTGGACGCGAGCGACCGTATTCCGCCCGCGCGGCGCGAGCGTCTTGATCCAGCGCGCCGCTCCGTTCCGCGACCAGAAGCCGAGGCGCGGCGCGAAGGTCCCCTGCTTGCTCTTCTCGTACCAGCCGATGACGAACCCGTCGCCGGTGCCGGTGCCTTCGACCGCATGGATGTCGGGCTCGTACGCATCGAGCCCTCCCGTGGTGAGACGAACGGGTTCGCCGCGCGGCCGCGCGTCCGCGTCGAGGGCCTGCTCGTACAGTTGGCCGTGGCCGTCGCGGGTATCGTACCAGGCCACGGCGAGGCCGTCGGAAAACGTTGCCAGGCTCGGCTCGTAGGCCATGGCGTCGATGCTGGTCACTTCGCCGATCCTCGGCGGCCCGCAGCCGGCGGCGACGGCGGCGAGCGCCGCGGCGAGGATGAGCCTGCTCGCGATCATGGCGCCGCATCCGCCATGAACATGTTGTCGTGATCCAGTGCGCGGTTGATCATCGTGGAGCTGGTGAATGTCAGTGCAGCGTCGAGGCCGCCTCCACCTGGACGCGGGCGTCGTTGAAGCAGGCACCGCCGCCCAGATCGGTCAACGTGTCGGGCGCCAGTGCCGTCGCCGTCAAGCCGTTGGCCGTGTGCTTCCGCCACAGCCCCTTCGGCAGGCTGACGATGCCGGGGCGAATCCAGACGCCGACCTGGAGGTTGCAACGCACCTCGCCGAGCGCGTTGAACACGCGCACCGCCTCGCCATCGGCCAGGCCGCGGGCCGCCGCGTCGTCGGGATGCATGAGCAGCTTCACCTCGGGGCGCGGCAGCTCCGCGAGCGTGGAGGTGATCGACCGTTCGCTCGCCGGTGAGATGAGGGTGAGCGGGAACTCCACCGTCGCGGGGTCGGCCTGATAGCCGTAGAGTCCGGCCGGCGCGGTCGGGTCGAGCGCCTCGGCGTACAGGTCCACCTTCTGGTCCGGCGTGCGCGGAAACACGTCCACGAACTGAATCGGCCGGCCCTCGAAAGGCGGCGTGGCGGCGCCCAACTCACGGACCTCGCCGCCAGCGGGCTCGGGCAGCTGCGACAGGACATCGATCATTTCTTCGAGCTCGCCGCCCGGATCGCCGTCGGCGGCCAGATCGAGCCGCCGCAGCAGCTCGCCGAAGACGTCGGCGTTGGGCCGCGATTCGCCCACCGGTTCCACGACGGGCCTGCCGAGCCGCAATCCGATCGGTCCGTAAGCGCGCACCAGATCGTAGCCTTCGAGGAAGGTGGTGCTGGGCAGCAGCACGTCGGCGTAGCGGGCCGTATCGGTGAGCGTCGAGTCGAAGACCACGGTGAAGAGATCGTCGCGTTCGAGCCCCTTCAGCACTTTCGTCTGATGGGGCGAGGTTACCGCCGCGTTCGAGTTGTAGACGAAGAGCGCCTTGACCGGCGGATCGGTGTACTCGGTCAGCGCGCGTCCGAGCTGGTTCATGTTCACCAGCCGCGTGGCGGGCTCCTGCTCACGAATCCAGGTGCGCTCGATGCCCCACGCGTTGCTGTTGCTCATCGCGTAGCCGCCGCCCCGCACGCCGAACTTGCCGGCCACGGCCGGCAGCGCCAGGATGGCCATCGACGAGGAGCCGCCGTTTCGGTTGCGCTCCTGCCCCCACCCGCACTTCACCACGGCGGGCGACGTCGCGGCGTACCACTCCGCCAGGCGTTCGATGTCGGCGGCGGCCACACCGGCTTCCGCGGCCGCGCAGTCGAACGTCCACTTCGACGCCCGCTCGCGCAGCCGGTGCGCGTTGCGCGTGTGCGCGGCCAGGAACGCCTCGTCGGCGTGGCCCTGCTCGAAGAGGTAGCGGTGAATCGACAGCGCCACCGGCAGATCGGTGCCCGGCTTCACCGTCAGGTGCAGATCCGCCTGCCTGGCGAGCGGCGTCGTCCTTGGATCGACGACCACGAGCTTGGCGCCACGCTTCTGCGCCTCGCGCAGATACGGAATGATGTGAATCCCGGACGCCGACGGATTGACGCCCCACAGGATGATCAGGCGCGCCTCGGGGAAATCCTGATAGACCACCGACGGCATCTTGCCGTAGAGCGCCTGGTTGGCG
>Ga0070675_100003516_pt1 | contig 11879 bp, 12 predicted proteins | sample KBSM43metaG_FD_65343 | JGI IMG/M metagenome (GOLD analysis project Ga0070675, IMG submission 65343) | Miscanthus rhizosphere microbial communities from Kellogg Biological Station, Michigan, USA - KBS M4-3 metaG | ecosystem: Host-associated > Plants > Roots > Rhizosphere > Soil ...
TTGCCCAGGCAGGTGAGATCGGGCGTCACGCCGAACAGCTGCTGCGCACCGCCGGGCGCGGCGCGGAATCCCGAGATCACTTCGTCGAAGACGAGCAGGATGCCGTGGCGCGTGCAGCGGTCGCGCAGGGCGGCGAGGAAGCCGTCGGCCGGCGGCACCAGGCCCATGTTGCCCGCGATCGGCTCGACGATGATGGCCGCGATCTGCGACGCCTGCCGCTCGAGCACCGCCTCGACGGAGGCAAGGTCGTTGAAGCGCGCCAGGAGCGTGTCGGCCACCACCGCCGGCGGCACGCCGGGGCTCGTCGGGGCGCCGAAGGTGGTCGCGCCCGACCCGGCCTTCACCAGGAACGCGTCGGCGTGGCCGTGGTAGCACCCCTCGAACTTGACGATCTGGTTCCGGCCCGTGAACGCGCGCGCCACGCGTGCCGCGCTCATGGCTGCCTCGGTGCCCGAGCTCACGAAGCGCACCATCTCCATCGACGGCATCAGCGCCCGCACCCGCTCGGCGAGCGTGTGCTCGAGCGCGGTGGGCGCGCCGTAGCTCGTGCCCCGCTTCACGGCCGCGGCAATCGCCCGGGCCTGTCCGGCAGGCGCGTGGCCATGCAGCATCGGCCCCCACGACATCACGTAGTCGACGTAGCGATTGCCGTCCACGTCCACCAGCGTGGCGCCGCGCGCGCGCGCGACGAAGATGGGCGTACCGCCCACCGCCTGGAAGGCGCGGACGGGACTGCTGACGCCTCCCGGCAGCACCTTGGCGGCGCGGGCGTACAGAGACTGGCTCTTCCTGGTCGTGGGCATAGGTGGTTGCGAGGGCGGCCGCGGGCTAGGCGAGCAGCCGCGCGGCGTGCCGGGCGAAGTAGGTGACGATGAGGTCGGCCCCGGCGCGCCGGATGCCGGTGAGCGTCTCGAGCACCGCCCGGTCCTCGTCGATCCAGCCGCGCTCGGCGGCGGCCTTGATCATCGAGTACTCGCCGCTCACCTGGTAGGCCGCGGTCGGCTGGCCGAAGCGCGTTTTCACACGGGTGACGACGTCGAGGTAGGGCAGCGCCGGCTTCACCATGACGACGTCGGCGCCTTCGGCGAGGTCGATCTCGACCTCCCGCAGCGCCTCTTCGACGTTGGCGGGATCCATCTGGTGGCTGCGGCGATCGCCGAACTGCGGCGTGGAGTCGACGGCCTCGCGGAACGGGCCGTAGAACCCCGAACAGTACTTCACCGCGTGCGACATGATGCCGACGCGGTCGAAGCCGCGCTCGTCGAGCGCCGTACGGATGGCGCCGACGCGTCCGTCCATCATGTCCGACGGCACCACGAAGTCGGCGCCGGCGGCGGCATGCGACAGGGCGGTCTCCACCAGTCGCTCCACGGTGGCGTCGTTGACGATCTCGTCGCCTTCGACGATGCCGCAGTGTCCGTGCGACGTGTACTCGCACAGGCACACGTCCGTCGTCACCACCAGCGCCGGTGCGGCGCGCTTCAGCGCGCGGATCGCTTCCTGCACCGGGGCATCGGTGGCCGACGCCTGGGATCCAGCGGCGTCCTTGTGCGATGGCAGGCCGAAGAGCATCACCGCGCGAATGCCTTCGCCGGCCGCCGCGTCGGCCTCGCGCACCGCTTCGTCCACCGACAGCTGCGACACGCCTGGCATCGACGAGATCGGCCGCCGCACGCCGCGGCCTTCGCAGACGAAGAGCGGATACACGAACGTGTCGGGCGTGAGCCGCGTCTCGCGCACCATGGCACGGATGGCCTCGGTGCGGCGGAGCCGCCGGGGGCGGCGCGAGAGGTTCAGCCTGGCGGTAGCGGTGCTAGACGTCTTGACCGCTCCGTATGTCGAGTTTTGAGTCACGTTGTCCTCGGTCAAGACGTCGACGCCCGCGCGCAGCGCGGGCAAGCCAACACTGCCGTGGCGAGGCGGAGCCAATCCATCCATGACCGCGGGTCTGGAGGCGGAGCCTCGCCCATGGATCCGATCCTGTCACGAAGCGCTCTTGCGCGCGACCACGTGCGCCACGATGGCGTCGACCAGCGCCGGCACCGTGTACGTGGTCGGCTGCACCGTCACGTCGATGCCAAGCCGGCCGGCCGCTTCCCCGGTGACCGGCCCGATTGCCGCCACGGTGGTCTTTTTCAGCAGGTCCACCGCCTGCTCGGCGCCGAGCACCTTGGTGAAGTTGCGGACCGCCGAGGCGCTGGTAAAGGTGACGATCTGGATCTCACCGTCGAGCAGCATCCGGTAGATGTCGGGCTCGCCGTCGGCGTGGCCGTCGACGAGGACGTTGCGGTAGGCGACGACGTCGGTGACGAGCGCCCCGGCGTCGCGCAGCTGCTCGGCGATCACCTCGCGGCCGATGTCGGCCCGCGGCAGCAGCACCCGCACCGCGTCGAGCGGTCCGCGCGTCTTGAGCGCGCTCACCACGGCGTCGGCCTTGAACTCCGCTGGAATGAGATCGACCTTGATGCCGTATTTCGCGAGCTGCTCGGCCGTAGCCGACCCGATCGCGCAGAGCTGCGGCCCCTTCAGCGACCGCACGTCGCCGCCGGTTTCGAGCACGGCGTGCATGAGCGAGTCGACGGCGTTGGCGCTGGTGAACACGACCCAGTCGAAGACGTCGAGCTGCGCGGCGGCGCGCAAGAGCGGCGTGCGGTCCTCGGGCGGCAGGATGCGGATCATCGGCGCTTCCACCGGCTCGGCGCCGAGCGCCGCCAGTTGATCCGAGAGCTCCGCCGCCTGCTCCTTCGCCCGTGTCACGAGCACCTTGAACCCGAAGAGCGGCTTGGCGTCGTACCACCGCAGGTGCTGGCGCAGGCCGGCGACGCGCCCGACGATGAGGATGGCGGGGTCGCGGCGGGTGCGGCCCTTCGCGAGCGCCGCCAGTTCGACGATGGTGCCGCTCAGCGTTTCCTGCGTGGGCAGCGTGCCGTTGTAGACGATCGCCGCCTGCCCGTCCTCGGGCCAGCCGTTTTCGCGCAGCGCGTCGAGGATGCGCGGCAGCTGCTGCGCGCCGGCGTAGCAGACGACCGTGCCCCCGAGCCGCGACAGACCTGACCAGTCGATGCCGGGCGGCGTGCGGCTGGCGTCCTCGAACCCCCGCACGAGCGTGATGGTGTCGCCGCCTCCGGGATAACTCAGCGGCACTCCGGCGTACGCCGGCACCCCGATGCCGGCGGGGACGCCGGGCACCACCTCGAACGGCACGCCGTGTTCCTGCAGGAAGAGCGCCTCGTCGGCGCCGTGGTCGAAGACGAACGGGTCGCCCCATTTGAGCCGGGCCACGAGCTTGCCCTCGCGCGCCTTCTCGGCGATCAGGTAGCTGATTGCCTGCTGCGCCATCGGCTGGGGCGCCGAGGCCCCGACGTCGATGAGCTCGGCGCCGCGCCGCGCGTGCAGCAGCAGCCGGGGCGAAACGAGGTGGTCGTAGATGACCACGTCCGCGCGCCGCAGGCAGGCAAGGCCGTGCACCGTGATGAGGCCCGGGTCTCCCGGGCCGGCGCCGATGAGCGAAACCGCCGCCTGTGTCATGTTCGAGAGCCGCTGGTGTGATCCGTTGCCCGAATGCGGGCGAGGATGTCGTCTGCGCCGGCCGCGAGCAACTGCCGCGCCACCATCCGGCCGACCGCGTCGGCGCCGGACCGGGGCCCTTCGGCCGCTGCCCGGGCCACACGGCTGCCGTCCGGTGCGATGACGACGCTGGTGAGCGCAATCGTATCCCCGCTCACCGTCGCGTGCGCACCGATCGGCATCTGGCAGCCGCCGCCCAATTCGTCGACCACTGCGCGCTCGGCAGAGAGCGCGTCCAGCGCGTCCCGGTCGCCGATCTGCTCCACCACCGCGGCCGTGGCCGTGTCCGCCCGGCGAATCTCCACGGCGACGATGCCCTGACCGGGGGCGGGCACGCAGCCCGCCGGCGGCACGAAGGCCGAAATGCGTCCGGCCTGCTCGAGCCGGCGCAAGCCGGCCGCGGCGAGCACGATGGCGTCCACGTCGCCCCGATCGAGCTTGCGCAGCCGGGTGTCGAGGTTGCCCCGGAAGGGCTCGAACTGCGCGTGCGGGATCAGCACGGTGAGCTGCGCCGCGCGGCGCACGCTGCTGGTGCCGATCCGCGGCGCGGGCCCCAGACGCGCCACCGCGGCTTCGAACGTCAGTTCCTCGGCCGGCAGCGGCAACACCAGCGCATCGCGCGGGTCTTCTCGCGGCAGCGCCGCCCGCACTTCCAGGCCGGCGGGCAGCCGGGCCGGCATGTCCTTGCTGCTGTGCACCGCCAGGTCGATGGTCCCGGCGAGCAGTGCGTCCTCGATCTCCTTGACGAACAGGCCCTTGCCCCCCACCTCCGACAGCTTCGCGTCGGCGAGGCGGTCCCCCGAGGTCTTGATGACGACGAACTCGGTCTCGACGCCGGTCCGCTCGAGCAACAGCGCCGCGACCGTGCGTGCCTGCACCAGCGCCAGCGCGCTGCCGCGTGTGCCGAGGCGCAGGATGGCCATCCTAGGAACGTGTCCGATTCGGCCGCTCGGTGTCCAACGCCTCGTCCGCCGGGGTCAGCGGCGTGTCGTCGCGCAGCTCGAACAGCCGGTTCACCGCCTCGGTGTAGGCGATCTGGGTTTCCTGGTCGGGCAGCGCCTTGAGTTGCGCGGTGGGTGCCAGCAGCAGCTTCTCGACGATGAGACGCGTCACCTCGTCGACGCTGGCGCGTGCCTCGGGCGTGAGCGCGCCCAGCTTGCTCTCCAGGCGCTGCAGTTCGGCGCGGCGGATCTGCTCGAACCGCTGCCGCAGTGCCACCACGGTCGGCACCGCGCCGCGCGAGCGCCGCCAGGCCGCGAAGCGCTCGACCTCTTCGGAAACGATCGACTCGGCGCGGCCGATTTCGGACGATCGCCGGCTGAGATTCTCCTGGACGACGGCCTGCAGGTCGTCGACGTTGTAGAGGAATACCTGCTCGATCTCGCCGACCGCGGCGTCGACGTCGCGCGGCACGGCAATGTCGATGATGAACAGCGGCTCACCGCGCCGCCGCCCGCTGACGGTCTCGACGTCCGCCCGGGTGAGGATCGGGCGCGGCGAGCCGGTGGCGGTGATCACGATGTCAGCCGCGGCGAGCGCCCCGCGAAGATCGCCCCAGGGGATGGCGCGGCCGTTCACTTCCGCCGCGAGCGCGTCGGCGTGCGCGGCGGTCCGGCTGGTGATCACGATGTCGCCTACGCCCTGCGACCGCAGGTGCTGGGCGGTGAGCGTGCTGATCTCGCCGGCGCCGACCACGAGGACGCCGCGCCCATCGAGACGGCCGAAGATCTTGCGCGCCAGCGCCACGGCGGCAAAGCCCACCGAAATCGCGCCCTCGCCGAGGCCGGTTTCCGAGCGCACGCGCTTGCCGACGCCGAACGAGGTGTGAAAAAGGCGTGTGAGCACCGGGCCGACGCACTGCCGCGCGGCGGCCACCTGGAACGCGTCCTTGACCTGGCCGAGGATCTGCGGCTCGCCCACCACCAGGGAATCGAGTCCCGCGGCCACGCGGAACAGGTGCCGCGAGGCCTCTTCGTCGGTGCGGACGAAGACGTGCCCTTCGAAGGCGTCGGCCGGCAGGTTGTGATAGCTGCCGAGGAACTCGATCAGTTCGCTGCGGGCCCTGGCGGGGTCGTCGCTGGCGACGTAGATCTCCGATCGGTTGCACGTGGACAGCACCACGGCCTCGCCGGCGGAGTAGCGCGCGGCAAGCGTCTCGACCGCCGTACCGACGTCGCGGCTCGAGAAATCGAGCTGCTCGCGAACGTCGATGGGCGCCGTCTGGTGGCTTACGCCCAGCAGGAAGACGTGCATCGTAGGGGCGCCCCTGGGGCGCGGCGAAACTGGCCGGCAGTCATCTCATTGAAACGTGTGGCTCGTCTCGACGAAATAGCCGATGGGCAGGAAGTTGAGCAGGATGATCGCGAAGCCCACCGCTGCCAGCCACGCGGCGCGCCGTCCCGTCCAGCCGAGCCGGGTTCGCGCGAAGAGGGCGAACGAATACACCACCCAGGTCAGCACGGCAAAGAAGATCTTCGGGTCGTCGAGCGACATCGCCTGCAGGTTGGGATCGTCGGGCGCCAGCGCTCGTGCCTGCGCCGTCCAGATGATGCCGACGGTCAGGCCGACGGTCAGGAACACCCACCCAACCGTCATGGCCCGCGAGTTCATCGTGTCGAGCGTGAGCAGCGACGGTAGCCGCTCGTAGAGATAGCCGAGGTGCTTCTTCTTGATCTCCTTGAACTGCAGCATGTAGGTGAGCCCGAGTACGCCGGCGAGCGCGAAGCTCGCGTAGGCGCAGAGGAGCGACACCACGTGTACCCAGAACCACGGGCTGTCGAACACCGAATCCGACTGCTCGACGCCCGGCGACAGCACCGAAATCGTCTGCAGGCCGATCACGATCGGCAGGATGAACACGCCCATCGTCCGCTCTTCGGTCGTGATCTCGAGGTAGAGGTAGGAGAGCGTGAGCAGCCACCCGAAGGTGGACACCGCCGTCGGCAGGCTGGCGAGGGGAATGTGGTGCAGCTCCATCGTCTGCATGCCGATCGCGAACGTGTGCGCCAGCGCCGCCACGAGCAGCGCCGTGGTCGCGATCCGGCCGACACCGGCATCGCGGCGCGCGAAGTGGACGGCGTAGGCGACGCCCGAGACGAGGTAGAGCAGCAGCGGGACGATCGTCACCGTGCGGTGGGGGCGAAGTACCCCTTCTTCGTCCTCGGCGTGAGGCCCTGCCGGTTGGTCTGCACCACGATGCGGCGGAACGCGCCGTCGCGGCGGGGGTTCTTCGACGTGTAGCCGATCGTGTACTGGCTGGCCAGCTCGTCGGCGATCTGGGCATAGACGGCGCCCAATTCGTCGATGCGCGAGGGGAAGAACGAGCGGCCGCCGGTCTCCTGGGCCAGTTGACGCATCACGAACTCGGCCTCGCGGAAGCCCTTGGTCTGGGTGTCCACGCCGCGCAGCGCGATTGTGTAGATGCCGGTCTCGGAGCGTTTGGCCAGGTCCAGCACCTCATCGAACGAGATCAGGCTCGACGTGTCCTCGCCATCCGAGAAAACGACGAGCGCCTGCCGGCGCACGTCGTCCTCGTTGACCGCACGCACCTTCTTCAATTCCTTGAGCGCGATGTAGATGGCGTTGTGCAGCGACGTCGACCCGCCGGCGGCCGTCTTGCCGATCGCCCCCTCGAGCTCGGCCAGGTTGCCGGTGAAGGTCTGGCGGATTTCGACGCGGCTGTCGAAGTCGATCACCTGCGCGATGTCGTTGGGCTTGAGCCGCTTGACGAAGCTCTTGGCGGCTACCTGGAGGTCCTCGAGCTTGTCTTCCATGCTGGCGCTGCTGTCGAGCAGCAGCGACAGGGCGATCGGCTGCTGGCGCCGGTTGAAGAAGGTGACCTCCTGCTTGGAGCCGTCTTCGAAGATGGAGAAGTCGTCCTGCTCGAGGTCGGTGACGTAGTGCCCGGCCGCGTCCTGCACCGTGACGTTGAGCGACACGATATCGACGCCGGCGCGGAAAGCCGGCCGCTGGGGCGCGCCGCCCTGGGCTGGCGCCGGGGTCTGGGGCGCGGGCTTTGCCGTCGACGGCGCCTGGGCCGGCTGTGCGGGCGCAGCCGGTGCGGTAGTGGCGGGTGCGGTGGTGGCAGGTGCCGGGGCCTGGGCGGCCGGCGGCGCCGCCGGAGCCGTCGCGGGTGCCGTGGGTTGTTGACGAGCGAGCGCCTGCGACCCGATCGCCGCGACCGCAAGGACGACGAAAAGGCTTGGGCGCATCACCTCGTCACGCTCCGTTCTCCCCGCGTGCTTCGACGCCACGGACAGTGAGGCCCGGCCGGCCCGGCGACACGCTCACCTTCTCAGGCGGGATGAGCGACTCGGGCCGGCTGTAGACGACTTTGTATTGCGACCGCAGCTCCTTGGCGAGCTTCTCCATCGCGCCGTCGAGCCCGTGCGGGCTCAGCAGCGAGATCCGTTGACCGCCCGACTCGCGCGGGCCGGCATCGAGCAGGAACGAGCGCTCGCGCATGCCGTGCTCTTCGCTGTGGTAGAACTGGCCGATGCCGACCATGTGCAGCGCCACGCGTGACTTGGTCAGCGCCTCGACGATGTCGCGGAAGTAATAGTTGGTGAACTCGGTGCCGTCGGTGATCACGGGCACGATGACGGCGCGTGGTGTTTCCCGCCGATCAAGGCCCTTGACCGTCTCGATGATGCCGTCGAGCAGGGTCATCCCGCTCTGCGGGGTCGAGAAGAGCGAGCCGACCGAGTTCTTGAGCCTGGCGGCGTCGTCGGTGTACTCGACCCGGATGGTCGGGCGCTCGGCCAGCGTGATGACCGCGACCTTGTTGCCGGGCGCCATCCGCTCCACGAACGTCGACAATGCCGAGCGGAGGAACGTGATTTCTTGCGCCGCGGCAGTGCTGTTGTCCACGAGCAGCGCGACGTCCATCGGTTCGGTGGCGCGCGACACCCGCAGGACCTCGCGCCGCGTGCCGTCTTCCCTCACCACGAACGCGTCGGGCCCCAGCGCTTCGACCGGTTCGCCCGCCTCGTTCACGGCGCTGACGAACAGCGTGCGCTCACGCCGATCGCCCTGGGCCGCGGCGGGCATCAGGTATGAGGCCGCCAGAACAGCCGCGATTGCACACATAGCTGCCGCGCGGATCGATTGACGCGGGTTCATGCGGCCAGTATATAGGTGCGGCCCCCGCCACGGTCAAGGAATTGAATCACCCAAACTTGTTGAAAACAGGAGACTTGATCCTGATACAGCCGGGCTGAGACCGGTCGGGGCGCGCCTCCTGGTGAAGTTTTTCACAAAGTCACGCTATACTGGTGGGCGCTTTAGGCCTTCGCGGACAGTTCCGTATGTACTAGGCTCCTTCCAGCGTGGCGGCAGGAGGCAAAACAGCGATGGCGCGCAAGGGTCAGGGTTTCGGGGTCGAGCGGGCGGCGCGCGCGTTCCAGGCCAACATGGCCAGCGCGGGGCCGGTGGCGGCAGCCAGCTACACGCTGGTCGGTGGCATCATCCTGCTGGGCGGAATCGGCTACGCTGTCGACCGCTGGTGGAGCACGGCGCCGTGGGGCCTCGTGATCGGGCTGGCGCTCGGGATCGTCGTCGGCTTCTACGAACTGATCCGGACGGCGTGGCCCAGGCCGCCGGCGGAGTGAGAGGGAGGGCGGCGGGACCGTGGTGACGCCGCTGGCGTGGATGATCGGCGCATGCGCGGCGACGTGGCTGGTGCTGACGTTCAGCGCCCGCGACCTGAACCCCGAGGCGCTGTTCGGCATGCTGGGTCCGCTGGCCAGCGCGTGCGTGACCTGGGTGGTCGTGGCACGAACCGCCGCGGCGGCGCCGGAGCGGGTCACCGGAGTGATGGTGACCGGCCTCGTGGTGAAGATGGTGTTCTTCGCCGTCTATGTGGCCGGGATGCTGAAAGGCGCGGGGCTGCGGCCCGTGCCCTTCGTCGTAAGTTTCGCGGGGTTCTTCATCGCGCTGCACGCGATGGAGGCGGTGTTCCTGCGACGGGTGTTCGCGGAGATGGCCCGCTCCTCGCCGAGCGAGTAGTTGTCACGATGCAGATAGAAGAAGCCGCCCAGCACGCGGGGGAGCAGGTCGCCGAGCCCTTCAACGCCGGCACGACGATCATCGAGCACGTGTCCAACAGCTCGTTGGAGCATCCCCTCATCTCCCTGCCCACCATCATGGGCGTCGACTTTTCGGTCACCAAGCACGTCCTGATGCTGTGGCTCGTCGCCGCGACCATCTTCGTGGTGGTGACGGTGGTGGTGCGCCGCTACCTGAAGCAGGACCGGCTGGTGCCCTCGGGGTTGATGAACGTGCTCGAGCTCGCGGTCGACTTCATCAAGGAGTCGATCGTGCGGCCCAACGTCGGGGACAAGTGGGTGGACACCTGGACGCCGCTGCTCGTGACGCTGTTCCTGTTCATCCTCGGCGCCAACGTCATCGGCCTGATTCCGATTTTCGACCTGCTCGCCCTGCTCAACCACACGGTGCTGCACGCCGCCGAGGACTCGTTCCTCACCAGGGTCACGCACGGCGGCGTCACCGCCACCGGCAACTTCAACGTGACCGCGGCCCTGGCCACGATCTCGTTCTTCTCGATCATCATCGCCGGTACGAAGGCACACGGGTTCGTGAAGCACTGGAAGAACATGGTGCCGCACGGCCTGCCGCTGCCGGTGACCCTGTTCCTCATCCCGATCGAAATCATGGGCATGCTGGTGCGGCCCTTCGCACTGACGATGCGTCTTGCCGCCAACATGACCGGCGGTCATATCGCGATTCTGGCGATCCTGTCGTTCGTGTTCATCTTCACGCAGCAGTTCGGGCCGGCGGCCGGCATGGGCGTCGGCGTCTTCTCGCTGGTGCTGGCGGTGCTGATCTCGGCGCTCGAAATCATCGTCGTGCTGGTTCAGGCGTACGTGTTCACGCTCTTGACGGCCGTGTTCATCGGCATGGCCATTCACGCTCACCACTGAGCGACATTACGGAGGCAAAGGAATGGAAGGTTTTGCGCTTGCTTACATGGGGGCCGGTATTGGCCTCGGTCTCGCGGTCATCGGAGCCGGCCTGGGTATCGGCAAGCTCGCCGCCGGAGCGGCAGAGGCCATCGGGCGGCAGCCGAGCGCGACAGCGCAGATCACCGCCGCGGTCAACCTTCCGCTCTTCCTGCTCGAAGGCGTCGCGATTCTCGCCGAGGTGTTCGCGCTCCTCATCGTGCTGCTGAAGTAGCAGTGGGTGCCCGCGGTGGTCACCCGCGCCCCGGCGCGAGGTGAGCGGCCGCGCAACCCTTGAAAGGACGCATCGATGAACAACCCGCTGGTCCAGCCCGATCCAGGGCTCTATATCTGGACCATCGCGACGTTTCTGGTCCTCGTGGGCCTGCTGGCGAAGTTCGCCTGGGGGCCGCTGCTGGCGGCCATGGCGGCGCGGCAGGACGCGATCCGGAAGTCGCTCGATGAGGCCAGACAGGCCAAGCAGGAGCTCGAGCGGCTGAACGTCGAATCCGCCCGCATCCTCGCCCAGGCCCGCACCGACGCCGAGGCCATCCTCTCGGCGACGCGGTCCGATGCCACGCAGTTCCGCGAGGAGCTGAAGCAGCAGGCGCGCGCCGATGCGGCGGCCATCGTCAAGAACGCCGAAAAGCAGGTCGAGCTCGAGACGACGCGCGCGCTCCAGGAGATCCGTCAGGAAGCGGTGAACCTGTCGGTGATGATTGCCTCGAAGCTGCTGCAGCGCAACGTCTCGAAGGACGACAACCTGCGCCTCATCGAGGACACGTTCAAGCAGATCGAAGCGACCGAGCGCCCGAGTTAGGGTTTGCGAGGCTGCGCCCGATGGAGCGTTAGGCTTCGCCTCGCAAACGCAGTGTCTACTTGCCCGCACGCCGTGCGGGCGGAATCCCCTCGATGAGTACCCGGCGCCGGCAGTACCTCCTCACCGGGGTGACGGCGCTGGGAGGCTTGCTGCTCTTTGCCTACGCGGTTCGAAGCGTCGGCCTCGTTTCCATTTCTGACGGAATCCGCCGGGTCGGCTGGGGCCTGATCGTCATCCTGGCGCTGGCCGGCGTGCGCTTTGGGCTGCGCACGCAGGCGTGGCGACAGTGCATGCGGCCGGAGGCGCGGCTGCCGTTCGGCCCCGCCCTGGCCGCCTTTCTCGCCGGCGACGCCATCGGCAGCGTAACGCCGCTCGGCCTCGCCGCGAGCGAGCCCGCCAAGGCCTTGCTCTCGCGTCGGCAGCTCGCCACCGGCGACGCCGTCGCCTCGCTCGCCATCGACAACCTGGTCTACGCGGCCTCCGCGCTCGGCATGGTGGCGGTGGGCATCATCGTGCTCCTCGCGACAGTGCCG
>Ga0070675_100003518_pt1 | contig 11876 bp, 13 predicted proteins | sample KBSM43metaG_FD_65343 | JGI IMG/M metagenome (GOLD analysis project Ga0070675, IMG submission 65343) | Miscanthus rhizosphere microbial communities from Kellogg Biological Station, Michigan, USA - KBS M4-3 metaG | ecosystem: Host-associated > Plants > Roots > Rhizosphere > Soil ...
GGATGGGTCAGGCGAGCGAGAACAGGCCGACGCACTCGACGTGGTGGGTCATCGGGAACGCGTCGAACGCGCGCACCCGCGTCAACCGGTAACCCAACTCGGCGAACGACGCCACGTCGCGGGCGAACGCGGCCGGGTCACAGGCCACGTATGCCACCGCCCGCGGCCGGCGGGCCGCGATCTCCTCGACCACGTCCCGGCCGGCTCCGGAGCGCGGCGGGTCCAGCACCACGACGTCGACCCAGCGCAGCGCCGAACCGGCGGCGCGGTCGGCCAGCACCCGCCGCACGTCGCCGGCCACCAGGTGCACGTTCGGCAGGTCGGCCAGGCTGCGCCGGGCCGCCGCCAGGCCGCGCTGGTCGGCCTCGACGGCGGTCACCCGGTCGACGAGCGGGGCCAGCGCGGCGGCGAACACGCCGGCCCCGGCGTACAGGTCCCACGCCCGCTCGCCGGCACGCGGCGCGAGCAACTCCACCACGGCCGCGCTCAGCACCTCCGGCACGGAGGGGTGCACCTGCCAGAACGCGTCCGCGTCCAGGGTGAACTCCCGGCCGCCGACGATCTCGCGCACGCGGGAGGGCCCGTCGACGACGCGGGCCCGGCCGGTGCGCGAGCGCCGGGTCAGCACCGCGACGTCGCCGCCCGAGGATGCCACCACCTCCACCGACGCCAGCGCGGGCGACCAGCGCGAGCCGAGCATCGCGAGCGCCGCCGGCGCGGCGATGTGGCACTCCTCGACCGGCACGACGTCGTGCGACCGGAACCTGTGGAACCCGAGCCGGCCGTCCGGGCCGACGGCGTACTGCACGCGGGTCCGCCAGGCCAGCGTCGGATCGAGCTCCTCCACGGACACCGGCACGTCCCGCCCGCCCAGCCGTGCCAACTGCTCCTCCACCACGGCGGCCTTCCAGGAACGCTGCGCGGACGGCGACGCGTGCTGGAGGTCGCACCCGCCGCAGAGGCCCGGCCGCGCGTACGGGCACGGCGGCGACACCCGGTCCGGCGAGGCCGACAGCACCTCGACGGCGTCGGCCCGCCAGAACCCGGACCGCCGCTCGGTGACCTCGACCCGCACCCGCTCGCCGGGCAGCGCGTGGCGGACGAAGAGCACCGGACCGTCGGGTTGGCGCGCGACGCAGTGCCCACCGTGCGCCACCGGACCGACGACGACCTCCACCGTCAGTCCTCGTCCGTGCCGCGGGCCTCGCCGCGCGGGCCGCGGGCCGGACCGCGCGCGAACGTGCGGTCCAGCCGCTCGATGTTGCGGTTCTCGACGGACTTCAGCTGCCACGGCACGCTGGTGACCATCACGCCCGGCTCGAACAGCAGCCGGCCCTTGAGCCGCAGCGCGCTCTGGTTGTGCAGCAGGTTCTCCCACCAGCGGCCGACGACGTACTCCGGGATGTAGACGGTGACGACGTCGCGGGGCGAGTCGCGGCGCTTGGACTTGACGAAGTCGATGATCGGCCGGGTGATCTCCCGGTAGGGCGAGTCGACGACCGTCAGCGGCACCGGGATCTCCCGGCGCTCCCACTCCTCCTGCAGGGCACGGGTGTCGTTGTCGTCGACGTTGACGGTGACCCCGGTCAGCGTGTCGGGCCGGGTGGCCCGGGCGTACGCGAGCGCCCGCAGCGTCGGCAGGTGCAGCTTGCTGACCAGGACGACGGCGTGGTTGCGCGAGGGCAGGATGGGCCGCTCGTCGGGCGGGGAGAGCTCGCGGGCGACGGTGTCGTAGTGCTTGCGGATGCCCAGCATCACCACGAAGATGACCGCCATCGCGACGATCGCGATCCACGCGCCGAGCAGGAACTTGGTGATCAGGACGATCACCAGCACCACGCCGGTCAGCGTCAGCCCGAACATGTTGATCGAGCGGGACCGGTACATGCGGCGGCGGGCCTTCGGGTCGCGCTCGCGGTGCAGCAGCCGGTTCCAGTGCCGCACCATGCCCGTCTGGGACAGCGTGAACGACACGAACACGCCGACGATGTACAGCTGGATCAGGCGGGTGACCTCCGCCTGGAACGCGAAGATCAGCACGCAGGCCAGCAGCGCCAGGCTGATGATGCCGTTGGAGAACGCCAGCCGGTCGCCGCGGGTGTGCAGCTGTCGCGGCAGGTAGCGGTCCTGGGCGAGGATCGAGCCGAGCACCGGGAATCCGCTGAACGCGGTGTTCGCGGCCAGGAACAGGATCAGCGCGGTCATCCCGGCGACCAGCAGCACGAGCAGCGATCCCGCCCCGAACACCGTCTCGGCGAGCTGGACGGTCACCGTCTTCTGCACGTAGTCGCCGAGGTTCTCGATCTGGCGCTCCGGCGACTCGACGAACTGCAGGTCGGTCTCGCGCGCCAACGTGACGATCCCGATGATCATCGAGATGGCCACCACGCCGAGCAGCAGCAGCGTGGTGGCGGCGTTCTTGCTCTTGGGCGGCTTGAACGCGGGCACCCCGTTGGAGATCGCCTCCACGCCGGTGAGGGCGGCACAGCCCGACGAGAACGTGCGCAGCAGCAGGAACGCGAACGCGAGCGTGGTCAGGTCTTCGTGGCCCGGCTCCGGTTCGACGACGAGGTGCGCGCTCGGGGCCTGCAGGTCGTCGCCGAAGAGGAAGATCCGCACGAAGCCGGTGAGCACCATGCCCAGAATGACGATCATGAATCCGTAGGTGGGGACCGCGAAGGCCGTGCCCGACTCCCGGATGCCGCGCAGGTTCATCGCGGTGAGCACCACGACCGCGACGATCGCGATGATCACCTTGTGGGTGGCCACGAACGGCACCACCGAACCGAGGTTCGCCACCCCGGAGGACACCGACACGGCGACGGTGAGGACGTAGTCCACGAGCAGCGCGCTGGCCACCGCCAGGCCGAAGCGCGGGCCGAGATTGACAGTCGCCACCTCGTAGTCGCCGCCGCCGGACGGGTAGGCGTGCACGTTCTGCCGGTAGCTCGCCACCACCGTCATCATCACGACCGCGACGGCCACCGCGATCCACGGCGAGATCGCGTACGCGGCCGCACCGGCGATCGAGAGCGTCAGGAGGATCTCGTCGGGCGCGTACGCGACCGACGACAGCGCATCCGAGGCGAAAACGGGCAGAGCGATGCGCTTGGGCAGGAGCGTGTGCTGCAGCCGGTCCGACCGGAACGGGCGACCGACGAGCAGCCGCTTCAGCATCGTGGTGGGACTCGGCACAAAGTCAAAGGGTACGGGTGGACAGGCTCCGCCACACGAACGGCCGGACCGTGCCGCGCCGGACGTAACCGGCGCATGGCATGCTCGCCAATGACACTGACTCACCGTGAAGGGCGGCGCGGGTGCACGTGGTGATCATGGGCTGTGGCCGGGTCGGCTCGACCCTGGCACAGAGCCTGGAGAACCGGGGCCACACGGTCGCGGTGATCGACGTGAACGGCGAGGCCTTCCGCCGGCTCGGCGCCGACTTCCAGGGACTCACCGTCACCGGTATCGGTTTCGACCGGGACATCCTCACCACCGCGGGCATCGAACGGGCCGACGCGTTCGCCGCCGTCTCCAACGGCGACAACTCCAACATCATCGCCGCCCGGGTGGCCCGCGAGACGTTCGGCGTCGACCGGGTCGTCGCCCGCATCTACGACGCCAAGCGGGCCGAGGTCTACGAGCGCCTCGGCATCCCCACCGTGGCCACCGTGCGCTGGACGGCCGACCGGATGCTCCGGCACATCGTCCGCGACGACCTGGTGGAGATCTGGCGCGACCCGACGAGCACGGTCGCGGTCGTCGAGGTGCCGCTGCACCCGGGCTGGATCGGTCGCCCGGTGCGCGCCGTCGAGGAGGCGACCGGCGCCCGGGTCGCGTACGTGATGCGCTTCGGCAAGAGCGCGCTGCCCACGCCGTCCATGGCGCTGCAGGACAGCGACCACGTCTACATGCTCGTCGACGACGAGATCGCGGCGACCGTCCGGGAGATCACGGCGGCCCCGCCGGAGGAGAGGCACTGATGAGGATCGCCATCGCCGGTGCCGGCAACGTGGGGCGCTCGATCGCCCAGGAGCTCATCGAGAACGGCCACCAGATCATGCTCATCGAGCGGCAGGCGTCCGCGCTGCGCCCGGAGCGCGTCCCGCAGGCCGAGTGGATCCTCGCCGACGCGTGCGAGCTGTCCAGCCTGCAGGAGGCCGACCTGGCCGGCTGCGACGTCGTCGTGGCCGCGACCGGCGACGACAAGGTGAACCTGGTGGTCTCGCTGCTCGCCAAGACCGAGTTCGCGGTCAACCGGGTGGTCGCCCGGGTCAACCGGGCCGAGAACGAGTGGCTGTTCACCGAGCAGTGGGGGGTCGACGTCTCGGTCAGCAAGCCGCGCCTGATGGCCGCCCTCGTCGAGGAGGCGGTGAGCGTCGGCGACCTGGTGCGGCTGATGACGTTCCGGCAGAGCGAGGCGAACCTGGTCGAGATCACGCTGCCGGAGACCGCCCCGTTCGTCGGCCGGCCGATCCGGGAGGTGCCGCTGCCCCCGGACGCCGCGCTGGTGGCGATCCTGCGCGGCAAGCGGGTCCTGGTGCCCACCCCGGACCACCCGCTGGAGGCCGGCGACGAACTCGTGTTCGTGTGCACGGCCGCCGTCGAGGAGGCGGTGCGGATCGTGGTGCTGGGGGCCGACAGCGTCGAGCGCACCCGCACCGCGATCAGCCGTCGGACTGGTGCCGGGTCACGCGCCGCACGGACCAAACCGTGATGGCCAGCAGCAGCGCGTAGGGCGGCCAGCCCAGCGCGATGCGGGCGACGCCCAGCCACGCGTCCTGGTTGGCGAGGTACAGCCCGGACTGGATGCCGACCTTCGCCAGGTAGATCACCGCCCACAGGCCGGTGAGCCAGCCGAACGTGCGCAGCAGCACCGGATCGTCGCGCCAGCGCGTGCTGCCCTTGTCGAGCACCACCGACCAGATCCAGCCCACCAGCGGCCAGCGCACCGCGATCGAGCCGACCATCGCCAGCGCGTACAGGGCGCTGATGATGATGCCGGGCAGGTAGAAGTCGCGGGCCTCGCCGCTGCGCCAGGCGATGGCGGCGCCGATGAAGATGCCGAACAGCCCGTTGACCGCGTGCCGCACCGACTGCCGGCGGCTCAGCCGGTACACCGCGATGAGCAGGCCGGATGCCACCGACACGATGATCGCCGGGCGCAGGCTGGTGACGACGTTGACGATCACGAAGACCGTGACGGGGATGCTGGACTCGATCAGCCCGCGCCAGCCGCCCAACTGCTCGGCCAACTGCTCGGAGAACGAGGGCAGCGACTCCTCGCCCGACTCGTCGGATTCTCGGGCGGACCCGGTCACCGGTTCCTCCGGTTCCTCCAGCGGGTGTGCCGCGGTGCGCTCGGGACGCGTCATGTGGTCGCTTCCAGCTCGTAGTACGGGTTGTAGATGACCTTGCGGTTCTCGCGGACGGCCACCCGGCCCTTGGCGGTCACCGCTGCTCCGGGCGATATGCCGGGAATGTGACGTCGCCCGAGCCACACCAGCGTAACCAGGTCGCTGCCGTCGTACAGCTCGGCCTCCAGGGTGGGCAGCGTGGTGCGCGGCGTGTAGACGACGGTTCTCAACCGTCCCGTCACGGTAGCCAGCTCACCCCGCTTCACGTCGCACATGGGAGTACAACCCGACTGCGCGGCGTCGCGCTGCAGTTCCTCGGCTTCCAGTTCGGCCTCTGTTGCGAACATTCGTCGGAAAAACCGGCTTACCGGATTTGCGCGCTCGTCTGTGGCCATGGGGTGTCGTCATCTCCTCGTGGTCCGCTGGGGCGACCACTGCTTCCATCATCGCGATTCAACGCGCGGACGCCAGCACCGCTTCCAGCCAACCTTCAGCCGCGACGCGGCCTCGGCGAGGGACGACGACGGCCGGCCGCGGTACCCCGGCCCGCCGGGGCCGGCTTACGCGGCTCGGCATCCGTCCCAGAATCGGACGAACCGGACGCCACTGGCGGCGTCGACACGGACTGCTCGCCCCCGGCGGACGCGGCGCCCGCCGCGGCCTGCTCCGCGACCTCGCGCGGCAGCCGCAACGGCAGCGGCTCGCGCACCGGCATGGCCGCCCCGCCGCGGTCGACCACGAGACCGCGGAGCGCCTCGTCGAGCGGCCGGGCGGCGGCCGGGTCGGTGGCCGCGGGGCCCTGGAAGACCGCCCGCACCATCCAACGGGGGCCGTCGATGCCGACGAAGCGGATGTCGGCCAGGCCGTCCGGGGTGCGCACGCGGGCCTTCAACTCGACGCCGTACCGCCCGTCGATCTCCTCGGCCGCCACGCCGTCGGAGTACAGCTGCTTGCGGATGTCCTCGCGGACCTCGTCCCAGATGCCCTCGCTGCGCGGCGCGGCGAACACGCCGACCTGCAGCACGCTCTCGCCGCTGGCCAGCAGCACCTGCTGGATCTGGCCGTCCGGATCGGCCTGCACGCGCAGTTCCACGCCCGGCGGCACCGGAACGCGCAGGCTGCCGAGGTCCAGGCCCTCCGGGTCGCCGGACACGTCGTCGATGTCGTAGGGCCCGACGTCGCGGGCCGAGGTGGTCTCGTCGTCGTCGGTGTCGACGACGTCGTCGAAGTCGTCGCGCTCCCGCTTGGGAGCGGCATGCCGGCCGCTGCCCCGCTTCCGCGAGAAGATCACCGTTTCGCCTCCGAAATCAGGTGGTGCCAACCGCCTACTGCCCGGTCAGGCCCGAGTGTCCACCGGTCGATCCGTGACCACCAGCGCCGCGCCTGGAATCGGCCAACTCGTCGACCACGGCGAACCGGGCCCGCTCCACCCGCTGAACGACCAGTTGCGCGATTCGGTCACCACGGGAGATCTTCGCCACGTTAGCGCGGTCGTGGTTGATGAGGTTGACCAGGATCTCCCCCCGGTACCCGGAATCCACGGTGCCGGGCGCGTTCAGCACCGTGACACCGAGCCGGGCGGCCAGGCCGGAGCGCGGGTGCACGAGGCCCACGTACCCGTCGGGCAGCGCGATGGCCACCCCGGTCGGCACCAGCGCCCGCTCCCCCGGGCCGATCTCGACGTCGCGGGCGGCCAGCAGGTCGGCACCGGCGTCGCCGGGGTGCGCGTAGGACGGCACCGGCAGGTCGGGATCGAGACGGCGCAGGGGCACTGTCACGTCGGCCACGTCGGGGGTTCCTCTCGGTTGCGGGGTCGCCCAACTCTGCCACCCGCGCCTGATCGGTGCGCACGTACCCTCGAGCCGTGTCCGGACCGCTCTATCGTGAACGCCTGACCGTCCCGGCCTGGTGGTGGCTCGCCGCCCCCGGGCTCGCCGCGCTGTTCGCGGCCGAGATCTTCCTGGGCGCCCCGGGGCTTGCCACGGCGCTGCCGTACGTGCTGCTCATTCCGGCCGTCGTGGTCGGGCTCTGGTGGTTCGGTCGCGTCGTCGTCGCGGTCACCGACGACGAACTTCACGTCGACGACGCGCGCCTGCCGCTCCGGTTCGTCGCGGCGGTGCGCCCGCTGACCCAGATGGAGACGCGCGACCTGCTGGGCCCGAACGCCGAGCCGTACGCGTTCGTGGTGCAGCGGCCGTGGGTGCGCGGTGCGGTGCGGGTGGACCTGAACGATCCGGCGGACCCGACCCCGTACTGGGTGGTCAGCAGCCGCCGGCCGACCGAACTGGCCGGCGCCATCAAGGCGGCGATCAGGGCGTGAGCTGCTTGCGCCCGCCGAGGTCCTTGCGGACCTTCTCGCCGAGGGAGAGCGTGGCGCGGCGGTTGAGATAACTGGCGACAGCGGCGCCGGTGAGCATCGGGCCGAACGTGGTCAGGTTGCGGCCGAGCCGCTTGAGCAGCCGCTCGCGCAGGTCCTTGCGGGCGGCCGTACTGAGCGCGACGGCGACGCCGCGGCCGGGCACCAGCGGGTTCACGCCGCGCTGGTCGGACCAGGCCTGAGCCAGCGCGACGGCGCGCTGCGAGCCGGTGCCGGGGATCGGCTGCCGGTAGGCCTCGTGCAGCTCCCCGATCAGCTTGATCTCGACGGCGACGACGGCGACCGTCTCGGCCGCCAGCAGCACGGGCGCGGAGAGCAGGGTGGGCGTCGCCACCCACTCGATGGCGGCCACCCCGCCGCCGGCCGCTCCGATGCCGGCGGTGACCCGCGACGCGTTGCGCACCAGCCGCTCGGCCAACTGTTCGCCGTCGAGGCCGTCGAAGTGGCTCTTCAGGGTGTCCAGATCGCGCACCTGGATGTGCGGGATGACGTCACCGATCGCGTCGGCGACCCAGCGCACCGCCTCCTTGGGCTTGAACAGGTCCTTGACGCCGTGCTTGCTGGTCTGGCTGCGTACCAACCGGCCCAGCAGCTTTCGCCGCCGGGCCGGTTCGACGTCCTCTTGAGATAGTTCCTGTACCGCTTCGGTCAGTTCCGGATCCGGGTCTGCCATGTCGCCGTCACCTCCGCCTCGTCGGCATTACCCGAAAAGCGTCAGGCGCATTCGCGCCTGCCGGCGCTCCGGCGCCGGGTGGCACGTCAGCGCCGGGCGGCGCTTTGCCGCCGGTGGCGCGTCAGCGCCGGGTGGCGCCGCGCGCCGTCAGGCGCATTCGCGGCAGATCATTTCCCCGTTCCGCTCCGCCGCCAGCTGGCTGCGGTGATGGACCAGGAAACACCGCGAGCAGCGGAACTCGTCGGCCTGCATGGGCAGGACCCGCACGGTCAGCTCCTCGTCGGCCAGATCGGCGCCGGGCAGCTCGAAGCTCTCGGCGACCTCGGCCTCGTCGACGTCCACGATGGCCGACTGTGCGTCGACGCGCCGGGACTTCAACTCCTCGAGGCTGTCTTCGCCGAGGTCGACCTCGTCGCGCCGGGGGGCGTCGTAGTCGGTGGCCATCGGATGTCACGCTCCTATGTTTCTCGCGCCGGGAAGGGTGCTCCCGGTGTAACACCGCAACCCGTCGATTTCGTACCCGCGCACCGACATTCGTCGGTAGCGCGCGGCACCTTACCCTGCCAGGCGTGGAATTTGTACGCCTGCGGGCGGAGAGTTGTTCCCGATGTGACTCAGCCGACACCCGAGCGAGTGACATGACGGGCGCCGCGGCGGTACCAGGAACCGGGACCTGGCGGGTCAGGCAACTTTCCGCGGGCGCTCAGACGTTACTCTCGGCGGTTGATGACATCGACGCGGGTCCGGCACGGGGAGCGATGACATGAGTCTTGCACGCCTTCGGGCGCTCATCATCGTGGGCGTGCTCGTGGTGGCAGCGGCCGTGTTCGTCACCGTGGCCATCGTCCGCGACAAGCAGGACGACACCCAGATCGCCGTCGATTGCCAGGCCGGCGACGTGCCCGCCGACCTGCGCCTGCCCGACGACACCACCACGATCAAGCTCAACGTGTTCAACTCGACGACCTCGCCCGGGCTCGCCGGCCAGGTCGCGAGCGACTTCCGGGCCCGCAAGTTCACGGTGGTCAAGGAGGAGACGGCGCCGCCGCCGGCGCTGGAGGCGGTGGCGGAGATCCGGTACGGCCCGAAGATGGTCGGGGCCGCCTGGGTGGTGAGCGCGTTCTTCCTGAACGACGCGAAGAAGAAGTTCGACATCAGTCGCGAGGACGACACCATCGACGTGGTGATCGGCACCAAGTACCTGGAGCTCGCGACGTTCACCGAGCAGCGCCAGGCGCTGGGCGCCGCCGGCGAGCCGGTCCTCCCGCCCGGCACCTGCGACGCCAACGCGTAACCCTCCCCGCGCAGATCAGGGGCCGCCGGCCGCGTCCAGGCGCCGCAGCTCGTCGTGCAGCGCGGCGTGGATCGCCGGCGGGGCGGCCAGCACGAGGTCGGGGCCGGGCGGTGCGCCGTCGAGCCCGGTCACCAGCAACCCGGCCTCCTCCGCGACGAGGCCACCGGCGGCGCGGTCCCACGGCGCCAGGCCCTTCTCGTAGTACGCGTCGAGCGCGCCCTCGGCGGCCAGGCACAGGTCGATCGACGCGACGCCCAGCCGGCGGATGTCCCTGATCTTCGGCAGCAGCCCGGCCACCACCCGCCCCTGATGCGCCCGGCGCGCCTGGTCGTAGCCGAACCCGGTGCCGACGAGCGCCCGGCCGAGGTCGACCACGCCGGATCCGGCCAGCCGGCGGCCGTCCCGCCAGGCGCCGCCGCCGCGCGTCGCCGTCCACTCGGTCCCCGTCGCCGGGTTGTGCACCACTCCCGCGACCACCCGGCCGCCGACCTCGGCCGCCAGCGAGACGGCGTACTGCGGCAACCCGTACAGGTAGTTCACCGTTCCGTCGATCGGGTCGAGGATCCAGCGCACCGCCGTCGAACCGGACGACCCGCCGGTCTCCTCGGCCAGCACGGCGTCGTCGGGGCGCCGGCGCCGCAGGTCCGCGACCGCCTGCGCCTCGACGGCCTTGTCGGCCGCCGTGACCACGTCGGTAGGGGTGGACTTGGTGCTGATCTCGCCGACGCCGTCGGCCCGCAGCCGAGCGGCCAGGGCCGCCGCCGCGCGCACCACGTGGACCGCCACGTCCAGCAATTCCTCGGGTTCCGCCACGGGAATCCATCCTGACAGGAGGCCCGGCGTGGCGCGCGGCCGCTGTGGTCGTCAGGTTCGGCGACGGCGGCGTTACAATTCACCCCTGCCCGTAAGTCAAGGATCACCCCGGTCGACGACGTACGGCCCAACAGACCACCACCAGGCCCCCGAGTTCGGTCCTCCCCTGCCCGGGACAGCCGCCTTCGATGCACGACGGGAAGGTCGTTCGTGACAGCTGCCCGCCAGACTGGCGCCGACATTCGATCGCTCACCGACGCGTTGATCGCGAGGGCCGCCGCCGCCGGCGGTCACGTGACCTCCGCGGAGGTGGCCGCCTCGGTCGAGGCCGCCGACGTGACCGCCGCCCAGGCGAAGAAGCTGCTGCGCAGCCTCGCCGAGGCCGGCGTCACCGTCGTCGTCGACGAGTCGGGCAACGGCCGCCGCCGGGTCGCCGCCGCACGGGCCACCACACCCGCGTCCAAGGCGGCCACCGCCCGGGCGGAGGCGCGTCCCACCGTCGCAACCGCTGCCGACCCGGACCCGGCGGCCGCCGGCGCGGCCAAGCCCGCCGTCAAGGCCGCGCGCAAGACCAAGGCCGTGCCCGGCGAGGCCGCGGCCAAGCCGGCGGCCGCCGCCGGCCCCGCGAAGGCCGCGCCCGGCAAGGCCCCGGGCGACCCCGAGGCCGCCGCGGTGCCGGCACCGGACGCGACGGTCGAGGGCGCGCCGCCGCAGGAGGGCGCCGAGGAGCCCGACGCGGCCGACCTGGACCCGGAGGCCGAGGCGCTCGCCGCCGAGATCGAGGACATCGTCGAGGAGGAGCCGGCCGAGCTCACCCAGGCCGCCGAGGCCGACGCCCAGGCCGACGACGACTTCGCCTGGGACGACGACGAGTCCGAGGCGCTGAAGCAGGCCCGCAAGGACGCGGAGATGACCGCGTCGGCCGACTCGGTGCGCGCCTACCTGAAGCAGATCGGCAAGGTCCCGCTGCTGAACGCCGAGCAGGAGGTCGAGCTCGCCAAGCGCATCGAGGCCGGCCTGTACGCGGCCGAGCGGCTGCGGGTGGCCGAGGAGGCCGCCGAGCAGATGCAGGTGCCGCTGCGCCGCGACCTGGAGTGGATCGGTCGCGACGGCGAGCGGGCCAAGAACCACCTGCTGGAGGCGAACCTGCGGCTGGTGGTGTCGCTGGCCAAGCGCTACACCGGCCGCGGCATGGCCTTCCTCGACCTGATCCAGGAGGGCAACCTCGGCCTGATCCGCGCCGTCGAGAAGTTCGACTACACCAAGGGCTACAAGTTCTCCACCTACGCCACCTGGTGGATCCGCCAGGCCATCACCCGCGCCATGGCCGACCAGGCCCGCACCATCCGCATCCCGGTGCAC
>Ga0070675_100003520_pt1 | contig 11876 bp, 14 predicted proteins | sample KBSM43metaG_FD_65343 | JGI IMG/M metagenome (GOLD analysis project Ga0070675, IMG submission 65343) | Miscanthus rhizosphere microbial communities from Kellogg Biological Station, Michigan, USA - KBS M4-3 metaG | ecosystem: Host-associated > Plants > Roots > Rhizosphere > Soil ...
AGGGACCAAGCACGAAGGCCTAAGGACGAAGGACCATATTCCCCCCGGTCATTCGCGACGCTATATCGGCACTTGACTCGACGGGCTGAGGTGGGAACGAGTTCGCGGCGCCGCGGGAAATTCCCACCACCGGCGCAATGCTGGGCGAAATCCTCGAAAATCCCCTGATATTCTGCACTGCCAGCGCGCTGGTGGAGTGGCAACGGAATTGCCCATCTCTCAGGCAACGGAGGGCACCATGTTACCTAGCTGCCGCACACTCGACGGGTTTGCACGAGAGTCACACGAGAAAGATGGCGTTGGAGTGTATGCGCTCGATGCCGGGTCCACACTCATCGTGAAAACACGGCACTCCTGCTATCGACTGACAGTGGTGGACGGCTCTCGCCAGCTGGTGCTCGCTGCGGGCGGAATTTTCCCCGAGCCGACGATCGTGCGGCTGTCGGGCGCGACGTTTGGGGGCAGCACGTTGAAGATCGGCTGGATCCTCGTTGGTCTGCGAATCGAATTCGGCCTCGGTGCCAAGCAGATTACGTCGTCGCCCGTCCAGTCCGTCGAGATCGAAGAACCCGCTGCCCTGACCACGCACGAAGAGCGCGCGGCCTGACGCGCTCTTCACTCGACGTGCGCGAGTCCTTGGGCCTACATCTCCACCTGGACTCCGAGTTCGACGACGCGTTCAGGTGGCAGTCGGAAGAACGCCGTGGCGCGCACGGCGTTGCGTGCCATCACCACGAACAGCTTCTCTCGCCACACGGCCATACCCTGCTTCGCGGTCACGATGATCGTTTCCCGACCCAGGAAGTAGGTGGTGTCGTCCAGGTCGATGTGTAGCCCCTGCCCGTGGGCTTGAAGCAGCGCCTGCGGCACGTTTGGATCCTCCATGAAACCGTACTGAATCCGAACGTTGAACATCGAATGCCCAAGCGGCTGAACGGAAATGCGATCGCCAGCGGGCACGTGGGGCACCTGCGCGGTAGCCACTGTGAGCACGACGACATGCTCGTGGAGAACCTTGTTGTAGCGGAGATTGTGCGCCAGTGCCGGGGGGGTTCCGGTCGGCTGCGCCGTCATGAAGACGGCTGTTCCCGGCACTCTCACCGGTTGCATCGTCTCCACAGTGGCCAGGAACTCTTCGAGCGGGATTGCGCGCGCAGTGAGCCGCTCGGCGACGAGTCGCCGGCCCGTCTTCCACGTTGTCATCAGAATGAAAATGGCCACCGCGACCGCCAGCGTGACCCACCCACCCTGAAGAACCTTCAAGGCGTTAGCGGCGAAGAATGCGGTATCGACCATGAGGAACAGAGCCATGACTGCTGCGGCGACCGGTATTGGCCACGACCATCGCTCGGTCATCACCACATAGAGCAGCAGCACCGTGATCACCATGGTCAGTGTCACGGCAATGCCGTACGCAGCGGCCAGATCGCTCGACGAACCAAATCCGATCACGATGAACACCGTCGCAAACATCAACGCCCAGTTGACCTGCGGCACGTAGATCTGGCCGATTTCATGCGCCGAGGTGTGCTCCACGTCGAGCCGCGGTGCGAGCCCGAGCTGCATCGCCTGACGGGTGATCGAGAACGCCCCCGAGATCAACGCCTGGGACGCGATGATTGCCGCTACTGTGGCGATGGCAACAAGGGGAAGCAGAGCCCACGTCGGCGCCAGTTGGAAGAACGGATGCGTCGCCTTCTCGTCCAGCAGGAGCAGCGCACCCTGGCCCAGGTAGTTCAACAGGAGCGACGGAAGGACCAGGGCGAACCATGCAAGGCGGATCGGTTCCTTTCCGAAGTGGCCCATGTCGGCATAGAGCGCTTCTCCACCAGTCACCACCAGGAACACCGCACCAAGTACTGCAAACCCGATGAAGCCGTTGCTCCTGAAGAACGTGATCGCATGGCGCGGATCGAAGGCGCCGAGCACGACCGGCTCACGAACGATCCAGGCGATCCCGAGAGAGGCAATTGTGACGAACCAGACAATGACGATCGGTCCGAACAGGCCCCCGACGCGATGGGTCCCGTATTTCTGGATCACAAACAGCGCGACGAGGATCACAACCGTCAGAGGCACGACGTATGGACGGAACAGCGGTGTGACAACTTCCATCCCTTCCACGGCGCTCAGAACAGAGATCGCCGGCGTGATCATGCCGTCACCATAGAGCAAGGCGGTGCCGAAGATGCCCAGAGCAATCAGGATCGGCCGGCCCGCTGCGAGCCTCGACGAGGCGCCACGGTCACCTCTCAGCCCTGGCACGAGCGCAGTCAACGCGAGAATACCGCCTTCGCCCTGGTTGTCCGCCCGCATCACGATGGCGACGTATTTGACTGAGATGACCAGCACCAGTGCGTAGATGATCAGGGACAGGACGCCGAGGACGTTCTCATGCGTGGCCGGAACGGGATGCGAGCCGAAGAAGCACTCGCGCATTGCGTACAAGGGGCTGGTGCCGATGTCCCCGTAGACGACGCCGAGCGCCGTCAATGTCAGTGGGAGCAGGCGACTGCGAGAGCCGGACGTATCAGCCGTGATCGGCGTATCTACCGAAATGGAGCGATCGGACAAGAGGGTCCTCCAATTGCCGACGGGGTTAGCTGACGGGCTCGAGGTTGGAGTCCTCTACCGGCGCGAGGCCGGATGCGCCCCGGGAGGTTCGAGCTTCACAAACCCCCGACGGGTCCCCCGCATCGCTCTAGGGCGCGAATTTGGCAACTCCTCCATTATGCGGGTAGCTGTCGGTCGTCCCGGCCCTGACGCATTCGTACTTATGAACTTTTTATAACTTTCTTATGTGGGGAGGGCCGGTTAACCGCTAGCTCGTGCGTCGCCATCTCGTCCACCCCGTCCAGATAGCGTGCGAGCCTTCGCTCCAGTCGCAGCTCGACTATCCATGCCCAGGCGGGCGGCGTGAGAAACAGTACGGGAGGTAACCAATGGGCGACTCTGGAAAGACCTGGGACGATGAGCGCGAGAATGACGGAGACGCCCGCAAGCAGCCCGAAACGGATAACGAACAATCGTCGGAATATACGCGCTCGATCGAGCGCGAGATACGCCGTGAGAATGACACGCAGTTCTTCTTGGGAGACCGACGAAGCGGGCAACATGCTGACGTGAGGCATTACTCGTCTCGAGGATCACGATACACTGGCGCCACATAAGAAAACCGTAAAGAGTCAATAAAGAAGTCCGCCGCCGCGACGCACCGTGCGTGATGGCAGAATGGCAAGTGCTCATGCAGCGCATCGCGATGCGCGACTTCGTGACCCTGCTCGGCAGTCTTGCCGCCCTCGCGTTGACGGCGGCGTTCCTTCGTCTCCTGCCGGACATCAGCCCGACAACCGTGTCGCTGGCGCTGCTCCTCGTGGTCCTCGGCACCGCGACCGTCGGTCGCCTGCGGGTCGCAACCGTGGTCTCGATCGCCGCGATGCTAACGCTGAACTTCTTCTTCCTGCCGCCCGTCGGCACCTTCACGATTGCCGACCCGCAGAACTGGATCGCCTTGTTCGCGTTTCTAATCGTCTCGGTGATCGCCAGCAACCTGTCGGCGGCGGCGCAGGATCGCGCGCGCGAGGCGATCGCGCGCCGGAACGAGGTGACGCGACTCTTCGACCTGACACGCGATGTCCTCCTGACGACGGAAACCACCGGAGCCATCGAGGCGCTCGCCCGCCACGTGGCACGCCGATTCGAATTGTCGCGTATCGCGATATGCCTGCCGGTTGACGATGGCTGGCGCATCCATCAAGGTGGGCCTGAGGAAGTCGCGATCGACGTCAGCACATTGAACCTGGCACTGGCCAAGGCCCGTGGGATTGTGGAATTCGATGCGCGCCAGCGTGCATACGGGGGCCATGTGCGTGTCGGCGAAGGCAACGACATTTCCATCGTGCCCCTTCGTCACGGCACCCGGGCTATCGGTATCCTTGCGGCCTCTTCGTCGACGCTCGACATCGGAACGCTGGATGCGGTCGCAGGAGTGGTGGCGATCGCCATCGAGCGTGCGCAATTCCTCGCAGAGCGTGATGCGGCAGAACTCGTGCAGCAGAAGGCTGACCTGGCCGCGACGCTCCTGGCATCGCTCAGTCACGACCTGCGAACACCGCTCACAGCAATCAAGGCTGCCGTCGAAAACCTGCGCGGTGAATTGCGCCCGCTGGACCGCAATGAGCAGGCGCGTGCCGCGGCCACTGAACTCGACCGGCTGACGCGATTGTTTCAGGACATCCTCGACATGGCGCGTATCGACGCCGCGGCCATCCGCGTCGATCGACAATGGGTCACAGCCGCGGATGTCGTCGATGCGGCGAGTGCACACGTCAGGCACACGCTCGAGGGCCATGCGCTGCACATCGACACTGACTCGGATATGGAAGTGGCCATCGACCCGCGGCTTGCTTCCGTGGCGTTGTCGCATATTCTCGAGAACGCGGCGCAATATTCGCCTGCGGACCGGGAGATTCTCGTACACGCTCGCATCGAGCGAGACGGCTTGCATGTGTCGGTAACTGATCAGGGGCCCGGCCTCGATCCGGGAGAGCTCGAACATCTGTTCGAGCGGTTCTATCGCGGCCACAGCGCCCGTCAAAAGACGTTTGGCACCGGGATGGGACTGTCGATCACACGCGGCCTGCTGGCGGCAGCGGGCGGGCGGATCTGGGCTGAGAACGTATCGGGTGGTGCGAAATTCTCGATGGTGGTGCCGGGCGCCGTACGCACGGCCGCGGTGCCACAGTAACCATGCCCCAACGCATTCTGATCATCGATGACGAGCCGAATATCGTCGCGACCGTGTCCCCGCTCCTTCGGGCGCGTGGATATGACGTGCTCTCGGTGGTGAGCGGTCGGGCAGGACTCGACGCGCTCGAACGGGACAAGCCGGATCTCGTCGTACTCGACCTGGGCCTTCCGGATCTCGATGGCGTTGACGTATGCAGACAGATGCGTCAGGCCTCGAATGTCCCCGTCCTCGTGTTGTCCGCTCGCGGAGCGGAGGGCGATAAGGTTGCCGCACTCGATGCCGGCGCCGACGACTACGTCACGAAGCCATTCGGCGCGGAGGAGTTGCTGGCACGTATTCGCGCGGCACTGCGACGAGCAGACAGCCCACCCGTATCGAGTGGCCCAATCGTGCGAGGCGCGCTCGTCATTGACCGGGATAGGTTCCGGGTGCTCCGCGACGGTGAAGAAGTGCGTCTCACCCCGAAGGAATTCGAGCTGCTCACCTTCCTGGCCCAGCATCCGGGCCGCGTCCTGACCCATCGCGCCCTGCTCAAAGCGATCTGGGGCCCGCATGCCTCCGATCAGCCGGAGCATTTGCGCGTTCTGGTGGGATCGCTCCGCAAGAAGATTGAACCCGACCCTTCGTCACCCCAGTACATCCTCACGGAGCCGTGGGTCGGGTACCGATTTGCAGATTTGTAATGGGGTCGGGGGTCATTTAAAGGGGACACTGCGGCCATCGCGACCCGATTTACCGAGTGGCCGTCACCGCATGCTTCATCAGTGCCGCTTGAAGACCCCGAAGCTGGTCGTCGCACTGCGCCGTCAACATCCGTTTTCGACCGAGGGTCAGTGCCAGCGATCGAACATTACTGTTGCGTCGGGACAATGCAATGAGCTCGGTATTGATCGCCTTGAATCGGTCGAGCGCGGCAGTGGCGGCTGTGAGATGCGGACCCGCATCCGGCGGCAGTAGCGACTTCAACTGCTCGAGTTGACGGCGAGCCGCCGCGTCCGACGCGGCCATCTGCTGCTCGATCCGATCCATTGCAGCATCCTGGGCCTCGGCGATGTGAGGGGCCTGCAGCACCTGGATTTCGAGGAGGGCGGCCGTCGCCCGACCCGCTAATGCCTCGGCCCGCCAGGCATCACCAGCCCGCGCGGTTTTGACTGCTGCCTCGATAGAAGCGCGAAACGCGTTGGCAGCGTCGGCGGCAGGGCCAAACGACAGGCGCTGCGCCTTGAGATTCGTGTTCTCGACGGCCAAAGGAAGGATCTCTGCGTCCAGCTTCTGGTACTCGGCGAACCGGTCGCGGAAGGTACCGAGGAATTGCAATTCCTCTGAATACCCCATCGACGTCAGAATTCCCTCGAGTCGTTCACTGCCGTCGAGAACCGCGTGCGTTGCCTGTTCGGCTTCACGCGCGGCCGCCATGGCATCGTCGTCCGAGTCAGCCATCACGGATCGGTTGCCCGCGTCCGCAGCCTTCGTGAACTGCAACTGCACCTCCGACGCCAGCCGCCGCGCCTCGACCTGCTGCGTCAGCACCATCGGCGCATTGCAGGCGGCGGCGACGGTCGCTACACCGAGGAAGAACAGGCCTGGGATCGTCGCGCGCTCCGCTGTCCGCCACAATCGTCTTCCGGATACCATCAGGCCGGAACATAGCATGAATCCACCGATGCAACGATTAGGCGCATGAGACTGCGATCCACTCTGGTGCGCGTCGTCGTGGTCGTCATGGTCGTGTTATTCGGCTATGTGGCCTGGGAGGCGGGACTCACGCTCGTGCGGCTCGAACAGGTCGAACGCGAACGAGACACGTGGCAGCGTCCCAACGAGGTCATCGAAGCCCTGAACGTGAATGCCGGCGACACCGTCGTCGATCTCGGCACAGGGAGCGGCTACTTCGCGATCCGCCTCGCGCCAAGGGTGGGACCTGCCGGGCGGGTGATTGCCGTAGACGTACGACGGCAGCCGCTGGCGTTTCTGTGGATTCGACGGCTGATACGGCGAGACTGGCAGATCCATATCGTGTTGGCCGACGACGAAGACCCGCGCCTTGGCATGGAGAGCGTGGATGCCGTGCTGGTCGCCAACACGTATCACGAGCTGGCCGATCCCGCTGCCACGCTGAAAGCGCTGCGCGCGGTCCTGAAGCCTGGTGGTCGACTCGTCGTCACTGACCGTCGTCCGCGCGCGGGACCGGGTGTGTCTGCGCAGGCGGAGCGAGATCGCCACACGCTCAGCCCGGCTGTCGCCGAAGCCGAAATCACCAGCGCCGGATTTCAGCAGGTCGCTCGTGACGACGCCTTCATCGATCGCCCCGACGACGAACCCTGGTGGTTGATGGTATTCGCGAGCCCACGTCCGCAACTTCGCCAGCGGGCGCTCGCGATCGAGCGCGGGTGTGAGCTTGATCGTCATTCCGTTCTTCACGACATTCTTATGCACTTCTTATGACCACTTTACGTCGAGGCGGACGACGATGAGGATGCATGCCTGACAGCGAGCGACCTCACCAATGAGTGCACCCGAGCTGAGCTTCGTCATCCCAACGTATCGGCTGCGCGACGTGAGCGAGACGATCACGCAATACGATCAGCACTTCTGGCGGAACGGTCACGCGGTCCGCATGATCGTGTTCGATGATTCGACGCCCGCCACCCAGGAGCCGAGCGTTCGCGCAGCGTCGCGTTCTCGGTGGGGCGGGACGCGGCTGACGCCGACCTCCGACAGTCCAGCGGCGCTTGGGCCAGAGTGCGGACCTCGAACGAGCGCGTCAACCGCTGGCTGACGCGTGCATGTGCCGATTTGCAGATGCTCACGACGGCATTGCCCTCTGGCCCCTACCCGTACGCGGGCGTGCCGTGGTTCAACACGCCCTTCGGCCGCGACGGGATCATCACCGCCTTGCAGTGCCTGTGGCTGAACCCCGCGCTCGCTCGCGGCGTCCTGTCGTACCTCGCATCTACGCAGGCGACCGAGACCCGTGCGGAAGACGATGCCCAGCCTGGGAAGATCCTTCACGAGACGCGCTTCGGCGAGCTGGCCGCATGCCGGGAGATTCCCTTCGGCCGCTATTACGGCAGCGTGGACAGCACGCTCTTCGTCATGCTGGCCGGTGCCTACCGGGAGCGCACCGGTGACGAGGAGTTCGTGCGGTCTCTCTGGCCTGCCATCGACTCGGCGCTCGAGTGGATCGATCGATACGGCGACATCGATGGTGACGGGTTCGTGGAGTACCAGCGGCAGTCCCCTGCGGGGCTGCTTCATCAGGGCTGGAAGGACGACGCCGATGCAATCGTGCATGACGACGGCGCGATTGCCGAAGGTCCCGTGGCGCTGTGTGAAGTCCAGGGGTATGTGTACGCTGCGCGACTCGCGGCGGCGTCGGTCGCACGGGCGTTGGGACTGCCGGCGCGCGCCGACACGCTGATTCAGCAGGCGGCCACGCTCAAGGCCGCGTTCGACCGCGCGTTCTGGTGTGATGATCTCGAAACCTACGCGCTTGCGTTGGACGGTCACAAGCGCCCCTGTCGCGTTCGCAGTTCGAACGCCGGCCAGTGTCTCTTCTCCGGGATCGCCCACCCAGCACGCGCCGAGACCCTGGCGCGCACCCTGATGGGCGTTGAATCGTTCTCGGGCTGGGGCATCCGGACACTCGCGGCAACCGAGCGCCGCTACAACCCCATGGGATACCACACCGGGGGCATATGGCCGCATGACAACGCGCTCATCGGCAGGGGCCTGGCCGGATACGGCTTTCGTCGCGAGCCGTCGCGTCTCTTCCAGGCGATGTTCCAGGTCAGTCTGCATTTCGATCTGCAGCGGATGCCGGAGCTGTTCTGCGGGTTCCAGCGACAGCCAACCGAGCCGCCGGTGCCCTATCCCGTCGCGTGCGCACCTCAAGCCTGGGCCTCCGGATCGGTGTTCCTCCTTCTCCAGGCGTGCCTCGGCGTGCGCGTCGATGGCGGCGCATCACGGGTGGTATTCGAGAGCCCGGTGCTACCGGCAGGTTTGACCGAGCTACGGATCCGGGGCCTTTCGATTCGAGACGGCCACGTCGATGTCAGCATTACGCGACGACGCAGTGGCGTCGAAGTCACCATGCTTCGCGCCACGCGAGAGGTCGACGTGGTCATGAGCTGAGTGGAGGGACCGATGGAGTCTGAGCAGGATGCGCAAATCGTCCTCGGGCCGGACGGCACCATACTCGCGGTCACGGGCCAGCTACCGCCAGGACTCGTGGACGTTCGTCTCGAAGACTGCCATGAGTTGTCGCGGGAGATTCGTGACGCCGGAAAGTCTCTGCTCGAAGCACTGCGCCACTCCGACAAGCGAATGGCAGTCCGAGCCCTCGCGGTTCATCCAGGCAGCCACCTGCAACTCCTCGCGATCGAGGCGGCTCCCATTCGGCGGGCGGCAACTGACGTGCGGGCGCTCCTGGCTTAAAAACTCGACGTCATCTCCTCCCAGGCCGCTGACCTCAACGTGACATTGAACGTTGAGACCGCCGGCAACATGCCGCCGGCCCTGGATGTGGATCCCGAAAAAGTGGCGTGGGCAGTAACAACGCTGGTCGGAAGTGCCTTGCGTTACATGCGATCGGGATCGCGCCGGCCGGCTCGAGGGACGATCGCAGTGCGGGTGAGTTTCGATCTGACACGGTCTCTGCTGCTCATCGAGGTGCGTGACGATGGCCCTGGTGTCCAGCCGGAGACGGTCGCGCGGCTGCTCAGACGCGACGGTCTGAACGTCCGCGGTTCAGGGCTCGCCCTCCTGCTGATCTCGGACGTGTGCACCGCACATGGCGGCACGGTCGATGTTCTCAGCAGCACGGGTGCCGCCGACCACGGCACTACTGTCCGGATGACGTTTGCTGCGCGGTGAGCGGAACGACCTGCACCGCAGCATCTGGAACGGCGCTCAGGAGCTTGTCGAGCGGTGAGCCGCGCCACATCAGCTCCCAGCGAGAGCGTGCGCTCTGTCCCATGATGACGTGTGTGATCCCCTCGTATCGGGCGAATGCAATCAGGCCGTCGGACAGACGCTCCGCCTTGACGCGCACGACTGTCGCACCCAGGCTTTCCGCCAGCCGGATGTTCCGCTGCAGTGCGTCCGCGTCCGCTGGACTGATCCGACCGGGTTGCTCGTGGGGGGTCTCGACGTAGACTGCAAACCACTTCGAACCGAAGCGCCCGGCGATACGCGCGCCGGCCCTGATGACTCGCGGTGCCAGCGCGTTCGAGCTCAGACACACCATGACCCGCTCTGGAATCGGCGCGGGTTCCAGGCCTTCCCGGGCTCTGTCGCTGGCGGCCTTCTCACCCACTTCGTCGGCCACCGCGCGCAGGGCCAGCTCACGAAGCGTGGACAGGTTGCTCTTGCGGAAGAAGTGCGTGAGCGCCTGCTCCACCTTCTCCGCTCGATAGACCTTGCCCTCGCGAAGGCGTTTCTGCAACTCCTCGACGGTCACGTCGACGTCGATGACTTCATCCGCGCGGTCGAAAAACGTGTCCGGCACTGTTTCCCGCACATGCACTCCGGTGACCGCGGCAACGGCGTCGTTGAGGGTTTCGAGGTGCTGGATGTTCACCGCCGTCATCACGACGATGCCCGCATCGAGGATCTCGAGTACATCCTGGTACCGCTTCGCATTCCGGCTGCCCGGGACGTTGGAGTGCGCCAACTCGTCAACCACGCAGACCTGCGGTCCACGCCGAATGATCGCGTCGACATCCATCTCCTCCATCGTGACGCCGCGATATTCGATGGCGCGGCGCGGGATGACTTCGAGGTCCTTGATTTGTGCCTCTGTGTCGCAGCGAGCGTAGGTCTCTACATAGCCCACCACGACATCGACGCCGTGCGCGCGCAGAGCATGTGCCTCTCGGAGCATTCCGTACGTCTTGCCTACGCCGGGAGCGGCCCCTACGTAGATTCGCAAGCGCGCCCGGTTCTTGTTCTTGAGCTCCTCCAGCAGCGCGCCCGCGGACGGTCGTCGCTCGGGCATCTCACCCTGCTGGACAGAATCGGCCTCGACATCGAAGAGCTGCTCCATACCGGTCGTCTCGATGCATTTCTGATGGGCAACCGGCGTACCAGCAGCTTGAAGAGTGGATCGCGCTTTGCGATCCCGACCGTTGTTACGTTACGTTCATCGTCCCAGTGGGAACCTGGATCGAGGTGTGGGAGATTTCCGGGGCAGCATCGAAATAGTCCGCACGTCGAAGCAAGTGCGGCGAATCGTACCGGGGGCTCGTCGATCGCGGGCTTTACAGGAGCTGCTTCAAGACCTGCAGCGCCAGGAGGAGCACCATCGGCGAGAAATCCAAGCCGCCGATCGACGGCAGCGCCCTGCGAATGGGCGCAAGGGCGGGCTCGGTGAGGCGGAACACAGTTATCGCCAACGGGTTGCGCCGATTCACCGGCAGCCACGACATGATCACGGCTGCCAGGACAACCAAGGAATACAGATCGATCAGCGCAGCGATCAGACGCATCAGAGCTGACCTACTTCTTGATCGGATGCTGCGAGTCGAGCGCGAGATTGAGCTCGAGCACGTTGACGCGCGGCTCCCCAAAGAATCCAAGCTGCCGTCCAGCGGTGTTGGCATCGACGAGACGCCGCACGTCCGCTTCCATAATGCCGCGTTCCTTGGCCACACGCGGGATCTGGAAGTCGGCTGCGGCCGGCGAGATGTGCGGATCGAATCCAGATGCCGACGTGGTCACGAGGTCAATTGGCACGGGCGCATTCGGATTCTCCTTGCGCGCCGCTTCGACGTTGGCCGTGACCGCGTCGATCAGCTTCTTGTTCGTGGGACCGAGGTTGCTGCCTGCTGAATTGGCTGCGTCGTAGCCCGTCCCGGCCGCCGACGGCCGCGAATGAAAGTACCCGGGCGAGGAGAATCCCTGTCCGATGATCCTCGATCCGACGACCTTCCCATTCCGCTCGATCAGCTGACCATTGGCCTGACCCGGGAACGCCACCTGGGCGATCGCCGTGATCGCCAACGGATAAATTACACCCAGGATCAGCGTCGTGACGATCGTCATCAGGACGGCGGCAACGAGGTTCTTCGCGATATTCATGATGTGCTCCTACGCAAGACCGAGCGCGGTGATCACGACGTCGATC
>Ga0070675_100003521_pt1 | contig 11872 bp, 11 predicted proteins | sample KBSM43metaG_FD_65343 | JGI IMG/M metagenome (GOLD analysis project Ga0070675, IMG submission 65343) | Miscanthus rhizosphere microbial communities from Kellogg Biological Station, Michigan, USA - KBS M4-3 metaG | ecosystem: Host-associated > Plants > Roots > Rhizosphere > Soil ...
GCGGGTAGGCCCTGCGCCTCATTGCCGACCATCAGGAAGGTCGGCGTTCGATAATCGGGCCGCCGATAATCCTCGCTCGCCTCCAGGCTGAGCCCGACCAGTTGGCCAGGGCCTGAGCGCAACCAAAGCAGGAATTCATCCCAGCGAGCCTGCGCGATCCGCTGGGTGAAAAGCGCGCCCATGCTCGCCCGCACCGCCTCGACCGAGAAAGGATCGACCGTATCGTCGATCAGGATCAACCCGCCCGCACCGACAGCGTCGCCGGTGCGCAGCATCGTGCCGAGATTGCCGGGATCGCGCATCGCCTGCGCGACCAGCCAGATGCCGGACCGGCTGCGGTCGATCTGCGCCAAGCTTGTGTCGAACTGGCGATAGACGCCCAGCACGACCTGAGGATTGTCCTTGCCGGAAAGCTTGTGGAGAATGTCACGGCTGGTCTCGATCGCCTCGCCGCCTTTGGCCTCGACCGCAGCCGTCAGGCGGCAAACGATGGGGTGCCGAGCGCTATCGGCGGCGAAGAACAGATATTCGGGCAGTACGCCCGTCTCCTCCGCCTCTGCCAGGATGCGTAAGCCTTCGGCGAGGAATAGGCCTTCCTCGCGCCGGTGGCGCTTTTCGCGCAAATTGCGGACCCGCTTGACCAGCGGATTGGAAAAGGCGGTGATCTCGCGCGGCATCAGGCGGCTGTAACCGGCCCAACGCCGCGCGAAAAGGTCAGCGGCGATGCCGGTCCTGGATGATCGGCGCCTGCGGAGCCGCGCCATTCTTAGGCGGCGGCGGAATGGTGATGCGGACCTCCTCGCCCGAACGGCCCGGGAAACCCGTGAACATCGCTTCCACCAGATTGGGCACGATGTGCGGCAGCGACTGATCGGTCGAGCGCGCGCTGGCCTTGCCCTCGAACAGTGTCTGCCCATCGCCAGCGCGGCGGATTTTCATCTCCAGATGGCTGATGAAGAAGGTGTAGCTATTGATGTCGGGATAGCCGAACGGGTCATACCAGAAGGGGTCGTTCCAGCCGTAATAGAAGCCCCGGCCATAGACCGCGCGGCCATGCAGGTGGATCGGACGGCGGTAGCCGACACCCCACGAGCCATAGGGACCCCAGCCCCAGCTGGGCCCGATGCCGGGCGTGGTCACGATCTCTGTGTGACCGTTATCGACGCCATAATCCATCGTCACGACCAGGCTCGCATGGCCGGGCTCGCCCTCGCGATAGCCGAGCGCGGTAAGGCGGTTCGCGACCTGTTGGGCATAAGTCTGGAACTCGATACCGCCCTGGAGCCGCGGATCGGACGCCTGGACGAAGAAAGTCTGGCCCTGCGGGGGCGGCATCATCTGAAAACGGGAGACATTGGCTTTGAACGATTCGGCGCAGCCGCCGGCAAGCAGAAAGGCCGCGGGAGCGACGAAAGTTAGTATTTTGCGGCGAAGAGACATGGTGAAACGTCCTGTACTAGCTTGGGATCAAGCTAAGCCTTTGTCACTGAACCGCGATTGAACGTTTCGCACAAGCGACGAGTTGCCGAATCTGCGCCGAGTTGATCGACGGTGCCTAGAGACCCATTGCCGCATATGCCGCCTTCAACGTCGGCTCTGCCACAGCACGCGCCTTTTCCGCCCCGACCGCAAGCAGGCGATCAAGCTCGGCGGGGTCACGTTGCAGCTCGGCGAGGCGCGCTCCGATCGGGCGCAAAGTTTCCACCATAAGTTCCGTCAATGCCGGCTTGAACGCTCCGAATCCCTGGCCGGCGAACCGGGCGAGCACCTCGGCCACGCTCTCGTCGGCCAATGCCGCGTAGATCGTGATCAGATTCTTCGCTTCCGGGCGCGCCTCGAGGCCGGCCGCATCGGCGGGCAGGGGCTCGGGATCGGTCTTCGCCTTGCGGACCTTCTGCGCGATCAGGTCGGGATCGTCGTTCAGATTGACCCGGCTCATGTCCGACGGATCGGATTTGGACATTTTCGCCGTACCATCGCGCAGGCTCATGATCCGCGCCGCGGCGGGCGGGATGATCGGCTCGGGCTGCACGAACAGATCGGTGTCGAAGTCGGTGTTGAACTTGATCGCGATATCGCGTGCCAGCTCGAGATGCTGCTTCTGGTCGTCGCCCACGGGGACGTGCGTCGTCTTGTAAAGCAGGACATCCGCCGCCTGGAGCACCGGATAGGTGTACAGCGCGACCGAGGCACCCTCGCGATTCTTGCCCGATTTGTCCTTGAACTGGGTCATGCGATTGAGCCAGCCGACGCGCGCGACGCCGTTCAGAAGCCAGGCGAGCTCGCTATGCGCGGGCACGTCGCGCTGGCGGAACAGGGTGGCGCGGAGCGGATCGACGCCGCAGGCGATAAGCACCGCCGCCATTTCGCGGATCGCCGTGCGAAGCTCGGCCGGTTCCTGAAACTGGCTGATTGCGTGCAGATCGGCGAGGAAGAAGAAGCATTCGCCAGTGCCGGCATCATCCTGCATCCGCACCCAGTTGCGGATCGCACCGAGATAATTGCCGAGATGAAGATTGCCGGTGGGCTGGATGCCGGAGACGATGCGCATGATCAGCGCGCCTTCGGGCAGCAGGCCCCCAACGTCAAGCGCCGCCGCCTTCAAGGGCGGCGGCGCGCGTGACTAAGCTCGAGGTTACCAGGGCTTCGTTTTGGTCTTCGTTTTGGTCTTGGTCTTGCCCGTCACCGGATCGGTTGTCGTCTTCTGGGTGGTGGTCGTCGATGCCGGAATTGCCGGGTCGCCGGTCGTCACGGTCGTCGTCGAAGCCGCCGGCGCGGCCGGGTCAGCCGTGGTGGTTACCGTGGTCGACGTTGGCGGCACGGCGGGGTCGCTGGACGTTGTCACTGTCGTCGCGGCTCCGGGGGCAGCGGGGGTCGCCGTGGTCGAGACGGTGGTCTGGGCACCCGTCACCGGATCCGGCGCGGTCGTCGTAGTGGTCGTGCTCTGGGCAAATGCTGCCGAGGACAAGGTCATGGCAGCACCGATCATGAGGATACGCATCGTGTCTCTCCTGTACTTTTATGCAAGTAACAGAAAGGACCAACGCAAAAGGGACCGTTAGGTGCCTTAATCGGAGGTTCAGGCGCCGGAGGCGCGACGGCGAAGCAGGATCCTGATGTCGTCCAACGCGAACGCGCCGGTAAGGAAACTGGCTAGGAAATAAACGATCGCACCTCCCGAGCAAAGTATGCCCAGGGCCGCGACCCGGATCAGGAAGCCGCGCGTAAGATAAGGATCCGCATAGGGTCCCAGCAGGTAAAGCACCCCGCCCATCATCAGGGCGGCCAGCAGCAAGCGCGGAATCCGCCGCCGCAACTGTGCGTCAGGCGTGAAATGGCCGCGCTTGCGCAGCGTCAGGTAGAGCATCGCCACGTTCACGGTGGAGGAGATGGCGGTGGCCAGCGGCGGCCCGTTGATCCCGATCGTTGGAATCAGCGCGACGTTGAGGAGGATGTTCACGCCGACCGAAATGATCGCGTAACGTACGGGCGTACGTGTGTCCGACCGGGCATAGAAGCCCGGCGTCAGCACCTTGACCAGCACGTAGGAAGGCAGGCCGAGCGAGAAAGCGCTCAGCGCCCATGCGACACGGATCGTGTCGGTCGCCTTGAACGCGCCGTGCTGGAAGATGCCGCGTACCAGAGGCTCGGACGCGAAGACGAAGGCTGCGGTGGCTGGTAAGGTAAGGAACAGCGCCAACTCGAGCCCGCGATTTTGCGTTTCCATCGCCTCGGCCTCGCGCCCGCTGCTGAGCAGGCGCGACACGGTAGGCAAAAGGACTGTGCCGAGTCCGATACCGATCATGCCGAGCGGGAGCTGATTGAGGCGGTCCGCATAGTTGATCGCGGAAATTGACCCGGCGGCGAGCAGATAGCCGGCGAGCGAGGTCGAAACCGCGAGATTGATCTGCGAGGCGCCAGCGCCAGCGGCGGCCGGCACGATCAATTTGATCAGGCGCCGGACGTCATCATCCAGACGGGGCCGCCTGATCTTCATACTCACGCCCACCCGCCGGCAGGCGAACATCAGCCAGCCGAGCTGGAGCAAGCCGCCGATCGGGATTGAGATCGCCTGTGCGCGGGCGGTTTGGTAAGGATCGTGCCCGTGGAAGAAGAGCAGCGCGCTGACCATGGAAATATTCAGCAAGACGGGCGCGGCAGCGTTGACCCAGTATTTGTCGAGCGAATTGAGGATGCCGCCTAGCAGCGACGCCAGGCTGATCAGCATCAGATAAGGAATGGTGATCCGCGACAGCAGGACCGCGAAGGCGAATTGCGTATCCGTAGGCTGCTGTTCGTGGAAGCCGCCCGCCAACGCCCATGTGAGCGGCCAGGCGGCAAAGATCATCAATACCGTCATGCCCAGCAGAATCGGAAGCAATACTGCCAGTGCCTGCTCCGCGAAGCGCACGCCCGCTGAAACTTCGCCGCTTTCGGCTACCTTGCGGTTGAACATGGGAATGAAGGCTGCCGAAAAGGCCCCTTCCGCGAACAGCGAACGGAACATGTTGGGCAGGCGGAATGCCACGTAAAACGCGTCAGACGCGAAGCTCGCGCCGATATAGGTTGCTTGCAGCGTGTCGCGCGCGAGCGCCAGCACGCGGCTGGCGAGCGTCAGGCCGCCGACCGACCCCAGCGATCGGACAAGGCCCATGGCTAGGCCGTTATCCCTGCGAAAGCCGGAATCTCAGGAGATGAAACGGTAATGAAATCCATTCGGCCGTCCCGTCCCCGTTCGCGCTGAGCCTGTCGAAGCGCTGCCCTTCTTCTCACCTGAACGAAGAGAAATACAGCGCTTCGACAGAATCAGCCCGAACGGGTAGAGTTTCGTCAGGCCTGGCCGGCGGTTTCGCCCTCGGCCAGCTGCGAGGCCTGCTGCGCCTGTTGCAGATACATCGCGCCGAAATCGATCGGATCGAGCAACAGCGGCATGAAATTGCCATCACGCGTGACGTCGGCGACGACCCGGCGCGCGAACGGGAAGAGCAGACGCGGCGCTTCGGCATAAAGGAAAGGCGACAAGGCCTCTGGTGCCACGTTGCGTGCGCCGAAGAGGCCCGCATAAACCAGCTCGACCGCGAAGATGGTCGCATTGGCCTCGCCTTGCGCGCGAACCTCGATCTTCATCGACACTTCGTGGACGTCGTCGGCAACCGGCGCGACCGAGATGTGGAACTGGACGTCGATCTGGGGCTGGACCTGCTGCTGGTAGATACCCGGCGCGTTCGGATTCTCGAACGACAGATCCTTCACATATTGCGCAATCATGCCGATCTGCGGCGCGGTGTCGGCACCGTTGGGCTGGATGCCTTCGGGCGCTGCGTTGGGGGTCTCGTCGGCCATGGCGTCTTCTTCCGTCCTAAAATATCTTGGAGCGGGCCGGCCCTCTCGGCGCCCGCGGGCGGCAAGCCGCTAGCAGCCCCGTCCGCCAAGGGCAATGCGGAACCCGGGCGACGTCCGGCGAGTCTAGCAAGCGCCCGTCCGTTTGCAGATCGGCCCCTAGCGCCCTATGTAGGGGGCAATATGGGAGGTTCAGTGACCACATTGATCGTTCTTGCGCTCGTTTTTGTCTTCGTCGCGCTTCGCCTGTGGAGCGTGCTGGGACGGCGTACGGGTCACGAACAGACCTTGGTAAAGCCCGAAAGCGTGCCGATGGTGCGCGGCGTGACGCTGAAAGCGCCGGACGCGGCCCTGGCGCCCACGCTGGGGCAGGAACCGTCGCCCTCGGCCAGCGCCGCCTCGGGACTGCGTGCGATCGCTGCCGCTGATTCCCAGTTTGACGTCGCCCGTTTCGTCGAAGGTGCCAAAGCCGCTTACGGCATGGTGCTCGAAGCCTATTGGAAGGGCGATCAGGATTCGCTCGACAAAATGGTGGATCCAGAGGTCGCGCACAGCTTCGCGCATGCGATCCATGAGCGCGAAGAGGCTGGCGAGACGCTCGACAACCGCCTCGTTTCGATCGAGCAGGCCCATATCGAGGATGCCCGCATCGACGATGGTGTGGCGCATATCCGTATCCGATTCGACGCGGATGTGGCGGCGGTGACGCGCGACCGGGAAGGCAATGTCATTGCCGGATCGATGGTCGATGCGGTTCCTACCCACGACGTCTGGACTTTCAGCCGTCCTATCAAGTCGCCCAATCCGAACTGGATGCTCACCGAGACCGACGAAGCGGCCTGACCCCAAAATGCGGGGAGGTTCCATCCGGCTCGGGCTCGCGCTGGCCGTGTCTGTCTTTGTCGCCGCCTGCTCGACTACACCGCATCGTGCCCCGCACGGCGAGACACCCCCGCCTGAGCGTCCGCAACCGAAGCCGGTCCAGCCGCCGCCCCCGCGCAACGCGATCGAGGCCGGCATTTCAGCAGGCCCGCCCATTTCCTCGCTCGATTTGTCCGCCGATCAGGCAAGCGCTGCGCGCGACGCGTTCAAGGCGTCGTGCCGATCGCTGCAGAAGCGCAAGGACCTGACTGGGCTCACCCAGCCAACCGACTGGGCACCGGCCTGCGCCGCCGCCGCGGTCCCGGACACCGATCCCGTCGCCTTCTTCCAAAACCAGTTTGAGACCTTGCTCGTCGGTAACGGTGCCTTCTTCGCGACCGGCTATTATGCACCAGAGATCGAAGGCTCGCGCACGCATGAACCGGGCTATGACGTCCCCGTCTACCGCCGCCCGCCCGATCTGGTCGAGATGGACAGCGGCGTCGCCGCAGGTGGTCCTCCCAGCGGCAAGAAGGCACGCGGCCGGATGCAGGACGGCCAGTTCGGACCTTATTATGATCGCGCCGCGATCAATGCGGGCGCGCTCGCAAATCAGGGCCTTGAAATCGCCTGGGTGCAGGATCCGGTCGAATTGTTCTTCCTGGAGATTCAGGGTTCGGGTCGGCTTCACCTGCCCGACGGCAGTTATATGTGGATCGGCTACGATACGCAGAACGGCTATAATTATACCGGCATCGGCAAGCTGATGCGCGATCGCGGTTTGATCGGGCCTGGCACGACCTACGCGACCTCGATGCAAGGCATTAAGGCTTATCTCGCCGATCACCCTGACGAGCGCCAGGCGCTGATGGAAGCGAACCAAAGCGTCGTCTTCTTCCATGAATTGGCGGGCGGTGCCCCATTGGGCGCGATGGGCGCGCCGGTTGTGGGCCATGTCAGCGTCGCCGCCGATCCGGCCTTCACGCCGCTGGGCGCGCCGCTCTGGCTGTCCGCCGATCGCATGGAGGTCACTGGCCTATGGGTCGCACAGGATACGGGCGGCGCGATCAAGGGCGCCAACCGGATCGATACCTATTGGGGGGCGGGCGTTATCGCGGCGATCACCGCGGGGGGCATGTCGGCGCGTGGCCAGATGCTGATCCTCGTCCCGCGCGGCACGCTTGCCAAATTGCAGCCCACGCTGATCCCGCCGCAACCGCAGCCGACCAATGCCGCCGGGGCCCCGGCTCAGCGCTGAAGAACGCGCGCTGTGGGCGCGCGTCGCGTCCACGGTGACGCCGATGGAAGGCAAATCGGCGGACGCGGCGGAGGTGCCTGTTGAGGGGCCTCTGCCCCCCGTCAGGCGCAAATCCATCGCCCGTACGCTTCCGCAGCCCAAGCCGGCCCGTCTGAATGAACCCGCACGGTCCGATACACTCGATGGCGGCTGGGACCGGCGGCTGCGCAAGGGCGCGGTTTATCCCGACCGTACGATCGATTTGCACGGCCATACGCTGGCTACTGCTTATGGCGCGCTCGAACATGCGCTGGCGCGCGCAGTGGCGGACGATATTCGCGTGCTGCTGGTGGTGACGGGCAAGCCTCCCAGGCCTGACACGAAGGGTCGTGGGCTGATCCGCGCCAATATCGGCACCTGGCTTGGCGGTTCGGGCTATCGCGACCGTATCGCGGCGGTGCGAAACGCGCATCCGCGCCATGGCGGGACGGGCGCGCTCTACGTCATCCTCAGGCGAAAACGCGGCGAATGACGCTCTCGTAGATGTCGGTCAGGGCGTGGAGGTCGGGAATTGCGACCGCCTCGTCCAGCTTGTGCATCGTCGCATTGATCAGCCCGAATTCGACCGTAGGCGCGAGCCTCGACAGGAAACGCGCGTCGGAGGTGCCGCCGGTAGTCGAAAATTCGGGTGTGATCCCCGTCACCTCCTGGATTGCCCCGCTCACCAGAGCGGACAAATCACCGGGCGGCGTGAGAAAGGCCTCCCCAGAAATGCGCGCGTTCACGCGTGCTTTAGGCGCTTCTTCGGCCACGATTGTCTCAACCAGAGCGACAAGATCCGGCCCGTTCTGCATGTCATTGAAACGGATATTGATCCGCGCGCGCGCCATTCCGGGAATGATGTTGGTTGCGCCGTTGCCCGTATCCACGTCGGTTACTTCCAGGTTGGAAGGCTGGAACCAGTCGTTTCCTTCATCCAGATCGAGCGCAGACAGGCGCGATACGATCCGCGCGAGCGCCGGGATCGGGTTATCGGCGAGGTGGGGGTAGGCGACATGGCCCTGCGTGCCCGGCACCTCGATCCACATATTGACCGATCCGCGCCGCCCGATCTTGATCGTATCACCAAGCCGCGACGACGAAGTGGGCTCGCCGACCAGGATCAGATCGGGCTTGTGGCCCTGGGCCTTCATCCATTCGATGAGGGCGACGGTGCCATGGGTGGCGGGGCCTTCCTCGTCGCCGGTGATGATCAGGGCGAGCGTACCCTTGTGATCCGGCACCCGCTTGGCGGCGGCGGCGAAGGCGGCGAGCGCGCCCTTCATGTCTACGGCGCCGCGTCCGTAGAGCAGGTCACCGTCTATGTGCGGATGGAAGGCGTCCTCGGTCCAGCCCCCTCCGGGTGGCACGACATCGCTGTGGCCCGCAAAAGCGAAGAAGGGAGCGCCCTGGCCGCGGATCGCGAATAGATTCTCGACCGGGCCGTCTGGCGGCCCGCCGTCGGTAAACCGGTGAACCTCGAACCCCTGTGCTTCGAGCACATAGGTCAGCACATCCTGCGCCCCCGCATCCGCTGGCGTGACGCTGGGGCAGGCGATCAGTTGGGCTGTAAGGTCGACGGGATCGATCGGCATGGCTTGCGGTTAGCCTGACCGACCCTTTTTGACTAGCGCGGCTGGATTGCTTCACCGGCGCAGGCCGGGCAAGCAATCCAGACCTTTTTGTTAGCGGGCGCCGCCGGTGCGCGTGACCGCATTGCGATGCTGGCCGGGCGCGCCCTTGCGCGGACCGAAGCGGCGCTTCGGAGCCCCGCTCGCGGGACGCTCGCCGCCGCGGCCGCCGTCCGAACGGCCGCCGCCATCGCGACGCTGGCCCTGGCCGTGACGCTGGCCATGCGGGCGATCGGGACGCTCTTCGGACCTGGCCGGCTTGGGCAGCTTCGCCTGTTCAGCCAGGAAATTCTCCGGCAGCGGCACGATCGTCGGGCGTACGCGGGTGAGCTTCTCGATTCCGCGCAGGTAGGGACGCTCGTCATCCGCCACGTACGAGACGGCAAGGCCGGTCGCGCCGGCGCGCGCGGTGCGGCCGATGCGGTGGACATATTGCTCGGCCACGTTGGGCAGTTCGAAATTGAACACATGGCTCACGCCCGACACGTCGATGCCGCGCGCGGCGATGTCGGTCGCGACCAGGATCGGGGCGCGGCCCGCCTTGAATTCGGCGAGCGCGCGCTCGCGCTGCGGCTGGCTCTTGTTGCCGTGAATTGCATTGGCGGCGATGCCGGCGGCGGTGAGATGCTTCACCACGCGGTCGGCGCCATGCTTGGTGCGGGTGAAAACCAGCGCTCGCTCGATCGTCTCGCGCTTGAGCGTCAGGGTCAGCAAAGCCTGCTTCTCGGCCTGATTGACGAAGGTCACATATTGCTCAACCCGCTCGGCGGTAGTCGAGGGCGGCGCGACCGAAACCTTGGCCGGGTTGGTCAGGAAGCTATCGCCCAGGTCCGCGATCGTCTTGGGCATGGTCGCCGAGAAGAACAGGGTCTGGCGCCTCTTCGGCACCAGCTGATGGATACGCTTGAGCGCATGGATGAAGCCCAGGTCGAGCATCTGATCGGCCTCGTCGAGGACGAGGATCTCGACGTCGCGCAAGGTCATCGCGCGCTGGTCGATCAGGTCAAGCAGGCGGCCCGGCGTGGCGACGAGGATGTCGACGCCGCTGGCGAGCTGGCGGATCTGACGATTGATCGGTACGCCGCCGAACACGGTCATCACCGAGAGGCGCAGATTCTTGCCATAAGCGGTGAAGCTGTCGGCGATCTGGCTGGCGAGCTCGCGCGTCGGCGCCAGCACCAGCATGCGGCAACCCTTGAGCGGACGCGGTTTGAAGTCGGCGGCGAGACGGTGAAGCGACGGCAGCGCGAACGCCGCGGTCTTGCCCGTGCCGGTCTGTGCGATCCCACACAGATCGCGGCCTTCCATCACGACAGGGATGGCCTGCGCCTGGATCGGGGTGGGAATTTCATAGCCCTTGGCGGCGAGCGCCTGCTGAAGCGGCGCGGCGAGGCCGAGGTCGGAAAATTTGGTCAATTAATGCACTTTCGTGTGCGCATGACCGCAGTTCGGAGGCGCAAGCGTCCCGAATCCGCGGTAAGCGGGTTCATGAGACGACCCGCGTGAAAGGGGAGCCCTTGGCTAACAGCACCTCAAGGGGGGCACGACCCGCTTAAAAGCGGAAGTTCACGCTGCCCAACCGGACGCACGAATGCGTCGGTGCTGGCGCCCATATGGTCTATTGCGGGTGCGAAAGCAAGTGCATACGCCTCGACCGGCCACGGAACCTTTCGCGCCGCAGCAAATTTATGCTCCATGGCCACGACCTTACGTCGGGCCCCGGTAGCCAATCCGGCACCTGCGCGGCTCGCTTCCTCTCCGCCGAAACGGCCCTTGAGCGTTCGCATCGGCAAGAAGCTTCGGCGAAAGGCCGATGCGCTGATCGAACGGTCCTCGCTCGTTTCCAACGCGCCCGTCCTCGATGCGCACGATTTCGGCTGGACGCGCGTCTTGCGCGACAATTGGCAAACTATCCTCGACGAGGCGCGCGCGGTGCTTGAACATCCCGAGGCGGTGCCGCTGCTCGACGAAGTGTCGCCCGATCACAAAAGGATCGCGCCGCCAGGCAAGTGGCGCAGTTTCTTCCTGCGCGGCTATGGCTGCGACATCGCCGACAATATGGCGCGCTGTCCGCGCACGACCGCGCTGGTGCGGCAGATTCCGGGCCTCAACAGCGCCTTCTTCTCGATCCTCGCGCCCGGCGCGCATATCCTGCCGCACCGGGGCGTGACCAAGGGGCTCGTCACCTGTCACCTCGGCCTGGTCGTGCCGGATGGGAACGTCCGCATGCGCGTCGATCGCGAGGTCGTGCACTGGGCGGAGGGCGAGGCCTTGCTGTTCGACGACACTTACGAGCATGAGGTGTGGAACGACACGGACGAAACCCGCGTCGTCCTGCTCGTCCAGTTCGCGCGTCCGCTTCGTAGTCCCGGCAAATGGCTCGCGGACCTGTTTCTGTGGGGCGTCAAGCGTACCGCCTTTGTACGCGAGGCGCATGATAATGTCGCCTTGTGGGCGCGCACCATGCGCAAGGTCGAAGAAGCGCACAGCTTGGATAGGGTCTAGCCCCTCTCGACCCCGTCCGAGAGCGCGCTAAGATGCGGACATGATCCGCATTGCCGCCGCCGCGCTCCTCGCTCTGCTCGCCAGCCCATCCGTCAGCGCCGCGCTTTCTCCCGCGGAGAAGAAGATGGCGGCGACGGTCGAAGCTTCGCGGGAGCAGGACGTGGCGCTGCTCCAGAAGCTGGTCGACCAGAATAGCGGCACCCGTAATTTCGAAGGCGTGCGCGCGGTCGCCGCGATGATGCAGGCTGAGCTCGAACCC
>Ga0070675_100003538_pt1 | contig 11852 bp, 8 predicted proteins | sample KBSM43metaG_FD_65343 | JGI IMG/M metagenome (GOLD analysis project Ga0070675, IMG submission 65343) | Miscanthus rhizosphere microbial communities from Kellogg Biological Station, Michigan, USA - KBS M4-3 metaG | ecosystem: Host-associated > Plants > Roots > Rhizosphere > Soil ...
CACCAGCGTGCGCAGGCCGAGCTCGACCGCCTGAAATGGGAAGGCGATCTCGACGCGATGCGCAGCGATCCGCCCCAGCCGTGATCCTCGTCGATTCCAGCGTCTGGATCGATTATTTCCGCGGCACGCCGGGCCCTGAGGCGGATCGCCTCGATGCGCTGCTGGGCGATGAGGCGCTGATCGTCGGCGACATCGTCCTGACCGAAGTGCTGCAAGGCTTTTCCTCCGAGGCGGACTTTCGCACCGCGCTGGCGCTTCTCGCGGCGCTGCCGAGCGTCGATCTTGTCGGCCGGGAAATTGCCATCGAAGCGGCGCGCAACTTCCGCCGGCTCCGCGCGAAGGGTGTCACGGTGCGCAAGACGATCGACACGCTGATCGCCACCTGGTGCATCCGCAACGACGTGCCGCTGCTCTACAGCGACCGCGATTTCGATCCGTTCGCCGAGCATCTGGGGCTGCGCTCGGCGATGGCGGACTGAGGCTAGCTCTTCCGGCTCAATGTCCGCATCGCCAGAATTGGGGACATGAAGGTTTGTGTCCCCAATTCCCCGCTTTTTCCAGCTCAGCACCCGCTTCGTGCGCCCGCTCTTGCCGGCACGGGCGGCTTCAAAACCGGCGGCTCGGCGGAATCGGTATTCGAGCTGGAGGGCGAACATTGCGGAAACTTACCCTTCGGCTCAGCGTCGGCATGCTTGAGCATCGGACCGATCCGGCTACATTGGACCGATGCCGCAGCGTCCCGTTTCCCACCAGCTGGAAGATGTTTCGCGCCGCCGCTTCGAGGAGCTCCTTCCGCCTGCCTGGGTGGTGCGTGACAAGGTCCGGGACTATGGGATCGATCTCGAGGTCGAGATTTTCGACGAGAGTGGCTCGTCGACCGGGATCATGTTCCTGGTGCAACTCAAGGCGACCGATCAGCCGGAAGAAGCGCGCCGCCTCAGAATCAAGGTCGATCATCTTCGTTATTTCGACTCCCTCGAATTGCCGACGCTCATCGCCCGCTACTACCGCCCCGAAGACAGCTTTCATGTCCGCTGGCATTTCAATGTCGATCCGCCGCATCAGGGAGAGGATCGGCCCGGGCAGACCGTCACCATCCACTTCGGACCGGACGATCTATGGACCGACGCGAGCAACGCCCGGCTTCAGACGACGCTGTCGGTGCTGCGCCGGATCCGCTCGCTTCCGCCGACGCAGCCGGTGGCACTGGCCGCCATCGGTTCTGATCTTTCCGCGCCCGAACGGTATCAGCTCGACGAAGCCCTCCATTGGGCAAGGGAGCTGGCCACCCCGCTCGCGGCGCCGCCGGGTCATTCCAACCAGGTGCTCATTGAGGTCATTGCGACCCCCCGCACCCTGCGGGTTCTCACCGATCCGGTCAGTCACGTCACGCTCAATCTGAAGACATTCGAGCCCGAGGCGTTGGTGACGGCCATTCTTTATGGCTGCGCCGCTCTCCTGCGCCGCCATCGCCTGCATCAGCATGCGGCTCTCGTTGCTTCGGCCATCGTCGAACGGGCCCAACCCTGCGACGATAAGGAGATCGCCATGACCGCGTGCCTGGCCTTGAGCGCGACTCCTCGGCTCTCCGTCCAGCTCGCGATTCTGAACGACTTGCACCGTGAGGGCGATATGTTCGGCTTTCTGTTTTTCAGCGATTTGCGGCTTAACCCTCTCCATGCCGGCGAACGCTATCAGGCCATGCTCGAATTCATGGAAGCAGTGCGGGAAGATGCCGCGGCCAGAAAGAATCCGGTCGGCGAGGCGGCAGCTTATTATACGATGGGAAACATCCATCGCAGCGAAAGAGTCTTCGGGGCAGCCGTCCATCATTACAATCGAGCCCGCAAGCTTCGTCCGGAATATCTTCAGGCGTCATATTTCCTGCTCGAGCTCGCGGGAGGTCTGTTCCTCACTCGCCATTATGGCTGCGCGGCCAAATGGTATCTGGCGGCCCGCTCGGCGGGTGCCACTGGCATCGACTTCGTTCTCGGAGATGCGCTGCTCTTCGCCGGCAAACCGGTGGCGGCGCAAGTCGAATTGCTCCTCGCGACTCAAGATCCCCTCCCGAGCCGCGGCCGTGAAGCCGAAGTCAAATTGAAGCTGGCCGCGTGGCTGATTGAAACCCACGGCCCGATATTGCCGGTGGCGCGAGCGGAAGCTCGTCGCGTCATCCGGGAGGCGGGAGCCGACATAGAACGGACGCAAAGCTGGAGCGATGTCCTCGGCTTGGATGTCTTCGACGAATGGTCGAATTACAATTTGGGAATGATCGCATCCGGTGGGAAGCGATGGGGGGATGCGTGGGCGCATTTCCTTCTGGCGGCTTTTGGGCTTCCGAACGATCTGGAAGCATGGGCTAACGCGATGACCTGCGCAATGAATGCGCGGGATGACGAAGCTTTGGAATCGACCGTCTCGTGCGCCATGCGGCTTAGCGGTCGAGAGGCATATTCGAAGTTTCGCCAATTGTTGATCGTCCAGCGTGCCGACGATGCGCAGATCGCCGCGCTCGACGAGCTGAGTCGCCGATTATGGGATGAGATCGCTTCCGATCGGGACGACGGCCTCACAATTCGATTGCTCGGCGACGAACATGTCGAGTCCGCCCGTGTGGACAGGTTGCAGCGCAAGGACTGGAAACGCTAGCTCTTCCGGCTCAACGTCCGCATCGCCTCGTCCAGCCCTTCGAGCGTCAGCGGATACATCCGGTCCCGCATCAGCGTCCGCATCACCTGGATCGAGCTCGTATAGCCCCAATATTGCTCGGGCACGGGGTTGAGCCAGACCGCGGCCGGATAGGTGGTCGTCAGCCGCTGCAGCCAGGCGGCGCCCGCTTCCTCGTTATAATGCTCGACCGAGCCGCCCGCATGGGTGATCTCGTAGGGGCTCATCGAGGCGTCGCCGACGAAGACGAGCTTGTAATCGTGGCCGTATTTGTGGAGCACGTCCCAGGTCGGCGTGCGCTCGCTGGTGCGGCGGCGATTGTCCTTCCACAGCGCCTCGTAGGGGCAATTGTGGAAGTAGAAGAATTCGAGATTCTTGAACTCGGAGGTCGCCGCCGAGAACAATTCCTCGCAGAGGCGGATATGCGGGTCCATCGAGCCGCCGACGTCGAGGAAGAGGAGCAATTTGACCGCATTGTGGCGCTCGGGGCGCATGCGGATGTCGAGCCAGCCCTTGCGGGCGGTGCCGTCGATGGTCTCGTCGAGGTCCAATTCCTCGGCGGCCCCCTCGCGGGCGAAGCGCCTGAGGCGGCGGAGCGCGACCTTGATGTTGCGGGTGCCCAGTTCGACTTTGTTGTCGAGATTGCGGAAAGCGCGCTGGTCCCAGACCTTGAGCGCGCGGCCCTGCCCGCCCTCACTGCCGATCCGCACCCCTTCGGGGTTGTAGCCCGAATGGCCGAACGGCGAGGTGCCGCCGGTGCCGATCCACTTGGAGCCGCCCTCGTGCCGCCCCTGCTGCTCGGCGAGGCGCTGCTTCAGCGCCGCCATGATCTCCTCCCACGAGCCCAGCGACCTGATCTCGGCCATCTGCTCGGGGGTGAGGTAAAGCTCGGCGACCTTCCTCAGCCATTCCTCGGGGACGGGCGCGGCATCGGTGCCGTAGCTCGTCTCGATCCCCTTGAAGACCTTGCCGAACACCTGATCGAAGCGGTCGAGCAGCCCCTCGTCCTTCACGAAGGTGGCGCGGGCGAGATAGTAGAATTGCTCGGGGCTGGCGGCGATGATGTCCGCATCCATCGCCTCCAGCAGGGTCAGATGCTCCTTCATCGAAGCGGGAATGCCCGCGGCGCGAAGCTCGTCGACGAAGGAGAAGAACATGGCGAAGGGCGTGTAAGCACTTACGCGCCCTTCGTCACCCCGGCGCAGGCCGGGGTCTCGTAGAGACGCGCCGCGACTTCTTGTCTTGAGATCCCGGCCTTCGCCGGGAAGACGCTCCGCTCGCTACCCCGCCAGGCCGGGCCCGTCCACAGGTCGTGGTTAACGTCCTTTCAACACTTTGCCCTTAGCCCCTCTCGAAGAACGAAAATCGGGGGTTACGGTGGCAACCAGCGCGCGCGAGACCACGGACGGCAATGCGATCAACCTGGTCGCCCGCAATTGCGGGTCGCTGGCGATCGAGTGCAGCGACGTCGCCGGCTATGTCGCCGGGGTCAACGAGCGCATCTCCGCCAACCTTGCCATGCTCGACGGGCTCGAGGACGTCACCACCCGGCTGCTCGCCGACCAGGCCCAGGTCTCCGATTCGACCGACGAGGCGCGGGTGCTCGCCGAGCAGGCGCGCGGCAAGCTCGACCAGGGCCGCGCCGCGATCGAGGACACCATCCAGGTCTTCTCGGTGCTGACCGACCTCGTCGTCCAGCTGGGCGAGCGCATGGCCGGCTTCGCCGAGGCGATGGCGCAGGTCCAGAAGGTCTCCTCCTCGATCGAGACCATCGCCAGCAAGACCAACATGCTCGCGCTCAACGCCACCATCGAGGCCGCCCGCGCCGGCGAGGCCGGGCGCAGCTTCGCGGTGGTCGCCGCCGAGGTGAAGAAGCTCGCCCACGACACCCGCGCCGCCACCGGCGAGATCGCCGGCACGATCGCCTCGCTGACCCGCGAGGCCGAGGCGGTCACCTCCGAGATCCGGATCGGGGTCGAGCAGAGCCGGGTCGCGCAATCCTCGTTCAGCCGGATCAACGACACCGTCCGCGACGTCACCGACATCGTCGCTTTGGTCGATCGCCAGACCGACGGCATCGCCCAATCGACCAGCCTGATCCAGGTCAGCGTCGACAGCGTCAAGAGCGGCCTTTCCAGCTTCGCCTCGGACGCGCGCGCCAATGGCGGGCAGCTGAAGGAGACTCAGGAGCGGCTCGCCAAGCTGGAGATGCTCTCCAACGAGATGCTCGACCGGCTCGCTTCGTCGGGCGTGCGCATCGACGACACCCCGTTCATCGAATATGCCCAGGCCGCCTGCCGCGAGATCCGCGGCATCATCGAAGCCGGGATCGACCGCGGCGAGGTCAGCCTCGAGCAGGTGTTCGACACCGATTACGTCGCCATGCCGGGGACCAACCCGGTCCAGTACGAGGTCGGCTTCTGCGACTTCGCGGACCATTATGTCCGCCCCGTGCTCGACCGGCTGATGCGCGAGGAGCCGCGGCTGATCGCCACCGCGCTGACCGACATCAACGGCTATCTGCCGACCCATATTTCCGAGCGCTCGCAGCCGCAGAGCGACGATCCGGAATGGAATGCCGACCATTGCCGCAACCGCCGCAACTTCCTCGACGACATCACCCGCCGGGCGATCGCGTCCGAGAAGGAGGCGATGCTCGCCACCTACTCGATGGAGTTCAGCGGCGGCCACCTCGCGGTCAAGAACGTGTTCGTGCCCTTGTGGGTGCGCGGCCGCCGCTGGGGCAATTTCGAGCTCGCCTATCGCGACGAGGAAATCCGCACCGCCGAGGTCCGCGCCGCGGAGTGATCCATCGGCTCGGGCCGGCGGACCAGGCTGACCAGCACGAACGAGATGATCATCAGGAGATACCAGGCGACGAGCTTGGCGGCCGGCACCAGCGACCAGCCGTGGCGCTGGCTGGGATAGATCCAGGCCTGCGAGACCGTGCCGATATTCTCGGCCAGCCAGATGAACGTCGCGACCAGCAGGAAGCCGAGCAGGATCGGCATCGGCCGGTAGCGGCGGAACGGCTTGTACCAGAAGACCGTGCGGCCGAAGACCAGGCCGGTGGCGGCGAGCAGCAGCCAGCGCGCGTCGATCAGCCAGTGATGGGCGAAGAAATTGAGGTAGATGGCGGCGGCCAGCACAGGCGGCGCCCAGAGCGGCGGATAATGGCTGACCCTGATCTCGAAGATCCGCCAGATGCGGGCGATGTAGGAGCCGACCGCGGCGTACATGAAGCCCGAGAAGAGCGGCACGCCGCCGATCCGCAGGACGCTGGCTTCGGGATAGATCCACGAGCCCATCGCCGTCTTGAACACCTCCATCGCGGTGCCGGCGATATGGAAGGCGAGGATCACCTTGGCCTCGTCCCAGGTCTCGAGCCGCAAGCGCAGCATCGCCAGCTGGATCAGCACCGCGGCCAGAGTGAGGAAATCGTAGCGCGCCAGCCAGGCCTGGCGCGGATAGAAGAGGTGGGTGGCGACCAGCAGCGCCAGCATCAGCGCCCCGAACAGGCACGCCCAGCCCTGCTTGAAGCCGAACAGGAGGAATTCGTACCCCCACGCCCGCCACCCGCCCGGCACGATCCTGGCTTCGAGCCCGAGGCGGATCCGCTCGAACCGGGTATGCCCAGGGGTGGGATCGATCGGCGAAGCCATGCAATCATTTCCTTCTTCGCGCCCTCTCCTTCTTCTTCGCGCCTTCGCGTGAAAAATGCAGCATGGGTTTCACGCGAAGGACGCGAAGGATCGCGAAGGACGCGAAGCGGGAAGCTAGGTCCTCAGCTCTCGCCGGGATTTTCAGGCCCCGGTTCGCCGGCTTATGAACGCCAGCCGCTCGAACAGCATCACGTCCTGCTCGTTCTTGAGGAGGGCGCCGTGGAGGGGCGGGATCGCCTTGGCCGGGTCCTTCGATTGCAGCACGTCCAAGGGCATGTCCTCGTGGAGGAGCAGTTTCAGCCAGTCGAGCAATTCGCTGGTGCTCGGCTTCTTCTTGAGGCCGGGGACGTCGCGGACCTGGTAGAAGATGTCCATCGCCTTCGACACCAGGATCTTCTGGATGCCCGGGAAGTGGACGTCGACAATCGCGTGCATCGTCTCGCGGTCGGGGAATTTGATATAGTGGAAGAAGCAGCGCCTGAGGAACGCGTCGGGCAGCTCCTTCTCGTTGTTCGAGGTGATGACGACAATCGGCCGCTCTTTGGCGGCGATGGTCTCCCTGGTCTCGTAGACGTGGAACTCCATCCGATCGAGCTCCTGGAGGAGATCGTTGGGGAATTCGATGTCGGCCTTGTCGATCTCGTCGATCAGCAGGACCGGCAGGGCCGGCGAGGTGAACGCCTCCCACAATTTGCCGCGGCGGATGTAATTGGCGATGTCGTGGACCCGCGCGTCGCCCAGCTGGCCGTCGCGAAGCCGCGCCACCGCATCATATTCGTAGAGGCCCTGATGCGCCTTGGTGGTCGACTTGACGTGCCACTCGATCAAGGGCGCGCCGATCGCGGCGGCGATCTCATGGGCGAGGATGGTCTTGCCGGTGCCGGGCTCGCCCTTGACCAGCAGCGGCCGCCTGAGCGTGACCGCGGCGTTGACCGCGACCTTGAGGTCGTCGGTGGCGATGTAGGAGGGAGTGCCTTCGAAGCGCATGGGGGCGGCTTAGGGGGCGGGCAAGGGCGGCGCAAGGCTTGCAGCCCGGTGGTGGGCAGGGCAGGGTGAAACCTTGCCTCGGGGATTTGTGTGCAACTTGACGATCTACTGAAGAAATGGCTCGGCAAGGAAGGTGGTTCCGAGCGGGCCAACTATCAGATGTTCCTGACCGAACTGGCTCAGGCGCTTGGCCTCCCTGCGCCCGATCCCAAGGGCAGTGGACTCGGCGATTATCAGTTCGAGGCGCCGGTCAAGTCCGAGGCTGCGCTCGGGGGTAAAGGGACCAGCAGAGTCGACCTCTACAAGCGCAATTGCTTCATTCTGGAGGCCAAACAAAGCCAGCTCAAACCGGGCGAGGCGTTGCCTCCTGATGCGCCGGAGCCTTCCCCTGAACCGGTCTACGATCTTTTCGGCAATCCCGTCGGTTTTGAGAAGCCGAAGGGCAAGGGACCGCCGCGCTACGACCGGCTAATGGCTGACGCCCGCCTGCAGGCGGAACGCTACGCATTAGCCTTGCCTGGTGATCACAAGGCACCCCCGTTCCTGATCGTCTGCGATATCGGCCGGGCTTTCGAGCTCTATTTCGACTGGTCCGGCAACGGCCGTGGCTATGGCTTCTTCCCCGACCGACAGAATTACCGGATCGCGCTGGAGGATCTGGCGAGCGACCGGAAGATCAATGGCCTTCAACTGACGGCGCGCGAGGTTCTCTCCGCGATCTGGACCGACCCTGGCAGCATCGACCCTCGGCTCCGCGCTGCCGAAGTGACCCGCGACATCGCCATCCGACTTTCGCGGGTGGCTGCGGCGCTCGAAAAGCAACAACGCGACTTGCGGCCGGGCGATGCCGAAATCGCGCTTGGGATCGAGGCGACATCGTTGTTTCTGATGCGCATGCTGTTCTGCATGTTCGCCGAGGACGTCGAGCTGCTTCCCAAGGACAGTTTCAAGCGCTTCCTGGCTGACGCGAAAGGCAGATCGGGGCAATTCTGGCGGGCCGGCTTGGCCGATCTCTGGTCTAAGATGAATCAGCCCGATCCGCTGAATCGCTACTGGTCGTTCGGGGACGCTGTGGTGCGCTACTTTAACGGCAATCTGTTCGCCTCCGCTCAAATTTTCGATCTGTCGGATGAGTTCAAAGGCGAACTGCTGGTCGCGGCGCAGAAAGATTGGCGCGCCGTCGAACCGGCGATCTTCGGCACGCTATTGGAACAGGTCTTGACGGAGGCCGATCGAGCCCGGCTTGGCGCCCATTACACGCCGCGCGCCTATGTCGAGCGGCTCGTCGATGCGACTGTCATGGAAGTGTTGCGTCCGGAATGGGAAGGTGTGCGTGATGCGGCTCGCGCCGCGCATGAGGCGGGCGACGATGGGACGGCGCTTGAGCACGTGCGTGCCTTTCATGAGAAGCTGGTGGCGGTGCACGTACTCGACCCTGCCTGCGGCACCGGCAACTTCCTCTATGTCGCGATGGAGGAATTGTTGCGGCTGGAAGGAGAGGCATTGCAGCTCGCGGCCGAGTTTGGCTTGGCATTGGAGCCGCTTGTACACCCCAACCAGTTCCTGGGCTTGGAGTTGAACCCGCGAGCCGCCGTAATCGCTGAGCTTGTGCTGTGGATCGGCTGGCTGAGGCATCGACTTGCCAACCATCCCGAGTCGATCGGAGAACCCGTGCTGCCGCCGCTCACCAACATCAATCAAGGTACGCACGGCGGCTATGACTCGGTCCTCGCGCGCACTCCGACCGGCGAGCCGGACAGCGAAAATCCGCGGCGCCCGGTCTGGCCGGAAGCAGACTTCATCGTGGGCAATCCTCCTTTTATCGGTGGAAAGGATATTCGGAGGCGCCTTGATGCTGAGCATCCGGGCTATGCGGAGGCACTCTGGAAGGCGAATCCGCATGTGCCTGCTTCGGCCGATTTCGTGATGCAGTGGTGGGATCGCGCCGCCGATATTCTTACTCGTCCGGGCACGCGACTCCGCCGATTCGGTCTGGTGACGACAAACAGCATCACCCAAGTGTTCAGTCGGCGTGTGATTGAGCGCTATCTATCTTCAGGGAAGGGAGAGGAGAGCCAAAGCAAGTTGTCGCTTGTGCTCGCCATTCCGGATCATCCCTGGATCCGCGCAAATCCCGACGCAGCGGCAGTGCGGATTGCAATGACTGTGTCCGAGGCTGGGGTGCACGAGGGTCGGTTGATCGACATCTTCTCGGAGGCGAAACTCGATACAGATGAGCCAGAGCTTGGGGAACGCATTGCAGTTGGTCGTATCAACGCCGATCTGACCTTGGGCACAGATGTAACCCAATTAAGGTCCCTCAAAGCTAATGACGGCTTATCGTCGCCGGGTGTGAAGCTGCACGGTGCCGGCTTCATCGTTACTCCCGCTCAGGCAAAGTCGCTGGGCCTCGGCGTTAGGGAGGGTTTGGAGGCCTATATCCGGCCCTATCTCAACGGCCGTGATTTGCTTCAACGCTCGCGCAGCGTGATGGTCATCGATTTCTATGGGCTGAGTGAGAAAGAAGCAGCGGATAGATTTCCGGATGTTTATCAGCACCTTCTGCGAACCGTCTGGGAAGAGCATGATGAAGAAGGTCGGCCCATCCCTCGCAAGGGCCGGAAATATAATGCGCGGGAAAGCTATCAGCGTCTCTGGTGGCTTTTCGGAGAGCCCCGGAGTGAGTGGCGTGCCGCTGTGGTCGGCCTTTCGCGCTACATTGCAACGACCGAGACTTCCAAGCATCGCATTTTCCAGTTTCTCGATTCCACAGTGCTGCCCGATAACATGATCATAGCAATCGCTTCCGACGACGCGTTCCACCTAGGGGTGCTACAGTCACGCACAAGTGTCGAATGGGCGTTGAGCCAAGGAGCAACTCTGGAAGACAGGCCTCGGTATTCAAAAAGCCGTTGCTTTGATCCCTTTCCCTTCCCTGATCCGAAACCGAAACAGCGCCAGACAATTGCGGAGATCGCTGAGCGACTCGATGAGTCTCGCCGTCAAGCACTGACCGAAAATGAAAAACTCACTATGACAGGCCTTTATAATCTCGTTGAAGCGGTGCGCGCAGGCGCCTTGCTGCCCGAACAGGAGCAAGCGGCGGTGCGGGCCCGGGCGAGAATTATTGCAAAGCTGCACGACGACCTAGATGTGGCGGTTGCTGCCGCCTATGGCTGGCCCGCCGACTTGGCGCCAAATGAGATTGTCACCCGCGTTGTCGCGCTCAACGCGGAACGGGCAGCCGAAGAGAGAGCTGGTAAAGTGCGATGGCTGCGTCCGGATTATCAGGAGCCGAGATTCGGAAGGAAGCGCGACAACAAGCCGGACTCCGGATCGGGTCCGGAGTAATGAAGCAGATCCGTCAAGCCACCACTGTGCCGTGACGTCGATCAGGTTCCGCCGCGCGGACCTGTCGGCCGGGCTGGCGCCGTCTCATTCGCTGCGCTGGCCGCGCTGCTCAAGTGCGGCTTAGCCGTCCCCCCGCGCCTGCTGCCGCGCCTCGAGCAAATCCCACAGCGCCCTATGCTGCAGCGCCAGTTGCTGCGCCCCGAACAGCAAAGCGCGCTCGCTGCCGACGGCGCCGTCGGCGACCTCGCGGAGAAGCTCGCCGTTGCCGAGGGTCAAGGGGCGCGGCTCGACTCCGAGCCGGGCGGCGGCGGCGTCGAGGATGATCCGGATCGCGGCCCAATCGGCGGCGAAGGCCAAGGCCGCGCCGAGCGCGCAGCCGCGCCGGTCGGACTGGGCGAGGGTGGCGAGGGCGCCGCGCTGGGCGAGGATCGCGGTCTCGCTGCCGGCGCCGCCCGGGGTCGAGGGGATGGGCCCGGCGGCGACCGAGAGCCGGGTCAGATAGAGCCGCTCGTCGGCCATCGCCTCGGTCGCGGCGCCGAGCCAGGCGCGGCCGCCCGGCTCGACGGTGCGCAGCGCGGCATGATCGACGATGCCCGGGTGGCGGCCGTGGAGGGCGCAGAGGAAATGGATCGAATCGGCGAGGTTGCGGGCCGCGTCATGGCCGCGGCGGAGCGAGTCGCTGCCGAAATAGGCGTGGCTGGCGGTGCCGTGCTCGGCGACGCAGGCGAGCAGCAGCGCCCCGGTGCGGGTGCCGCGGGCCGTCTCGACCGATCGTGTTGCCATGCCGTCCTCCGCAGCGCGCTCCCCACGCGCTGTGCCACTGCCTACACCCGGCGGCGTAAAGAGGAGGTTTACAAGCCTTACCGGCGGTCAGGCGGCCGCCGCGCGCGGCCCGGCGCCCGCAAAGGCCTCGATCGGCCGGTAATCGGCCGGATCGAGGCCGCATTCCGCGGTCGCGTAGAGGGCGATTCCCGCGGCGCGCGCGGCGAGCAGCCGGCGCGGCTCGGCGGTGAGCGTCGCCGGATGGAGGATGGCGCCGATGCCGTCGAGCCAGCCGGGGCCGAAATCGCGCCGCTCGATCGCGACTCCGTCCCAGAAATCCGGCCCTTCGAGCATCGCGCCGAACACGATCAGCGGGCTGGCGAGCGAAGCGGCGAGCGCGCGGACGATGTCGGGCCGCTGGCG
>Ga0070675_100003540_pt1 | contig 11850 bp, 14 predicted proteins | sample KBSM43metaG_FD_65343 | JGI IMG/M metagenome (GOLD analysis project Ga0070675, IMG submission 65343) | Miscanthus rhizosphere microbial communities from Kellogg Biological Station, Michigan, USA - KBS M4-3 metaG | ecosystem: Host-associated > Plants > Roots > Rhizosphere > Soil ...
CCTGGCGCTCACGGTTGCGGAGCTGCTCACGGCCCGGTTCGCTCCCACATATCAGTAAACGGGAGGTATCGAGAAACCGAACTCAGCCGTGGGATTGTGCAGCTTTGACGCGCGAAGCACTCAACCGAACAGGGATGTTCTGGGCTATTTCCAGTTGTGGACATACGTGGCCGACACTCCGCCATCGTCGATGGCGATCGCCACAGGAAACTCGCGTCCGTGGCGCGTCACCGTGCGTCCGGCGATGATGCCAACCGTCGCGCCGAAGACGGCGTCGCTCAACCAGTGACGATTCGCGGGCAGTCGAGAGACCGCGACATACGAGGAGAAGATGTACGCCGGGATCGCGCCCTTCCATCCCAGATGACGTTCGAGCGCGGTGGCGAATGCGAAAGTGTCGGAAGCGTGACCCGACGGAAACGAGGTCGGCCCGCTGCCGTCGGGCCGCTCGCGTCGCGCGACGTGCTTCAGTGATTGCGTCAGCGTCTCGCTGACGACAAGCGCCTGAATCAAGTCCATCCCCATGTGCGAGACCTTCGGCGCATCCTTTGCGCGGCCGATGATGTAGACAGTTGTGGCGGTGCCGAGCAGCGTGCCCAGTTGCCCGAGCACTGCGCCCGGCTTGAAGAACTTGTCGGCGAACGGACTGTGCAGCAGCGCATCGTTCACGTAGTCGTCGGCTGGATGCACCGCGAGCGCCGTGCCGCCGCCAATGCCAACCCAGAAGAGGTTCTCCTTCGAGGGCAGGTGCGCAAAATCGAGCACGAGATCCTTGAGGAGCGCCTTGACCCCGGTGTGTCGAGGTGTGGGGGCAGGTCCTGCAGGCTGGCCTACGACCTGCGTGACGGTGGCGACATTGGCGAACAGGACGCCTTCCGTCTGCGCAGTCGCCGCGGATGCGGCAAACAATACCGCGACGGTCGATACCGTGAGTACGCGCCTCGCGCTCATTGCTGAGTCGATCAGAGCGGTCCGCGTCCGGACGCTTACCTCCCGTCCCAATGTACCAGCAGCGCCTGCGGATCGTCGAAGATCTTCAACGCGCCACGCAGGCTGCTGTCGGGCCAGTAGCCGCCACATCGCAGCGCGAACGATCCGATGCCGGCACGATCGGCCGCTTCGATGTCGTACGGCGTGTCGCCAACCAACAGGGTCTGCTCCGGCCGCGCCCACGTTCGCGCCAGCGCCGCGTGCACGATGTCGGGATCGGGTTTCGACGACGCTGCATCGTCTTTTGTCGTGCGCGACGGAATCAGGTCGTTGATTCGCGCCTGTTGGAGAAGCGAGGTCATCTCCTGATCGTCGGCGGACGTCGCGATGATCATCTCGACATCCCTCGCAGCCAGGTATTCGAGCAACGACCGCGCACCGCGCGTGGCTCGAAGACCGGGCAGCAGCCCGCGGAAGATCTGCTTCTTCCTGTCGGCAATGGCCTGCCCCTCATCCGAATCGTCACTGACGTGCGCGACGGCCGGCAGAATCTTGTCGGCGCCCATTCCGATCATTCGCCGGATGTCATCGACGCTCACGTCCACGCCATGTTCGCGCAGCGCCTGAGTCCACGCGTCAGCATGTGCGCCGTTACTATCAATCAGGGTTCCATCGACATCGAACAGCAGGGTTTTGAATGGCAGCGCAGGCATTTGGGCGTTGTATCAACGGTGCAAACCTCGTGCGCGAAGGTGGCCACGATGGAATTTCAGTGGCACCAGAGTTGCTCATACACGACACGACTCCGGTGATTCTGCAATCTGCGGAATTCCAAGCGTCCCACCACAATGAGTCGGAAGGCTTTCGGGCCTTCCGACCCGCCTCAAACCTCTAAGTTTTTCGCGTTTTGCCTCTGGATCTGCGCTCAACCATGGCGCTGCGCGACCTCGTCGGCGCACGAAGTCGTGTCACATTGCCAATGGCGCTTTGCAAGTTGTTCCGAGGCGTGCAAGCGCTGGCGGGCGAATCGATTGTCTGTGGGAAATCGGAGAAGTGAAGTGGTCGGGGCGACTGGATTCGAACCAGCGACCTCTCGGTCCCGAACCGAGCGCTCTACCAGGCTGAGCCACGCCCCGACAGAACAGCTAGTGTAGCACGCGGAGCGGACTTGCCACCCTTTGTACAACATCTTGAGCTCGAAGCCAGAGGAAGGCTACCGTATTCCCCATGCCGATCTACGAATACGAGTGCCGCGGTTGCGGACGCGAGTTCGAGCAACTCGTACGCACCGGAGACGTTCCTGCCTGTCCCTCGTGTCACGGACAGGATCTTCAGCGTCTGCTGTCGCACAGTTCGGTCAGCACGGAGGGTACGCGGCAGAACTCGTTCAACAAAGCTCGTGCGAGGGCCAAATTAACGCAGCGCGACAAGGACGTCGCGCAAGCGGAGTACGAAAAGAAGCACCACGAGGAAGGTCACTGACGCCTATCGCGTGGTCTGCAGGGTCAACCCCTCCACATAGGCCAGCGCGTCATAGGCGGTCATGTCCGGTTGAAGCGGCGTGATCGAAATGTACCCATCGCGCACGGCTTGATAGTCAGACCGGTCGTGCGGCTCCCACTCGTTCTCCCCTTCTTCGATCCAGTAGTACTCGCGATGCCGCGGATCCATGCGCTCGTTCACGACCGTCACGTGATTGCGCTTGGCCTGCACGGTGACACGGAAGCCCTTGTTCACTCCCATCGGCACGTTGATGTTCAGCAACGTGAACTTCGGCAGCCCGCGTTCGAGCACGGCCTGCGCCACAGTGGCCGCGGCAGACGCTGAAGGCCCCCACTCCGATTCGTCCTTAATCCGCTGCGTCGAGACCGCGATGCTCGGGATCTCCAGCAGCGCGCCTTCGAGCGCACCGGACACAGTGCCCGAATAGGTCACATCGTCACCGAGGTTCCAGCCTTTGTTGATCCCCGAGACGATGAGATCGGGCTTGCCTTTGAGGACGTGCGTGATCGCCAGGTTGACGCAGTCAGTGGGCGTCCCGTCCACGGCGAAGACATTCGGTCCAATCGTGTCGATGCGTAATGGTCGTCGTAGTGTGAGCGCGTGCCCGATGGCACTTGCTTCCTGAATGGGGGCGACGACGGTGACGTCGCCAAAGGGTTTCAATGCATCAGCCAGAGCTTTGATTCCTTCTGAATGCACTCCATCGTCATTGGTCACGAGAATACGCGGCATTGGGGAGCGATCTTAGCAAGGGCAATGTGGAAAGTGTAAAGTGAACGAGTACTGCATGACCCTGCACGACGCGCTCGTCGCGCGGACCATCGACGCGGCGCCGGAACTTGTCGAGCAACTCGATAAGGGACGTCTTCGTTGTTACGCGTGTGGCCATCAATGTCCGATCCCCGAAGGCGCGTCGGGTGTCTGCAAGGTTCGCTTCAACGAGAAAGGCCGGCTTCGCGTCCCGTTCGGATATGTCGGCGGTGTTCAGTGCGATCCGATCGAGAAGAAGCCGTTCTTCCATGCCTATCCCGGCGCGCTGGCATTCAGTCTCGGAATGCTCGGGTGCGACCTGCACTGCAGCTACTGCCAGAACTGGGTGACGTCGCAGGCCCTGCGCGATCCGGTTGCCGGCAGTCCTCCGCGAGACGTGAATCCCGCAACACTCGCCGAGGACGCCGTCTCGCTCGGCGCGCAAGTCATGGTGTCCACCTACAACGAGCCGCTCATCACCGTCGAGTGGGCCGTTGAAGTGTTCAAGGAAGCACGACGACGAGGGCTGGTCACTGGCTTCGTGTCGAATGGCAACGGCACCGAGCGCGTCCTCGAATACCTGCGCCCGCACATCGATCTCTACAAGGTCGATCTCAAGAGCTTCAACGATCGCCGGTATCGCGAGCTCGGCGGACGGCTGCAACCGATCCTGGAGACGATTGCGTGGCTCGCGCGCGCCGGCGTCTGGCTCGAAATCGTCACGCTCCTCATTCCTGGCTTCAACGACAGCGAGGAAGAACTTCGAGGGCTGACGACGTTCCTCGCCGGCGTCTCCGCGGACATTCCGTGGCACGTCACGGCTTTTCATCCCGACTACCACATGACAGACGTCGGAGCGACGACGCCAGCGATGCTCCAGCGCGCGGCGCGGATTGGCCGTGACGCGGGACTCAACTACGTCTATGCGGGGAACCTGCCCGGGCACGTCGGCGAACTGGAACACACCTTCTGCAGTGGCTGTGGCGAGACGCTAATCGCCCGCTATGGATACCTGATTCAGCAGTACGCGCTCGACCCGAACGGAAACTGCCCGACCTGCGGGATTCACCTGCCCGGCAGATGGAGCCGCGCTTTCTCAGGACAGCGCACATCCACGCCATTCCTGCCCCACGATCGCAGCCGGCTATCAGTGCTCTGATGTCCGCCTGAAGGCTTTAGCCGGACCTGCCCAGAACCGGCTTTGGCCGGACCCACGTCATAATGGACGTAGTGATTCTCGACCAACATCAGAGGCCGCTGCGGAACCTCCGTCTGTCCGTCACCGACCGGTGCAACCTGCGCTGCAGCTATTGCATGCCCGAGCCGGAATACGTGTGGCTACCGCGCGAGGACATCCTGCAGTTCGAGGAAATCGAGACGCTGGTCGACGTGTTCACGGCACTGGGAGTGGACAAAGTTCGCCTGACGGGAGGCGAACCTCTCCTGCGGCGCGACCTCTCCGACCTGATACGCAAGCTCGCCGCGCGGCCCGCGATTCGCGACCTCGCCATGACGACAAACGGCGTGCTGCTCGCGTCGCAGGCACAGGCCCTGCGTGACGCCGGCCTTCATCGGCTGACGGTCAGCCTCGACACGCTCCGTCCCGATCGCTTTCGACAACTGACGCGATTCGACGAGCTCGATCGCGTCCTCGACGGCATCGCCACCGCCGCTCCGCTCTTTGGTGGATTGAAGCTCGATGCCGTGGTCATCAGAGGCGTCAACGACGACGAGCTCGTGGATCTGATCGAGTTTGCGCGACGACACCAGGCCGAGGTCCGGTTCATCGAATACATGGATGTCGGCGGTGCCACGCACTGGTCGATGCCTCGAGTGGTATCGCGACGCGAGATTCTCGACGTCCTGGCCAGCCACTACGGCGTCATCAACCCTGTGATTGAGGAATCGTCCGCGCCGGCTGATCGCTACACGCTGCCGGACGGGGCGACGTTCGGGATCATCTCGTCCACAACCGAGCCATTCTGTGAGAGCTGCGATCGCAGCCGGCTGACCGCCGACGGGCTCTGGTATCTGTGCTTGTATGCGGCACACGGCACCGACCTGCGCCGGCCGCTGAGGGCCGGGGCCAGTGCCGAACATCTCGCGCAGTTGATCCGCGCGACGTGGGAGGTGCGAAGCGATCGTGGTGCCGAAGAGCGTCTTGCGGGGCGCGACCGGTCACCGCTGATTCCTGTCGATCGCCTCCGCCGCGACCCCCATCTGGAGATGCACACGCGGGGGGGATAGGAGTTAACTCCCAACTTCCAAGCGCAACGAGCTTCTTGGAAGTTGGGAGTTGGCTTTTGGGAGTTGATGAGAGTTTACGCAGTCGTGGTCTGGCAGTGCTCGTCGAACGCCTGCTTGAGCATCTCTGCGATCGAGCGCGCATCCCGCGTTTCAATCTGCCGGCGCTCGAGCATGTAGACAAGCTTGCCGTCGCGCAGCAACGCGACCGACGGTGACGAAGGCGGATACGGCAGGAAGGCCGCACGCGCGCGCTCGGTCGCCTCGATGTCCGCGCCCGCGAACACCGTCCCAACGAGGTCCGGCCGGCGCTCGTGCTCCAGCGCCATGACGATCCCGGGTCTCGCCTTTCCGGCGGCACACCCGCAGACCGAATTCACGACGATCATCACGGTTCCGGGTGAGTCGAGGGCATTCTCGACATCCGACGGCGACCGCAGCTCGCGGACACCAACGTCAGCCAACTCCGCGCGCATCGGGGCAATGAACTGTTCAGGATAGGGCATTCATGAAGTGTAGCTTGCTAACTCCCAACTTCCAATTCCCAAGTCCCAAGAGTCGGTTGGGAGTTGGAATCTGGGAGTTGGAAGTTGACTAGCTTTCCTCAGGAAGATGCTGACTCATGCAGTCAGGGCAGATGCCGTGACTGAAGCGCGCGTTCGAGTGCTCCGACAGGTAGTGCTCGATCTGCTTCCAGTAGTCCTGGTCGTCGCGAATGCGCTTGCAGTACGCGCAGATGGGCAGGAGGCCACTGAGTGTTCGGACGCTCCCGAGCGCTTGCTGCAACTCGTTGACGCGCACGCCGAGCGCCTGCTGCAGGCCGACGATGCGGCTGCCGATGCGAACTCGGGCCCGCAGCTCGTCCCAGTCGAATGGTTTGATGATGTAATCGTCTGCCCCGCTCTCGAGCCCGGCGATCACGTCCTGCCTCGACGCGTTCGACGTCAGCAGGATCACGTACATCCCGGCGAGCGCAGGGACTTCACGCAGTTCCTGACAGAGCGTGGGGCCGTCAATCCCGGGCATGCTCCAGTCGATGATCGCGAGCAGCGGCGGCGACGGCTCCTGCATCGCCCGCCGCGCCTCTTTGCCATCGACGCATTCGATGACCTCGAAGGACCATCGCTCCAGGTGTTGGCGCAGTGAAAACCGCAGGACGGGATCGTCGTCTGCGATCAGGACTTGCATGAATCGCTGTCTCGGCGTCGGACGACTGTGGGCGTGGCCGGCATGCTATCACGCTCCAAGCCGCTGCCGCCTGAACGCCGCCTTGATCCGGGATGTCAGATTCGTGGGCTCGAAGGGCTTGAGAATGTAATCGTCGGCTCCGAGATCGAGGACCTGTTTCTCCACGACCGGTCCCTCTTCGGTGGTCACCACGACGATCGGCGTCGCGGCGTGACGCTCCTGATGGCGGAGCGCGAGAATCGCGCCATACCCATCGAGCTCCGGCATCAGCAGATCCATCACGAAGAGATCGACGTCGTGCGCGGCGGCAATGTCGAGCGCATGCTTTCCGTTGAAGGCCTCGAGGACGCGGTACCCGTCGCGTTCCAGCAGCAGCTTCACCAGTGTTCGCGTCGTCGCTTCGTCGTCAACGATCAACACCGAGGGCCGGGGTGACACCGACGGGCGCCCGGAAGACAGCTGTGGAGCAGGTGCGGGATGGTTCCCGCTCGCGATGTCCGCAGCGAGGGCCTTGAGAAGATCCGATCGGCACGTCAGCATCGCCATCGTCAGGCGCCCGGTTGACATGCTCACGGCGCGGTCGGCTTCGAGGTTGTGCGGTGTCGCGGTCACGTATCGAATTTCCTTGTCGTCGACGGCCAGCGGCAGTACCTCGTGGCGGCGAAGCACGCTGATGGGAACGAGGTGCTGTGCGAGTGGGCTGGGATGAAGGGTATTGAGATCCGCGAACGGAAGATGGGCGGCGTGTGCGAGCGCTCGATATGAGGTCTGCTCGTCAGTCAGGCCAAGGGAGACGATGGCGTCCTGCAGTTCGATCCCAGACGCACGCGAGTGCTCCAGCGCGCGTTCCAGGCCGACGCCCGTCACGATCTGATCTCGAACAAGCGCCTTCTGGAACTCCTCGAGCGCTTGTGCAGCCTGGTTCTTCGGCGCCGGGGACATCAGGAACCCTCCGCTGACCCTGTCCCCTTCGCCTGAAAATCCTGCAGACAGACCGTCAATGCCACGATTTCCTGCTCGAGGCGATCGAGCACGGCTGACGTGCCGTCGAGCTGACCGTTGCGTCCCATGGTCTCGAGCTCGAAAGCCGTCGCCGTCGGTCCACCATCGATGAAGTTTGACACTGATCCCTTCAACGCGTGCGCGGCTCGCCGGACGTCGTCCGCAGATCGGGCTGCCACGGCGCCGCGCAACCGCTCGAGCATGCGCGGGTACTCGTCGATGAAGATCGCCGCTAACTGGGTAGCGAGCTCCGTGTCGCCGTCGAGACGCGAGAGCATCCGTTCAGGTGTCCAGTTCATGGCTGTGTCATCCACGTGTCAGGGAACATTGCCATCGCGCGTCCTACGACGCGAGGCCAATCTCCGCGTTACCGATTGTGTCGAGGAACGCCTCGACGTGTCGACGGGAGAATTTGCCAGCCTGTGCCTGTCGCAGAAGATACTTACCGGCCTCCTCATCGCTGAGCGCGACGCGATAGGGACGCACCGACGTCAGCGCGTCGAAGACGTCCACGATGCCCACGATCTGCGCCAGGAGCGGGACCTCGTCTCCGCGAAAGGCGGACGGGTAACCGCTGCCGTCGAGGCGTTCGTGATGGCACAGCACAATCGGCCGGACCCGCCGGAGCGACTGCAGGGGCGCACACAGCGAGTCCCCTATTTCCGGGTGGCGCTGCATGAGCGCAAACTCTTCCGCGGAGAGCGGGCCGGGCTTCAAGAGGATAGCGTCGGGGACGCCGATCTTGCCTACGTCGTGCAAATATCCGCCGCGGTGGAGCGCGTCCAGATCTTCACTGCCGAGCCCGAGCGCTCTGCCCAGTCGCACGGCATGGCGCGCGAGCCGCTCGCAATGACCGTTCGTGCTTGGATCCCGCGCCTCGATTGTCAGCGCGAGCGTCACGAAGGCGGCCTCGGCTGAATCGAGCGCGTCGATGAGGTGCTTCACGCGGGAGAGGGACCGCACGCGCACCCGAAGCTCCTGCGGATGAACCGGCTTCGAGAGGAACTCGTCCGCTCCCGCCTCGATACCGCGGATGCGATCGCTGAGATCGGTTTGCCCTGTGACCATGACGACGGGCGTCAGGCGCGTCGCCGGATCCGCCTTCAGGCGACGGCACACTTCAAGGCCGTCCATGCCAGGCATTTCAACATCGAGAAGGATGACGTCCGGTCGCTCGCGTTGGATCGCATCGAGTGCGGCCCGCCCATCGGGTGCGCTCACCACCTCGTGACCATCTGTGCTGAGCAGGCGCTCGAACAGCGACCGCACGCTTTCGGTGTCGTCGGCGACCAGCACTCGGCTGCGACGCGTGGTGTGCAGGCCTTCGATCATGACGCCTGCTCCAATGGGTCGTCGTCCATCGGCTCATGTCGCCTCGGACCGGACGGGATACGTTCGTGCAGCCCGTGGCGTTCAAGCTGGCGATAGAACGCCCGCCGGCTGATCCCCAGCAGACGGGCCGCGACGGCTTTGTTGCCGTGTACCTCGTCGAGCGTCTTGACGATGTGCTCGCGTTCGATCGCCTGAAGCGGCAAGGTCGCGTCACGTTTAGGAACCGGGCGTGTCGTGTGACGAGTCGGCGAGGCCTGGAACGCACCGGCCAGATCGCGCTCGGAGACGAACTCGCTTTCCGCGAGCATGCATCCTCGCTCGATCACGTTGCGCAGTTGGCGAACGTTGCCTTCCCAGGGCGCTTCGATGAGCATCCGTTCGGCGCCGGTGGTCACACCGGCCAGGGGCTTGCTGAAGCGCTGTGAGAACGACCGCACGAACGCGGATGTGAGGAAGGGGATGTCCTCGCGACGATCGCGAAGCGGTGGCAGCGCGACCTGTGCGATGTTCAACCGGTAGTAGAGGTCGCTGCGGAATCGGCCGGCCTCGACCTCCGTGCGCAGGTCGCGATTGGTTGCCGCGACGAGTCTCACGTCTACCTTGCGGGTCTCGACCGAGCCGACGCGCTGGACTTCCCCGTTCTCAATCACGCGGAGCAGTTTCGCCTGGACGGTAAACGGCAACTCGCCCACCTCGTCGAGGAAGAGCGTGCCGCCATCCGCGGCGTCGAAGAGACCGGGCTTCGTCTCGCCCGCGCCAGTGAACGCACCGCGCGCGTGACCGAAGAGTTCGCTCTCGGACAGCGTTTCGACGACGGCCGAGCAGTTCACCGTGATGAAGCGCTTGTTCCCGCGCGGCCCGAGCTGATGAAGCGCACGAACGGCGAGCTCCTTCCCGGTGCCGGTCTCTCCCGTCACGAGCGCCGTTCGCGCATGCGGCGCCAGGCGGCGCAGCAGGTTGAAGACATCCTGCATCACCGGAGCGCGGCCGATCATTCCGCAGAACTCGAGGCGCTCCGCCATCTGCCCTTCGAGATCGAGCAGCGTCCGTCGTCGTTCGGCCTCGATGCGAACCGATGCAAGCAGGCGCCGCAGCCGCGGGAGATCGAATGGCTTGGTGAAGTAGTCCTCGGCGCCCAGCTTCACGGCTTCGACAGCGCTGTCGATCGTCGCGTAACCGGACATGAGCACGACACGGCACCCGTGGCGGACATCGGCGATCGTCCGGAGCACATCGAGCCCGGTCACGCCGGGCATATGGAGATCGAGGAGAACCAGATCAGACGGATGGGCGGCAAGCTGACGCAGCGCGTCCTCGCCATCTATGGAGGTCGCGACGTCGAAGCCTTCTTTCAGCGCAATAGTGCCAACCAGCGTCAGAATCGCGCGGTCGTCGTCGACGATGAGTAATCGTGGGCGCGGGGCCTGCATAAGTGTTCCGAGGGCCGGGAGATACACACCGGCCTCCCACCTTCAATCGGAAAAGCCCGCGCACACTTGAGACACACTCACGGAGTGAGCGGATCTGGCACATTTTTGTGGATTTCTTAGGAACCCGGCGGGGTGGCGGACCTAGCTGTCGCCCCAGATTTGCCGGAGCCGTGCGTCGCGTCCGCACGACCGGCGATAGAACTGGTACTGCATGGCGTAGGTCTCGTGATAGTCCTGGTGATAGACCTCCGCCGGGTAGAACACGCTGGCACTCGACACTTTCACCGGAATCGAGTGCTTGAAGTGATTCTGCATTCGCTGACGAGATGCTTCGGCCGCGGCGCGCTGCGCGTCAGTGTGCACAAAGATTTCCGGGCGGTATTGATCGCCGACATCGCAGAACTGTCGATGGACGACGAACGGATCGACGTTGTGCCAGAAGTGATCGAGCAGCTGATCGTACGTCACGACGGCTGGATTGAAGACGACTTCCACGGCTTCCGCGTGGCCCGTGTCGCCACGGACGACGTCCTGGTAGGTTGGATTCTCGACGCGACCACCCGTGTAACCCGATGTCGTCGAGACCACGCCCGCCACTTTGTCGAAGACCGCCTCGACAGACCAGAAGCACCCCGCGGCAAAGGTCGCCATCTGATAGCCCTGCTGGACCACCGGTGAAGCCACCATCGCGCGATCACCCTCGTGCAGTCCGACGAAGCCGCCACGCAGCCACACGTATCCAGCGCTGAACACGATCGCGGCGATCAGAATGAGACGCTGCGCGCGCATCGTCGCCTCTAGCTGACCGCGGAGTCCGGGACGAAACCGAGGGCCAGGCCGTTGATGCAGTAACGAAGGCCGGTCGGCGCGGGGCCGTCGCTGAAGACATGTCCCAGGTGCCCGCCGCAGCGCGCGCAATGCACCTCTGTGCGCACCATCAGATAGCTTCGATCGATGTCGGTCCCTACCGCGGCTTCGTCGATCGGCTCCCAGAAACTGGGCCAACCAGTTCCGCTCTCGAACTTGGCCTTCGACGAGAACACTTTTTGATCACACGCCGCGCAGACGAATGTCCCTCTTCGCTTCTCGGCATTCAGCGGGCTCGAAAACGGTCGCTCGGTACTGTGACCGCGCAGGATCTTGTACCGCTCACGCGTCAGCGCCGCGCGCCATTCCTCATCGGTCTTCTGCACAGGAAACGTGGCAGCGTGCGCGGACGTCGTGTCCTGGCTGGTCAGCCAGAGCGCGAGCGGGCCAAGGATTCCGGCCGTTGCCAGCACGCCGACCGCCTGTCGCCTCGTGACGTTCATGGATCGGCCCTCACGCTCTTGGACCCCGGCCGCGGGGAGATGGGTTCACGGACAGGTTAGCGCAACTCAGGCCCATGGGCGCGCAGCCATTGCCGTGCTTCGCGATACCGCGGGTACGCCGCCGCCACGAGCCGCCAATACGCCGGCGAGTGATCCATGCG
>Ga0070675_100003543_pt1 | contig 11846 bp, 6 predicted proteins | sample KBSM43metaG_FD_65343 | JGI IMG/M metagenome (GOLD analysis project Ga0070675, IMG submission 65343) | Miscanthus rhizosphere microbial communities from Kellogg Biological Station, Michigan, USA - KBS M4-3 metaG | ecosystem: Host-associated > Plants > Roots > Rhizosphere > Soil ...
AGCGAAGCGATACCCGGGGTCACCGCGACCCTCTACACAAACGCACGCTGAAAGCGTGCGAGGAGATTCCCGTTGAGCAACAGGCCCGGCCAGGAGGGGCAATCGATCGCCTCCAACACTCACAACTTCGCCACCTTTTATATATAGGGTGCTTTTATCCCCGCTGCCCGTTGACTACCGTACAAGTGTTCGTATATAAAGAACTCCTCGGTCAGGCAGAGGAGTTCTGGGGATCTCCCCTGCCACAGGGATTTCTATGCGTGCCGCATCGCTTCGCGCCCAGTTGGAAACCGCACTCGGAGAGCGGGCTTCATCGCCTTTCACCGACGTTGAGAAACGAGTGTGGGAGTGCGTCCCTTCGGGGATTCCCACACTCGATGCCGCCATCGGTGGCCTTCCCCGTGGCGCCATCGTCGAAATTTTCGGCGCGCCTTCTTCGGGAAGAACCAGCCTGGCGCTGACCATCCTCTCGACATTGATTCAGCAGGGCGAAGTCTGTGCTCTCGTGGATGGAACAGATGCGTTCGACCCGGAATCGGGATCGGCGGCAGGCATCGACATGCGTCGCCTGCTGTGGGTCCGATGCCGGAATCTCGACCAGGTCCTGCGAAGCGCGGATCTTCTGCTTCAGGGTGGCGGTTTCGGCGCCGTCGCGCTGGATCTCAGCGATCTTCCGCAACAGGCAGTCCGGGGCGTCCCCCTCGCCGTCTGGTTCCGTTTTCAACGCGTTCTCGAAAATACTCCCACGGTTCTGATGCTGATGGGACGCGAGAGCGCGGCAAAGTCCGCTGCCGCAGTTGTTCTTCGCGCAAATCTTCGTAAAGCGGCATGGAATGGAATCGCTACGGCGGTTTCCCACGGATTGCTTCTCACCCAAACTCATCTGGATGTTGAGATCCTGCGGATCCGGCATTCCCGTTGTCGATTCCCAAAGGTTCACCACGATGTTCGCCTGCATTCATGTTCCTGATACACGGGCGGCCGCCTCCGCTCATGCCGCGCTGCTCGACTTCGCCAGCGCGTTTTCTCCGCGCGTCGAAGACACCGCAGTGGGCACCGTCCTACTGGATATCGAAGGTCTGGATCGCCTGTTTGGATCGACAAAGGAACTGGGCCAGCGCCTGCAGGAATACGCTTCCACTCTGGGCACTGCGATTCATGTCGGTATCGCTTCAAATCCGGATGCTGCAGTATGCACAGCTCGAGGCTGGCCCGGCATCACGATTCTCGAGTGCAAAACCGAAGCAGCACGATTGAAGGATCTCGATGTCGCTCTGTTGCCCCTCGATCCGGAAACACACGAGACACTTTCACGCTGGGGGATTCGGACTTTCGGAGCTCTTGCGAAACTGCCTGCAAAGGAGCTTTCCGTAAGACTCGGACAGCAGGGCGTTCACCTGAACCGGCTGGCGCGCGGGAACGCTTCCAGACCGCTCCGGCTGCGGAAATCCGCGCTGCATTTCGAAGAGGTGATGGAGTTCGATGACGCAATCACCACACTGGAACCTCTCACGTTCATCCTGAATCGGCTCTGCGACATCTTGTTCCTGCGGCTCCGCAGCCGCGGGCTGGCCGCTCTGGAACTGAACCTGAAACTAAAACGTGAGCGCCCGCACAAACCCTTCAGTGTTCCGTTGCGTCTGCCCGTTCCGGCGAGAAACCCTCGCGTCATCACACGTCTCTTCATGCTGTCGCTCGAAGCGCGACCGCCGGGCGCCGCCGTTTGCGAAGTTCGGCTGGAGGCCATTCCCTCCAGGCCTCGCGTGATTCAAAACGGATTGTTTGTGCCGCTGGCGCCGGAACCGGAGCAACTGGAGCTCACGCTTGCGCGCATTGCGGGGATCGTCGGCAAAAACAATGTCGGTTCGCCGGAACTTGCGAACGTCCATGCGCGCGATCGATTTGAAGTGAAACACTTCGGAACGAATTTCGGCAGCATCGAACGCCGGCCGCACGGCGCGCTGCGGATTTTCCGACCGCCTCTTGAAGCAACCGTTCGCCTTCTCGAAGGCGTGCCGTCGTGGGTCGGATTCTCCGGAATGCATGGCGATATCGCGGCAGCCAGCGGTCCCTGGCAGAGTTCCGGCGAATGGTGGAAAGACCGGCAGTGGACGCGCGAAGAATGGGATATCGCGGTCGGCAATGTCCTGCTTCGAATCTACCGGGACAGCCGAACGAAGCGCTGGTACACGGAAGGGATCTACGATTGAGTTATATCGAGCTTCATGCCGCATCGGCGTTCAGCTTTCTCGATGGCGCTTCCCTTCCCGAAGCACTCATTAATGCGTGCCATGAATTCGAAATGCCCGCCATGGCGCTGCTCGATCGTGACGGCGTCTATGGATCGGCACGTTTTCACCTGACAGGAAAAAAAGCAGGCGTGCGCGCCCATGTGGGCGCGGAGATTTCATTGTCCTCAGGGTGCGTGCTTCCTGTGCTCGCTCTCGACAGGACGGGATATCAGAACCTGTGCCGTCTTCTTACAGAAAGCAAACTTCGCGCTGCCAAAGGCAAGGCAACCGTTTCCGAAGAGGAGCTGCGCCGGTACTCCCAGGGCCTGGTTTGCCTCACAGGAGGCGAACATGGTCCGTTGCCTCACGCACTTCTTAAGGATGGTTACAGCAAAGGTCTGCGGACCACAGAATGGCTCGTCGAGATCTTTGGCCGCGATCGCGTATATGTTGAACTGCAGCGTCATTTCCTTCGTGAAGAGGAAGCGGTAAACCAGCGCGCCATTGAGATTGCGCACAAACTGAAACTTCCCCTGCTGGCGACAAACGGCGCGCGATACACAACAGCACCACAGCGCGAGATCCTCGACGTTTTTACCTGCCTTCGAAATCACTGCACGCTGGAAACCGCCGGACGCCTTCTGGCTCGCAACGCGGAATGCCGCCTAAAACCTGCCCGGGAAATGGAACGGATTTTCTCGGATATACCCGCGGCCATTGCCAACACCATGGAACTGTCGTGCCGCCTGGCGTTCACGCTTGAAGACCTTGGATATGAGTTTCCGCGCTACCCGGTTCCGGACGGTGAGACGATGATCTCGTTCCTGCGCAAGCGCGTCGATGAAGGCGCACGCCAGCGTTATCGCCCGTATACAGAGCGGCACATTCGGCAAATTGATCGCGAGCTGCAGCTTATCGAGAAGCTTTCTCTTGAAGGCTATTTCCTTATCGTCTGGGACATCATTAAATTCTGCTGTCGCAACAAAATTCTCGTCCAGGGGCGCGGATCGGCTGCAAACAGCGCGGTTTGTTATGTGCTCGGAATTACGGCCGTCGATCCCATCGGCATGGACCTTCTCTTCGAACGCTTTCTTTCCGAAGAGCGCGGCGAGTGGCCCGATATCGATCTCGACCTTCCAAGTGGCGATCAGCGCGAGCGTGCCATCCAGTATGTGTACCAGCGCTATGGCCCTCGTGGCGCCGCGATGACGGCCAATGTCATTACTTATCGCGGACGCTCTGCAGCGCGCGAAGCGGGGAAAGTCCTGGGCTTTGATACAGCATCCATTGAGCGTCTCTCGAAGCTGGCCTCGAATTGGGAATACAAGGATTCCTTCGACACGCTGCAGGGACAGTTTGCCGGCAGCGGATTCGATCTTCGAAATCCGCGCGTGAACAAGTTTCTCGAGCTGTGTATGGGGCTTCAGGATCTGCCACGGCATCTGGGTCAGCACTCCGGCGGCATGATTGTTTGTCAGGGACAACTGGATTCCGTTGTTCCGCTCGAACCGGCCACGATGCCCGGGCGCACCGTAGTGCAATGGGACAAAGACGATTGCGCGGATATGGGCATCATCAAAGTGGACCTGCTCGGACTCGGAATGATGGCTGTGCTCGAGGAGTCGATCCAGTTGATCCGCGATCACCAGAACGAGGAAGTGGACCTCGCTCACCTGCCCGCTGACGACAAAGAGACCTATGACGTCATTCAGAAGGCCGATACGGTGGGAATGTTCCAAATCGAAAGCCGGGCGCAGATGGCGTGTTTGCCGAGAATGCGTCCGGATCATTTCTATGACCTGGTGGTGGAGGTCGCGATCATTCGTCCGGGCCCGATCGTTGGAAAGATGGTTCATCCCTATCTGAACCGGCGCCAGCATCGCGAGGAGGTAAGCTATCCGCATCCCTCGCTCAGAACGGTGCTGGAGCGCACGCTCGGAGTGCCGTTGTTTCAGGAACAACTGCTGCGCATGGCGATGATTGCTGCTGGATTCTCGGGAGGACAGGCGGAAGAGTTGCGTCGCGCTTTCGGGTTCAAGCGTTCCGAACGACGTATGGCGGAAATTGAAACGAAACTGCGAGCGGGAATGACGGCAAACGGGATCGTGGGATCCACTCAGGATGAGATCATCCAGTCGATCACCTCCTTTGCGCTTTACGGTTTTCCGGAATCGCATGCCGCAAGCTTCGCGTTGATTGCGTATGCGAGCGCGTATTTGAAATGCCATTACCTTGCCGCCTTCACCGCCGCGATGCTGAACAACCAGCCGATGGGGTTCTATAGTCCGGCAACGCTGGTGAAAGACGCACAGCGGCATGGATTGAAGACGCGTCCGATTGACGTGATGCGATCGAAGTGGGAATGCACACTGGAGAAGCTCCCTCTCCCTCCGGGAGAGGGTGCCCCGAAGGGGCGGGTGAGGGATTTGGCGTTCAACCCCTTGGCTCTGCGCATTGGCCTCCGTTACGTCCGCGGTCTCCACGAAACCGCCGGGCGCGCAATCGTCCGCGCGCGTAATGAGAAGCCCTTCACTTCCATCGACGACCTTGTCCTCCGCGTCCCCGAGCTGCAGAAAAACGAACTTGTCCAGCTTGCGGAAATCGGAGCGCTCAACTTTCTCGATCCGGCAAATCCACGTCATCGACGCGACGCACTCTGGCAAGTGGAACGCGCCGCCCAGCGCACTGGCCCGTTGCTGGAGACTCTTGACCCCGACGAAGAATCTTCCCCGCTCGACGTGATGACACCGGAAGAACGGCTCATCTCAGACTTCGGCGGGACAGGCATGACGATCGGGCCTCATCCAATGGCTTATTGTCGCGAGGAACTAAAGTCTTTGGGTATCCTTCGCGCGCGCGATCTCGCCGATATTCCTAATGGACGCCGGGTTCGCGTTGCCGGATGCGTCATCGCGCGTCAGCGCCCCGGGACCGCAAAGGGGTTCGTCTTCCTCAGCCTCGAAGACGAAACCGGCATCGCCAACATCATCGTCACCCCAGACGTTCTCGATCGGAATCGCGCCACGATCATTCAGGGAAAGTTTCTTCTCTTCGAAGGCCCGCTGCAGAACGTCGACAATGTTATTCATGTGAAAGCCGCGCGCGTGGAGGAAATCGCGGTCCTGCATGCGGCGCCGCCTTCAAGGGATTTCCATTAAAATTCGTTCGTATGCGGAGGCGATCTATTGCCCCTCCTGGCCAGGAGGGGTGGACGGCGACATCAAGAAGATATCGCGAAGCCTCCGCAGATAGGAGCGGACGGGGTGGTGGTTCAACTTTCAAAACAAATCTTTTTGATCTTGAGCCACCACCCCGTCTCTGGCTATTAGGTTGCTTGCGCATCTTCTCCTTAGTGGCAGAGACACCCCTCCTGGCCAGGAGGGGCAATGAGAAACTCAAGAAGCGCGGCGTGAGTTCAGCCTGCGGATAGGCGGCGCGTGATAGGATAGACTCCTCCTATGGACAACCCACAAGACCAAGGCAAGATCACCAGCTGGCGGCAAGCCCTCGATAACGGAGTGCTCACGAGCCAGCAGATCGCGGTTCTCGAAGAAATGGTGAAAGAAGGTCAGGCCGAGAGCATCGAAGCCGCAGCCTCAATGCTCGACTGGCAGGACGCCATCATCAACAAGCCCGAGCACATGTACGGATTTTAAGTAGACGGTTTCGTAAATCCGCCAACCTGGTTTTGTCTGCCCAGCCGTAACGTGAAACTTATATCCCGGATGGCAGCGAAGTCTCTGTAAACCCACGTCGGCTCAAGTCGCCTTTCCGATAACCCCCTCATTCCAAACAAGCGTCTCCGTGTTCGTGACAATTCCCGGAAATTGCTTCATTGATCTCTGCACGATCGATTGCTCGACTTCAAAAACCCAAAACAGAGGCGCCAAATGAAGACACGACTCAACTCACGAATCGGCCCGCAGGTTTTCGCTGCGATTTTTCTCACTCTAACCATTCTGACCGCGACCGCGAGGGCTCAAGGATTCTCTGATACTGCCAAACGAGGAATTAATGTCGCCACTGCGAATCTGTATGTGGGGGCCGATTTCGGCCCCGTCCTGGGCTTGGATCCCTCCGACCCGGACTTTCAACTCAAATTCGCCACCGGCGTCACGACAATCTATGCCCGGATCCATCAGTCGGGCTTTCAAACGCGCGCGGACGCCCTGGCAAGGCAGATCGTCATGCGTGGGCCGGACCTGGTCGCTCTTCAGGAGGTCACGTTGCTTCGCAGGCAAAGAAACGGCGACTCTCTTCTGGGAGGCAGTGACCCAGCTACGGGACCCGATCTGGACTATTTGGCGATCCTGATGGAGGCGCTGGAACGTTACGGTGGGCACTACGCCGTGGTAAGTGAAATTCAGGAAATCGACGTGGAATTACCCCTCGTGACCGGCCCGACCACGTTCGACGACGTCCGATTCACGGATCGCGACGTCATTTTGGCCCGTACCGATCTGCCGCCGGGACACCTCCGTACTTTTAATCCACAGGCCGAAAATTTTGAGCAGCTGCTTACTCTGCCAATCGGATTGACTGTTCTCCGGGGCTGGTGCTCCATCGACGTTCAGGTGCGAGGCCGGCAATTCCGCTTTATCAATAGCCATCTGGAAGATCGCTTACCCGAACCTGTGCCCAACATTCAACTGTGTCAGGCTTACGAACTATGGAATGGCCCCGCAAACACGAAGCTACCGGTCATTCTCGCTGGAGACTTCAACTCGGATGCAAATGGCAACTACAGTCCTGAAACCTATTCGCTGCTGACCACAGATGCGGGGATGCATGACTTGTGGAGCGAAGCCGGAGGCCGCTCTCCGGGACTGACCTGGGGGCATGATTCTCTCCTTCAGGATCCGAAAGTCCTGTTTGAATTACGACTGGACTGGGTGCTCTTCCGCGGCCGCTTTGAGCCTTTGGACGTGGTTGTTGTTGACCCAATGATCGGGACGTCTGCCCCGTTGTGGTTTTCCGATCATGCTGCCGTATTCGGAACCTTCGCGATTCCGTGAAAAGGTTCAAGGGACTCGAAAGCTTCAGATGAACGGCTATACCCAATTGTGGAAGGGACACCATGACAACCAATGCGCGTGCTCGAGGGCGGTAATCGTAGACGTGAGACGGATACCGTGACGGCCACGAGCATCGCCTAACACCCGCAATACTTCTTCGCAATTGGGCATGTCCACTAGCATTGGGAAATGCCGGATTCGAGTAAGCGCAAACTTGACACCCATCGAAAGCCCATGGATTAATGCCCGCAACAGACAACTGACAATTGGGGGGAAGTCAATCATGCGCAGAGTCGTCGTTTCAGCTGCTGCTCTATGGTGCCTGGTTCTCTCGGTACAGGCATTCGCTCAATCGGCAAATGCAACGGTCAGTGGAACCATCTCAGACGCGACGGCAGCGTTGGTTCCAGGCGTGACAGTCACTGCAACCAATAACGACACCGGCGTCGTTAGCACTGTGATCAGCAATGAAGCCGGAGCTTATAACTTTGCCAGCCTGTTGCCTGGCTCTTACAAGGTAAGCGCGTCCTTGCCGGGATTTCAAACCAGAACGTACACGGATCTACGGCTCGGAAACGCGGAACGGCTCCGCCTGAATTTCACGCTCAGCGTCAGCACGCTTGGCACGACCGTCGAAGTGTCCGTCGCTGCAGACGCGCTGCTGACGACGTCGAACCCGTCAGCAGGGGGAGTACTGTCTCAGGCCAGGGTCGAATCGTTACCCACTGTTGCGAACGATGTCATGGACTTCTATCGGCTGATCCCCGGCGTCACCATTCAGGACAACGGGGTCCGCGGAAGCTTCGCCGGCCTGGAGGGTTTCGGAACCACCAACATCCAGCGCGACGGTGTTGATGCCGCAGGTGGCGCGCGATGGACGGCAAATGCCCTGACTGCGACGCATATGAGCCCGGATCTCATAGGGGAACTGAAGGTCGTCATCGCACCGGTAGATGCGGAACTGGGACGCGGCAATGCACAGCTCCAGTTCCTGACTCGATCCGGCACCAGCCGGTTTCGCGGAAGCGCCGTATGGAATGTGCGAAACAGCGCTCTGGACGCCAATACATGGAGCAACAATAACGACGTTGATCCTCGAACGGGCGAGTGGAGCCCCACAGCACCGGATTGGCACAACGTTCACAACATTGTTCTCAGCTATGGCGGGCCAATCGTCAAAAACAAGACGTTCTTCTTTGCGCTCTACGATCAGGCCCTCGTCAACATTCGGACAACTCAAAACCCAATCGTGCTGACGCCGTGCGCAAGAAACGGCATCTTCAGGTACTTCGATAATTGGAATAATGGGAACGTCAGTCAGACGACGCAAGCAACAGGGGGCACTCCGACGATCGCGGTGGTAGATGCGATCGGCGCCCCGGTGACACCAACGAACAATCCGAACGTCCCGCCATTCAACGGCAGTCCATTCACGGGAGCGCTTCGATACGTCAGTGTCTTTGGACCCGTAATGAATACTCCCCTACAGGCGGATTGCAGTGATGCGCAAATTGGTTCCGCCCCGACACCCACAGGCACGTGGGACACCTTCCGCAAGCAGGTCGATCCGACGGGATTCGTCAACAAGTTGATGGGCGTCATGCCGACGCCGAACAATTACGAGGTCGGCGACGGCTTGAACACCGCCGGTCACCGATGGGTTCGCCGCGAAAAGAACGGCAATGAGACCATTTTCTCGCTCGACGATGAAGGATTGAATCGTCCGGACAATCTGTCGCGCAAACAAATCAATATCAAGATCGATCACAACTTCAGTCAAAGCCACAAACTCAGCGGTACATATACGTATGAAAATTCCTATGGAGTCGCGAACTTCGAGCCATGGCCGGAAGGTTTTCGAGGCCAGCGCTTCCGCAGACCGCAGCTGCTTTCCTTGAACTTCACGTCGACACTCTCTCCTAACCTCGTGAATGAGTTCCGTTCCGGCTTTCGACGAACGGGCGGGAACAGCTTCAATGGCATGGAAGATCCGGAAAATGGCGAAGCCGCACGAGCCTTCTTCCCGAACTTTGCTGGATACCCCACGTTCATTGGCTTGGGAACAGGCCAGGTCAATTTCCAGACGAATCAAATGCTCAACAGCACCGCGGCATACAACGACGTAACGAGCCAGTGGTCCTGGGCCGACACACTCAGCTGGTCAAGAAGCGCCCACACGTTCAAGTTCGGCGGCGAACTCCGCAGAGGCCACTCTCTCGGCAAGGATGCCGGCGTGGCCATCACGTCGATTCCTCGTGTCATCGGAGGCGATGCACCGAGCGCGGCGATTCCGACCGGGGCAATCGGTACGAATATTCCGGGGCTGGCCGGTTCAGCAACCACCGGAAACAACCAGAGAATGCGAAACCTACTGTCGTTCCTCGCCGGCTCGTTGAACCAGGTGACACAGTTCTACTACATGCAGGACCCCAACAGGCTGGACGCGTTTGAATCCTACCTCACGTATCCACAGCGCGTTCGGGACACACACCGCAATGAGTTCAGCATGTTCTTCAAAGACGATTGGAAGATCCGAACCAGCCTGACGCTGAATCTTGGAATTCGCTGGGACTATTACGGGTCGATTTACGATGGCTTCGGGATGATGCCGCAAGCTGTAGGCGGCGGGTCGGCGATTTTCGGGGTTTCCGGGCGCAGCTGGGATGGCTGGTGGAACCCGGGAATTCGCAGCGAACCAACGGCGTTCGAGTACGTTGGCCCGAATTCGCCGAATCCGGACAAGACCTACTTTCCGAATGACTATAACAACTTTGGACCGGCGATCGGTTTTGCCTGGCAGGTCCCCTGGCTGGGTGCCGGGAAAACGACCGTACGTGGCGGCTATCAGATCACCTACAATGGCTTGCCCTCGTTCAATTCGCTGACGCAGACACAGGTCACGCCCGGCAGTACTCTCGCGGTGAATTACCAGGGGGATAGCGGCGCCAATGCATACTTGGATCTGACCAAAGTCCCCGCGCTGGTTCCGGCACCGGTGACCGTATTACCGATGCAACCCGTACCATCGACCGACCGCACACAACAGGTCTACATACCCGCACCAGACCTGGTGAATCCGTACGTTCAGAATCTCACGCTATCCGTAGCGCGAAGCGTAGGAAGCAATATGACTGTGGAGGTTCGATATCTCGGCACTCTCGGGCGAAAGCAGTGGAACGCGCAGCTCCAGATCAATCAGCCGAATTACCTGACGAACGGCCTGAAGGAAGCTTTTGATGCTGTGCGTGCCGGTGGCGAGTCCACTCTCCTGAACCAGATCTTCAACGGGATCAACATTGCCGGTGCAGGCTTTGGGCCTGTTGGAGGGACTACAGGCGGAGTTCTTCAAACAGCGGGTCTGCACATGCGAAATGACACGAGGTTCAGAAACAATCTCGCCAACGGCAACTACACCGACCTGGCAAATACCCTTGATTTGCTGAACTATGTGACGAGTGCTCCAGGGAACAGCAGCTTGCCGCCCATCCCGGCCCTCGTGAATGGCGCTGTCCTCCGATACAACGGATTCCCGGAGAACTTTATTCGAACCAATCCGCAGTTCGGGCAGGCGCACATGCTCGCCAGCGTCAATACGAACAATTACCACGCGCTTTCCGCTTCGTTCACGCTGCGGCCGACCGCTGGTGTCAATTTGCAGTCGACGTATACCTGGAGCAAGAACTTCGGCATCACCGGGGAGGTTGGCCGCACATACACCGACCCGAGAGATCGGCATGCGGATTATGCATTGCTTCCTGATACTCGCATCCACGATTTCCGCACCAACGGTACGTTCTCGCTGCCATTCGGGCCGAACCGGAAGTTTTTCAACGGAAGCACTGGCGCACTCGCTCGCATCGTAGAGAATTGGTCGATGAGCTGGATCGTAAATATGAACTCTGGAGCTCCAATCAACATTGGGACGTTCTCGACCGGCGTAGGACGACATTCGATCTATGCCAATGGCACACCAGACATGGTAGGTCCGTTCGATACAAAGGGACAGTTCGAGCTCCCGTCCGGTTCGAATGCGGGAACTTACTTTATGGAAGGTAAATACAAGAGTGTTCGGGACCCACAATGCGATGCCGTCACAACGGTCAACACTTTGAGCAGTGCTTGCACACTCAACGCCATCGCAGACGCTCAGACCAACCAGCTCCTCCTGCAAAACCCCTTGCCGGGAGAGCGTGGCACAGTGGGCATGAATTCAACGTTCGGGCCCGGTCGCTGGCGGTTTGATGCCAATATCGCCAAACAAGTCCGGATCAGCGAAACAAAGAACCTTCAGTTCAGGCTCGATGTAACCAATGTTTTCAACCATCCCGAACCAAACTTTCCGACCGGGTTAAACAGTGCGTTGATGAATATTAACCAGGCGACCTTCGGCTTGATTACAGGAGCAACTGCGAAGACCGACCTGCGCCGCCAGTTCCAGGCGCAGCTTCGACTGAACTTCTGATATCCGCGCCTTGATCAGCCCTCCTGGCCGGGCCTGTTGCTCAACGGGAATCTCCTCGCACGCTTTCAGCGTGCGGTTGCGTAGAGGGTCGCGGTAACCCCGGGTATCGCTTTGCTCAACCCGGGGCTAATGTCCTCG
>Ga0070675_100003544_pt1 | contig 11844 bp, 11 predicted proteins | sample KBSM43metaG_FD_65343 | JGI IMG/M metagenome (GOLD analysis project Ga0070675, IMG submission 65343) | Miscanthus rhizosphere microbial communities from Kellogg Biological Station, Michigan, USA - KBS M4-3 metaG | ecosystem: Host-associated > Plants > Roots > Rhizosphere > Soil ...
GAAAGGCATAAGCTATACATTATTTTCATCGGCGTTCCTTCAGCAGAGCCACCAGAACACGGTTTTTCTCAGCATCAGATGAAATGTGATTTGCCGCATCCAGATATGTATCGCGGACACCTCCCTCGAGCCTGTAACGCTCGTTAACGTGCAGAAGCAGCGACGCAAGCTCAAAACTGCTGTCGATACGATGGGTGGAACGCAAAAGCCTAGCCAGTATTTCAGGATGTAGATTGCTGTCCGCGACAGCAGATAGCCCACGACGGTGCTCGAAGTCCGAACTAACGGAATCGAACGCTCGAAAGTAAGCGTCCCATTCGGCAGGGGAAAATGTGAGTGTGGTCCCGGCCACAATCAGGAGTTCCGTCAATTCGAAATCAGAGGAGATCTCGCGGCTCGCCTGCTCCAGAGTTTGCGCGAGCACGGAGCCGACTGGCTTGGCTTGTTCGAAAAATCTCGTGAAGTAGACACGCCGTACAGAGTCGGTTTGGAGTCGAGAGATTTCCGACAATACACCAGCCGGCCCTTCACGATTCAGCGTCCTCGCGACACGCTGTTCCGCCGCAAACCCGGCCCTGCGCACAATTACTGGCAGGACCTCGGCGAGCCAGGCTCTCCCCTCGGGCTCGTAAGATCTTGTGCCCAGGGTGACGGAATATTTGCGGGCGATCGTGCCATCGGCCCGCCCACGCAACTCGATCGTTTGGACGCCGCCTAACAGAGGTTTTTCCGAGATGATCAGATAACCATTCGGGGAAATCCGGGCAATGTCTTTGTCATCGTCCGACAGCGAAAGCGCTCCAGCATATCGAATGTCAAACCGCTGGCCGAAGCTCGACCATGAAGACGCGCTCTCGGCTCTACTGTTGATTGTTTCAAACCCCGAAAGTGCCTGCGGGGCCGGCGAAGCGAGTGGCGCAGGCGGCGTCTGTGGTGGTTGAGGTCGTTGCTGCGCGGCTTCTCGAGCCGGAGGCATGTATGGGTCTGCTATCTGAGCCTTTGCAGAGAAGGTCACCTCCGTCGCAGATGCAGTCAATGCGATCACGAGTGCGACAACGGCGATTGCCGCCCATGCTGCATCGCGGCGATCGGTCACCGGTACACCGAGCAATCGACGTACTCGCTGGATGAGTGATCCGCCTGTCGCTCGCAACGAGAGTGCTGCACGATCGGAACGTAATTGCTCCAGCCCAGCCAGAGCACTTGCGTAAAGCAGACGATCGCCGCAAACAGCTACGGCAAGATCATCACAGCAGTTTTCGCGCTCGACACGAATTCGATCAGAGACCATCCACACCGCAGGGTGATAGAAAAGAAAAATCTCGACCGCGCTTTGCAGCAGGTTGACGGAATAATCCCACCGCCGGATATGGGATAATTCGTGCGCCACTAAAGCTTCGATCTGTTCAGCCGGCAACCCGGTCATCGCGGTCACCGGCCACAAGATGACTGGGCGTAGTGAACCAATCACAGTGGGAACGGTGACAAGTGCGGACTCCATGATCTGCACGGGTCGCGTGATCCTGAGCCGCGACGCCAGGTCCCGAATGGACGCACATATTTCGGCGGACGGGGGCAAGGCCCGTCGTCGCATGCCTTGGACACTCCACCATGCAACAGCCGTTTTTATCGACAATATGGACACACCCACCAACCAAAAGAGAACTGCCGCCGGAAGCCACGCCTCCACATCCTCGCGTGAAAACAAGCCCTGCCGGTGCGTTGAAGGTCCCTCCTGCGTCGCGACAATCGCGGTTATCGAATTGGGCGCGATACTCTGAGTTGCCGCCCTGGGCATCTCAACGTCGCTGCGAAAAGTAACGACCGTCGTGGCGAGGGGTAGAACGAACATGATGAGCATTCCGGCGCAGGCAACGATGTATCGAAGGTTCGGGCTGCTCGTTCGAAGTGCTGCAAGCACGAGCATCGTCGCCGCTCCGACAATCGCGCCCTGCCAAAGAAAGTGCACCAGCGCCCATCCAATGGAATGTGCAAGACTACCGCTTGCGATGGCTTCCACGATTCTTCTCCTTTTCGGCGTATGAAGTGATCAACGCTTGAATCTCCCGCAATTCATCACCGCTCGCGGCTTTCGTTGCCAGCACCTGCATAACAAGTTTTGCGGTCGAGCCGCTGAAGGCGCGATCCAGCAGGTCGTTCACAAGCTTCTTTTGCATTGCTCCTTCGGCGTGGGCGGCATGGTAGATATGCGTGCGTTCCTGTTCCTGACGCGTGACGAGGCCCTTCTCCGTCATGATCTGCAACAGCTTCAATGTGGTCGTGTATACCAGCTCGCGATTCGCGGCCGCTACTTCGTAGACCTGACGAACGGTGGACGGGCCACGCTCCCAAAGAACCCGCAGGATCGCCAACTCGGCGTCGGTCGGTTTCGGTATCGAAGAGTGTTTCACGGAGGTGGATTGTCTACGACACCCTTCGTAATGTCAACGAAAGATTTCGTAGACAACTGCGATAGACGACGCAACCCTTTTACCGTCCGCGCGGGTTGCGGAATTTCAAGCGAGGGGGCGAGTTGTCAGCTTGCCGGGGCAACCAAGATGCAGGGGCAGCTCGTCGTGTGGCTTTGTCGATTGCCCAATCGATGGATAGGTAGCGATATGTCGTTAGCGTTTACGAATAATAGTCCGCAGTTCAGTGGGCGAGTAAACCGGCATCCCTGAAAGGTGGCGTTATACTTTTTGGCTGTTCTGCACCTGTCGCGAAGGAAACCAAATAGAGAAAGCCGCCCAGGGAAATTCCCAAGGCGGCTCATAGCGAAAGGTTGGGCTTTGGCTACGGTACGATCCGATAAAAATCGTGCAGGGTGACCGAGAGACACACAGCGTCGATCTGTGAAAGGGAGATCAGCGCAGGAGGGGCGCCGGCCGCAGCTCCATGCAACGGTGTGCGATTTGCCGTAACCTTTTTGCGGTTGGTGGTGGTCGTCAGAAAGCGCGTCGCAGCGACGCACGTTGTTGTTCCGATCGATGTCGATGGGGGCAGAGAAAACGCGCACGCGACCTCAGAAAACAGGGCCATTCTCTGAGGGAGATTGCGAAAATTCTTGCGGCAGATCAGTCCCTCGTGAAGGGCTGGGTTGCACGAGGCCAACATTGAAGTGACCCAACCCGCGGCCAGAACTGCCGTGACCACTGGCCGTGTGGGTTGCGGCATGGCAAGGCGTGCGCGGATTAGCGCCGTGGAGTTCTTCCGATTTCGGCGCTGTTGTCGGTTAGTGTTATCGTCAGACGATGTCTACATCGATCCAAGTAAAGCACGAACCAACGAAAGAACCGCCGACTGAGGAACCTCCGAAGCGCGATCCGGTTCCTGACAATCCTCCTCGCCGAGAGCCGCCGAATCCCGCGCCTCCAGACGAAATGCCGCCTCCAGCAGAGAAGCCACCGGTGGAAGAACCTCCGCTTGAGCAGCCCAAGGCTGTAATCGACGGATAACCACAGGCGGGAGTGCTGGATCAACCAGCTTGGTCATTAGCTGACCAGACAGAATGTCACTGTGGGTCGGGGTAAGGCAAGCTGACCATAGGTGCGAACATTCGCGAGAAGAGGCCGATTTGAAGCTGCGGACATTAACAGGAGCCGGATCAGGAAATCGCGTGGCATGCGATTCGTTAGACGCCAACCTGACTTTCGCTTTCCCTTACCATCCGCTCGATTCTTGGCCGAAACACATTTACGTAGCGGTTAACCCGATCTGCGAGCCATGACTGTACTTCTTGCCGATGGTCTTCTATCAGAACGCCGTTAGAGAATTGCCTGCGTGAAATGATCCAGTGTTTAGCCCCATCACTCTCCCAATCGGCTGGAACTCCAAGCGCCGTCGTTACGGCATCTTTGTCTTCCTCAAGCATCTTGTACAAGCGATCCCCGTCGGAACCCTTGGCAAATGTTAAGTAAACTCCGATTCGCGGACCGGACTGTGCGAGATATGCACTAATCCACGCGGCAGGTGATGGCATCTTGAAGAATTGGTTGGTTGATTTGCCCGGTTTAGAAATGGGCTGGCCCTTATCATCCAATTCCAGCTTCTCAAGAAATTCTGACCAGAATTGCGTATATTGTTCGCGAGTTTGTATCAAGTCCTCGCCAATGCCGTCTTCAGCTTCGATCTCGGCGGTAGATTGCTCTTTTGCGACCAATCCGGCGCCCTCCAACTGAACTATAGTTCGGCGAATGATAGTCGATTGGGCCAGTACGCGGGGCTGTACCAGACGAGAACCATCGGGCATCCGATGTATTGCCATCTCAATCAGCCCGAAGGTGAAGTGCAGCGTACCGTGTCCTTCGAGAAATTCAGTAATAGCGCCGACTCCTTCACGTATTCCATCACCAACGATCAGCAACAACAGGTCGCCTCGCCGAAGGCTCTGCGTCACCGAGTCGCAGAACCGAGCTTCATCTGCATCGGGTGCGATCTGTCGGGCCAAGTCAAAGAGTCCTACTGCCCTTGATCGGGGAGCTTCCGCCCGTCGCGCGGCTCGGACGGCGGCATCAAAGCTCTCATAGCTCCAACGACTGAGCTCTTTGGCATAGTCCAGAATCTGCCCGACCACTTTGCGGCGAGCGTCAGGGTTGCGCCAAAGTTTCGCTTCGACGATGACGGGACGCCCGCTCGGCGTGATGTACACCACGTCTACCGATCCCACAGGCGTATTCATCTCTTTACAGACCGGAATCAGCGGCAAATATCCGTCATCAATTTCCGCTATTGGGAGAGCTTGCGGAAAACGGTACAGCAAGTCTTGCAGCCAATTCTCGGAATAGTCGTCTCGCGAATCTGGTCCCGTGAGTGGAACCCGTTCAAGAACCACAGCGTCGCCGACTGGTGGAATGAGTACTGGTTTAGAGAACGCATTGGACATAGAGGTATCACCACCGCGTGTTATTCAAGATTGGCAGGTCTGTGTTTTTCAAATTAAATCGAATGTCGGATAAGGGCTGTTATGGGATCGCGTGCCAACGCGGATTTCTAAGAATCAATCGCCCCCAAGCGATCATCCGTGTCCTCCTCGTCAGCCTTTGCGGTTGGGCCTACAGGAATCTCATCGAGACGCCTGCGGATCTCTTCGACAATCAAGTCATCATTAGGAAAATCTGATGGAAGAATAAGAATCCCTGGCTGGTCCGGGTTGAACTTTATATCCCAGGCAGCAGCTATGGTACTGAGTGCCCGGAATGTCCGGCCGCTCGTAGACAGCGCTGCCGCTTTTCGGCACAGTTCCGCCATATCAGACTCTGTCATAGGCTTTCTCCTTAACGGCGAGGCACCTTGCGCCGTAGATGCAGAACTATAAACGTAGCACTTCCCACGATCCGCTCTCCTGGAAATCCAACGACCGATTTGTCCGGCCACTCTCTCTCTGTTACCTTGTCGAAGCCCGCTCGCCAGAAATAGGCGGTTGACTGGATATGGCGAATGCTCGCCCCTTTCGGCTCCTTTGTTGTTGAAGCGGGTTTTACTCGGCTTTGAAGTACGACGTCTGTTTGTCGGCCTAAATGAAAGCTGGCGACCAGCCAGCCACACACTACCCAGACGATGAGCGGCAACCCGACTACGAATTCAAAAGGAAAAAGGCAGGCTCAGCTTGCTGGAATACCAACCGGCACCGTAAGGATAGTCCACGCAGAGCCGATGGGATCACTCGTTACAATCGAGATGCTGACCTTACCTCCAACGGTGATCGGGAAGGTCTGATCGCGCGTTCGAATATCGGATAACGGGTCTTGTGTTGTATAGAGGTCCTGCTGATCTCCACCTTTCCAATGGTACTCGACATCAGGTGCCGACTCTGGGGGAGGACTTATCGAAAAGCGGACCGCTTGAAACCCATGCTTCTCATAGAATTTTCGCGCAGGCATGTTCTGTTGATGAGTATGCAATCGCAAGCCGCCTGGCGAAAGCTCTTGGCGAAGGCCAGGAGCATAGTTCCGATATTTGTTCGTTGTGCTTTCGATCCACGTAAAGCCTGTCAACGTATGAAGGTGGTCTCATGGCAAGGTATCCGACCACCTGTCCGTTCCTGACAGCGACCCAAATATCGCACCTCGATCGTATCTCTGTGCGAAATATCTCGGCAGCTTGTGGCCATGTGAGCGTTTGCCACAATTGAAGAAAGGGATAGGCCGCTTTACCAGAGCGAAACCAGACGTCTACGACCGCAGGTTCGTCTTGCTGCTCAAATCGCCGGATTATTCCTGAGTTCTCTTGTTTCATTTCCACACGATGCGCCACGGCAGCCTTAGTCTAGCTCTCGTGATTTTAGCGAACCACGTCGGATGGGTTCCCCACACCCGCACTCGAACAGTTGCGCTTCCGGAGAATGCTGACGGCGCAGCCATAAGTTCCCATAGAATCGTTTGAAGGAGTTTTTTCTTTGAAGGAGTTTCAATCATGAGAGACGTAAGCGTCCAAGTAAAGGAAGATGGCGTCTGGCTGTTCTTTGAAGCGTCAACAGGGAAACCGGCCTGTTTGCTTGAAAGCCGCTAACACTCGGTCACAAGTTCGCAGGCCCCGTTCCTCAAATGTCCGTCCGGCATCCAATAATCGGCTTGTATGAATTATTAGAAGGAGGAAACATGCCACCAGTATTCCGTGATGAACTTAAGACGTGGGCAGGCAAGAAGGTGCTCGTATGTCTCGACAGACAGCACGCCGTGAGCGGCATTCTTACCGACGTGCTTGACGATTACATAAAGCTGGAAGTTACTGACTTTACCGATACAAACACTGTTTTTATCCGGCTTGACAGCATCGAGTACATCTACGAGAAGCACGAGAGCACGGGAAAGGGCGGAGTCTTCTAGGGCAACGAAGTACCTGCACAACAACCCCAACGCCTACTGGTGCGGTTTACGCTGGGTTACTCGCGTGTTGTGGAGCCGCTGATTTCAACGAAATGAAGCTCCATACCTTCCAATTCAGTGCAACGACGTGGCAAGAATGACCACGACGACAAGTAAGCTTTAACAGCCGTATATTCGGCGACATATGAGACGCAACAATTGGTGAGCAAAGTCGATTTAAAGATGAAGATAGTGGTCTCCTCAGCAATAAGGTGAAATCGACTATACGGAGGCTTTTCGGGTAGTGTCTCAGTCTGAAATCTGACCCCGGTTCAATCCGCCTGCGATCCTGCTATCATTGGACTCATGCTCGCAATATCACCCGCCGCACTCATCGCCATATTGGTCGGAATCCTTCTCGCATTCGCACTTCTCGCTATTGGGTTCTTCAATAACCGGAAGGCGAAGTAACATGGCAAAGGGACCACAAGGCCAGAAACGCCCTGCCGACGATGGCGGCGAGCGGCCGACAGCTTTGGTGCAGTATTGAGGGAACTAAGAAGCATAGAGATGATGATCACAGTCCGAGGCGGTGGTGAAGGAAAGACTAACTGTCCCTGAGGCGGATCTGGGCCGAAACAGGTCGAGGTAATGTGGGATGGCAGAAAAATTGTGAGGTTTCAGTCAGGACATTCAATCCCGAGGAGAGGGTGCAAGAAGTTAACTGCGTGACAAATGCTTTCGGGATCGATACTAAGGACTTTCGGCCGCGATCGGTAGTTCGAGGACGAAGATGCAGCCCTTTCCGGGTAGGTCTTGAACGCGAATGCTTCCGCCATGCGCGTCGACCGCCTGCTTGGCGATCGCCAGCCCCAGGCCGAAGCCGGTCTGTCGATTGTCCAAACGCACAAATGGTGCGAATGCTTGTTCGACCTTTCCAGGGGGTAGCCCTCCACAACCGTCCTCGACTTCTATAACGACTCGTTCGGCCGCGATGCGCCCTCTCAGCTCCACTACGCCGTCCGTGGATGTGTATTTCACACCATTCCGGACTAGGTTGCCGAGAGCAGAACGGACTAATCGGGTGTCGAGGTTAATTCGTTGGTCCGTTTCGATTATTGAACGAATCTCAATACGTTTAGACTCCGCTTCGGATGCCGCACCCAGTTCAGCTTCCTCGAAAAGGATTTTGAGCGTCGTTGACTGTCTTCGCAATTCAATACCGGAAGCAACTCGCGCGGTCTGTAACGTCTGATCGATGAGTTCCCTCGTGCGGTGAAGACCTCGGTCAACCGCGCCGACGAAGCGATTTTCAACTGGAAGCTGTCCGCTGCTCTTTAGGAGTAGAAACGACGACATCGCGGCCGAAAGTGGATCGCGTAGCTCGTGCGCAATGAACGCGAAGTGCTCGTTAGCTTGGCGCAGTAGTTCAGCGTCCCGCTGACGTGAATACTCCGTGACCGCTTGAGCGATGCCGGTGACGATAGCGTCGAAGAGAACCTGAAGCTCGCGGAGGCTCAAGTGCGTACCGGCATCCTTGGCGGTAGTGACGATGGACTCGCGGAGAGCGCCGTACTCCCTGACTACAGAGTCAAGGCTAAAGCCGAGCCGAAGCCGTTGTGCCCCATGGTCGGCGGCTGTCGTGGTTTCATCCGGCGACGGACCAAGCGAAGAAAGGCCAGCGTCCGCCCTTAGCGCGGCGACGATCTCCGTGATGAACCGCGGAATGTGGTTGACGAGCTCCAAGGGGGGCATTGTTTCGGGTGCAAGCTTTCCAAGGATTTGTGTCTTCCACCGCACGATTACTTCGTCGCGTTTGGCTGAAAGCACTTCGTGAAGAGTCATGGGGTCCAGACTATGCCACGCCGCTCGGCTTCGAACCAAGTTTTCCGCGATACCCCCATAGCGTGTCCCCCAATGGATAACGGCTTCGGGATTGGGTTAATGACAGTAATCATTTGATCGCATCGGCGACCGGTCAACTGATCGGCCGCATTTGAAGGCTATCTCGAATTTTGCCGAGAACATAACGTTGCGACACTCGAATTCGAGCATGTGAGGCGAAGCCGCGCCAGCAATTGTGCTCCATCTTAAGACAAGACCAAGTTGGAGGGAGCGAGTCGTCCAGCTTGTCCGATTCATCGAAAACATCATCCCGTTGAATAGAGATCATCGCATGCGGGGAGAAGGCTACGAGAAACTAAACTACGAAGTACCGGAATTTGGTGATCGAGTCGTTTCACCTTCAATTCCACCCTGCAGCTCGGCGAGCGTCTCCTCGGATAGTTCAGCCTTGCAGTTAGGGCAGCGTCCTGGCTCGCTGAGAATGAAGTCGAACGCACCATGCTTGCCGTCCTGGCTGAAAGCCCCCGCGGTAAAGGTCTCTTGCGGATTGCCGAACTCGACAATTTTCTGCCCCGTCCTTGCATTCAGGATTTTCACCGACCCCTTTTCCATAACAGCCAACATGGACTCATCCGGGCTGAAGGTAAGATGGCTGATGGGACGCCTGCCCTCGACCGGCGTAAAGAGGTCAACGCCTGTGCCAGTGTCCCAGCACCGCAAGGTTAGAGTTGAGCGCGACGTGTTGATTTCATAAGCTGCCGCTGCCCGACTTCCATTCGGGCTCAACGCGAGAAGGTAAGGCGGGCTCTGCGCGAGAAGTTGATATTGGGTAAAGTCAGAGAACACGGAATACAGTCGTTTGCCGGTCACTAAATCCAGGAACTGTGGCCTCATGTCAAATGAAAGCCCAGTTCCCGTAAAGACTGTCGAAAAGAGAATTCGGCCATTGTTTCCGAACATCACAGGAAAACGATTGCCAAATTGCGCATCGGAGGCGGTTCCCCCTAACGTCGCTGTTGAAATCTCCTTTCGGGTTTCGAGATCCCAGAGCTTGACGGTGTTGTCAGCACTCACTGTCCGAAGCTGTTTTGCATCCGGGCCCAAAGCCATTGCGAGAATCGGCTCTCGATGCCCGGTGATCACCGCATCTTCCATATGATTCCGACGCGAGAGGTAGTGCCATTCCCAATTGGGCAACGTAACCCGCGCTTCCTCAAGGAGTCGATCCGCGTTCTGCACATTGGAGGCCAGTCCCTCGCGGTCTGCGGATTCAATATTGCTGTGATACAGGTTGAGCTCAGCATCCCGCTGCGCTTCTTGCGCGACAGCCGCCATCCAGGAGGTGGTGATCACTCCAACAACAAGGACGAGAAACACAGCCGCGGCGCCTGCGACGAGCGCCGTATTTCGTCGCACGAACTTCTGCAATTGATAGCTCGCGCTCGGACGCCGCGCCAGGATCGGCTCGTCGTTGAGGTGACGACGAATATCCGCGGCCAGTTCCGCAGCCGATGTGTACCGCCGCGCCCGGTCCTTTTCGAGCGCCTTGGCGACGACAGTCTCAATATCGCCACGATAACTTCGGTTAACAGCGCCGAGCCGCATTGGATCTTGTTCCCGAATCGTTTGAATCGTCTCGTGAATCTTCTTGCTGATCGGATAGGGCAGTTGCCCCGGTAGCAATTCGTAAAGAATCACTCCGAGCGCATAGACATCCGTGCGGATGTCGATATCGAGCGGATCGGCCTGCCCCTGTTCGGGACTCATGTACGCGAGTGTCCCGACCAGTTGCCCCACATCGGTTTGCAGTGTTGCCCGTGCGTCGCTATCGGTGACACGCGCAACACCGAAATCCAGAATTTTCGGCTGGCCGGTGTCATCGACCAGGATGTTGCCCGGTTTGAGATCGCGATGAATCAGTCCGCGCTGATGGGCGTGGTGCACGCCGTCGCAAATCTTTGCCACCATCTCCAGGCGGTCGCGCGTCGTCAGCTTGTGTGCTTCGGAATACTCCCGCGGCGAATGCCCGCCAACAAACTCCATTGCAAAATAGGGCTGCGGTCCGAAACCCGTATCCACTGTACCGGCTTCGTAGATTTGCGCGATGCCGGGACGCTGCAATCGGCCCAGGGCCTGCGACTCCTGCTCGAATCGGCGCAGCACCTCGGGATTGGCCACCGCGGGACGGATAATCTTGAGGGCCACGGTTCGGCGGGGAGTGTCCTGTTCGGCTTCATAAACGGAGCCCATTCCCCCTTCACCGATCAACCCGATGATTCGATATCGGCCAATGACCGAAGGGTGCTCGCGCGCAATTCCAGGCTTCACATTTTCTGCTTCTCCGAAGGAGGACTCGAAACCCCGTTCGAACATGCAGCGCGGGCAGCGCCCATCAAGTTCGCCATTTTGTGGCAGCGGCCTACCACATCGTGTGCATCGGATTGCTTCACTCATAGCTTTCGCCTCATGTAGTGCGGACATTAAGAATCGGATCTCTTCGTCAACCTCTTCCGGTGTGGACACCGTCTGGGCGATCTCCTAGCGCAACAAGAGCCGGTACTTACGTCGCATCCGATGAACAGCTGTCCGCAGCGCTCCGACAGACATCCCCATTTGCTCGGCCACTTTTTCGAAACTGGCATCCTCGAAATCCTTATCCAGAAACACAGAAAGCCCTTCCAGTTGACCGGCCTTTCCCGCGGCAGCGAATTCGGCGCGCAGTTTCACCATCACGTGGTCCAGGACTGAAATCGCCCAGCGGCGTTCAAAGAGACTTTCAGGAGTGGTTCCCTCTACGACTGCCGGAGCACACCACTTTTCCGCCCCTGTCGGATCGATGGAGATCGGAAGCTGACCGCCTCCCCGCTTCAACGCGCGCGACCGATCCCACTCATTGGCGAGAAAGTACTTCACTGCCGTGAGCAGGAAGGCACGGAATTTCCCGCGTCGTCGATCGGCATTGCCCAGATAGTTTTTTTCGAGCAAGAGCGCAAAGAATCCCTGAGACAAGTCCTGAGCCTGATCCCGGTCGTAACCTTTCCGTCGGATGAAGGCATAGACAGCTGGCCAATAGGTCTGGCACAACGTGGCCAATGCCTGGCGGGAGTCTGAATTGGGATTGTCGGCGGCAGCCCGAACAAGAGTCCAGCGCGTAGTAGGAAATCCAAGTGTTGGCATATCGATTGCGACTTTGGGC
>Ga0070675_100003546_pt1 | contig 11843 bp, 7 predicted proteins | sample KBSM43metaG_FD_65343 | JGI IMG/M metagenome (GOLD analysis project Ga0070675, IMG submission 65343) | Miscanthus rhizosphere microbial communities from Kellogg Biological Station, Michigan, USA - KBS M4-3 metaG | ecosystem: Host-associated > Plants > Roots > Rhizosphere > Soil ...
GAAGTCGTCACCGCCGATGGCCGCATCGTTTGCGCCAGCGAACGTGAACATGCGGATCTGTTCTGGGGCATTCGCGGCGGCGGCAGCAACTTCGGCGTCGTCGCGAGCTTCGAATATCGGCTGCATCCGGTCGGCCCGGAGATCTACGCGGGAGCGATCGCCTGGCGCGCGGAAGAATCCGACGCGGTGTTCGACGCGTATCTGCAGTTCATCCGCGACGCGCCGCCGGAGTTGTCGGTCGTGCCGGTCATGCGGAACGCGCCGCCCGCGCCGTGGATCGACAAGGACGTTCACGGCAAGCCGATTCTGGCGCTGTTCGTCTGTCACTCCGGATCGGTGGCCGACGGCGAGCGTCTGATGGCGCCCGTCAAGAAGATCGGATCGCCGGTCGGCGACGTCGTGCAGCGCCGCACCTACGTGTCGCAGCAGAAGATCCTCGACGCGACGCAGCCGAACGGACGGCGTTACTACTGGAAGTCGGAATACCTGTCGGGGATCACGATGGCGGCGTTCGCCAAGCAACGCGAGCATGCGTCGCGAGTGGTCTCTCCGCACTCAGGGATCCTGATCTTCCCGATCGACGGTGCGCTCAACCGTCTGGCGCCGGAACATTCCGCCGTCGGCAATCGCGACGCGAAAGCCGTGTTCAACATCACCGGCTCGTGGGAACGTCCCGAAGACGATGCCGCGAACATCGAGTGGGCGCGGGCGGCGTGGCGCGACATCAAGCCGCTCTCAACCGGCGGCACCTACGTGAACTTCCTGACCGAGGAAGAAGGCGACGACCGCACCCGCGCCGCCTACGGGTCGAACTACGCGCGCCTGCAGGACGTGAAGCGGGCGTGGGATCCCGAGAACGTCTTCTCGGCGAACAAGAACATCACGCCGCGATAACGAGCCGGCAAGAGCAGAACGCCGAGTTCGCAAAGGGCGCAGAGAAAATCCTGTGCTCGCTGGCTCGAGACCTCTCAAGAAATTGTCTCGCGCTGGTACGGGAAACCCTGCCCGCGCTCGGTCGCGGCATCCTGACATTCGACGGCCTGGTTCATGGCTTCAGGCGAAGGAACAGCCGGCGAGCCGGAATCTGTTCGTAGACTAGCCTCGCGTCCGACTATTATCCTCCCCGGGCTGCGCGCGTCCATGAAGCCGCAAAGGACTCGTCGAAGATGACCGGCACCGGAGTCGCGTTTTCGGGGCTCGACTGGGCCGTCGTCGCCGCGTATTTCGTCGTGAACACGGCGATCTGCATCTGGGCGGCGATGAGCAAAGAAAAAGACACCAGCGACTATTTTCTGGCGAGCCGCGACGCGACGTGGTGGCTGATCGGCTCGTCCATCTTCGCGTCGAACATCGGCGCCGAGCATTTGATCGGCCTCGCCAGCTCCGGCGCGAAAACCGGCATGGCGTTCGCGCACTGGGAGTTCCACTCGTACGTCGTGCTCGTTCTCGGCTGGGTGTTCGCGCCGTTCTATCTGCGGGCGCGGATTTTCACCACACCGGAATTCCTGGAAAAGCGCTATACGCCGGCGACGCGGATCGTCCTTTCCGTCATCTTCCTCATCAGCTACATCCTGACCAAAGCGTCGGTGACGATCTTCGCCGGCGCCTTTGCCATCCAGACCATTCTGGGCTGGGAGACACTGCCAGGCACCAGCATCAATTTCTTCTGGTTCTCCGCGCTGGCCCTCGTCATCGTTACCGGCCTGTTCACGATCATCGGCGGCATGAAGTCGGTGCTGTGGACCGAGGCCATGCACGTACCGGTGCTGCTGGGCGGTTCGCTGGTGCTGCTGGTGGTCGGCCTGGCCAAGGTCGGCGGCATCGGTCCGCTGCTCGCGGCCAACGAAGCCACGCGCCACCTGTGGGCGCCGCTGCAGGATGCGCACGGCGCCACGTGGCTGCCGCGCGATTTCTCGTTTCTCTTCGACACCCAGGACGCGCATCTGCCGTGGCTGGGCGTGCTGCTCGCGTCGCCGATCATCGGCTTGTGGTACTGGTGCACCGATCAGTACATCGCGCAGCGCGTGCTCACCGGCAAGAACCTGCGTGAGTCGCGCCGCGGCACGATTTTCGCGGCGTATCTGAAGCTGTCTCCAGTCTTCATTTTCCTGCTGCCTGGCATGATCGCCGTAGCGCTGCAGGAGCAGCACGTCCGTGGTTTCGAGCAGGTCGGCAACAATCCGCAGGGAGCGTTTCCCATGCTGGTCTCGAGCTTGCTGCCGATTGGCCTGCGCGGCCTCGTGCTGGCGGGCATGCTGTCGGCGCTGATGAGCGCGCTGGCGTCGCTGTTCAACTCGACCGCCACGCTGTTCACCGTCGATTTCTACAAGCGTCTGCGCCCGCGCTCGAGCGAAGCCCACCTGGTCTTCGTCGGCCGGTGCGCCACGCTCGGAGTGGTCGGCGTCGGCATGCTCTGGATTCCCTTCCTCGAGGGACTGGGCCGAGGCTCGCTCTACGGCTACCTGCAGCTCGTGCAGTCGCTGCTGGCGCCGGCCATCGCGGCGGTCTTCATGTTAGGCATCTTCTCGAAGCGCGTGTCGCCGAAGTCGGGCCTCGTGACGCTGGTCACCGGCTTTCTCATTGGCGTGACCCGGCTCGTGCTCCAGGGAACGCACGAGACCATGCACTTCAATTACGGCATTCTCCAGCCGTTCATCGACATGAACTGGCTCTATTTCAGTTTCGGCCTCTTCGTCTTCAGCTGTGCGTTGATCGCGCTGGTCAGCCTGGTCACGCCGAAGGCGACGGACGAGCAAATCGCCGGGCTGACATATTCATCGATTACGCCCGAACAGAGGGCGGAGGAGCGGGCCAGCTACGGTTTCTGGGACATTTTCCACACGTGCGCAGTGCTCGCGATCATCATGGGCGTCTACATCTATTTCTGGTAGCAGTCCCTTCCTGGCTCATGAGCGGTTCGACCTGCTGACCGCGTGCAAGTGGAAACGTGACGCGGCGCACTCGCATCTCGTTTACCACGCCCACACACGTGAGGGTACATGGCTGCCTGCGCGAACTCCGTGGCCCGCAGGTCTCCTGATATCGCGAAACGGTCAAGGCTATATCGCGGTGACTGATGTCGGTTGTTGGCGTCGGGCATCACGAGGACGGCACGTCACAATGCGGGAAGCGCTGCCAGCAATCGCGCACAGCCGTTTGCCACGGCGCGCGGCAATTCCACGGGAATATTGGGCGCTATTGTTGGAGACTCATCTGCTGAAGTGCCTCGTGGCCTGAAGTCGGTATTGCATGTGCCGCGAAGACTCGTCTTTACCTCTCCGCCCGCGCGGCATAACATCACGCCGAACGACGCGAACCAAAGCATCATGGGTTACCGCAGCCGGTCAGCTCGGGTTCCGCAGGGCCGCCTCCTCCTGAATCGCGAACACGAGTTATCACAACTGTGCCGTGTGCTTGATGGCGCGCTCCGCGGACGCGGACAGATCGTGCTAACTGCCGGTGAGGCAGGAATCGGCAAGACGACGCTTGCCCAGGTATTCGCGGCCAGAGCGAACACACGAGGCGCGCGTGTGCTCTGGGGTCGATCTGGTGATCGCGAAGGGTCGCCGCCTTACTGGCCATGGGCCGAGGCTCTCCGCGCACTCGCCGAGGACGGGTCGACCGACGTACAGGCTTTTTTTGCGCCGCGAGCGAGGTACCTCAGCCTCGTCCTGCCCGAGCTGCGTGAGAGGTTTTCCTTCGACCGCTCGTCCGTCCCGGACGACGAATCTGTTCGGTTCCACGTAGCGGATGCGGTTCGCGCTGTCCTTCAACGAGCGGCTCGGCAGGGATCCATCCTGCTTGTCCTCGAAGACATGCACTGGGCCGACCAGGGCTCGTTGTTTCTTCTGGAGTTCATGGCTCAGGAGATCGGTGAGACTTCGTTGCTGGTCCTTGCAACCTATCGCGACGGCGAAGTTGCAGCGCCGCTGGCACAAATGCTGGGGGAACTCGCGCGACTGGGCGTGCCGCGCATCCTGCTGAACGGTCTCACGCTGGACGGCACAGCGCGTTTGCTGGCCAGATTGACGGGGCGACGCTTTGCGACACGCGTCGTCCGACAGATCCACGCGCGAACCGGCGGCAATCCGTTTTTTGTGACCGAGATGGCCAGGGCTGACAGCAGAGATCCGCTTGCCATTCCCGACAACGTGCGGGTGGCGATCTCGAGGCGTCTCAGCCATCTATCGGCGCTCGCGAACCGGACTTTGGTCGTCGCCGCCGTGGTCGGGCGCGAGTTCGATTTTCCGGTGCTCCTCGCGGCACTGCCCGACGCAGGCGAAGAAGCCCTTCTCGACGCCATTGACGAAGCGCTGCAGGCGCTCGTGATCGAACCGCATCCCTCCCGCGGCGAAGAGTGGTACCAGTTCAGACACGCGCTCATTCGGGACGCGCTTTACGAGAGTATCTCGCCAAGTCGCAGAGCGCGCTGGCACGCGACCATCGCACTGGCTCTCGAGACTCATCTCGGCGACCGCGTCGAGGATCGCGCCGCGGAGCTGGCGCGAAACGCCGCCTCTGCTGGCGCGCTGATTGAGCCGTCTATCCTGGCCAAATACTCCTGCATCGCGGGCGAGCGTATGCTGACCGCGCATGCGTTCGAAGAGGCACTGTCCCATTTCGAGCGTGCCTGGCGTGCGCGAGAGGGACTGCCGTTCGACGCGTCGGCAGCCGCGACTCTTGTCGGCCTCGGACGCGCGCAGGCGGCAACCGCCGTCCGATGGAACCGGCAGCAGGGATGGGTCACGCTGCGCCGCGCCCTCGACTATTACGTGAAAGCGGGAGAAATCAGCCGCGCCATAGCAGTGGCGACCGATCCCTATATTTCAGTCGAAGGAGCAACGGACGTCGCCGCAACGATTCGGCAGCTCCACGATCTCGCACCTCGCGGGTCGCTCGAAGAAGGCCGGCTGCTTGCGCGGATGGGAGCGGCCGAGTACTTCGAGACGGGCGATTACAGAGCGGCGCAGGCGGCATTTGCACGAGCGCTCGAAATTTCTTCGGCCGAGCGCGACGCCGGCCTCGAGCTGCGCACGCTGGCGTACGCCACGTCGGTCGATCATTTCGATCTTCGCTGGTCGGAGGTGCTCGCGAAGAGCCGTCGCATCCGGGAACTCGCGCGGCGCGTGGACGATCCCCGCTCGGAAACCTACGCGCGTTATCGCGATGCCTTTGCGCTGATGCAGACCGGACACGCGGACGAGGGGACGCTCGCGTCTGATGCGAATCTTGCGCTAGCGGAACAATTGAAGGATCGCGGACTTCTGGCAGACGCGCTCTACGTGAAGAGCGCGCTCGCTCAACTGAAGGGAGAGTGGCGCGAGGCTCGGGCGTACAGCGATCGCGCTTTGGCGCTTTCCGCCCATCAAGTTCCTTTTCTCCAGACTCGGCTCCTTCTGGAATCTGAGACGGGCAATCGAAAGGCAGGCGAGGCCTATCTGGAACGGCTCCTGGCGGCCGAAAGACGTGCCGGCCCCTGGCCTCTCGCCGGCGCGGTGACCGCCATGGCGCTCGCGCACATCGGGTGCGTGTGGAACGACGGCACGAAATGCGAGGCCGCGCTCCGAACGGCACGCGCCGTGTTGGCGAAGCGACCGGCGATCCCTATGGCACAGGTCGGGTCGCGTGTCAGCCGCGGGCTCGTCGCGATTTACAGATCGAAGCACGAGGAGTGCGAGGAGGAGCTCGAATTCCTCGGGCGGTTCAAGGGAATCAACATGATGCCCTTTGTGCTGACGGACCGGCTCCTTGGCTCGCTCGCCCATGGCGCAGGTCAGACGCGCCGGGCAATCGTCCATTTCGAGAACGCCCTCGCGTTCTGCCGGAAGAGCGGTTACAGACCTCAACTGGCGTGGACGTTGTACGACTACGCAAAGGCACTTCTGGACGCCGGCAACCGCCACGACCGGGAGAAGGCCGCCACCCTGCTCCACGAAGGGCTCGATTTCTCGTTACAGCTCGGCATGCGGACCCTGGTCGCTGCCATTGCGGCATTCCGGCAGCGCTACGGATTGAGACTGGCTCGCAAGCCGGTCGGGCTGACCAGTCGCGAGCTGGAAATCCTCGGACTGCTGTCCCTGGGCAGGACCAACAAGGAAATCGCCGACGCGTTGTGCATCAGCAGTAACACAGTGGCCGTTCACGTCGCGCGCGTGCTCGGCAAGACAGGCTCTTCCAACCGGACGGAAGCCGCGTCGTATGCCCTGCGGCATCACCTGATTGGCGAAACACGCGCGTAGTCCCGTCGCTTTCCCACCGACAAGAAAAATAGTCAATTCTAGTGATAGGCAAACGCCGGTCCGGCGTCTAGCATACGCGTGATTTCCGCATTGACGAAGTTCCAGCACCTACGGAAGGGAGCAGGCGATGAAGACTCACAAAGTTACTGGTGGCGGAGCCGTCAGGCTGCAGGTGGTTGAGACCGGCAACCCTGGCGGCCGGCCTGTCCTTTTCCTCCACGGCATTTCGCAGTGTTCGCTCGCCTGGAGCCGACAGCTGGATTCCGAGCTGGCGCGCGATTATCGCCTCGTCGCGATGGATCTCCGCGGGCACGGGCTCTCCCAGAAGCCGCGCGACGTATACGGTGACTCCCGGCTTTGGGCCGATGATATCCACGCGGTGATAGACGCTCTCAATCTCGAGCGCCCGGTCCTAAGCGGCTGGTCGTACGGCTCGCTCGTCTTTCTGGATTACATCCGGCATTACGGCGAGGACCGGATTGGCGGCATCCATTTCGTTGGTGGCGTGACGAAGCTTGGCAGCGATGCGGCGATGTCTCTGATCAAGCCCGCGTTCCTGAACTTTGTGCCAGGTCTTTTTGCGACGGATGTGGAAGAGAGCGTACGAACCTTCGAATCCTTCCTGCCGACATGCTTCAATCAGGCGCTGTCGGCGAGCGATCTGTACTTGATGCTCGGCTACAACGTCTCGGTGCCGCCGCACGTCCGGCAGGCCATGTTGTCCCGGGTGATCGACAACGATGATCTCCTGCCCAGGATCCGCAAACCTGCGTTGATCACGCAAGGTCCAAACGATCCCTTTCTGCGATCGGAGAACGCGGATCAGCTCAAGGCTGTCATCGCTCACGCGCAGACCCACGTGCCCAACACGGGCCACACACCGTTCTGGGAGGACGCCGCCGCGTTCAATCAGCGCCTGCGAGCGTTCGTCGAAACGTGCAGCGCCACAAGAATACCAAAGCCAGCCATCGCCTAGCGAATGGTTCGAGGTGACGCATGCGAGTGCAGACGCTGGAAGATGCAAAGACCGACATTCGGGAGGCCGACTTCCAGGAGTTGCGAACGTCGTTTCGCGGAAGGCTGATTCTGCCGAGCGACCCGCAGTTCGACGACGCCCGCCGAGTCTGGAACGGGACGATCGATCGGCGGTCGGCGCTGATCGCGCAGTGCTCGGGCGCTGCCGATGTCATCGCGGCGGTCAAGTTCGCGGCAGATCGTCGGCTGCTCGTCGCCGTGCGTGGCGGTGGACACAGCATCCCCATTCCCGGTCTTTACACCCGAGAAGGAGGTCAAGCGTCAGGCCGTCAATGCGTGGATCCGCGCCAGCGGAGAATATGACGGTGTGATCGACTTTGATCGTGCGCTACGTGGTCCCACTTCCCCGACCAAGATCCGTGCTCTCTACGACAGCGGAGACCACGGGCACCCAAACGACTTGGGATACAACGCGTTGGCGAATGCCATCGACTTGAAGCTGTTTAGAAACGTCCAGGGGCAACCCTGGACGACGCATTCCATGCCGAGCGCCGTGACCCGCGTGAACGGCGGCAGGCCGCGATCCTCGCGTCGCAGAAAAGGCTCGCGCTCATTGCCCCCGGTGTTCGGGCAGCGCGTTCAGTGAAGGATACTTCGGACTATCGACCGCAATCCGATCGCGCGCACTCAGCATGAGGTGGTCGAGCAGCGCCGGGTCGTCGATCGCGACGCGGCCGTCAGCGATGCAAGCACACAGCTCGCCGTTCAGTGTGGAGATGCCGGCGTCCTTCAATAGAGCGGCGCCGGCGCTCGTGCCGCACAGCGCGCGCAGGCGGTCGAGCTCGGCTTCGTCAGCGCCGCCGTGGCAGTCGCGTTCCAGCTCGCGCTCCACGATGCGGAGAGCGTTGAGCGCAACCCTGGTATGGAAGGCGGTGTGTCCTTCCAGTTGCGGTGCCACTTCCTTCTCGATGAATTCGGCAACGGCGGCGATCAGTTCGGCGGCGGTCGGGCGTTCGTCGAGCATCAGAGTTTTCCTTGCAAGAGCAAAAGTAAGTCGAGCTCCACTTCGGTCACGCGGCGGCCGACGACGGCGCGCTCGACGGAGCGCGCCGTTCCGTTCAAGTGCGCGAGCGCCTGAAGCTCGCAGATCACACCCCAGCGCAACGTGCCGAACACCTCCCAGTACCGGATTTCCCCTGGGTCAACGACCGCGCCGATCTCGCGCGCGTAGGCTGCGGCGAGCTGTTCACGGCTGCCGAAGCCGCCGGCCGGCAGTTCGCTCCCGAAACGCCAGGCCGGCGCGCAGAACCATCCGAGGTCCTCGAACGGATCGCCGAGGTGCGCGAGCTCCCAGTCGAGCACCGCGACCAGGCCCTTTTCGTCCACGATCAGATTACCCGTGCGAAAGTCTCCGTGCACGAGCGCCCATGGGCGCGAGGGCGGTAGGCGTTCACGAAGCCAACGGAAAACGATGGTGAAGGTCGGCACTGCGCGGCCGAAACTGCGGTGCATGCTTTCGAGTTGATCGAGCTGCTGCGCCGGAGACCGGGCGCTGAGGTCAGGCAGAGTTTCCGGCGGCACACGGTGGATGGCGGCGAGGGCGCGTGCGCAGTCGTCGACCAGGCGGCCGCGGGCCGCCGTATAACGAGCGTCGCGGAGCAGCTTGCGGGGGATGGTTTCGCCGTCCAGCCTGCGCATCACGTAGCCGCTGCCGAGCTCTGCGTCTGCGTCGAATATCGCGAGCACCTCCGCCGCCGGCACGCCGGCCCGCCGCGCCGCCTGCTGGATGAGCGCTTCTTCCCGCTTGCCGACGCCCGGGTTGAGCCCTCCGCCGGCACTCGAACCGGAGCGCAGGATCAGGGCGTGCGCGCGGCCTTCGGCGTCGACTAGGTCCACGGCCGAAGTCTGCGCCGACACGCCACCCGACAGCGACTCGACGCGAGTAACCGCGAGCGGGATCGGCAGTGCGCCACCGAGAACGCGCGGCACAGCATCTTTGACTCTGGTGTCGTCGGCGCCCACGCGCGTCATGCGCTCAGCAATGGCGGCCGACCGGCACGCCGTCGATGATCTGGTCGAGGTACTCGCTCATGCCGTAGCCGACCTGGTCGTCGCAGCGGAACTCGGTCATCGCCTCGGTGATGCGCGTGAAAAGCTCGCTGCCGTCGAGCGACCTCCGGCGGTTACGCAGCGGTAAGAGCGACAGCGACCTTCCGGTGACGATGTATTCGCGCTCTTTCGTACGCACGCGGAGCGTCTGGGCGATGGCCTGCTGGTGCTGGTCGTATTCGGAGCTGATGCTCGCGTCCTCGATGGGCACGTAGTCCTTGTTCCGTTTCGCGTCTGTGCGGAGCACCGCGCCGGAAACCTGCGTTTGCCGGCTTTTCATGGTGACGATCGACAGAACCAGGGCAAAGTCCTCGCTGAATGCCATCGGCAGCCAGCGGTAGAAGTAGAGGTTCTGCCAGTAGCGCGGACCCCACGAGTGATCGCGCAGGCCGAGTCCGGCAATCGTCCAGGTCCTGTTGCCGGCGATGATGGTGCCGGTGCCGCGGATGTGTTGCTCGTAGTGGGCACGCGCAAACGCTTCGGAAGGCGCCTCTTCGAGCGGCCCGCCGTCCTCGCTAACCTTCTCGCCTCCGCACACCGGCGAGATCGCGTGCAAGTCGATCGCAACCCGACATGGCACGACCGGGTTCGATCTGAATGCTCGCTTCGGGTCCACCATATCCTGCGGCCGGCGCATCAAGCAGAGCATCCCATCGTACGAAACACGCAGTTCTTCGAGCGGCTTGACGACTTCGAAAGCGAGGCCTCCGGCAGCGAGCTTCTGGTTACCCTGGATTTCAGAACGCTGGAACATGAAGCCGGCGCTGCCATCGGCGAAGTGCAGGCACGCGCTCACTTCGGCGTGCCCCTCATTCGGGCGGTTGCCGACTCGGAACCAGCCGCCCATGCGCTGCGCATGGTCGAACAGGTTGACGTACATACTCTCGTTGAAGTTTGGGTGAGGCTCGATCGGGTGCGTGTAGTCGTCGTCGGGCGACAAGCGAAGCCTGGCCCGTGGCGCGAGGTTCATGGGAGGTCGACCAGCGCCATCGTACACCTGAAGTGCCCGGGCTCTCGTGGCGCGGAATCGAACCTCGCTCTCACGGCTGAAGCCGCGGCCATCGTTCATCCTCTGGGCGCGCCAGTTTCCACCATACCGCACGCTGCACTCGGATCCGCGATTTGCCGCGATCCTGTGTGAAATGGATTCGGGCGAAGAGCAAGATCCTCGTTGACAGACGCATTGACGGGTGCGGAAGTGATCCGGGACTCTACCACCGCTGATCACCGGGGAAAAGGTTTATGGAATCGTTAGGTTCTCTGAGGAATAGCTGCGCGTCGCGTCAGCGGTAGGCAGCGAAGTCCTGCCAGATCTGATCGACGATCCGGGCATCGACGATGCGGGTGTCGGCTTTCTGAGGCTCCTTTTCCGAGTACACCATCAGCTTGACGCTGTCACACGACGGTGTCAGCGCACCGGGGTCGAAGACGGCCAGGCCTTCGTACAACGTTTCCGTGCCCGTGATCTGCTGCTCGATCTTGAGCGGATGGATCGGCGTCACTTCGAGCGCGCCGCAAAAGGCGCGCAACCGCGAAAATCCGGTTCGGATGCGTTTGAAGGGAGGCAGCTGCACGCCCTGTGTCTGCGCCGCACCGCGCGCGACCTTGGTCCAGAAGCCTTCAACCATCCTCGGAGTGACGCGGACGAGCAGCACGGGCGGAGTCTGGGCGACGTACTCCGACCAGTTCCCGAAGTCCAAAACGGGTCGCAGGCTCGACAGCCCTGTGTCCGCTGAACGCCCGGTGGCGTCGCGATCGCGCGCGCTCATCTGCTCGAAGCGGCTCTGAGCGCCGTAGATCATGATCGGCGTGATGAACGAGATGTCGAAATCCGCCATCGAAAGCTGATAAGGGTTCAAGCTTCCGGCTCGCCGACCCACTGCCTCTCTCAACGCGTCGACGGGAAACGGCTTCGCCGGCTCAACCGGGAGACGCGCAGCGTCCGGCGCCGGAGCGTCCCTGATTTTCGACTGCGCGGCAGCCACGACTGCGCAGACGTTCTGAATGGTGACGATTCGCGCGTCCTGGCGCTGTCGTCGATCCCCTTCGTCGATGAACGACGTCAGTCCGGCGATGGTGCCCGCGGTGGTGAACACCGGTCCGCCGGAACTGCCTTCAGGAAGAGTCAGGTCGAAGAACGCGCCCTCGGGCTCGACGAGCGGCACGCCGATACTGACGGTTTCCTGATTCCTGGCGACGGGCGCGTTCGACCCATCAACGCATGGCAGCGGAATCGGCCGCAGCTCAGTGGCCAGCGCCGGATTGATCCGGATTACGGCGACATCCCTGTCGGGATTCGCCATCACGACCTGACCCGCGGCCTTGAGCGTCTCGCTGATCTGAACTTCGACGGTTGTCGCGGATCCGATCGTCCGCTGGTTGCTCGCGATCAAGCCCTGCGCGTTGATCAGAAACCCGGACGCGTGGCTGGTCGGCGTCCACAAGGCGAGGACGCTTTCCTTCCACTCCGCGAGGAGGGACGACGCGGTGACTTCGGCGGTGGCAGCCGACGAGGCTGAT
>Ga0070675_100003547_pt1 | contig 11842 bp, 12 predicted proteins | sample KBSM43metaG_FD_65343 | JGI IMG/M metagenome (GOLD analysis project Ga0070675, IMG submission 65343) | Miscanthus rhizosphere microbial communities from Kellogg Biological Station, Michigan, USA - KBS M4-3 metaG | ecosystem: Host-associated > Plants > Roots > Rhizosphere > Soil ...
TGAGCGCGGTGGTGCGCTTCGGAAGATCAAGAACGGTGTCCTCGATCCGTCACCGGTCGCCGGGCTTCCTGCTGACATTCAAGCGGCGGGTCTTGCCGGCATGATGGACATCCAGCTCCATCCGAAGTTCGCAGACAACAAACTCATTTACCTGACGTACCACAAGCGGCAGGCCGGTGCTGCTCCGGCGACTCCACCGGCGACTCCGCCAGCCGGCCGCGGCGGCCGCGGGCCCGCGCTGCCACCAGGTGTGATCACGCTCGCGCGCGGACGCTGGGATGGGAACAAGCTGGTTGACGTGAAGGACATCTTCACCGCGCAGCCAACCGGTAACGCGTCGCGAATCATGTTCGCGCGGGACGGCACCTTGATCATGTCCGTCGGTTACGGCGATCCGCCACAGGCGAACCAGGGCAACCCCGAGCCAGACAAGATGCCACCGCAGGATCCGATGAACCTTGCGGGCAAGACGCTTCGACTGAAGGACGACGGCACGGTGCCGCCGGACAATCCGTTCGTGGGAAAGGCAGGCTACCGTCCGGAGATCTACACGCTGGGGCATCGCAACATCCTTGGCCTCGCGATGAATCCGGAGACCGGCGCGATCTGGTCGGTGGAGAACGGCCCCAACGGCGGCGACGAAGTGAACGAACTGATGCCGGGGAAGAACTACGGCTGGCCGATCGTCAACGCTGGACGTTTCTACCTCGGCCCGCGCGTGAGCGTGGATCCGTACCGAACGAACATGGAGCCGCCGGTCGCGTATTGGGTGCCGGCGATTGCGGCGTCAGGACTGGTCTTCTACACGGGCGACAAGTTCCCGCAGTGGAAGAACAACCTGTTCGTCGGTGGCATGCGGCAGGGAGAAGTCCCGCGGTCCGGACATCTCGAACGCTTCGACTTCAACGAGAAGTGGGAGGAACTGCACCGCGAGGGGATGCTGCGCGATCTGCAGCAGCGGATCCGCGACGTTCGGCAAGGACCCGACGGTAATCTCTACTTGCTCACGGCGGAGAACGAGGGCGCGCTGCTGCGCATCGAGCCCGGCAAGTAAGCGCTTCTACAGAAACATCACGAGGAATCGCTTGCCGTCCGGCGAGACTTCCCACAGCCGGCGCCCGAATCCCTGGAGGAACTTCGTCACGGGAAGACGCGCCGGCATTTCGACTTCCACCTGCGACCCCGTGCGCACGCTCACGACGTAGAGCGTGTTGTCGTGGTCGAAAAAAGATCGCTGCGCCGGCGCCGACCTGTATCCCGCGATCGGTCGTCGTCGCCTCGGCCTCGGTGAAGTTGCGCCCGAGCATCGGTTGCACGCCGAGCACCTGCAGTACGTCAGGAGTGATCGCCAGCATGCGTGCCTGCTCAGGATCGCCAATCCCTGTGATCGTGGTCCCGCCTGCGGTCCAGACGCCGATGTGCTGAAAGACGCGATTCTGCTCCTTGTAGGTGAAGTACTGCGTCGGCGACAGCTGGAATTCGTCAACTTTGATCCCCGGCGCCGTGTGATTGAGGCTCACGAGCCGCTCGGCGTCCGGGTACGCCAGCGGTTTGATCAACACCCCATCGACGACCGCGAAGATCGCGGTGGTGGCGCCAAGTCCGAGCGCCAGTGTCAACACGACCGCAAGCGTGAACGTCGGATTCCGGCGCATCCCCCGGAGTGCGTATCGGAGATCGCGCCCGAGCGAGTCGAGCGCACCAATCGTGTTCATGTAGTGGATGTCCTCGCGGATGCGGACCGTGTTCCCCAGTTTGAGGCGCGCCGCCCGGCGTGCCTGTTCCGGCGACATGCCGCGCGCGATGTTGTCGTCGGTCTCGATCTGCAAGTACGACTCGAGCTCCGCGGCGCGCTCACGATCCCAGTGCGATCGGCGCAGAAAACGAAACCAGCCCATAACTACTCCGTTGCGGGGTTGAGGATGCGGCCGATCGCGCGAACGACCTGTTCCCATCGCGCCGTTTGCGACGCCAGCTGTTTGCGGCCAGCAGGCGTGAGCCGGTAGTACTTCGCCTTCCGGTTGTTCTCGGACGTGCCCCAGAACGACGCGATCCAGCCACGATCCTCGAGGCGATGCAGCGCGGGGTAGAGCGAGCCGTGCTCGATCTGGAGCACATCCTCCGATCCCTGTTCGATCGCATGCGCGATGGTGTGGCCGTGGGCGGGTCCGAGCACCAGGGTCTTCAGCACCAGCATGTCCAGCGTTCCCTGGAGCATTTCGCTCTGAATCGGCGATTCGCGTCGTGGCACGAGCGCTACTCCACTAGATGGTCTATGGCGACGATTGCCTATGTAATTTGCGGACTGTATACAATCTCCACAAGATTATCTAGTGGAGAGGTAACGGGGCAATGGTATGGTCCCAAGACTGGTCACCGATCATTCGCTGGGAGTGTCATACATGCTTCGAAGATTCATACCGTTCGTCACTGTCATGCTCTGGGCCGTCGTCGCCTCCGCTCACCATGGGTTCGGTTCGTTCGAGGTGAACAAGACCGTCAGTTTCCCGAACGCCAGGCTCACGCGCATCGAGCTGGTCAACCCGCATTCGTGGCTGTACTTCGAATGGACCGACGCGAGCGGGAAGCCGCAGAAGTTCCGCTGCGAGATGCGTTCGGCACACGTGCTCCGGCGCTCGGGCTGGACCAAGGATCTGTTTCCTGCCAACTCGAAAGCCAACATCACGGCGTCGCCGGATCGCAACGACCCGAATTCCTGCTACCTGCAGACGATCGAATTCGAGAACGGCACCCGGATGGATCGCTACGGGCAGTACGTGAAAGCGCCGGACGGCAAAGTGAAAGAAGTGGTCGGAGCCATTCGTGCGGGTGATACGAAGCGGCCGGCACGGCGTCCCACCGGCGAGCCGAATCTCGCTGGTGACTGGGCGCCCGAGCAGGTCGTGATGGCGGATCCGCGCGGCACGGGCGGCGGGTTGATTCCGCTGAGCCAGGTCGAAAAGGCGCGTCAGGAGAGTGCGCAGGCGGCAAACACGGCGCGCGGCGGCGGCGCAGGTCGCGGCCGTGGTACCGGTCCACGTCTGTATGGCGGCACCGAACTCACCGCGCGCGGTCAGCAGGAAGCCGACAAGTTCACGCAGCAGGACAACCCGCGCTTCCGCTGTGAGACGACGAGCATCCTGTTCGACTGGACGTTCGACGGTCCGGTCAACCGCATCACCCAGAACAAGGACAACATCGTCATCCAGTACGGCCAGCTCGGACTCCGCCGCACGGTCTACATGAACGTGAAAGAGCACCCGAAAACGATCAAGCCGTCACGCGCGGGCCACTCGATTGGGCGGTGGGAAGGTGACACGCTGGTCGTAGACACCGTTGGCTTCCTGCCAGGCGTGCTCAACGCACCGGTTCGCCACAGCGATCAGTTGCAGGTCGTCGAGCGTTTCACCCTCGACCCGGCGACGATGCAGTTGCGACGGACGTATGAGGCGAAGGACCCTGTGTATCTGAAGGGCACGTACACAGGCAACGACATGATCCAGCCCGCCGACGCACCGTATGCGCCCGATGAGTGCAAGGAACAGCAGTTCATCAACTATTCGAAACAGAACCAGCGATGATGCGTGTGGGGCGGGTCTTGAAGACCCGCCCCTGCGTCTCAGGCGGACAGAGGCCAGCCGCTAATCGTTCTGCAGGTGCGAGCGCTGACGGACGGCGAGGTAGCGATCCAGTTCCGCCACGCTCTTGAAGACCGCCACGCCAGGCAGCGATCTCATGATCTCGAAGACTTCCTGAATCTGCGGCTGCATATGGACGAATGACGCCTGGCCATCGCGCTCCTTGAGCGTTTTTCGCGTCGTGGCGAACACACGCAGGCCCGCGCTGCTGATGAATTTCAGCTCTGCCAGATCGAACACGATGTCTTTCGTCGAACCGGCGAGCAACGGCGCAAGCTGCTTCTCCAGCTCCGGAGCGGTGGCCGTATCGAGACTGCCGGCCAGCTTGACGGTGACGACGCGGGCGGCCTGATCGCCGACATCCTTCTGAATTCTGATATCGAGTGGCATCGCGGCTCGTGTTGGAAGTGTTGCTGTTGTTGACACAGACTATTCGTCGCCGGACGCCGGCACAAGTCGCTTCGTCAGGCGGAGAGTATTTCTACTGACGTCCCGTCGGTAGTGGATCTCGTCGGTGTTGCGGCGCGCCAAGGCGATGCCCCAGCCACCAGGCTCATCATCATCCGCTGTTTTCGACGGAGATGGTGATATCCCCGTCGGATCGAACTCCGGGCCGTCGTCACGCAATTCGACGATGAACGAATCGCGCGTGCGCTCGAATGCGACCTGGAAGGTCTTTCCGGCATCACGCTTCAGGGCGTGGTTGACGATGTTGCTGGCGCATTCTTCCAGTGCGAGCGCGAGCCCGAAGATTGCCTTCTCCGGCACATGCTGCGCCGTCGCGAATGCCTGCAGTGCTTCCACGCCCCGCATGACGTCTTCCGGCGTGGCGGGCAGCGTGAGTGTCAGGCGACTGCCGCCGTTGACCTGCACCACGAGGATCGCGAGGTCGTCCGATTGCGGCGCGCTGTTGGCAAACGCCCGGACGTTCCCCAATAGACTCGCGGTGATGGCGGCAGCGGATTCGTTGGCGAGCCCGCCCACGCCGGCCAGCAATCGATCGTTCCCGTAGCACTCCTCCTGTGGATTGAACGCCTCGCTCACGCCATCGGAGTAGAGGATCAACGTGTCGCCTGGCCTCAACGTGAGATCTGTGCGCTCGAATTCCAAACCCGTCTCGAAGCCCAGTGCCGTGCCGAGATTCTTCACCGCCCAGCGTGGAGGTTCGTCAGCGGACAATAACACCGGCCGGCAATGTCCGGCGTTTGCCAGCATGAGCCGGCGCGACGTCGGCTCGAACACGGCGCAGAGAAACGTCACGAACATGCCTGACGGATTCTCCGCGGAGAGCTCGTCGTTCAGTCGTGCGAGGATACGCTCGGGTTCCGCACTCTCACGTGCCAGGAGTCGCGCCAGGCTGATCGCGCGAACCATGAACATCGATGCCGGAATGCCTTTGCCAGATACGTCGCCCACGAACATCACCAATCGATCCGGCGCGGCTGCGCAGACACCATAGAGGTCGCCCCCAACCTCTCGCGCTGGTTCGAGTGCCGCACCAAAGCTGACGCCGTATGCCTCTTCGAACGGCGTGAAGTCATGCGGCAGCATGCCCATCTGAATCTCTCGGGCGACGCGCAACTCGGTGGCGATCTGTTCTTTCACGGCGTCGCTGTACGCCTTCGCTTTGAGCAGCGACCGTACGCGGGCCTTCACCTCGAGCATCTCGAACGGTTTGGTCAGGTAATCGTTCGCGCCTGCCTCGAAGCCGCGCGTCTTGTTCTGCACTTCCTCGAGCGAGGAGAGGAACATGATCGGAACGTCAGCGGTCTCGGGCATGCGTCGCAGGCGACGGCACACCTCATAGCCGTCCATGCCCGGCATGACGATATCGAGCAGCACGAGATCCGGCGGTGTGCGTGCCGCAATCTGCAGCGCCGTCTCGCCATTCATCGCGACGCTCAGCTTGTGATCACCCTTCAACCCTTCGACCAGGATGTCGAGATTGGGCTTCGCATCGTCCACGAGCAGCACGCGACAGTCGGAGAGGCTCTTCATGCGGGCGCGCGTGGTGCCGGCTACCGCAGCTGCGCCCGGTAGGCGCGCGGACTCATGCCGAACTCGGTCCGGAAGGCACGATTGAAGTTCGAGACGTCGCCAAAGCCGCAGTCGAGCGCGATGTCGAGGACGGTTCCCGACTCGGCGGCGAGTCTCATCGCCGCCTCGCGCAGGCGGGCACGGCGGACGTACTGGTGTGGGGTCAGACCGGTCAGCTGCTCGAATGTCCGGAGGAAGTGATACCGGCTCAGTCTCGCTTCGCGCGCCAGCGCATCGAGCGTCAGGCTGGCGTCCGGGTGTCGATCGATCATGCGAACCGTCTTCGTGACACGTGCATCGGCGAACGACGGGGTGCGAGCCGGCCGGTACGAGTCACCCGCGCCAAGTTTCACCACGCGTGCGGCGAGTTGCACGCCCAGTTCTTCCCAGGAAACATCATGTGAGCTAGACACGCCGACTCCTGCGTGCGTTGCCAGCGGCGACACCTCACGCAACGCCGGCAGGTGCGCGACACGGAAGCCCGCGTTCACTCGACGCATTCCTGCACTGACTGCCAACTGCTCGAAGTACTCCGGGGCATACCAGAAGGAGACGCAGCGATCGCCCTCGCCATGTTCGTGGCTGCACTCGAAGCAGTGCCCGGGGTTGCCCAGCATGACGCCGCCGGGTGTCAGCAGCCCGCGGCCGAGTGGGGAACGGTGCTGGAAGCTGCCTGCAAGCACGACGGCGATGACGTAACGGTCGTGCTGTTCTTCGAACGGGCGATCCTGCGGACCGCACGTACACAACACATCCGCAACCGTCCATCCGTCGCCGCGAGCGAGGATACGCGGCATCGTCTGGCCGGGGCCGCCGTGCTCCCGGCGATGTGTCAACGCGCGATCCAGATCGACCGCAATTTTTGCCAAGACCCCTTCTCCGGCTCCGTCCTATAACAGTGTGACACGCAGGGGAGAAGAACATGGCTTCGATCCGAAAAGAACTCATCGTTGATGCGCCGGTCGAGCACGTCTGGGCCGCATTACGCGATATCGGCAACGTTCACAAACGTCTCGCACAGCAGTTCGTGATCGACACGAGGCTCGACGGCGATTCCCGACTCGTGACCTTCGCGAATGGCGAAGTGGTTCGAGAGCGGATCGTGGACATCGACGACGGTGCGCGCCGGCTCGCATACGCCGTGGTCGATTGGCGCACGACGCATCACAACGCATCGTTTCAAGTCGCTCCGGATGGCGACGGTGGCAGCCGCCTGACGTGGATCACAGACTTGCTGCCCGACTCGCTCGCGGAGCTTGTGGGTGGCTTTGTCGAGCAGGGCAGCGTGGCGATCAAGCGAACACTCGAAGCGTCCGCGTCAACTGGTCTCCACTAACGCGACGATGTGGCCGGCCGCCGGGTCGCTCGCCACAGGCGAGCGATGCCGATCACCGTGCCAAGGATCGAGACCATCACGAGCCCGATCACAATCTGCCGTGCGAGATCTGATTCGAGCATTCGAAGCACGGAGGCGCCATATCGGCGCGCGAGTAGCCCTTCGATGCCGAATCGGACTACCCGCGCGGCACCAAAGACGAGCAGGAATCGCGGCAGGCCCACTTTCAGGGCACCGCTGGTGAGCACGAACGCCGTCAGAGGGAACGGCGGAGGAAGCAAGGCCAACAGCCCCGTCGCAAGTGCGCCGATCGTCTTCACGCGTGTCCGCAATCGTTCGAGCCTGCGTTTCGCGACGAATCGGGAGAGACCGGTGTCACCGATCCGGGCGCCAATCCGGTACGTCACGGCCGCACCCAGCACTGAGCCCGCTGCGGTCAGCAACGGATAGAGCCAGAACAACGACGGATTGCGCGCGCTGAGATACACGACCACCGCATCGGTGCCGAGCGGGATGAAGAAGAACAGCGACGAGTCGAGCGCGCCCAGAACGAACGCGCCCCACCAGGTGAGGAAGCTGTCGAGAAACGAAAAGATGCTACACCTTCAGTTCGGGCGTCCCGGCATGGCCGACCGATGGAAGTGCACGATCTTCCACTCGGTGCCGCGCCTGGCGACGACGAAGGTCACGCGCCCGGGCGAGCTGATCGTCTTGCCGTCTCGAACGGCCGTCGTCGTGTCGAGCCCTGTGATGACGACGGCATCGTTGGAGAGCGTCATCACCGAACGGCTTTCGAGCACCGCGCCGCGCGGCCGGTCGGTCAGCAGGGCTCGCTCGAAGTACTGACGAATCTCGTCCGTCTTGAGGACGACGCTCCGGCTTCCGGTGCCGAGGAACATCGCATCGAGGGCATAGAGCGCAACGATGGCATCGACGTCGGATGCGTTGAAAGCCGCGCCCCACTTCTGAACAACCTGAAGCGCATCCTCCTCAGATCCCGCCAGGACCGGCGACGTCAGAGCCGCCATCAACACGAACGCACCGAGCCAAGCACGCACGAATGCCTCCACCGGAAATGGCCGCAACGTGTCACGGCCCCTGCGAGTTGTTGACGATACCACGCGACGGTATGCTCTCTCCGGAGGAACGTGGATGAGACGGGCGACACTTCTGGCAGCGATCGTCGTGGTGGGCTTCACCGTCGTCACGGTTGCCGCGCAACAACAGCGACCGCGAATCCCGCCAACCGGGATGATCAAGAAGGTCCGCGACAACCTCTACGTGATTCCCGGTGCGGGTGGCAATACGACCGTCTTCGTGACGCAGAACGGCATCGTGCTCGTCGATACCAAGCTTGCCAACAACGGTGAGGCGATCATGAGCCAGGTCCGCACTGTGTCAGGCCGGGCCGTGACGATGATCATCAACACGCACTCGCATCCCGATCACATCGGCAGCAACAACTACTTCGCGCCATCGATCGAGAAGGTCACGCACGAGAACACAAAGAAGTGGATGGCGGCGAATCCGCAAGTGGCGTCGAACGCGGCAGTGATGCCGACGAAGACTTTCAGCGACAAGATGACGCTTGGCAGCGGCCGGGATCAGATCGATCTCTACTACTTCGGCGCCGGGCACACCGATGGCGACGCCTTCGTCGTGTTCCCAGCGCTGCGCGCAATGGCAGCCGGAGACATCTTTGCGTGGAAGATGGCGCCGCTGATCGATGCGATGGCTGGCGGCAGCGTGGTGGCGCTGCCCGACACGCTCGAGAAGGCCATCAAAGGAATCAGGAATGTCGACACCGTCATCGAAGGACACGGCGACGTCAACACGTGGGCGGGGTTCCGTGATTACACGCAGTTCAATCGCGCGCTGCTCGACGCCACGAGGGCCGGAATGGGCAAGCAGAGCGCTGAGGAGATTGCGTCCGGCTTGAAGCCGAAGTTCCCGGTCTTCACGAAGGAAGAACTGCTGGCGGAGATGGAATACGGCGGCACGCCGCTGTCGCGTGCCGTGATCAATGTGAACATCGCGTTCCAGGAGCTGGGGAAGCGTTGATCAGTCAGCGACGCGCGTCGTACAGCTGGCGCCGAAGCAGCTCATAGAGAACGACACCCGCAGCTGTCGCCACATTCAACGATCGCTTGTGACCGAGCATCGGGATGCGGACCACGGCGTGGACGTGCGGCGCGAGCGTCGATGAAACGCCATCGACTTCATGGCCGAAGACGAGGCACACGGGCCACCGCGGCGTCCACTCGAACAGGTTCACTGCGTCGGCTGACGTCTCCACGGCGACCAGTTGATATCCATCCGCCGCCAGCTTGGTGAGCGCGCTCGCCGTGTCAGCCTCGAATTGCCAGGAAACGGTCTCCTCGGCACCGAGCGCCGTCTTCGCGATGGCGCGGCGTTGCCGGCTTCCCTGATCCGGACGCGGCGTGATGCCGCAGAGTACGACGCGCTCGACCCCGGATGCGTCGGCCGTCCGCAGGATCGAGCCTGTGTTGTAGAGGCTGCGGATGTTGTCGAGAACGACGACGACGTTTTGCAAGGTCCTTTTGAGAGTTGAGAGTTGGAACTTGGGAGTTGTCTTATCGTTTCCTGAACGTGATAGGCATTCCACCCTGCGCGCTATTGACCGTGCCGGTCAGCGACGTGCCGTCTGCGGAGAGCTCGCCGGCGAAGGTCCACGGCTGCGTGTTGGGAAACTCGAAGTTCATGCGACGGTCTTTCATCGTGAAGTCGCGCAGCGGCTTGTCGATCGTCGGGGAGACTCTGCCGCGGAATGTCTTCAGGTTGGTGCCGTTCAACTTTCCTTGCACTGATCCATCAGCGTTCTTCGTGAACTCGATGAAGATGTCGTAGTCGAGGGTGGCGAGGCGCGGCCGCCCTGTCCAGCGACCTGCCAGTGCGTTGGCGACATCAGCCGATACCTGCGCGGTCTTGGCTGGTGGCTCCGGATCCGGGTGGTCGCGTTCGAAGCGGTTTGTGTCGCTGTAGTTCTGGACGATCGTGTTTCCCTCGTGACAGCCGTATTCCCACCACTCGTACGCCGGATCGTTGCGCATCGGGTAGCGTACCGTGAACGCGCGCGTGAGGATGACGGGATCCTCCGTCTTGATCTCGTAGAGCCACATGTCGTCGTTCAGCCGCGTCACCCGCTCTGTCGTCTTCAGCCTGTCGCTGACGGGAAACCGGTTCCCCGCCGGTGATCCGACGACGGCGAGGTTGATCATCGGCGGACCTTCCTTGTAGTTGGTCGTTTCGATGACGAGCGTGTTGCCTTCCCAATGCCCGCGCGACTCGCCCATGTACTGCTTGTGCGCCGGGGTCAGTGGCGGCCGGCCATCGGTGTAGATGACACGCGCGTCGTGAATCATCTCGAGATCAAAGACGACGACGCCAGGTGCCTGCCAGATCTTGAAGCCGCCGTTGTAGCGATACGGCATCATCGACGAGGGCATGCCACGCGAACGGCAGTTGTCCCAGAAGTCGAAGTCGAGCGCATTGTCATAGACGGGATCTTCGCCGGGCAGCGACCAGGAGCTGCCCATGTCGAGCGCGCGGCGCTTGGCTTCCGCAGTGAGCTCGGGGAGCAAGCCATTTGGCGGATCGACGATCAGGTTGGTCTGACGCTGCGGTGTGGCCGGGTCGGTAACGCCCGTCAGCAGCGCGCGACCGAACTCGCCCTTGGCGATCAGATCGCGCCCCTGATCGACGCGCCCCGTCGCGGCGGCGACGCGCTCCTTGTACTCCGCCTCGGTCCACCACGCCTGGTTCATGTCGCAGGGCGGGCCGCCGAAGCGGTAGCTGTTGGCGCACCGTTCGAGCGGGACATTCGCCGCCTGCATCATGTTGAGCGTGGCCTGAATGTCGGGTTCACCCCATGGCGTCTTCGGGTGGACCCAGCCTTTCGGCGTCTCGATGAAATGATTCGCTTCGCTGGGCGGGCCGAAGATGGACTGGCCGTGCGTGACGGTGACGAAGATGGCGGTTGCCGCGACGCCAAGGAGGACGCGGCGCATCATCGGCATGATCCCGTGCATGGTGACTCCTGCCTAGAACTCTAACGTAACCGCGACTGCCGCTCGCAGCTACCTGGTGACCAGGCTGAACGTAGAATGGACCGCATGAAGAACCGTCATCTTGTGCTCGCCCTCTTGCTGGCGGCGACTAGTACACCTGCAATGGCTCAGTCGCCGCCCAGCGCTCCTGCCGCGCCGTTCACGCCGCCGTCGTCCACGCTCTCGAGCCTGTTTGGACGCTATGCGATCCGCGGCGACTTCGGCGTCAAGGAGCCGAAGGAGTGGGGCGGCACCACCACGTGGGTCGCCGCCGACGGCAAGGGCACCGTCATCGTGATGGTGCGCGTGGCGCCGTACTTCCGGTTCTTCACCACCGAAGGGGCGCCGATCCGGCAGTGGGGCGATAAGGACCTCTTCACTGGCGAGGCGCACAGCGTGCACTTCGGGCCTGACGGCAGCGTGTGGGCGACTGACTCGGTCGATCACACGGTCCGCAAGTTCTCGCCGACGGGCCAGCTGCTGCTGACGCTCGGCAAGGCGAAGGTCGCCGGCGACAACACGTCGCAGGACGCCTTCAATCGTCCGAACGTCGTGGCCTTCGGTCCCAACGGAAACGTCTTCGTCTCCGACGGATACGCCAACCAGCGCGTCGTCGAGTTCACGCCGGAAGGGAAGTTCGTGCGGATCTTTGGCGGCAAGAAGGGCAAGGGCGACGGCGAGATGGCGATGGTCCACGGCGTCGCCGTAGACGCGCAGGGCCGCGTCTATGCCACCGACAGCGACAACCAGCGCGTGGTCGTCTT
>Ga0070675_100003550_pt1 | contig 11840 bp, 8 predicted proteins | sample KBSM43metaG_FD_65343 | JGI IMG/M metagenome (GOLD analysis project Ga0070675, IMG submission 65343) | Miscanthus rhizosphere microbial communities from Kellogg Biological Station, Michigan, USA - KBS M4-3 metaG | ecosystem: Host-associated > Plants > Roots > Rhizosphere > Soil ...
AGGCTATGGAGGCACACGTGAACATCAGAAGATTGAGCTTGGTTATGACTTTTGCATTGATGCTGGCGGTCGCTTTGCCACAGGCGGCTTCGGCAATTTCACTTACCTTGTCCGGCCCGATTGCGGGCAATACTGCGGGTCCGCAGAGTTCGTCGAACCCCTGTATCATTGCGGCGACGCAATGCCAGCAGCCCGCCGGGTTCGGATTCAATAACTTCACTTCAAGCGGAGCGATATCCTCGTACAACATGTTTAGCACCACGCCTACGGCTACCGTTGCCGACGGCGTCCAGGGTACCCCCTATACGGTAGCGCAACTTGTCGCCCTGGGTTCAACCAGCTTCCTGGTGGCGATCGATGTGAACACCACCCAGGCGGCCGGCGAAACGCTGCAGCTGTTTCAGGTAATCATCAACGGTGTTGTTGTCTACGACTACATCGGACCAACGGTTATCGGTGGTGTAAATAACAACGGTAACGGCTTCGGCGATTGGACATTGGGCACTATCAGTTTAGCTGGCAGAGCTCCCACCGACACGGTCTTGTTCCACGCTGTATGGAACAACGCGAGCGACGGCGGCGAGTCGTTCTTCCTTCTTCCGCAGTCTACCCCGACGGTTCCGGAACCGACATCCCTGCTGCTTCTGGGCGCGGGCATGTCCGCTTTCGGAATTCTTCGCTATCGCCAGAGCAAGAAAGGCTAATAGCCAGGATCTGAGTCCGTTTCATAAAAAAGCCCTCTGCCAACCGGCAGAGGGCTTTTTTATTGGTTCGATTTACGGGTCACCAGAACTACGAATCGCCCAGCTGGTAGTTTGGTGATTCCTTCGTGATGAAGACATCGTGCACGTGGCCTTCTCGGAGCGACGCCTCCGTGATCTTCATGAAGCGTGTTCGAGTCTGCAGATCCGGGATCGTTCGTACGCCGCAGTACCCCATACCTGCCCTCAGCCCCCCGACCAGTTGGGTCACCATTGCGGAGACTTCACCCTTGTAAGGCACTCGGCCCTCGACACCTTCCGGCACAAGCTTGCCGGGCATTTCCTGATCCTGGCCGTAGCGATCCCGGCTTCCTTCTCTCATCGCTCCGAGAGAACCCATGCCACGATACGACTTGAAGGTTCGGCCCTGATAGAGAATCGTTTCGCCCGGGCTTTCGTCCGTTCCCGCGAAGAGCGAGCCGATCATGACGGCGTCGGCTCCGGCGGCAATGGCTTTTGTGATATCGCCGGAGAACTTGATGCCGCCATCGGCGATCAGCGGGATATTGGCATCGCGTGAGGCTTTCGAACACGCCATGATCGCGGTGATTTGCGGCATGCCGGTGCCGCTGACAACGCGCGTCGTACAAATCGATCCTGGACCAATACCCACCTTAATCGCATCGGCACCTGCGCCAATCAGATCGTGAGCGGCTTCCTCAGTTGCGATGTTGCCGACAATGAGTTCGAGCTCAGGAAACTTCTTCTTCACCGCTTTGACGGCTTCAAGCACGCGCGAGGAGTGTCCGTGGGCCGTGTCGATCGCGATCACGTCCACTTTCATACGCACCAGTTCCGCCGTGCGTTCGAGAAAGTCTCCGCTGGCGCCAATTGCGGCGCCTGCGCGCAATCGGCCCTGCGCGTCCTTGGCCGACAGCGGGTATTTGATCTTCTTGGTTATGTCCTTCACCGTGATCAGGCCCTTGAGAACTCGATTCTCATCCACGACCAGCAGCTTTTCGATCCGATGTTTGTGGAGAATGCGCTGCGCTTCTTCGAGCGTCGTGCCGACAGGGACGGTCACAAGATTTTCCTTTGTCATGACGTCTCGAATCGGAAGATGAAACCGCGTTTCAAATCGAAGATCGCGATTGGTGAGAATTCCGACCAGCCGGCCCTTTTCCGTGATCGGCACGCCCGAAATCTTGTAGTGCGCCATCAGCTGGACGGCGTCTTCAATCTTCTGGTCCGGCGACATCGTGATGGGATCGACGATCATGCCGCTCTCCGACCGCTTTACCTTGTCGACTTCAGCAGCCTGTGTTTCTATCGAGAGATTCTTGTGAATGATTCCAATCCCGCCCTGCTGGGCGAGGGCAATCGCCAGGCGCGATTCGGTGACGGTATCCATGGCCGCGCTGAGTATTGGAACTTTGAGTTCAATGCGGTTCGTCAGACGTGTTGACGTGCTGACTTCGGTGGGCAGGACGTCCGACTTCATGGGAACGATCAGGACGTCGTCAAACGTGAGAGCGTCTCCAGCGATCTTTGTGTCCTTCAAGCATTCACCCCACAGCATTTCTTGTACTTCTTGCCGCTGCCGCAAGGGCAGGGATCGTTGCGTCCGACCTTCGGGGCTTCGCGCTTCACCTGCGAGTTGCCCGCGCCCCCCGAGGCTGCGGCCTGCTGCTGGGCCAGCAACATCTGCTGGCGCCGCTGCCTGCGTTCCATTTCTTCAGCCTGTTTCTCTTCATTCACCGGCTGTAAAAAAAATAAAAAACGAATCGTGTCATCTTCGATTCGCGACATCAGGTCTTCAAACAGTCCAAAAGATTCCTTCTTGTACTCAACGAGCGGGTCGCGCTGTCCATAACCGCGGAGTCCAATGCCTTCCTTCAAGTGATCCATTGCAAAGAGGTGGTCTTTCCAGTGCGAATCGACGATCTGAAGCATGATCATGCGCTCATGAAATCGCATCGCCGGCGCGCTGATGATGGCTTCCTTCTCGTTGTACTTCTCGTGCGCCTTTTCGACGAGCGCATCTTCGAGTTGTTTGGAACTCATAGTTCCCGGATCGATGCCTTCCTCGCGCATGTCAAAGCCAAACTGCTGAGCGACGCTTCGTGCGAGGGCTTCGGTATCCCACTCGCTCGGATTCACGTCTTCAGCGGCATGGTTTTGAACGATGCTGGCCATGATTTCGTCCGCGATACCCAACAGATAGTCTTTCTGGTCCTCACCGACCAGAAGCTGGCGGCGCAGCCCATACACGGCTTCGCGCTGCTTGTTCATGACATCGTCGTATTCGAGGACGTGTTTCCGGTAACCGAAGTTTTGACCTTCCACGCGCTTCTGAGCGCTTTCGATTTGCCTGGAGACAAGGCGGGACTCGATGGGGACGCCTTCCTCCATGCCCAGCCGTTGCATGATTCCGGAGATTCGATCCGCCGCGAAGATTCGCATCAAATCATCTTCGAGAGACACGTAGAAGCGCGACGAACCCGGATCGCCCTGGCGTCCTGAACGGCCGCGAAGCTGGTTATCGATGCGGCGAGCTTCGTGACGCTCGGTGCCGATGATGTGCAGGCCGCCGGAGGCCACAACTTCCTCGTGTTCTTTGTCGATATCCGGTTTCACCTGCGCAATTGCTTCTCTCCATTGTTCGGGTGTCGCCTGGGCAGGATCGATTTCTCGCCTGCGAAGAATGTCGCGGGCAAGAAAATCCGGGTTGCCGCCGAGGAGAATGTCGGTTCCGCGGCCCGCCATGTTGGTCGCGATCGTGACGGCGCCCTTCCGGCCGGCCTGCGCGACGATCTCGGCTTCCTTCTCGTGATACTTCGCGTTCAATACCACGTGTTTGATACCGGCGCGCTTGAGCATGGAGCTGAGCTTCTCGGATCTGTCGATCGTAATCGTTCCGACGAGAACAGGCTGCCCTTTCTCATTGCACTGACGGATCTCTTTCACCACGGCTTCAAACTTCTCGCGTTCCGTTCGATAAATGACATCCGGATTCTCAATGCGGCGAAGCGTTCGGTTGGTGGGGATGGGAAGTACATCCAGCTTGTAAATCTTGCCGAATTCCTCAGCTTCGGTTTCGGCGGTTCCGGTCATTCCAGCGAGCTTCTTGTACATGCGGAAGTAGTTCTGGAACGTGATCGTCGCGAGGGTCTGATTCTCCTGCTGGATCTTCAGGCCTTCCTTGGCTTCGACCGCCTGATGCAAGCCGTCACTCCAGCGTCGGCCGGGCATGAGACGTCCTGTGAATTCATCGACGATGATGACTTCGCCATCCTTCACCACGTACTCGCCGTCGCGCTTGTAGAGCGTGTGCGCTCGCAGGCCCTGGTTGACGTGATGCAGGATCTCCATGTTGGCGGGATCATAAAGATTTTCGACGCTGAGAAGGTCTTCAGCACGGGCCACGCCTTCTTCGGTCAGGGTGGCCGTTCGATGTTTCTCATCGACCTGATAGTCGATGTCACGGCGCAGCCTGGGAATGATCTTGTCGATGCGGTAGTACTTGTCTGTGGACTCTTCGCTGGGACCGGAGATGATCAGCGGCGTTCGCGCCTCGTCGATCAGGATGGAGTCCACTTCGTCAACGATGGCGTAGTTATGCTCACGCTGAACGCAGGCCGCCTTGTCAAACTTCATGTTGTCGCGCAGGTAATCGAAGCCGAACTCGTTGTTGGTGCCGTAGGTGATGTCGGAGTGATACGACTCATGGCGCTCGGAGTCATTCAGCCCATGCCGAATGACTCCGACACTGAGGCCGAGAAACTTGTAGAGACGGCCCATCCACTCTGCGTCGCGCCGGGCCAGGTAATCGTTGACGGTCACGACGTGAACGCCCTTACCCTCAAGAGCGTTCAGATAAGCGGGAAGAGTCGCGACCAGCGTCTTTCCTTCACCGGTTTTCATTTCGGAGATCTTGCCCTGATGCAGAGCAAATCCTCCGATGAGCTGCACGTCAAAGTGGCGCATGTTCAGAATGCGCTTGCCGGCCTCGCGCGTTACCGCAAATGCTTCCGGAAGGATGTCATCCAGCGATGTGCCGTTTTGCAGACGTTGCCTGAACTCCGGCGTCTTCGCCTGAAGCTCCGCGTCCGACAAGGCGGAGATCCGCGGCTCCAAGGCATTTATTGCCTCGATGATGGGTTGCATTTTCTTTATTTCTCGGTCGGGGCGGGACCCTACGATCTTCTGGAGTAAACCTTCGAGCATACAGGAGTGTAACGAAGAACTAAGGCGACTTCAATTACCGGAGGGGGAAGGGGCCCTGACTCGGGGGAGGAGAGAGAAGAAATTTGGGATCGGAAAGTCCGGGAAACTTAAATTCGAAATTACAAAATCTTGAATTGGACGAGCCGGCAACCGTCCTGCCGGTCCAATTTAGGATTTGGTAATTTCGGATTTGAGTTTCCCGGACTTTCCGATCTCAGATTCTTCTCTGTCTCGATCCCCGGGACGCGCCCTTACCTCAAATACGGGCGGGGGTTGACCGGTCTGTCGTTCAGACGAACTTCGTAGTGAAGATGCGGTGCCGTGGCGCGTCCGGTCATTCCGACGTAGCCGATGATGTCATTCTTGTGGACTCTGGCTCCCTGGCTGACCTGGAATACCGAAAGGTGGCCATAGCGAGTCGTGAATCCCTTCGGATGTTCCAGAACGACCAGATTCCCATAGTCTCCCCAGCGCTGGGCGATTCGGACCACGCCGTCGGCGGTCGCCTTCACGGGCGTCCCCTTCTCGGCAACAATGTCGATCCCGAGGTGGATGTCGGCGTCACCGGTAAAGGGATCCAGGCGGTTTCCGAAATGGCTGCCGATCCGTCCGTTTAGCGGCCAGATGGTCGGAGTAGAGCGGAACTGCTTGGTCCTTGCGTCGAGGAGGGCAAGTTCCTTGTCCAGATCTTCCAGGCGGACTTGAAGGCTATCGACGCTCACGTCGTCCCGGTTGGCTTCCAGATCTGCGGTTGGGACGTCGATCTTCGAACCACCTGCCGGGCCGCCACCCAGCTTTCTCAGAAGTGGATCGTCCTGGATGGCCCGCGTAATGATTTCGGCTTCGCTCTCCAGAGCTTCAACTTGCCGGGTGAGCTGAGTGGTCGTCAGGAGCAACTGCTGGGTGTCTACTTTCAGCTTGGCGTTCTCAGCTTCGATACTTTGGAGGTTCTCCAACCGAGACGCCATACCGATGTAGTGAAATCCCAAACCGACCGCTACAAAAAATGATAGAAGACCTATGCCCGCTAGTACGTAGAGAGCCTGAATAGGGACGCGGAGTTTATGGAGCTGCTGGCTCGCGTCGGGAACAATAATGCAGGTGTAGAATTTTCTGGCCATTGGCTGCTCCTAATATGTTTTTCCAGTGGGCCAAAATCCTTCGGGCTTGAGCGATTCTATCTATCTAATTTAGAAGGACTTAAAAGCAAGAAACCTTATGACAACGACGGGATCGTAGCCCATGGTCATTCGGACGGTCAAGCATAAACTTCCCGTTTCTACCGTTCTTTTTTTCCTGGCTGTAGTCACTATTTTGGCGTCGTGGCTCGAGATTTTCCCGCGGGAATGGGTCGAAAACCTGTATTCACGGGGGGCATTTCCTACAATTTCTCATGGATTCGCAACGCTCTCCGACGTTCTTCCCATCAGCTTGCTCGACGTCTGGGTGCCGCTTGGCATCGCTCTCCTTATCTATGTGCTCTACCGTCGCCGGTGGCGACTGCTTATAGGAGTAGCCTCCTTCTTCTATCTCTGGTTCTTTTGGGGCTGGGGACTGAACTACCATCGCCCTCTGGTTTCTGAACGCCTCCGGCTGGAGGAGCGTGAAGTCGAACCCACCGAATACGCGCGGTTCGAGGAAGAGGCGCTTCAGCAGCTCAATCGCCTTCGGCCGCTTGCCGCCCCGGCGCCACTCGACCGGGCCTCGGCGGCGAAGCTTGCGTTCGACCGGGTGGAGCGGGTTGTCTTCAGGATCGACGGAACGGACTGGCCGATCACGCACCGGCTGAAGCGCTCTGTGTTCCTAGAGCCCTGGTATGTTCGGGCCGGGATTGACGGGATGTTCAACCCCTTCGGCCATGAGCCGCTGGTGACGAACGGGCCGCTTTCCTTTGAACTGCCTTTTGTCATGTCGCACGAAGTCGCCCATGCGCGAGGAATCGCGAATGAAGGAGAGGCCAACCTTGTCGCCCTCCTGGCGACGGTTGCTTCAGACGACCCCCGTTTTCAATACAGCGGCTGGCTGGAACTGTGGAGATACTTCCTTTTTGCTGATCAGAAGCGGCTCGATCCGGGTGTTGTCGCCGACCTGCGAGCTATAGACGAACGGGTTCTGGCGAGGCGGGTCCGGATCATCAGTAAAGTGCAAACGGCAATTCTGGATGCCCACCTCAAAGCGAACGCCGTCCCCCACGGTATCCGCAGCTACGGGGAGTTCGTCGCCCTGGCGATCATCAGCCAGCCGCGATGGAAGGAGTTTCAGTAGGTCACCAGCGCTGGCCGAGGTACGCTGCAAACGTCCAGCCTTCATCGCGAAGAGCTTTCCCGTAGGTTAAGTTGAACGTGCGCGTTGCGGTCTCCAGCTTGAAGCCGCCGCCGACGTCGACAAGAACTTTACCTTCCTTGAACACGTCGGCGCGGTCGTAAGTACGTGCGCCATCCACAAATGCAATCCATTTCAGGTCGACATAAGGAAAGTTGAGAACATTGAAGAACGGCAAACGCCGGATCATTCGTTCGAACGATGCGTTGAAGAGCCCGAAGCTGGTGCCCATCGCACCGCTCCCGAAGTGCCCATCGGAGTCAACCTGGTTGTGCCCACGCAGGAAATTCACGGTGTGCTGGCGAACGCCAAGAGCAAAGTAATCGTCAACAGGCAGATCGCCGCGAGAGGTGCCGGCCTTGACGGTCAGTTCGACGAAGTTCTTGCCTTCCTCGTCCACCTGGTAACGGTTGTTCCACTCGACAGTTCCCCCGCTGTATTTCATGTCGCTGAGAATCTCTTCTCTGGCGGCGAATCCCTCGGCGTGAATGCGGCTGCGAAGGCGTCCATCGACCGGCAGGATGCTGGTTTCGGCGAGCAGCTTTCCCGTGTTTCTGTTATCGATCGCCAGACCTGGCTGCGATCCGTTCGATGTGCGATTTCGATACTCATAGCCGACACCGAGTTCGAGCCGATGATGTGGGATGTGCCGGATCATGGCGCGAACACCGGTTGACTGAAAGTAGAAGCGATGATCGATGGCAGGGTCGCTGGCCGATTCCGCGAGGTCCCAGCGCTCGGAGCGAAACGTTCCGATAGCTTCGAAAAAGAGGATTCCCGGCAGAGGTAGAGGCGCAAGGATCCCAACCTGCCCACGGTGCCTGTTCGTCGCAAACCGGTAGCTTCCGCTGATGGTCGCCGCTGTGTTCCGGATGTTCCATACGTGAAACGACGGATCCTGAAAGAACAGTGTCTCCATGAGCGGAATCACGAACTGCCCGGATCCGTTGGCTTTCGGTACGGTGCGGATGACCGCAGTGTAGTTGTCCGGAGAAGGTGTCGGCTCGATTTCCAGGCCAACGTTGGCGTAGATGTCGGTGGCGCGAAGGCGTGCTTCGGTAGTTTTCCACTTCCCCCAGGTCAGTGTTTCTCCGGTCTGGAAGGCAGAAGCTTTCGCGACGGTCCAATTCTCGAAGTAGTCGTGACTGTTGTGCAGGATGTCGCCCACGACCGGCCGGCCATCCCGGTTCCAGGCACCGAGTGCGTCCTTCACCTTGCCCATCGACATATCCACCGTGGCGAGGAGGTCCGTCGCATACTTGTTGTCGGGATCGACGGACAGCGCGTCCTGCAGCGATTGACGGGCCCGGTCCAGATCGTTTGCAGCCAGATAGACGCCCGCCAGTTCGTTGTGAAACCGCGGATCCTTAGGATAGCGGTTTGAACCTTCCTTCAATGTTTCTTCCGCCCGCATCCATTCGCGCGTATGAGCGTAGGAAATGCCCAGGTAGACGTACGCATCTGCGGAAGGGTCCGTCCGGATCGTGGCCGACAGGAGATTTGAGGCCTGGGCATATTCTCCCCGAGCCATCGCGGCTTTCGCCTCGCTCAGCGGATCGACCTGAGACCAGCCATCGCGGGTGATCAGAGCCAGCAGCAACGTCACGAGTACTCGGGAGAATCTGCTCATTGAGCCCATTGGCCGTGGATTATAATTTGCACCATGAAAAACATAGGACGTTTTCTCGCCGTTTTCGTTCTGTTTTGTCTCCCTGCGTTCGCTGACGACAGAGATTTCACCATCTTTGCGGGCGGTCAGTTTCCAGGCAGCGTTCAACTGACCGACGTAACAGACGGCGTGACGCAGACACTGGGCGACCCCATTAATTCCGGGATGTTTGGAATACGCTATGGTCGCGGCAAGGTGTGGGGTCATGAGGAGACTTTTGCTTACTCGAATAAGTTCCTCGATGATCATTCAAAATCCATCCTGTTAAACGGAAATCTGATGATTTCCGTACCTTCTCCCGTTATCAAGCCTTATGCGACGGCCGGGATGGGAACTGTTATCTCCTGGGGCAGCGGACCATCAGATATCGGAACCAAATTCGCCGTGAACTACGGTGGAGGCCTCAAGATCAGACCCGCGGGTCCGGTCGGTATTCGCATTGATGCGAGAGGTTATTCCGTATTCAGCGTCCAAAGCCAGGTGCTCAATATCGGCGAAGTTTCAGTAGGTGTCCTCTTCGCTTTCTAAACGCTCTCGGTTACATGCAATAGGTGAATGCAATGGTGAGACGGCGACTGTACCTGCTGACTGCCTGTCTCACCGTTGCATTCCTGTCCGTCGCCGCAATCCCGGTAGACAAACTCCGCCAACACGTAACGTTTCTCGCTGGTCCGGATCTCGCGGGCAGGCGCTCCGGACAACCGGGAGCCGTCAAAGCCGCGCAATATATCTCGGACCAGTTCCAACAGGTCGGCTTCAACGTCCAGATGCAGGAGTTCGGCAACAACCGGCGGAACGTCGTCGCGCGTTTGGGTTCGGCAAATCGATACGTCCTTATCGGCGCTCACTATGACGGACAGCCGGGCTTTCCGTCAGCCAGCGACAACGCGGCAGGCGTCGCACTGCTGATCGAACTGTCGCGCGACCTGAAGGCTCTGAATCTGCCCATGTCTATCGTCGCGATTGCATTCGATGACGAAGAGCAGGGGCTCAACGGTTCCAACTTCTACGTCGATAATCCCGTCTATCCCCTGGACCAGCTTTCTGCCGCCATGATCTTCGATACCATGGGACGGCACTTCCTCGATCTAAAGAAGTCCACACTCTTCGTTCTCGGAGCGGAGTACTCCAAAGAACTCGCGCAGGTCGTCCAGCGTCGCGCGCGCTCCGATATGCTCGTGGCCGGAGCAGATCTGATCGGCCCGCGCAGCGACTTCGCTGGATTTGCCCGGAAGAAGATACCGTTTCTATTCTTCAGTCATGCCACTCACAAGGACTATCACGGGGAAGGCGACCGGCCCGAGTTAATCGACTACGTCAAAATGGCGGAAGATGCCGCGTTGATCGAGCAAATGACCGCGGATGTGGCGCGCTCGCCACAGAATCCTGTCTTTCTCGAAACTCCCGTTTATGGAGCCCGCGAGGTTGAGACGCTGACGCAGATCATTGAGCAGGTGCGGCAGGAAAAGGCGGATCTTCCAGCGGTCTATCGCATGGTGTTTGCCGATCTCGAGAAGCGAATTCAAACCGATCACTCCCGTGCGACGATGAATGTCGCGTCAACCGCGCTCCTGGCCCTGGCGACACCCCGGCTTTCTTCATTCCTGCTCCAGTTCATCGTTGCGCCGGCATATATGAAGGACAACAAGCCGGAGATTGCCAAAGCTCTTCTCGAGGAAGCAGCCCGATGGGAGCGCTGAGGCTCGCTAGAACTTCTTCGCGGTCTTTGAGGTAGGCAGTCCTCGCTTCTTCCAGTCTCTCAATCCAAAGTAACTGACGGACCGGTACCCGGCGTCCCATGCTGCCTGTGCCGCGCGGGAGGCTCGTCCTCCACCTCCGCAATAGAACGCAAGCTCCTTGTCTTTCGGTAATTCCGACACACGCTCGCCGACTTTTTCGACGGGAATATGTAGGGCGCCTGGTACAGCCCCTGATTCGTCGATCTCGGCCTGCTTGCGCACGTCGATCACGACCGGCTTGATCTTTCCCTCGAGCTTCTTTTCGAGATCCGGAATGGCGATACGTTCGGGTGCATTGCTCATAACGCGTAAGAGCATAACCTTAAAGATTTTGAAATTGGAGAGTCCTGCAGTGGAAAATCCAAAAGTGGAAACCTTAAATCGGACTGCAGGCGAGCTCACGGATCGTCCGATTTAAGGTTTCCACTTTTGGATTTTCCACTGCAGGACTTTCCAATTTCAAAATCTTAACCGCTGATGCATCGCCCCGAAGCGGTATGGTACTATCCGCAATTCGCGTCAACATCAAGGTTTCTGCTGGGGTGTGCATCAATATGAGTGAAATGGTTGCAGATCAGACGGTATCTGCGTCAAAGCAGCAACGGTACCTGCCTCTTCTGGTTCTGTTGTTCATTGGCAGTGGCTGCGCCGCGCTGATTTATGAAATTGTCTGGTTTCAGATTCTGGAACTTGTCATCGGAGCTTCGTCGATTTCCCTGGGCATTCTGCTCGGCACGTTCATGGGTGGGATGTGCGTCGGCAGTCTTTTCGCTCCCAGGCTGATCTCGCGCATGAACCATCCCTTACGCGTTTACGCGTACCTCGAAATAGGGATCGGAGTGCTGGGGTTGATTATCCTGGTCGTCGTTCCTCTGGTTGGGAGTATTTATACCTCCTTCGCAGGCAGCGGTATGGCGAGCCTGCTTCTCCGAGGAATACTGGCGGGAATATGCCTGCTCCCTCCCACGTTTTTGATGGGTGCCACTCTTCCCGCAATATCCCGATGGGTTGAGACATCGCCGGAAGGTGTCTCCTGGCTGGGCTTCTTCTACGGAGGAAACATTGCAGGCGCCGTCGCCGGCAGCCTCCTGGCGGGCTTCTACCTCCTGCGGGTCTACGACGTCGTGGTTGCGACGTTCGTCGCCGTGGCCATCAACATCCTGGTCGCTGTTCTCGGCATTG
>Ga0070675_100003551_pt1 | contig 11840 bp, 10 predicted proteins | sample KBSM43metaG_FD_65343 | JGI IMG/M metagenome (GOLD analysis project Ga0070675, IMG submission 65343) | Miscanthus rhizosphere microbial communities from Kellogg Biological Station, Michigan, USA - KBS M4-3 metaG | ecosystem: Host-associated > Plants > Roots > Rhizosphere > Soil ...
GTATCGCGGATCGTTGAAGGGGATGACCGTGTTCAGCCCGTCGTTGCCGCCGCGCAGCTCGACCAGGACCAGCAGCTTGCGCGGCGGCCCGGCAAGCGCGGCGGCAAACGCGGACGAACCCGCCAGCGGCGCGAGCGCCGCCAGCCTGAGGAAATCACGGCGGCCGTATGTCATTTGAGCTGGTAGGAGACGTCGGCCACGAGCGCGCGCACGCGATCGCCCACGGGCGCTTCCTCCGGCATGGCGCCGACCGGCGGATACGCGAGCACGAGCGATTGCAGGCGCGCGCCGCCCTTCGCGCCCAGCGCGCCGCCGAAACGATCGGCGTCGAACACGTAGTCGGCCATCCCGCGCTCGAGCATGCGGCGCACCGCGGCGCCGCCCTGCCCTTGTACCGGAGCGGGCGTGCGCATGGCGACTGTCGTGGCCATGGGATCCGAGCCGCGGAACACGCGGTCGATGAACTGCTGGCGCGCGAGCAGCGTCGACGAATCGATCCACGCCTCGCCGCCGGGCCAGCCCTTCACGTTGGGCGGCGAGAAAAGGTTCTGTCCGAGCGCCGCGCAGGCGAAGACGGCGGGCCGCAGGTCGGCGGGATGGATCTCGAACGTGCGCAGCGTCCCGGCGACGAGCTCCACGGGCGACTTCACGAGCGCGCCGCGATGGGCGTCCGACCAGAACGCGTCGGACATGAGGACCGCGCGCAGCAGGGGTTTCATTTCGTAGCGGGCATCGCGCAGCACGCCGGCCCAGCGCGTGACCTCGGCGGGCTGCGGCGTGGGCGAGACGAACTCGCGCCACACCTTGGCGACGATGAACTGCGCCGTTTCCGCACGCGCGAGCAGCAAGTCGATGACGTCGTCGCCATCCATGCGCGCGGTGCGCCCGAAGACTGTCTTCTCGCCGAAGTCGTGCCACATGCGCCGATAGGTGAAGTCGCCCGACTCGCGGTCCAGGCTCCAGCCGGTGAACGCGCGCGCCGCTTCCTTGATGTCGTGCTCGGTGTAGTGGCCCTCGCCCAGCGTGAAGAGCTCCATCACCTCGCGCGCGAAGTTCTCGTTGGGCGCCTGGCGGCGGTTGCCGGCGTTGTCCAGGTAGACCAGCATCGCCGGGTCCTTCGCGATGCCGCGCAGGAGCGTCGCGAAGTTGCCGAGCGCCTCGCGGCGCAGGAGCGCGTTCTGCCGGTACATGAGCTGCAGCGAGCGCACCTTCTGCTGGCTGGTGGCGAAGTGGTTGTGCCAGAAGAGCGTCATGCGCTCGGTGAGCGGGCTGGGCGTGGCCACCATCTCGCCCAGCCACCACGCGCGCAGCTCGAAACTGCGCTGCAGAAGCGTGCGCTGCACGGCCATGCGCTCGTCGGCCGGCAGGTTGCCCACCCGGTAGAAGCGGTCGAAGGGCTCGTCGATGAAGGCGGGGGGCGGCGTGGCCGCCTCGCGGCGGGCGCCCTGCAGGATGCGCTCGACCGCGGCGGCGCGATCGAGCGAAGCGTATGCGGAGATCTCGGCGTCGGTTGCGCCGAAGCCCGTGCGGTTCAGGAGATGGCGCGCGCCCTCGTAGCCGATGGCCGCGGCCTGCACGGCGGCGGCGATGAAGAGCGTGACTGCGGCGAGGACGATGCGCATGACGCCGGTGAGCATAGCGCGCCTCCAAAGTGAACGCGCCGGCGCATGGCGCCGGCGCGGTTACAGCTGTTACTTCCCTGCCCTGCCGTGATGCCCCTGGTGCGCAGCCTTCATCTCCTCGGGGGTGATGAAGCCGTCGCCGTTGGTGTCGATCTGCTGGAAATGCTGGGCGAGGCGCGGCGCGTTCGCCTGCGCCTCGGCGAGGCTCACGCGGCCATCGCCGTCCGAATCCAGCTTCTTCCAGTGCTCCGCCATGCGCTGCGCGCGCTCCTGCGCGTGCTGCGCGTGCATCTTCTCGTGGAAGGCGTGCAGCTCTTCCTTCGACAGCTGGCCGTCGCGGTTCGCGTCGATCTCGTCGAAGTGCTTCGCGAGGCGCGGCAGGGTCTTGGCCTCGTCGCGGCTGATGAGGCCGTTGCCGTCGGCATCGGCCTGCTTCAGGCGCTCGACCATCTCGCCCTTGCGGTGCCCGCCCGCGCCTTCCGGCGCCGCGGCTGCGATCACGGCGACGCTGGCGAGCGCGGCCGCGGTGAGGCTCAGTACGTATTTCATTCGATCTTCCTTTCGTTGAAGGCGCCCGGACATCTGCACCGAGCGTATGCCGATCAACGGCCGAAGTCGTTTCAGGAGCACCGCGGATTGCAACAAGTTGTAAGTGTCGCCGCCCCGGAGCGCGCCGCTGCTAACATCGATTCGCCATGCAAGCCCAGCAACGACAGAAGATCCTCGTCGTCGACGACGACCTGCGGCTGCGAGACCTGCTCAAGCGCTATCTCTCGGAGCAGGGCTTCGCCGTGGACACGGTGCCGGACGCCGCGGCGATGGACCGCAGCCTCACGCGCACGCGCTACGACCTCATGGTGCTGGACCTCATGCTGCCGGGCGAGGACGGGCTTGCCGCGTGCAAGCGCCTTCGCGCCGCCGGGGACAAGATCGCCATCATCATGCTCACTGCGAAGGGCGACGACGTGGATCGCATCGTGGGCCTGGAGATCGGCGCCGACGATTACCTCGCCAAGCCCTTCAACCCGCGCGAGCTGGTGGCGCGCATCCACGCGGTGCTGCGCCGGCAGGCGCCGCAGGAGACGCCCGGCGCCCCCTCGGCCGGGCCCAGGGTGGTGGAGTTCGGGCCGTTCGCGCTGAACCTCGCCTCGCGCGCGCTCACGAAAGGCGGCGAGAACGTGCCGCTCACCACGGGAGAATTCGCGCTCCTCAAGGTGCTGGCGCTGCACGCGCGCGAGCCGATGTCGCGCGACAAGCTGATGGACCTCGCCCGCGGGCGCGAGCACGAGAGCTACGACCGCTCCATCGACGTGCAGGTCTCGCGCCTGCGCAAGCTCCTCGGCGAGGACCCGTCGCAGCCGCGCTACATCCAGACGGTGTGGGGCTTCGGCTACGTGTTCGTGCCCGACGGGCAGCCGGCCAAGTGACGCTCCTGCCGCGCTCGCTCCTCGCGCGCACGCTCTTCGCCGTGGTGGCGGCGCTGGTGCTCTCGCAGGCGGCCTCGCTCTACCTCCTGCACGAGTACGTGACGGCGCCGCGCAACGCGTTCGGCATCGGGCAGTTCGTGAGCCACCTGAAGACCATCGGCGCGGCCCTGCAGACGATGTCGCCCGAGCAGCAGCAGGAATTCATCGCGCGCATCGCCGAGAAGGAAGGCATCCGCCTGTCGATCGCGCGCGGCACCGAGCGCATGCGCCCCGCCCCCGACGTGCCGCCGGTGAACGTGTTCCGCGATCGCGTGCGCGAGATATTCGGCAGCGAGGCGGACGTTTACGTGCGCGAGCGCAACGATCCGGCGGACGAGCCGGCGCGGCGCCGCCAGGCGTTGTGGATCAAGCTGCCGGCGGGCGAGCGCGAGTTCTGGGTCGCATTCCCGCGCGGGCGCATCGACCGCGATCCCACGACCGCGCTCCTCGCCTGGAGCGTGGCGGGTCTGGCCATCGCCGTGCTGGCCACGTTCTTCATCGTCTGGCGGCTGAATCGTCCGCTGGCGGAGCTCGCGCGCGCGGCCGATCGCCTCGGCGGCGGCGGGGATCCGCCGCCGGTCGCGGAAGCGGGGCCCTCGGAAGTCCGCGCCGTGACGCGCGCCTTCAACCGCATGCAGGAGGGATTGCAGAAGAGCCGCAGCGATCGCGCCGCGTTCCTCGCCGGCGTCTCGCACGACCTGCGCACGCCGCTCTCGCGCCTCAAGCTCGAGCTGGAGATGCTCGAAGGAACGATCGATCCGGCCACGCGCGGCGCCATGGGCGAGGACCTGGACGACATGGGCGCGATCATCGACCAGTTCATGGACTTCATGCGCAGCGAGGCTTCCGAGCCGCTCTCCGCGGTGAGCCTCGCGGAGCTCGCGCGCAACTGCGCCGAACGCGCGGCGCGCGGCGGCGCGCAGGTCACCTGCGAGATGGAGGAGCTGCCGCTGGTGATGCTGCGTCCGCTCGCGATGCAGCGCGCCATCGACAACCTCATCGGCAACGCGGCGCGGCACGCCGGCGGCGACATCGTCCTTCGGACGCGGCGCGACGGCGACGAGGCGGTGGTCTCGGTGCTCGATCGCGGCCCCGGCATTCCGGTGGACCTGGTCGATCGCCTGAAGGAGCCCTTCACGCGGCGCGATGCGGCTCGCAGCGGCTCCTCCGGCGCGGGCCTGGGCCTCGCGATCGCCAGCCGCGTCGCGGAGCTTCACGGCGGGCATCTCGACCTCCTGCCCCGCGAGGGCGGCGGTCTCGAAGCCCGCCTTCGCTTTCCGCTCGCCTGAGAAGGTTTTACCGCCCGCTTTGCCGTGTCAACCGGCCGCGTCTTCGCGCGTTGCCCTTAAGTGCCGCCGATCGGCGGTCCCGATCGGGGCGGCGCAAGCGTATGCTGAAAAGACAGGCTGGCAACTACAAAGGAGCCTCGATATGAGAGCGATCAAATCGCTGGTCGTGGCGGCCATCACGGCCGTCGGCGTCATCGGAATGATGGATGTGCAGGCGGCCCGCGGAGGCGGCGGTGGCCACGGCGGTGGCGGCCACGGCGGCGGCAGCCGGGGCGCGGCGGTCCACGGCGGCGGCGGTCACGGAGGCGGCGGTCACCATGGCGGTGGCGGCGGTCACTACGGTCACGGCGGCCATTACGGTCATGGCGGCCATTACGGCCATGGCGGTCATGGCTACTACTACGGCGGCTATTACCCGTATTACTGGTGGGGCTGGCCTCTCGCCTGGTCCGCGGCCTGGTATGGCGCGTATCCGTACTACTACGATTCGTATTACTACCCGCGCACGGCGTACTACTACGACCGCTATGCGGCGCCGTATCCGGATGGCGTGATGGAGCCCTCGGCTCCGCCGCCCACCACGCAAGTGCCGCCGCAATCGCAGGGCGCGCCGATGCAGGCCCCGGCGTACATGAACTACTGCGATTCGTCGAAGGCGTACTACCCGAAGGTCACCAGCTGCCCCGAAGGCTGGAAGTTCATCCCGTCGCGCTGACGGGATTGCCCGCGCGGCGGACGGCGAAGAAGGCTTCGACGTCCGCCAGCGAGCGCGTGCGCCGGAACGGCGGCAGCGCGCGCCAGATCCTGCGCCCATAGGGTTTCTCCACCAGCCGCGGATCGCAGATCACCAGCGCCCCGCGGTCCGTCTCGTCGCGGATCAGGCGCCCCGCCCCCTGCTTCAGCGCGATCACCGCGCGCGGCAGCTGGTAATCCATGAAGGCGTTGCCGCCGCTGCGATTGATGCGCTCGATGCACGCGGCCAGCACCGGATCGTCCGGTGGATTGAACGGCAGCCGGTCGATCACCACCACCGAGAGCTGCTCGCCCTTCACGTCCACGCCTTCCCAGAACGATTGCGAGCCCACGAGGATCGCGTGCGGTGAGCGGCGGAAGCGCTCGAGCAGCTCGTTCTTCGATCCCGTTCCCTGCAGCAGCAGCGGCCAATCCAGCCCCTCGCGCTTCAACCTCGCCGCGAGCGCCTCGTGCCCCCGGTCCATCGCGCGCAGGCTCGTGAAGAGCAGGAAGGCATGCCCGCCGCTCGCGCGCACCACCGGCCACGCGGCTTCGATCACGCTCTGCACGTAGCCCTCGCTGTTGGGATCGGGCAAGCCTTCGGGAACGTAGAGCAGCGCCTGGTTGGCGAAGTCGTACGGGCTTTCCCAGCTGCGCGTGCTCGCCGCCGCGAGGCCGGTCTCCCCCTGGAAGTGCGAGAAATCGCCGTTCACCGAGAGCGTGGCGGAGGTGAAGATCCAGGCGCGATCGGCCTCGCCCACCTGCGCGCGGAACACCTTGCCCACGTCGAGGGGGGTCATGTAGAGCACCGCGGAGTGCTGGTACGCCTCGACCCAGCGCACCACGTCGGGCGGCGCCATCGCCTCCCCGTATGCGTCCTCCTTCGGGCGCTCGTCGGCTTCGCGCCACTCGCCGATCACGGCGGCGAGCGCGTCGCAGCGCATGCGGCAGTTGCGGATCTCGTCGGCGCGCTCTTCCTGGGCGCGCAGCTTCGAGGCGAGCGCGCCGAGCGATCCGGCGAGCGCGTCGAGCGCCGCGTCGAATGCGGCGCGGCCGCGCAGCGATGCGAGCGCGGTGCGGCCCATGGCGTTGCCGAGCGCCAGGCGCAGGTCGCGCGCGGCCTTCTCGAGGTCGAGCGCCGCATCCCCGATGTCGCTCGACTCGCGCGCGTGCTGCGCTTCGACCACGCGCGCATCGCGCGCCAGCTCGAGCGCCTGCGAGGTCGATACCTGCTTGCCGAAGAAGAGCCGCGCGAGGTCCGGGAGGTGGTGCGCTTCGTCGAACACGATCGTGTTGGCCGACGGCAGCAGGTCCTGCGCCCCTTCGTCGCGCAGCACCACGTCGGCGAAGAAGAGGTGGTGGTTCACCACGATCACGTCGGCCTCGGCGGCGCGCTTGCGCGCCTTCATGACGAAGCAGTCCTGGTAATGGCGGCACGAGGAGCCCAGGCAGTTCTCGCGCGTCGAGGTCGCCTGCGACCAGGCGGCCGAGGTCTCCGGCACGTCGGCACACTCGCCGCGGTCGCCGGTCAGCGTGACCTTGGCGAAGCGGCGGATCTTCTGCAGGTGCGCCGCGTCGTCGCGCGAGGCGAACGTGCCCTGCTCGGCCGCGGCCTCGAGGTGATGCAGGCACACGTAGTTGGCGCGGCCCTTGAGGAGCGCCACGTCGATGCTGGCGCCCAGCGCCTGGCGCACGCGCGGCAAGTCCCGATGGAAGAGCTGGTCCTGCAGCGTCTTCGTGCCCGTGGAGACGATGACGCGCCCGCCGGCCAGCAGCGCCGGCACGAGGTACGCGAACGTCTTGCCGGTGCCCGTTCCGGCCTCGGCGATCAGCACGCCGCCGTTCTCGATGGTGTCGAGGACCGCGTGCGCGAATTCAAGCTGCTGCGGGCGGCGGCGGAAGCCCGGCAGGTCCCGCTCCAGCACGCCGCCGTCGCCGAACATCGCGTCGAGCGCTTCGCGGGCCTTCATGAGCGCCCGAACACGATGCGCTCCTGGCGCAGCAGCCGCGCGACCGCGAAGACGCACAGCGCCGCGATGGCGAGCGCCACGGTGGCGGGGACGATGTAGTCGGCAGGCGCCAGGACATCGCCGCGCAGCACGCGCGAGAGCACCATCTGCTGCGCGAGCAGCGGCACCGTGAGCTGCCAGAACGCGTCCTTCAACCCGGAGAAAAGCACGATCACCGGCACGAACGACGCCACCGTCGCGAGGTAGCTCACGTAGGTCTGCGCCTCGCGGTACGAGCGGCCGTAGGTGCAGATGAGCATCTGCAGCGCCGAGGTCATGGCGGCGAACGGGATGGTGACCGCGACGAATTGCGCGAGCTCGGGCCAGCCGAAGGTGAGCGTGGCGGCGATCTTCTTCTGCGAATAGAGCGTCGCGGCGACGACGAAGCCGGTGAGCGTGAGCGTGGCGACGACGCTCGCGAAGGTCCACGCGGCGAGCCACTTGCCGGCCACGAGCTGGCCGGGCGGCGTGGGCGTGGCGAGCAGCGGCTCGAGCGAGCCGCGCTCGCGCTCGCCGGCGGTCGAATCGATGGCGACCGTCATTCCGCCCAGGAGCGGCGAGAGGATCGCGAACATCGGGATGATGAAGAGCATGAAGGCGCCCTTCTGCCGCGGCGTGGCGGTGTTGATGCGCTCGACCTTCACGGGCTCCACGAGGTCGGGGCTCACGCCGCGCTGCACCATGCGCAGCATCCCCGCTTCGCGGTTGAACGCGCGCAGCAGGCGCTCGGCCTGGCGGATCGCCGGCGACGACTCGGTGCGCGAGTCGTCGTAGACGATCTCCACCTTCGCGTTGTCGCCGGCGAGGTAGCGCTCGTCGAAATCCTCGGGCACGACGATCACGGCATCCAGCCGCCCCTCGCGGATGCGCTTCTCGTATTCGGCCGGCGCGGCCTCGATCTCGACGTCGTTGCGCTGCAGGAAATTCACCAGCGCGGGGGCGTACTGCTGCCCGGAGATGCGCACTTTCAGGATCGCGGCCTTCTCCTCGAGCCCCGAGATGAACTGCGCCATGAGGATCAGCGTGAGCGGGCCCGTGACGATGGAAGCGACGAACACCATCATCGCGGTGCGCCGGTCGCGCAGCGCATCGCGGACTTCCTTCCAGTAGACGACCGAGAGCGGCGATCTCATGCCGGCAGCCCCTCGCCCGCCAGGTGCACGAAGGCATCCTCGAGTGTGGCGCACCCGCTGGTGGCCAGGAGCTCGTCCGCGGTGCCCTGTGCGACCACGCTCCCGCGCGCGACGATGACGATCTCGTCGCACAGCGCCGAGACCTCCTGCATCACGTGGCTCGAGAAAAGGACGCACTTGCCCGCGTCGCGCAGCCGGCGGATCACCTCGCGCAGCTTGCGCGTGGTCATCACGTCCAGGCCGTTGGTGGGCTCGTCGAGCATGACGTTGGGCGGGTCGTGCACCAGCGTGCGCGCGATGGCGACCTTCATCTTCTCGCCCTGCGAGAAGCCGTCGGTGCGCCGGTCGAGGAGCTCGCCCATGTCGAGGAGATCCGACAGGCGCTCGATGGAGGACTCGATGGCCGCATCCGGCATGCGGCGCAACGCACCGTAATAACGGATGTTCTCGCGCGCCGTGAGGCGCGCATAGAGGCCGCGCGCGTCCGAGAGCACGCCGATGCGCGCGCGCACGGCGAGCGGGTCCGCGCTGCAGTCGATGCCGTCCACGCGCGCGATGCCGTGGGTCGGCGCCACCAGCGTGGCGATCATCCGCAGCGTCGTCGTCTTGCCGGCGCCGTTGGGGCCCAGCAGTGCCGTGATGGCGCCGTCGGGCGCGCGGAACGACACGTGGCGCACGGCCTGCACCGTCCCGAAGTGCTTCGCGAGGTCGGTGACCTCGATCAAAACCGAGTCCCCAGCGGGAGCACGAAGAGCGGCCTCGGGATGCGCTCGAGGCAGCGCCCGTCCAGCGGCGCCGCGGGCGTGCGCATGAAGGTCTCGATGAGGCGCGGCGCGCATCCGTGCAGGCTCACGCCGTGTCCCACGCGGGGTGCCACGAAATGGCGCGCCTTGGTGAGGGTCTTCGCCACTTCCTCGGCATGGCGCGGCGGCGTTGCGGGGTCGATGCCGCCGGACAGGATCAGCACCGGCACGTCGGAGCGCACCGGGTCGTAGAAATCTCCCGGCACCTCGCCCCGCGGCCACGACTTGCAGGCGGTGATGAAGTCGTCCACCAGCGAAAGCCCGAAGAACGACTGGTTCAGCTTCGCCAGGTCCTCCGGCGTGATGCGCGGCACGTCCTCGGCGCAGATGACCGAGAGGTGCATGCCGATGGAGAGGTTCTCCGAGATGTCGTCGGCGAATTCGAGGTTCTGCGCGAGCAGCGGGTTGAAGTCCCCGCGCGCCGCCGAGGCGATCCCGTAGGGCAGCAGGCTCGCGAGCTCCGCCACGTACAGCGGGCGAAAGATTCCCGACAGGAACACGTTCTCGTTCACGTTGATGGTCTCGCGCTCGCCGGTGCGCGGGTCCTGGATGTCGGCGCGCACCGGATGGAGCGAGAGCTCGCGGCGCACCTCGGCGATGGTGCCGCGCAGCCCCGGATAGAGCTGCCTGCACCGGTCGTCCGAATCGCAGTCGGCGAGCAGGCGCTCGAGCGCCGCGTCGCCGTCGGCGACGAAGGACAAGGGAAGCTTCATGCCGGCGGGCGCCACGCCGTCCAGCACGACGCTGCGCACGCGGCTGCCGTGGCGGCGGAGGAATTCGAGCGCCATGCGCGTGCCGTACGAGCCGCCCCAGAGGTTCACGCTGGAATAGCCCAGGGCGCTCAGCGCCTCGTCGTAGTCCTCCACGGCGATCGAGGTGATGTACTTCGACGGATCCGCGTCGAGCGACTCGAGGCAGCGCTGCACCACGCGCTGCGGCAGCGCATCCTCGAAGAGCCCCTGCAGCGACTGGTCGTCGTCCTCGTCGCAATCGAGCGGATTGGAGTTGCCGGTGCCGCGCTGGTCGATCAGCACCACGTCGCGCACGTCGTTCAGGCGCTGGAAGAGCGGCAGCACCTGCGAGGCGAGCGAGACCGCCCCCTGCCCCGGGCCGCCCGCGAAGACCACGATGGGATCGGCCTCGCGGGCGCGCAGCCGCGCCGGGATCACGGCGATGTCGAGCTTCACGCGCCGCCCGCTCTTCGCGGCGCGGTCCTCCCAGACCTCGTACGTGCCGCACTGCGCGGCCACGTCCACGCCCGGCAAGCGGCACGTGTCGAGGACGACGGAGGGACGGGGGGCCTGGGCTGCCGGATTGCACGCCGCAAGGAAGAGCGCGGCGACGACGATGAAGCGATTCATGGGAGGCATGAAGATACCATCCCGGAATGGCCGATCCCACCTTCCCGAAGCGAGATCCCGCCGATCCGGACTTCTGGGAGCTGCGCTACGCGGCGCGCTTCGCGCCCTGGGACGCGGGCAAGGTGCCCGCGCGGCTCCTTTCGTTTGTCGAAGCGAGCCCGCCGCAGCACGTGCTGGTGCCGGGCTGCGGCAGCGCGTGGGACGTGCGCTGCTTCGCCGAGCACGGCTGGGACGTCCTGGGCATCGACTTCAGCCGCCTCGCCGTCGAGGAAGCTCGCCGCATCCTGGGCCCTCACGCGGAACGGGTGCGCGAGGCCGATTTCTTCGCGCCCCTGGCCGGAGCGCCGTTCGACGTGGTGTACGAACGCGCTTTCCTCTGCGCGCTGCCGCGACGGTTGTGGCCGGATTGGGGGCGGCGAATGGCGCAGCTGGTGCGTCCCGGCGGGCTTCTCGCGGGTTTCTTCTACTTCGACGCGGGCGAGCGCGGACCGCCCTTCCCGATGCACGGCCCGGAGGAGCTCGACGCGCTCCTCGCTCCCGCCTTCGAGCGCATCGACGACCAGCCGGTGGACGACTCCATCGCCGTCTTCCGCGGCAAGGAGCGCTGGCAGGCGTGGCGGCGTCAGTCCGGGTCGGCGTCGAAGAGCAGCGACTGAGGGTAGGCGTTGCCGCGTTCCTCGTCGATGAATAGCGCATCGCGCGGCTGCGACTGCGCCTTCTCGGCGGCGCGCTTGGCCACTGCGACGACTTCGTGGCGCGATTCGAACACGCCCGGCAGCACCGGCAGGATGCCGACCACGAGCTTGGGCGGCGGGCGAACGTAGTCGCGGCCGTCGCGGCGGCGCACGGTGAAGTAGCCGCGCTCGCGCACTTCCGGCGGCATGTGCGCATCGCGTACCGCGGGGAACGCGGCGACGAGCCGCTCCGCGCGCTCCCGCCAGTCGTCGCTCTGCATGAGGATCACGAAGCGGCTGCCCGAGACGTGGCCCGCGAAGTCCACACCGGGCTCGCAGTGCGCCTCGAGGAGCCGCGCCGTGTCGTGGATGAGGCCGTCGCCCACCGTGAAGCCCAGGCTGTCGTTCAACCCGCGCATCTGGTCCACCTCGACGAACCACGCCGAGAACGGCACGCGCCCGCCCAGCAGCCGCTCGAGATGCTCGTTGATCGGCACCTGTCCCGGCAGCATGGTGAGCGGATTGGTGTAGCGCGCGGCCAGCACGCGCGAGCTCTGCAGCACGCGCACCACGTCGCCCGCGGTGCCCATGCCGAGGTAACGCCCGCCTGACAGGATCACGAAGCCGTCGGCGAGCCGCCGAGCATCGGTCTGCGCGAGCAGCGCGGCGAGCGCGTCCAGCCCGAGGCTCGCCTCGGCATGGATCGGCGCCAGGTCGGCGAACTCGATGCACGGCCGCGCCGCGAGCGCGT
>Ga0070675_100003552_pt1 | contig 11838 bp, 11 predicted proteins | sample KBSM43metaG_FD_65343 | JGI IMG/M metagenome (GOLD analysis project Ga0070675, IMG submission 65343) | Miscanthus rhizosphere microbial communities from Kellogg Biological Station, Michigan, USA - KBS M4-3 metaG | ecosystem: Host-associated > Plants > Roots > Rhizosphere > Soil ...
ACGCGACCCGAGTGGCCTTCAGACGTTTGTCACGGCGACCCGGTAGATGGCCACGCACGTCGTTTCACTCGCGAATGGCTATACTCCTCGCCGAGTGCGTGAACGAGGCGGCCGCGACATTACCAATACACGCTGGACCCTTGTGCTCAAGGCTGGGGGAGAACGATCGCCGACGGGCGACGAGGCTCTGGCCACGCTCTATACGACCTACTGGGAGTCGTTGTACCTATTCCTGCGCGCGCGCGGCCACGGACAAGACGACGCCGAGGAGTTGGTCCAGGCGTTCTGGCTGTTCCTCCTCGAGAAGGGCCGACTGCGTCACGCCAGTCACGAACGTGGTCGATTTCGATCGTTTCTGCTCACCTCGCTGAAGAACTTCGTGATCAACGAGCACGATCGCCAGCAGGCGGACAAGCGAGGCGGGGGAGCGCCGCTGCTGTCGCTGGAGATTGCCACCGCCGAGGGGCAATTCCAGATCGAGCCGCCGACGCACGAGACACCGGAGAAGGTCTTCGACCGTCGGTGGGCGATGACGGTTCTCGAACGCTCGTTCGCCAGACTGCGTGACGGAATGACGCCCGAGAAGGCCCGCCAGTTTGACTGCCTGAAGGTGCACCTGGTGGGCGATCGAACCGACGGTGGCTACGCGCGAACCGGTGCGTTGCTGGGCATGTCGGAGGGCGCCGCACGAACCGAGGTGTCCCGCTTGAGGGTTCGCCTTCGCGATCTCGTCGAGGACGAGATCGGCCACACCGTATCGCGACCCGAAGAGATCGAAGACGAAATTCGATACCTCCTGGCGGCCCTCGGCCGCTAATCGCACGCTGCGGCACGCGCCACGCCCTCCTCACACATTCTCACCGCTGCACGCGCTCTGTAACGAAGCCCATCCCCTCCTGTATTGGAGCGGTGAAGAGGAGGGGCTTTGTGACTCACCGGAAACGACAGTTGAACGGTGCAGCCAATGAACGCGACGAGGAGCGCCGGCGGTTTCAATGGGCGCTCGCCGGACTGGCGGCGGTGTTCGCGACGATCGTGCTCATGGCCTGCGGCGGTTCCGAGACGAACCCTGTCTCGCCGACCGTTCCTGTCTCCCCGGCCCCGCCGCCGGCTCCGAGACTAATCCGGCAGGGTTCGGTCCCGTTAGCAGCACCGACGGACGATTCCTTTCACTTCTTTCTGACCCCGATCACCGACGGCGCTTCGGGCCGATGGGATGCGACGGTGGACTGGAGTAATGAGGCCAACACCCTCTGGATCTGGGTTGCCGACGGGGTGTGTACGGTCGACCAGTTCTCCAGCGACGCATGCCCGTTCGACGCGGCCTGCCCGTGCCGATTCGTGAGTCGGTCCGAGACCGCGACGCCGAAGCCGCGCGTGCTCACCATTCCCGGCGCCGCCGGAGGAACGCGGACGCTCATCTTCGCGAACCTGGGACCTGCCGCAGAGACCGTGCAGTACCGAGTGACCTTGACCGGTTCGAGTGCTGCCATCAGCGGCAGCGCGCAAACGGCCAGCGTCGCTGCCGCCGGCAGCGACGCTCCAATGTCCGCGGCGCGCAAAGCGCGGCTGCCGAGGAAGTAGAGGAGTGCATATGAACGCCCGACTGCTCTGCGTGGTTGTCATTGCGTGCTCAACGATTGGTGTTGCGTCACAGACCAGGCCGCTGATCGTCGATCGAGAGGACACGGTTCGAACCAACTTCTATTCGCAGGCTGCGGGATCGACGGGAACCCTCACGCATCCGATCGCCCAGAAGATCGCCGACCGGATCAAGGACGCGCGTCTCAAATAAGGAGCAGATCACATGCGTACGGCATACGTCTTCGTTGCGTTGTTCATCGCCCTCACGATCGCGCCCGCAGTGGCCACGGCGCAGATCAACTTTCCCAAGACCGGGTATGTCGCAGCTCTCGGCGACAGCGTCGCCGCCGGAGATGGGGCGCTACCGGTTACGAACGGGTACGCGTATGACCTCTACACGCGAGGAATCTTTGGCAGGATGCAGGAGACGGAATTTTCGAACGCCGCGCTGCGCGGCGCACGTAGCTGGGATCTCCGCGACCACCAGGTGCCGCAAGTGCTCTGTGCTGAAAACGCGCAGCGTCCAACGGTCGTGACGATCACCACCGGCGCCAACGATTTCCTCAGGGGGGACGTTGACATCGTTTCCATCGCCTTGCGCGTAGCAGAGTCGGTAAACCTGCTGCTCAACAACGGCAGCGTGTTCGTCGCTTCGCCCGTCCTCGACCCGGTCACGTTCACGCCCTGCCGCGCGCTGGGCGGCGTCACGATCCTGGTGTCGAACTACTACAGCATCCCGCATCCGATCCCGATCGTAGCGGCGCAGCTGGACGCCGCACTGCAAGGGTTCGATCAGGCCTTGCGATTCTGGCTGCAATTTGTCCACGTGCCGGCAGGCTCCCGAGTCGCCGTCGTCGACCTCTATACGCCGTCCCTTGATCGGCAAGGTCTTGTCACGATTGAGCGGAGGCTGGGAATCACGGGCCCGGGCCCGCTCGATTTCGATGTCCACCCGACGAACGTCGGACATGCCTTCATCGCGAAGCAGTTCGAGATGACGTGGAATGGCTTGAATTGAGCCCTCTTTGACCACGCGTACACCTCGGCAAGTCCGGCGCGATCGGCTATCGTTTTCTCCTGGTGGAGGCGATGTGCAGAAGCCGGACTTGTCTGGAGAATGGGCGCTGAATCGAGAGGCGTCGCAACTGAGTTCCGAGGTTGCGCCCGTCGTCGACGGTGGTTTCGTACGCGTCACGCACCTCGATCCGCAGATCTCCGTGCACCTCAGTATCTCGATGAGCGGCAAGCCGTTTGAGTTCAGGTTTGACCGCGTCACCGACGGGCGTGAGCTCACCTGGGAATCCCCAGATGGCCCTGGTGTTAGTCACGCTCGCTGGGATGGCGACACATTGGTGTTCAGCGACACTACACCGACACCGAACGGTGCAATGACCATCGTCTTTCGCTATGAGTTGCACGACGAAGGACGCCGCCTGCGCGCCGCAGAGCAACTGCGCGGCGCAGGCCGGGAGATGGACAACGTGTGGATCTTCGACCGCGCGCGATCGTAGGCTATTCGGACCTCAGCGCCACGGTCGGGTCGACTCTTGTGGCGCGAACCGCCGGGATGAACGAGGCGAGTAGGGACGCGGCGAAGAGGATCAACGGCGCGCCAGCCAGCACGAGGGGTTCAACACTTCTCACGCCGTAGAGCATGCCCTGCAGGAACTGCCCGGCGCCAACCGCCAGCAGCAGTCCGATACCGATCCCGATGGCTGTGGTGCGGCTCCCTTCTCGTAGCACCTGCCACAACAGCGCGCGAGGCTGTGCGCCCGTTGCGATCCGGATGCCGAACTCGCGCGTGCGGCGCGAGACCACGTACGACTTGACGCCGTAGACGCCGATGACGGCCAGCAGCAGCGCGATGACGCCGAAGGCGGAGAACACGCGGGCGCCGGTACGAAACATCAACACCTCGATTCCCGTGTCGAGATGGTCTCGCCAGGTCGTGAGCCGGAGCACCGGTGCGCGCGGATCGACGTCTCTGATCACGCGACCGACGGTTCCCAACATCGTACGTTCCGCCACCGTACCACTGGTGCGGATGTGCAGCGTCATTGCACTTTCGTAGCGCTGCCCGAGCGGCACGTACACGTGAGGGAACGGACGCGCATTGCCGAGCGAGTGGTTGATCGTCGGGACCACCCCAATCACTCTGAGCGACTGTTTCGCGTCTGACGCCTCTTCGTCGAGAAACTGAATCAGCTGCCCGACGGCGTTCGTGCCGACCCCGAGTCTCTGGGCAAGCGCATCGTCGACGATGGCGACGCGTTCCGCCGAGCCTGGCAGCATTTCGGCGTCGCTGAAATCCCGTCCAGTGAGCAGTGGCAGCCCGAGGACTCGCGCGTAGTCACGTCCGACGACGGCGAACACCGCATCGACTGATCGCGATTGCGCGTCGGCGCCACTCGCCGGGGCGACGAGCCGGCTGTCGCCAAATCCGTTGAACGGGAAACTCGACCCGATGCTGGCGGCCTCTACGCCCGGCACCGCGCGCAGTCGATCGACCAGCGCGAGCTGGAGTTGCCGTCCACGTGTTTCGCCGTATCCGGCGAGACTCGCATCGACTTCCGCGAGAACGCCGCCATCGAGATCAAAACCGGGCTGGGCACTGGCCGCGGAAATCGCGCTCATCAGGAACAGTCCACCGGTCGCGAGCAGCAGCAGCGAGAGCGCGACCTGACAGACGACCAGCGCCTTGCCGATTCGGATTCCGCCAGGCTGCCGTCCTTCTTCTCCGATGTGCCGCTTGAGATCGCTCACGACAGCGCGACTCGTCAGCGACCAGGCCGGCCAGGCGCCGAAGACCAGCGACGCCGCCATGCTGAATCCCACTGTGCCGGCAATGACTCGCCAGTCGATATCGAGTGCCGGAAGGCTCAAGGCAACGGGAAGCACAGGACGAATCGACGCCATCACCGCGTCGGTTGCCCAGGAGGACAGCACCGTACCTGCGGCGGCGCCCGCGAATGCCAGCAGCATGCCTTCGGTGAGCAGTTGACGAGTGATGCGCCAACGGCCGCCGCCAAGCGACGACCTGATCGCGAGCTCCTGCCGGCGTATGTGACCGCGCGCCAGCAGCAGGTCGGCGAGATTGAGGCACGCGACCAGCAGCACGATCGCTGGCATGACCATCAACAGGATGGCGAGCAGCGCCGTGATCGCACTGCCGGACCCCGGCATGAACAAGAGGCGGGAGGGCGGTGACGCCGTCAACGTAAAGCCGCCGTTCGCGTCGGGGAACGCCTGCTCGAGACGACGCGCGGACGTGGCGAGTGCGGGGCCGACATTCTCGACCGGCACGTCAGCTCGCACGCGTCCGATGACCGCCAACTCGTGCGAATCACGCGCGCTGAGCCGGTCGTCCGCGCCGAGCGGCAACCACACCTCCGGGCCCGGAATGCTCGTGCCAGTGAATCCCTCGGCGGCGACGCCAACGACAGTGAACGGGTCGCCGTTGATTCGCACCGGGCGTCCAATGATGGTGGGGTCGGCGCCACGTTGCTGCCAGAGGCGATGGCTGATGATGGCAAGCCGGGCGTCAGCACCGGGCCGCACTTCGCTCGGGACGAACGGGCGTCCGAGGGCCAGCCGTCCACCAAGCACCTCGAAGTAGTTGGCTGTCACCGCCAACGCCATCGCGCGCCGTGGTCCGTCGCCCGCGTCCACACCGACGAACAGAAACGACGAGGCCGCGAGATCGGCAAAGACCGTCTGCGTGCCTTCACGGAGATCGAGGTAGTTCGGATAGGAGAGGCCGCGAGCGCCGCCGTCCGGCGTCGTGCTCCGCGCGTACACCTCGAGGATCTGCTCGGGACGTTCGTACAGCGGCCGCAACAGCAGGCCGTTGACGACTCGTAACATGCCGATGTTGACGCCGATGCCGAACGCCAGGGTGATGATCGCGGTGAGCGTGAACCCCGGACTGCGACGAAGGGTCCGCCACGCAAACCGGGTGTCTTGTGCCAGGGTTTCGAGCCAGCGCCATCCCCAGGCATCGCGCGCTTCATCGCGAAGCCGCAGCGTGTTCCCGAATCCACGCGGGTCGGCCATCATCGCGCGGTGCGCCTCCATCTCGCGGCGCAAGTCGTCCTCCATCGCCCGCCGACGGAGCAGGAAGCCAAGACGACGAAGCCATTCACCGATGATGCCCATGGTTCGGTCACGCCTCCTTCAGCAGGACGTCGATCGCGCTCGACATCCGGCGGTACTCGGCCACCTCTTCCTCCAGTTGCCGTCGTCCGCTGGCGGTGATGCGGTATTCGCGCACCTGCCGTCCTGAATCAGACTCCCGCCACGAGCCCTTGACCCAGCCTTTGATCAGCAGCTTCTGCAGCGCCGGGTAGAGCGACCCTTCTTCGACCGAGAGTTCGTCGCCGGAGAGCTGGCGAATGGTTTGCGCGATGGCGTAGCCGTGCAGCGGTTGACGCGAGAGCACGCGCAGCACCACCATCATCAGCGTACCGGGCGGAAGGCCAGTGTCCCTAGGCATAGGTTACCTATGCCTATAGTAGGTCAGAGCACCCGAGTGGCTGTCAAGTGGGCGGTGCTTCTCACCGCGAAGGTTCTATCGAACACGGACCTGTCCGAGTGGCGCACTGCTGGAAGAAGGCGTGGGTCGTCGTGACGAACGCGAGGCCCTGTTCGGCGGTTCCCCACCCCGGCACTTTGGACCACGTGCCGCGGCCCAGGCTCTTGTAGCGATTGAAGTAGTCGCCGATCTCTTTCTGAATCGCCGTAGTCAACTGATCGAGCGGCCGTCCGGCTGCGTCAACGCGCGACAGCACGACCTTCGAGTCGAGGCCCTTCTCGTCCTCCATGAACATCACCCCGACCGCGATGCCGCGCACGAAGTGGCCGGCTGGAAGCGGCGGGCCGAGTACGAGCACATCGAACGGATCGCCGTCGTAGGAGACGGTCTGTGGCACGAAGCCGTAGTTCACCGGGTAGCCGCCGATCGAGGCCGGGATCATGCGATCGATCGCGCGGCGGTTCGTGCGCATGTCGAACTCCCATTTGCGCCGATCGCCGCGGGCGATCTCGATGTAGCCGTTGACCGTGCCGTCGCTGTTGGTCGGCGTCGTGTCGCGCCACGGTTGCGACTTGTAGGCGCGCGCGGCGTTCAAACTGTCGGCAAGGATCTTGACGGCGGTTGCCGGCAATGTCGACGGCCGCATGTCGTCCTGTGCCCCAACCACCAACGGAACGAGCAGCACGGCGACGAACAGGAGCCTCGCCGCGGCGTGGTCACGATTCTTCACGTCACCAGCATGGCACGAGGTGGGCCGCCGTCAGAAATGAGCCATTCCGATGGTGATTCACACCTTGGGGGGCAAAGGAGGTCACGATGACCATGCAGCCTGCCCCCACGAGATCCTTACCGCTGCGACGACCACTGTCACTCCTGCACCTGCACCCGCTCCGACGCCGCGCCTGGTGCAGCAAGGCACGATGAACCTTTCTGCGCCGCAGGATGACACCGTGCACTTCTCGCTGGCGGCGATCACCGACAACACCTCAGTCCGATGGGAGACGACTGTCGACTGGACGGACCCGGCCAACGAGCTGTGGATGTGGGTCGCCAACGGCGCATGCACCGCGCAGCAATTTGCCCGCGACGATTGCCCGTTCGAGGCGACTTGTCCGTGTCAGTTTGCCATTCGATCCGAGGTCGCCACGCCGAAGCCGCGGGTGCTCACCATTCCCAATGCCCCAGGGGGTACCCGCACGCTCATCGTGGTGAACCTCGGACCGAAAGACGAGACCGCGACGTACCGCGTGATGCTCACGCCGGGAAGCACGGCGTCCAGCGTCGCCGCCCTTTCCTCGTCTGGTTCGGGCGTGTCCACTGGCCTGAAGCAACTTCGGAAGCGATAGCGAGGAGTTCGAAGTCGATCGCTCGACTGGAACCGACTGCGCTGGGTGCGAACCGGTCTACCACGATCTCGGAATGCTCGGCGGCGTGCGATACAACTGGTTGCGCGGCGGGAGATTCTCGCCGTCCGCGCACGTGTTGGCCGGTGTGCTGCACTCGAAGTCAGACTCCTACTACGCCGACCTGATCTTCGGCCCGCCGTACTACGAGCAGAGCGAGACGGTGGACTACGTCGCGATCCAGCCTGGTGTCGGATTCACCGTCATGGTGACCCCTCGCGTCGGCCTCAGGATGCAGACCGATCTGCAATTCGCCATTCCAGATCAGTCGGAATATGAGGGGCTCTCGATCTTCCCCCGCGTCACGTCGGCGCGGTGGTTCGGCTCGGTGGTGGACGATGACGACGGCGGCCGGCGAGCGCTGGCGGGTTATGGCCAGTCGAAGCGTACGGGCTGGCGGTACTGATCGCGGTGGGGATCCACCGGAGTGATGACTTGCGGCCACTCACGCTTGGGACCGAGTGGTTGATTGGCTCGGAGCACACCCTCGGCATCTTCAACTGTGAGCGGCCGCGAGAAGAGGAATCCCTGCGCGTGCGTGCAGCCGAGACGTTCCAGCTCGCGGGCCTGCACCTCGCTTTCGATACCTTCGGCCACGACACTGGTGTTGAGGGTGCGGGCGAGCGCGAGGATGCTTTCCACGATCGCCGGACGATCGGGCAGCAGCAGACTCCTGACGAACGAGTGATCGATCTTCAGCGCGTCTACCGGCAGCTTGTGCAGGTGGCTCAGCGAGGAATAGCCGGTGCCGAAGTCGTCGAGATAGATCTTCACGCCAAAGTCGCGGAGCTCACGCAAGACCTCGGCAACGACATTCGGGCTGTCCATCAACGCCGTCTCGGTGATCTCGAGGCGAAGATCGCATGGCGCTAGTCCCGCAGCGTGTACCGCTTCCTCGACAATCAGCAGGAAGTTCTGCTCCATGAGCTGACGGTTCGACACGTTGACCGTGATGCATTCGAGGCCGGAGGTTCCGAATCGCTGCTGCCAGTCAGCAAACGTGCGGCAGGCCTGCTGAAGCACCCATGTGCCGAGCGGCTCGATCAGCCCCAGCTCCTCGGCGATCGGGATGAACGTGGCCGGCGGGACCGGCTCACCATTCCGCTTCCAGCGCACCAGTGACTCGAAACCGATGCACATCCCCGTGCTGAGCGAGACGATCGGCTGGTAATGCACCTCGAAGTCGCGGTTGGCGACCGCGTGCCGCAAATCGTTCTCGAGGCCGAGGCGATCGCGCACGCGCGCATGCATGTCGGCGTCGAAGAGTTCGTGGCGGGCTTTGCCGCGCGCCTTCGCGTGATACATCGCGGTGTCAGCGTCACGCATGATCTCCTCGGGGTTCTCGTACTGCGTGCGCCCGAACGCGATGCCGATGCTGGCCGAGGTGAACACTTCCTTCCCGCCGATCGAGAACGGCGCGCTGAGCGCGTGCTGGATGCGGAAGGCGATGGCGTTGGCCTGCTGCTCGTCGTTGAGCTCGTTGAGCAGGATGGCGAATTCGTCACCGCCCAGGCGGGCGAGCGCGTCGCCCTGCCTCAGACAAGATTCGAGTCGGCGGGAAACCGCGATGAGTAGCGCGTCGCCGACCAGGTGGCCAAGGCTGTCGTTGACGACCTTGAAGCGATCGAGGTCGATGTAGAGCGCGGCAAAACGATCGCCGCGCCGCTGCTTCAGCTCTTCGAGCCGGCGTCCGAGCTTCTCCACGAACACCGAGCGGTTGGACAGGCCGGTCAGTGGATCGAGGAAGCCGGCGCTCAGCACCCACTCGCGTGCGAGCGAACGGCCGGTCGTGTCGGTCAGCGAGCCGGCGATGCGAAGCGCGCGCTTGGCGGTGCCACGCACGGCGACCCCGCGGCACAGGAACAGGCGATACGTGCCGCTCTCGTGACGAATGCGGTGCTCGTACTGGAAGTGATCGGTCTTTCCCGACAGATGCGCGTTCAGCGCTTCCTTCAGTGAGCCGATCTCGTCGGGGTGTACGCGGTCGGTCCAGTCCTCGATCCGGCCGATTGCCTCACTGGCTGGCAGGCCGACCATCGCGCGCCACCGCGCCGAGACGTAGAACTCCTGCGTGCGCAGGTCCCACTCCCACAATCCGTCGCTGGCGCCTTCGGCGGCCAGCGCCAGCCGTTCTTCGCTGCGCTTGACCGCGTACTCGGAGCGCTTCTGCTCGGTCACGTCGCGCCACAACAGCGTCGTGCTGCCATGGCCCGGACGAATCGTCACCTGCAGAATCCGCGCGCCGAAGGTGGACAGCACTCCATAGAGCAGCTGTGACCGCGGACTCTCGTGCTCGATCGCGTCGTCGATGGTTCGCTGCAGGCCGCTGGTCCTCAGCACCGGCAGCGCCTCGATCAGCGGGCGGCCCAGCGCCTGGGAGCGCGTGCAGTCCACCATGCGTTCGAGCGCGCGATTCCAGAGCGTGATCATGCCGCGGCCGTCGATCACCGCAAGGCCCTCGTCCAGCGATTCGATGGCTCCCTGGCTGCGGTGCTCGTATTCGATCTGGCTGACGTGGGCGCAGTAGGCGCGGTGTGCGAAGAACAGCGGCAGGGCGACGACCGGCAAGACTTCCCAGAGTCCGTGATCGATGATCTCGAGAAGACCGACGGCGAGGCCGGCGCCGATCACATGATGAGGGCAGTCGCGGAGCACGGTGCCCGGCCACGACCGGTTGATTGGCTGACCGGTGATGAGCGGCACGACGATCTCCGCCAGCGCCGTGTGGGCGAGGGCGTAGGTCGCGGCGGCCAACGCGATCGGCACTCCCTGCCACGGCCAGACGAAGTGACCGTGTGTGCCGCCGAGCACGACGTGCACGACCCCCGCCACATGCAGGGCGGCGATCGTTGTTGCGGCATTCATGAGCGAACGTTCAGGAGGGCGCGTCCACAGCGGGTCGCCCAGCATGTATGCCGCAGTGCCTGCCGTGACGACGATCATGGTCACGAGCGGACCGAACAGGAGCAGCGAGGCGAAATGGATGACGAAGGCGAGTGGCATCATGCCGCGGTCTTCGGCCACCGGCCGCTGGACCGCAAGCACCGACGTCAGGATCGCGGCGACGATCAATCCCGAGAACTCGAGGGCGAGACCTGGCTGTGGCCAGCCCAAGAATCCCAGGAGGACGACCGCCGTCGTCGCTATCGCCGCAAAGACGAACAAGCCGGAGTGACGAGAAAACGTACCCATTTCTTCAAAACACGCACACGTTGGCCTGATCGATCTAGAGGAGGGAGGCAAAGCCAGGACCAGACCGGCTAACGGGCGAAGTGCCTGATGGCCAAGCATTTAGCCTGGCCTGTGGCCTATGTGGTTCGGGTAGAGTGTGCCATCGTGGCACACGCGTGATCAGAACGGAAAGAGGCCGGCGGCGAGCCGGCGACTGAGTACAACGCTCCGGGTGCGTTCCGGGTCTGCTGAAACTGCTCGAGCGTTTCGCCGCGCATGGCGGCGTAGATATGCAGGTTGGATATGCCGACCACCGCGCCCAGCTTCTCCAGCATGAAGAAGCTGACGCCGTAGTGAATCATGCCGCGCCAGTCCAGTGTGCGAACCAGATGGCGTTCCTCGCCGGTCAGGCCAGCCGTCTCGAAGAGCGATTCCTGATTCGCGCGGAAGGTGTCGCGCCACGCCGGGTCGATCACGTTGTGAAGAAATTTGTTCAACCGGTATCCCTTGACGCTGCGCGCCAGAGTAAAGGGATATGTGCCCGAGAGCTTCTCGATGCCGGCGAGCTGATGGTTGATGTGGGCCAGATATCTGGCGTCGGGTGGCTCAGGCGCCCCATCGTCTTCGTAAATCGCCGTGGCGATGCCGGTCATGCTGGGAAGGTAATAGCTCTGGTGCAGCTTGCGGACCTTCGGGGCCAGCGCCCCGCGCATGACGAGCCACATGATCACCTCGGCGCCTTCCACGCCGCCACGCATCGCGAACTCGGCGTGTGTCATCTCGGTCAGGCGCACGGGGTCGTTCTCAATCAGATCGAGGAAGGTCTGGTCCCACTCGGTGTTGTTGAACCCACATCGTTCGCCATGTACCTGGTGTGACAGGCCGCCGGTCGCCACGAGCACCACCTTGAGATCGTCCGGGTAGCTCTCGATGGCCTTCCGCAAGCTCTGTCCGAGACGGTAGCAGCGTCGCGCCGATGGAATCGGAAATTCGAGCACGCCGATCTGCAGCGGCACAATCGCGCCCGGCCACGACGGTTCGTGTGGCCAGAGCATCGACAGCGGCGAGAAGCAGCCATGGTCGAGCGGCTTGTCCTGGAAGTAGGCGAGGTCGAATTCGTCGGCGACGAGTCCCGCGGCGATGTGATGC
>Ga0070675_100003554_pt1 | contig 11836 bp, 9 predicted proteins | sample KBSM43metaG_FD_65343 | JGI IMG/M metagenome (GOLD analysis project Ga0070675, IMG submission 65343) | Miscanthus rhizosphere microbial communities from Kellogg Biological Station, Michigan, USA - KBS M4-3 metaG | ecosystem: Host-associated > Plants > Roots > Rhizosphere > Soil ...
TCCTTGTCGCCGCACTGGTGGACGACCTCGATGCCCGACTTCTCCAGCAGGACGGCGGTGCGGGCCATGGCCCGGTTGATGACTCGCGAGCCCTGGCTTCCGCCGAAGACCAGGAGCCGTCGCGTCGTCGCGGTCTCGCTCAACGGCGCCACGGCGAAGAACTCGCGCCGCACGGGTGTGCCGGTCAGCACCCCCGGCCTCTTGAGGTGCGCGTTGGCGACGGCGAGACCGACCGCCGTCCGCGTCGCGAAGCGGTTCAGGAACCGATTCGACACGCCGGGGAGGGCGTTCGACTCGTGGATCACCGTCGGTATGCCGAGCGAGCGCGCGGCCATCAGCACCGGGACCGTGACGTAGCCGCCGACCCCGATCACGACCCGTGCGCGGTAACGGCGCAGCAGCGCACGCGACTCGAGGAACCCGCGGGGGATCCTGGCGAGCGCGCCGACCTGCTTCGTCCAGGTCTTGCCGACGAATCCGGAGGCGTCGACGAGCTCGAGCGGATACCCGGCGGCCGGAACGATCTTCTGCTCGAGCCCCTGACCGGTCCCGACGAAGAGGACCTCCGCGGTCGGCTTGTGGGTCCGGATCTCGGTCGCCAGCGCGATCCCGGGAATGATGTGCCCGCCGGTTCCGCCGGCGGCGATGACGTAGGTGCCGAGAGGGTCGGTCATCCTGACGTCTTTTCCCCCGCCGCTCGTTTCGACCGAGAGGCGGGCTTCGAGTCGCGAGCTTCGATTTTCGAGTTACGCGGAATCGGGCACCTCGTATTGGGAGACGTTGAGGATCAATCCTCCAGCAATCCAGGACGCGACGACGGACGATCCGCCGTAGGAGACGAACGGCAGAGGGATGCCCTTGGTGGGCAGCAGCGCGAGCACGACCGAGAGGTTGATCGCCGCCTGCACGACGATCATCGCGGTCGCGCCCGCGGCCAGGAAGCCGGCGAACGAATCGGGCGCCCTGCGCGCCGCACGGAGGCCGCGCCACGCGACCACTCCGAAGCAGAACACGACGCCGAGCGCGCCGATGAAGCCGAGCTCCTCCCCGACGATCGCGAAGATGAAATCCGTGTGCGGGTACGGGAGGAAGAAGAGCTTCTGCCGGCTGCCGCCCAGTCCGTTGCCGAACCACCCGCCGGCGCCGACGGCGATCAGAGACTGGATCGCCTGGAATCCGGCCCCGAGCGGGTCGGCCTCCGGATTGAGGAACGAGAGGAGCCGCGCGCGCCGGTAGTCGGCGGAGAGCAGCAGCGCGGCGAGAAGCGGAACGGCCGCGAGCAAGCCGAAGACGAAGATGCGCAGCCTGGCGCCCGCGAGCCACAGGAGCACCGCGCAGAGCACGGCGTAGCAGAAGGCGGTGCCGAGATCCGGCTGCAGGATGACGACTCCCGCCGCCATTCCCGAGAAGACGAGAGCGGGAATGAGCGCCTTCTCCGGTCCCCCCGAGATCTCGGCCCGGCGCGCGAGCTGATGGGCGAGGAGAAGCACGAGCGCGACCTTGAGGAGCTCGGACGGCTGGAGCATGGTGAAGCCGAGCGGAATCCAGCGCCTCGCCCCGTTGATGGGAGGGCGGAGGAGCGCGAAGCCGGCCAGCGCGAGGGTCAGCCCGTAGAAGCCGTAGACGAAGACGGGCCTTCCGAACCGGCGGTAGTCGGTGCGGTAGACGACGAACGCGGCGACGCCGCCGATCACGAGCGCCGCCATCTGCTTGAGGAGATAGCGGTACGGATTGCCGGACGTCTCCCCCGCGGAAACCGCCGACGCGCTGTAGATCATCACGCAGCCGAAGAGCGACAGCGCGACGAGCGCCGCGAAGAGGATCTTGTCGGAGGCGAGCTTTCTAGCCAAGGGAGCTCCGGAAGCCGTGAGACGTAAGACGTAAGACGTAAGACGAACCGGGGCCCAGCGTCGCCCTCGCCGCCCTTGCCTCTTCCTTCCTACGTCTCACGTCTCACGTCTTACGTTTTACGGCCCTGTGACTCGTCCACCGCGGCCCGGGCCAGCGCCGCGAAGTGGTTACCGCGTTCCTCGTAGTTCTTATACTGGTCGAACGACGCGCACGCCGGCGAGAGGAGCACGGTGTCGCCGGGCCGCGCGAGAGCCGCGGCTCGCGAGACGGCCGTCTCCATCGTCTCGCACCGCTCGATCGCGGCGGCGCCGGCGAGCGCCTTCTCGATCGCGATCGCGGCCTCTCCGATCGTCAGCACCCGCCGCGCGGCGCGCTGGACGACGGGACGCAGAGTCCCGAAGTCCCCGTGCTTGTCCCGGCCGCCCAGGATGAGCAGCACGGAGGAGGGCGGAAATCCTTCGAGCGACTTCGCCGTGGCGTCGACGTTGGTGCCCTTGGAGTCGTCCACCCAGCGGACGCCCGCGCCCTCGGCGACGAGCTGCGTCCGGTGCGGGAGCCCGCGGAATTCCGTCAGCGCGGCGGAGATCGCCTCCGCCGGCACGCCGAGGCTCTCGGCCGCCGCGACCGCCGCGAGCGCATTCTCCGCGTTGTGCGCACCGAGCAGCGAGAGCCGCCCGGGCTCGAGCACGAGCCGGGGCGCGCCCGACGCGTCGGACCAGATCGCGCCCTCCTCGAGCCACGCGCCCGGTCCGACGGGCCGGCCGCGCCGCGAGAAGAGCAGCCGCCGGGCACGAACCGGGATTCGCGCGGAGACGGGGTCGTCGGCGTTGACGACCGCGACGTCCCCGGAGCCCTGCAGCGCGAACAGCCGCGCCTTCGCCGACGCGTACGCGGCGAAGCTCGGGTACCGGTCGAGGTGGTCGGGGGTGATGTTCGTCAGGACGGCGACGTCCGCGCGGAAGCGCTCGACGCCCTCGAGCTGAAAGGACGAGACTTCGCAGACGAAGTCTCGTCCGACCGGGTCGCCGAGGAAGCCCGAGAGCGGCGCGCCGATGTTGCCCGCGAGCGCGGCGGGGCGGCCGGCGCGTTCGAGCATCTCGGCGATCCACGTCGTCGTCGTCGACTTTCCGTTCGTGCCGGTGACCGCGATCCACCGGTTCTTTCCGGGCGCCTCCGCCTCCGCGATGCGCCACGCGATCTCCAGCTCCGCGAGCACGGGGATGCCCCGCGCCCGGGCCGTGGAGACCGCCGCCGAGTCCATCGGCACCCCGGGGGAGACCGCGAGCCAGTCGGCGCCCTCGAGGAACGAGTCCGGCGGGCCGCCGAAGAAGAACCGGACTCCGCGCTCGCGAAACGGGGCCAGGCCCGGGAACTCGGAGGCGTCCCGGCGGTCGCCGGCGGACACGGACACGCCCCGCGACAGAAGCGCGTCGGCGAGCGCGCGGCCGCTGCGCTCGAAGCCGAGCACGGCGACGCGCCGCGGCAGGAGGTCGGAGGACGCGGCGGGAGGAGTCATCGGCCGCGCGCTCATCGCAGCTTCAGGGTCGAGAGCCCGACCACCGCGAAGAGGATGGCGACGATCCAGAAACGGATGATGACGCGAGACTCCGCCCAGCCGAGCAGCTCGAAGTGATGGTGCAGCGGCGCCATCTTGAAGACGCGGCGTCCCGTCGTCTTGAACGAGGCGACCTGGATGATCACGGACAGCGCCTCGATCACGAAGAGCCCGCCCACGATCGCGAGGAGAACCTCCTGCTTGGTCATGATCGCCACCGCCGCGATGGCGGCACCGAGGGGGAGCGAGCCGACGTCTCCCATGAAGACGTCCGCGGGATGGCAGTTGAACCACAGGAAGCCCAGCGAGGCGCCGACCAGGGCCGCGCAGAAGATCGCGAGCTCGCCGGACTGGGGGATGTAAGGGATCTGAAGGTAGCGCGCGGTCACGGTATTGCCGGTGACGTACGAGAGGATTGCGTAGGTGCCGGCCGCGATTCCGACCGCGCCGATCGCCAGTCCGTCGAGTCCGTCGGTCAGGTTCACCGCGTTCGACGAGCCGACCACGACGACCGCCACGAACGGAATATAGAGGATGCCAAGGTCGATGAGGAGCTTCTTCAGAAATGGAAACGTGATCACCGTCGAGATCGCGCCCTGCCCGGCCCACTGCTGGATCGCCCAGCCGACCGCGACCGCGACGAGGAACTGCGGAAGGAGCTTGCCGCGTCCCGTCAACCCGAGGCTTCGACGCTTCGTGACCTTCACCCAGTCGTCGGCGAAGCCCACCGCGCCGACGAGGACGAGCGTGCCGAGCGCGATCCACACGAATCGGTTCGGGAGGTCCATCCACAGGAGCGTCGCGACGACGACGGAGGTGATGATCAGGATGCCGCCCATCGTCGGCGTGCCCGCCTTGCCGAGATGCGTCTGCGGCCCGTCCGCGCGGATCGACTGCGCGACCTGAAGACGCCGGAGCAGGCGGATCGTCAGCGGCCCGAAGAGAAACGAGATGGCCAGCGCCGTGAGCGCCGACATCGCGGTGCGGAAGGTGATGTAGCGGAAGACGTTGAAGACCGGGACTTTCGAGGCGAGCGGAAAGAGCAGCCAGTAGAGCATCGGTGCGGCCCTAGCTTCCGCTTCCGGCGCCCGCGAGTGTCTCGACGGCGCTCTCGAGGCCGACGCCGCGCGACGCCTTGAAGAGGACGACGTCGCCCTCGGAGAGGCTCCCGGCGAGGAGCGCGGCGGCGCCGGCGGCATCGCCGACCCGCTCGACGAGGGCGGGAGCCATTCCCGCCTCCACCGCCCCCTCGGCGATCCACCGGGCGCGCTCTCCGACGCAGACGAGCCGGTCGGCCCGTCCCGGCACGAGGCGGCCCACGCCGCGGTGCCACTCCCGCTCGTCGCGGCCGAGCTCGAGCATGTCGCCGAGCACGGCGATCCGGCGCGATGCCTTCTGGGCGCCGAGGGTCTCCAGGGCCGCCCGCATCGAGGAGGGATTCGCGTTGTACGCGTCGTCGTAGAGGCGGGCGCCGGACGCGTGGCGCCTCCACTCGCCGCGGTGGGCCGCGGGCCGCAGCTGTGCCGCCGCGGCCGCGCTCTCCTCGGCGGGTACGCCGACCGCGAAGGCGATCGCCGACGCCGCGAGGAAGTTGGCGATCTGGTGCGCCCCCGGAAGCGGCAGCCGGACGTCCGCCGACCCGGACGGCGTCTCGAGGCGGAATCGCGTGCCGTCCGCCTCCGGCGACACGGCGCCGGCCCGCACGTCGGCGTTCTCCGACGACATCCCGAACCGGATCACGCGTCCCCGCCGCCGGGACGCGATCGCCTCGACGCGCGGGTCGTCGGCGTTGGCCACGAACGCGCCGTCGGGCCGCAGTCCCTCGAGGATCTCGGCCTTCGCCTCCGCGATCGCGTCGACGGACGGGAAGAACTGGAGGTGCGCGGGGGCCACGAGCAGGAGCGCGGCGACATCGGGCTCGAAGGAACGCGAGAGGCGGGACAGGTCGCCGGGCTCGGAGAGCCCCATCTCGCCGACCATCCACTCCGGCCGTCGCGGGAGGTTCAGGATCGACATCGAGAACCCGATCTGGCTGTTCTGATTGCCGGGCGTCTTCTCGACCGCGAAGCGCCGCGACAGGATCGCCGCCGTGAAGTCCTTCGTCGTGGTCTTTCCGGCCGAGCCGGTGATCGCGGCGAGCCGGAATCCCATCCGCTTTTTTTCCGTCGACGCGAAGCGCTGCAGCGCCTCGACCGGCCGGGGCGAGAGCGCCGCGGGGAAGTCCGGCGGCAGACCGTCGGGCCGGCGCTCGCCGAGAAGCGCCCGCGCTCCGCGGCCCGCGGCCTGGAGCGCGAAGTCGTGGCCGTCGACCCGCTCGCCGCGAATGGCGACGAAGAGGTCGCCCGCTCGAACCGCACGGGAGTCGACGGCGACCCCCGTCAGCTCGGCCTCGCCCTCGAGGCGCGCGTCCGACGCGGCCGACAGCGACGAGAGGCGGAATCTCACGTTCGGCTCGCGAGCTCGGCGGCCACCTTGCGGTCGTCGAACGGCATCGCCTCGTTCCCGATGACCTGCGTCGTCTCGTGGCCCTTTCCGGCGATGACGACGACCGTGCCCGGGTTCGAGAGCTCGACCGCGCTCCGGATCGCCTCGCGCCGGTCCGCGATCTTCAGGTACTTCGTCGCGCCCGATGCCGAGAGGCCGACCTCGACGTCGCGGAGGATCGCGTCGGGATTCTCGGAGCGCGGGTTGTCGGAGGTCGCAATCGCGATGTCCGCGAGACGGCCGGCGATCTCCCCCATCGGCGCCCGCTTGCCGCGGTCCCGGTCGCCGCCGCAGCCGAAGACCAGGATGATCTTGCGTTCGGTCAGCTCGCGCACCGCCGCGAGCAGCCTCTCGAGCGCGTCGGGCGTGTGGGCATAGTCGACGAGGATCGGATACGACTGCCCCACCTCGACTCTCTCGAGGCGGCCCGGCACGTTCGAGACGCCCGCGACGGCGCGCGCGATCGTGGCGGGGTCGATGCCCAGGCGCACCGCGGCGGCCGCGGCTCCGAGCAGGTTGGCGACCTGGAATCGCCCGAGCAGCGGCGACTCGAGGCGCCAGGTCTCGCCCGCGTGCTCCACGTCGACGACCGTTCCGGAGAGGTCGCACCGGGCGGACGCGGCGCGGAAGTCGGCGGTCTCACCGGCCGGCGAGAAGCTGACGACCGGGGGCGCCTCGGCGAGCAGCCTCGCTCCGTACGGGTCGTCGGCGTTGACGACGGCCGAGGCGCCGGGCTTGCGGAGGTCGAGGAGCCGGCGCTTGGCCGAGAAGTAACCCTCCATGTCGCGGTGGAAGTCGAGGTGATCCCGGGTGAGATTCGTGAAGACCGTCACGTCGAAGCGGCAGCCCTCGGCCCGGTCGAGCGAGAGCGCGTGCGAGGACACCTCCATCGCGGCGGCGGGGACTCCGTCGGCGACGAGCTCGGCGAGGAGCTCCTGGATCAGCGGCGCCTCGGGCGTCGTGCGGTCCGCGTCCACGGCGCGCCGGCCCGTCCGGTATCCCGTGGTTCCGATGAAGCCCGACGATCCATATCGAGCCTCGAGGATCGCGGCGAGGAGCGTCGCCGTCGACGTCTTCCCGTTCGTCCCCGTCACGCCCGCGAGCACGAGCTTCCCGGCGGGATCGCCGTGGATGCGGGCCGCGAGAATCCCGGCGGCCCGGCGCGGAGAAGCGAAACGGAGCCACGGGACGGACGGAGGCGCCGGCCCGGCGGGCGCGCGGTCGGAGACGACGGCGGCGGCGCCGCGAGCGATCGCCTCGGCCGCGTGTGCGAGCCCGTCCGACTTCGCGCCCCGAACGGCCACGAACAGCTCGCCGCGGCGGACCCGCCGCGAATCGGACTCGACGCCGGAGATCTCCACCTCTCGCGCCGCCGGCGCGACCTCGACGCCCGGCAACACGGCGGCGAGCTCCACGAGCCTCACGGACCCGGCGGAGGCGGCGGGATTCCCCCCGCGCGTCGGGCCTCGCCCGAGGCCGCGGGCGCGCGATCGTCGAGAAAGAGAGTGTGCACGTCGCCGGCGCGCAGCGGCGTGCCGGCGGGAGGATCCTGCGCGACGACGAAGCCGGTGCCCTGGATTCGCGCGAGCGCGCCGGCTCGGGCGAAGAGGGCGAGCGCCTGGCGCGCGGACATTCCGAGAACGCTGGGAGTCCGGTCGGATCGATCCGGCGCGGGCGCCGTTTCGGCCGACGCGACCGCCGAAACCGCGGAGGCCGCCAGGATCGGCGGGCCGTCGCGGCGCGCGGAGACGGGCACGACGCCCTCGCGATAGGCGGAGGCGGGACGCGGCGGCACGGCCTCGGCGAGAACGCTCGCTGGCACCTGCTGCTCGCGGGGCGCGACCCGCAGGATCCCGAGGGCCTGGGAAACCACGCGAGAGAAGAGCGGCGCGGCGACGTCGGCGGCGTAGTAACGGCCCTGCGGCTCCTCGAGGACGACGACCGCCACGCAGCGCGGATGGTCGGCGGGAGCGAAGCCGGCGAAGTTCGGAACGTGGCGGCCCGGGATATAGCCTCCGACGCCCGCCTTCTGGGCGGTGCCGGTCTTGCCCGCGACGGCGAAGCCCGGAATCGCGGCCTTCGAGCCGGTTCCGTGCTCCACGACGCCGACCAGGATGCGTGAGATCGACCTGGCGGTCTCGGCCGAGACGACCCGCACCGGCTGCGGCGCCGGGACGTCGCGCGCCCGTCCGCCCGGGTCGACGATGCGCGTGACGACGTGCGGCTGTACGAGGTAGCCGCCGTTCGCGACGGCCGCCGTGATCCTCGCGAGCTGCAGCGCGTTGAGCGAGACCTCCTGTCCCATCGAGATCGACGCGTTCGAGAGGGCGGACCAGCGTGCCAGCGGGCGGAAGATGCCGGGATTCTCGCCGGGCAGATCGATTCCCGTCGGCTTGCCTACGCCGAAGCTTCCCGCTCCCTCGAACAAACGGCGCGGACCGAGCCGTAACCCGACGCGGATGATCCCGACGTTCGAGGAATGCTCGAAGACGCCCGCCAGGGTCAGGGCGCCGTAATGGTGATGATCGGCCTCGCGGATCGTCGTGTTCGCGACGCGGATCGAGCCGTCGCCGGTGTCGATGATCTCGTCGAGCGTCACGAGCCCGGTCTCGAGGCCCACCGCGCCCGTCACGATCTTGAACGTGGAGCCCGGCTCGTAGCAGTCCGCGATGACGCGGTTGCGCCGGCTCTCGGGCGGGAAGCTCTGGAACGCGTTCGGGTCGAAGTCGGGAGCCGACGCCATCGCGAGGATCTCGCCGTTGTACGGGTCCATCACGACGACGCTCCCGGACTTGGCGTGGTGCTCCTCCATCGACGCGCCGAGCTCGCGCTCGGCGGCGAACTGCACGCCGGAATCCAGCGAGAGGACGAGCGACGCGCCCTCGTGGGCGGGACGGCTGCTGGCCGTCTCCGACTCGCCGTAGCGGCTCCGGCGCGCGTCGGTCAGCGCCACGATCTCGCCCGGCTTGCCGCGGATCTCCTTGTCGTAGAGGTGCTCGAGCCCGGCGAGGCCGGAGTCGTCGGTTCCGACGAAGCCGAGCACCGCTCCGGCGAGACGCCCCTTCGGGTAGAAGCGGTGCGGCTCCGGAACGGAGTGGATTCCCGCGAGCTTCCGCGCGAGCACGCGGTGCGCGAGCTCCGGATCGATCTGGCGATCCAGCCACACGAAGCCCTTCTCCGACGAGAGCCGGCCGAAGATCTCGCTCTCCGTCGCATCCGGCAGCAGGGCCGCGAGCGCGCGAGCGGTCGCGCGGACGTCCTTCACGTCGTCGGGGATCGCGTAGAGGGAGGCCGTCTCGACGGACACGGCGAGCTCGCGGCCCTCGCGATCGAGGATCGATCCCCGCTGCCCGGCGAGCTCGATGCGGCGCTCCTGCTGGCGCTGCGCCTTCGCGCGATAGCGCGAGCCCTGGGCGATCTGGACCTGCACGAGCCGGCCGACGACGGCGAACGCCCAGAGCGTGAGGATCAGGCCGAAGAGGCGCGTGCGTCCCCGCCGGACACCCGGCTTCATCGCGACTCCTTCGGAGCCCGTGCGGCATTCGTCGCCGCGCCCGCTTCGGCGGGCCCGACGTACTGGACCTGGCCGGGATGGGGAGCCCGCAGGCCCTTGAGCCTCGCCAGCGCGGCGACACGCTCGGGAGAGGACGCGCGCCCGAGCTCGGCGCGCAACCGGCGATTCTCTTCGGTCAGCTCGCCCATGGTCTTCTGCTTCGCCTCGCGGAGATATCCGACGCGCACCGTCTCGATGTGGAGCGCCGCGAAGCCGAGAAACGCGCAGGCGACCGGAAGCCCGGCGAGGAGAAACGTGGCGAGCTCGCGCCCGCGCCGCCGGTCCCGCTCGCGGGTCAGGTGCAGGTTCTCGACCCGCTTCGTCTGCGCGTAAGAGGTGCTCATGGAGTTATCTCTTGCTCACGTCCTTGAAACGCTGCCATCGCTTACTGGGCGAGCTTTCGATTGCGACTTCCCCTCTCATTTACACGGTCCGCGCGAGCGGACCGCTAGAGGTCTGTGTCACTTTCTCCGCCACCCGCAGCTTCGCGCTCCGGGAGCGCGGATTGCGATGCACCTCGGAATCCGACGGCCGCAGCGGACGGCGCGTCAGCACCTTCAGCGCCGCGCGCGCGCCGCAGACGCACTGCGGCAGCCTCGGCGGACACAGGCACACGCCCGAGTCGCGCCGGAACGCATCCTTGACCATCCGATCCTCGAGCGAGTGATACGAGATGACGGCGAGGCGTCCGCCTCCGTTCAACCGCGCGACGGCGGCCGCGAGGAATCGGGCGAGCGCGGTCAGCTCCTGGTTGACCTCGATGCGCAGAGCCTGGAAGACGCGAGTCGCCGGATCGATCTTCTCGCGTCCCCCCTTCTCCTCCGCGACGATGCGGGCGAGCTGTCGGGTCGTCTGAATCGGCTCCCGGGTCCTTTCCCTCACGATGCCCCGCGCGATCTTTGCCGCCATTCGCTCCTCCCCCCATTCACGGAAGATCCGTGTGAGCTCACCGATCGATGCCGTGGCGACGATGTCCGCCGCCGTGCGGCCGTGTCTTCCCATTCGCATGTCGAGTGGCCCGTCGCGCCGGAACGAGAAGCCCCGGCGCGCCTCGTTGAGCTGCATCGAAGAAACGCCGAGGTCGGCGAGCACGCCGTCCGGCGCCGGATGACCCGCGAGGGCGCCGTCGAGCTCGCCGAAGTCCGCCTCGACGAGGACGACCCGATCCCCGAAGCGGTCCAGCCGGCGACGCGCCAGGTCGAGCGCCTCCGCGTCGCGGTCGAGGCCGAGAAGCCGGGCGCTCGGACCGCGCTCGAGAATCGCCTCGGCGTGCCCGCCCGCTCCCACCGTCGCGTCGACGTAGAAACCGCCGCGCTCCGGGGCCAGAAGCTCGACGACTTCCTGGAGCAGGACCGGTACGTGCGGTGCGTCAGCCACGTCTCACGCATCACAGGAGCAGCTTCGACAGCTCGTCGTAGTCCTCGGGGCCGAACTCCTCCTCGGTCAGCCGCCGCGCGAGCGCGCCGCGATCCGAGACGACGAGGTGATCGATGTTTCCCGTGACGACCACGTCGGCCGGCAGCTTCGCGGCGTCGCGCAGGATCTGCGGCACGAGGACGCGGCCCTGGCCGTCGATTTCGGCGTCCTGGCCGAAGTAGTTGACCCGCTCGAGGAACTTGTTCTTCGCGCGGTGGATCGCGGGCAGCTCGGCGAGTTTTTCTTCGAGCCCGCGCCAGATTCCGAGCGGATAAAGGAGAAAATTGCGCCCGGAGATGGACGTCACAAAGAGTTCGCGGCCGAACGCTTCTTCGATCTGGGCTCGAAAGACGTTCGGCACCTTCAGCCGGCCCTTGTCATCGAGACGGGCCGGAGCGCTTCCACGAAAGCGATCCATTCCTTCAAAATGTCGTCCCGCACGCGAAACGGGACCACTTTCTCCCACTTTTGGCCAGAGTCGGCCACTGCGCGGATGTTACGCCCCGCGATTTATTAGTCAAGGAAAGTTGTTTGCCTGAAAAAATTAGGAGCGCAAAGAAGGCGTAACTGGCGGCGGCGCTTCGGATTTCTAGTTGCGAGCCGCCTGTCGGCTACTCCATCTGGTGTGCCGTTCGCCGAGCGCGACGGCCCGACGCGCGGCCGCGTTTCGCCTCGCGATCGCGTCCACCGACTCGGAAACCGGAGACTCGGAGAGGTGCGCTTCTAGTTCTTGCGCGAGTGCCACTCGTCCGTGAGCTCGAGCCACATCGCCAGGCCGCGGTAGTCGCCGTGTCGCGCGTAGCGGCGGGCGATGGAAGCGTCGGTCTTCTTCTTCGAGCCCGGGTGCAGGCTCCGGTACTTCTGTCTGACCCACGAGTCGAGCGCCAGGTAGTCGTGCCGGCCGAGAATCCTCAGGAGTCCCTCGGCGGCATAGGGGCCGAAGCCGTCCTCCTCGAGGATCGCGTCGCGGATTTCGG
>Ga0070675_100003559_pt1 | contig 11833 bp, 7 predicted proteins | sample KBSM43metaG_FD_65343 | JGI IMG/M metagenome (GOLD analysis project Ga0070675, IMG submission 65343) | Miscanthus rhizosphere microbial communities from Kellogg Biological Station, Michigan, USA - KBS M4-3 metaG | ecosystem: Host-associated > Plants > Roots > Rhizosphere > Soil ...
CGGGACGAGCTTCGTCGCGCCCTCGAACCTAACGGTGCGTTACTCATCGATCTCGTTCCCGAGCTCCAGTTCATCATCGGAGAGCAGCCGGCCGTTCCGGAGGTCCCGCCGGCCGACGCGAAGACCCGCTTCCAGACTGCCCTTCGCAGGCTGATCGGTGTGTTCGCGCGCGCCGAACATCCGCTGGCATTGTTCCTCGACGATCTGCAGTGGCTGGACGACGCGACGCTCGATCTCCTGGAGAACATCCTGGTCCAGTCGGAACCGCAGCATCTGCTCCTCGTCGGCGCCTATCGAACCAACGAGGTTGCCGCGACGCATCCACTGATTCGGGCGCTCGCCGTAATACGAGAGAGCGATGCGTTTGTGCAGGAGGTCGTGCTTGGACCGCTCGACGATGGACACCTAGCCGAGTGGCTTGCAGACGCACTTCACTGTCGGCCCGAACAGGCGCTGCCACTCGCGCGGCTGGTTTACGAGAAGACCGCCGGCAATCCGTTCTTCGCGAATCAGTTTCTTCGCGTCTTGGCCGATGAGAGGTTGATCGTTTTCGACCCTCACAGTGCGGCCTGGTCGTGGGACGTGAAGCCCATCCAGGCCAAAGGCTACACCGACAACGTCGTCGACCTCATCGTCGGGAAGCTGAACCGGCTTTCCTCGAAGACTCTCCATGCCTTGAAAGGTTTGGCCGCACTTGGTAGCACCGCCGACACTTCCACGCTCGCGATCTATCTGGAGAAGTCCGAGGAGGAGGTGCATTCCGATCTGTGGGAGGCTTTGCGCCTGGAGCTCATCGTGCGCTCCAACGAATCGTACCGGTTCGTGCACGACCGGGTACAAGAGGCGTCGTATTCGCTCATCCCGCGGGCGTTGCGTCCGCGGGCGCACCTCCGGATCGGGAGGCTTCTCGCGGCACGAATCCGAGAGGACAAACGTGACGAGGCCATTTTCGACATCGTTGGCCACCTCAACCGAGGCGCCAGCGCCATTCGCTCACGAAAGGAGCGTGAGCTGTTGGCCGAGCTCAATCTGACCGCCGGCAAGCGCGCGAAGGCCGCGGCAGCCTGGGGCTCGGCCTTGAATTATCTGACCGCCGCGATTGCGGCGATGCCTAACGGCGGTTCGGGGCGGCGTCACGACCTGCGTTTCGAGCTGGAGCTCCATCGAGCCGAATGTGAGTTCCTCACCGGCGATCTGGCGTCCGCGGAAGCGCACCTTCGGATACTCGCGTCGCTCGCGGGAGACGTGGTCCAGCGAGCTGCAGTGTCCTGCTTGCTGGCTGATCTCCATTTCGCGTCTCAACAGCCTGCCCGTGCTGTCGCTGAGTGTCTGGGATGCCTGCGCGACGCAGGACTCGAGATTCCCGCAGATCCAACTGAAGCACATGCCCAAGCGGCATACGACCGTGTCGGCGTCAGGCTCCACGGTCTCGGGATCGAAGACGTGGCAGCCTTGCCCGTCATGACCGATCTCGCGTCGCGCGCACTTATGGACGTGATGGCGAAGGTCGCTCCGAGTGCGCTGTACATGGACAAGAATCTCGTCACCGTGATCGTGTGCACGGCCGTCGACCTCAGTCTGGCGCGCGGCCATTGTGATAGCTCCTGCATCGCGTACGTATACCTGGGGCTCATCGCCGGCTGGAAGTTCGGCGACTTCGAGGCTGGCTATCGCTTCGGTCGGCTCGGTTATGACCTGGTCGAACGCAAAGGACTGCGGCGAGTCGAGGCGTTCGTCTGCCTCATCCTGTCGGCCTGCATTCAGCCATGGGTGACACACTTCGCCAACTGCCGTGGGTTGGTCCGCACCGCCTTCGCCGCCGGGAACAGGTCCGGCGATCGTGTATCGGCCGTGGCCAGTCGTGGCGAGCTTGTCTCGAACCTGCTGATGGCGGGCGAGCCGCTCGTTGATGTCGAGAAAGAAGCCGACTTCGGAATCGAATTCTGCCGAAAAGCGGCATTTGCTGACTATGCCCACAACGCGGCGATCCAGGCCGCGTTCATTCGAAGCCTCCGCGGTCTGACGCGTTCGTTAGGCTCATTGGACGACGCGCGATTCGATGAGCGTCGGATGGAGGAGCATTTCGCGACGCGGCCCCATCTCTTCACCATCGAGTGTTCGTATTGGATCCGCAAGTCGCACGCTCGCTTCCTCGCCGGGGACTACACGGCCGCCCTCGATGCCTCGAATCGAGCACAGGCCCTCTTGTGGTCGTTGTGGGGCCCGATCGACGTGGCTGAGCACGAACTTTTTAGCGCGCTGGCGCACGCTGCAGTGTGTGATTCCGCATCCCCCGATGAGAGACGGCGTCACCTCGACGCGGCGGCTGCGCATCTTCAGCAACTCGAGGCACGGGCGCAGTGTTGCCCGGAGAACTTCGAGAACTGCGCCGCGCTGGTGGCCGCGGAAATAGCGCGCGTCGAGGGGCGAGATCCCGACGCGATGCGCCTTTACGAGCGGGCCATTCGGTCGGCGCGCCACGGCGGCTTCGTTCACAACGAGGCACTGGCGATCGAGCTTGCCGCACGGTTCTACACCACGCGCGGATTCGACAGGATTGCGAAGGCCTATTTGCAGGACGCCGTGTACGGCTATCTGCAATGGGGGGCCGATGGGAAGGTGCGGCAGCTCGACGAGATGCATCCGCACCTTCAGAAGGAGAGGCGGCGCGCGGATCCCACGCGCACGATGGAGACGACGGTCGAACAGCTCGATCTCGCCGCCGTACTCAGCGTCCTGGAGGCAGTGTCGGGCGAGATCGATACGGAGGCGCTCATCTCCACAGTCATGCGCCTGGGCGTGGAGCACGCAGGTGCGGAGCGCGGCCTGCTCCTCTTTCCGCGCGGTAGTGGCTATCGAATCGAGGCCGAAGCCGCCATCGCAAGCGATGCCGTCACCGTCACGTTGCGTGAATCGGTTGTCACTGCCGAGGATCTCCCGGAGTCGGCTCTGCATTACGTGCTGCGCACGAGAGAAACTGTGCTCGTGCACGACGCGTCGGCCGAAACCTCCTTTTCTGGCGACCCATACATTCTCCGGCGCCGCCCGCGTTCGGTCCTCTGCCTCCCATTACTCAAACAGACCCGGATGGTCGGCGTTCTTTACCTAGAGAACAGCCTGACTCCCGGCGTCTTCACGCCGAGTCGGATGGCGCTGCTCAAGTTGCTCGCCTCTCAAGCCGCCATTTCGATCGAGAACGCGCGGCTCTATCGCGAGCTCGAGGAGCGGCAGGCGAGGTTCCGGCGCCTGATGGAAGCCAACATCATTGGCATGTTCGTCTGGCACGCCGACGGTCGAGTCTTCGACGCCAACGAAGAGTTTCTCCGCATCATCGGATACAGCCGGGAGGATCTGGCCTCGGCTCGGCTGCGCTGGACGGATTTCACTCTGCCGGAAATGCGTGAGGTCGATCTTCGCTTGCTGGAAGATCTGAGGCAGGGCGGAGCGCAAAAGGCGGAGGAACGAGAGTTCCTCAAGAAGGACGGCACCCGTGTGCCGGTCTTGACCGGCGGCACGAGGTTCGAGGGAGTGCCTGACGAGGGCGTGGCATTTGTCGTTGACCTGACCGAGCGCAAACGCGCCGAGCAGGCCCTTCGCGAATTCGAGCGCGAGTCGCTCCTGATCCTGGACACCATACCAGGCCTGGTCGCCGTGCTAACGCCGAGCGGCGAAGTCGATTCCGTCAACCAGGAGCTTGTCGCGTTCACTGGCCAGCCACTCGAAGCGATGAAGGAATGGGGCACGAACGGTACAGTGCACCCGGACGATCTGCCTCACATGGGGCCGATCTTCACGCGGGCGATCGGTTCGGGCGAACCATACGACTTCGAGGCGCGCATCAGACGCTTCGATGGCGTGTACCGTTGGGTTCAAATTCGTGGGCTGCCCCTTCGCGATAGCAATGCGCAGGTCGTGCGGTGGTACGTCCTGCTCGCCGACGTCGACGACCGCAGGCGCGCCGAGCACGCGATCGACGAGGCTCGCTCGGAGCTGGCCCGCGCCGCGCGGGTCATGACGATGAGCGCGTTGACTGCATCGATTGCCCATGAGGTGAACCAGCCACTGTCGGGCATCATCACCAATGCCGCCACATGCCTTCGGATGTTGGGCGCGTCCCCTCCGAACATTAACGGCGCGCGAGAGACCGCGAAGCGGACCATGCGGGACGGAAAGCGGGCCGCCGATGTGATCGCGCGATTGCGGGCCATGTTCAGCAACAGGGAATTCACCCTGGAGCCGATCGACCTGAACGAAGCCATCCAGGAGGTCGTCGCGCTGTCGTTGGGCGACCTCAAGCGGAATCACGTGACGCTCCAGCTCGAGCTCGCCGAGCCGTTGCCGTTCGTCATGGGCGACCGCGTCCAGCTCCAACAGGTCATCCTCAACCTGGTTCGTAACGCGTCCGAGGCGATGGCGGATGTGAACGATCGTCCCAGGACGCTGGTCGTCAGGACGGAGCCGGAAAGCGATACGGCTGTTCGGGTCACCGTCCGGGATGCCGGCGTGGGCCTCGACGATCAAAGCCTCGACCAGCTGTTCGACGCGTTTTTTACGACCAAGCGCGAAGGGATGGGCATCGGGCTGTCCGTCAGTCGCTCGATTGTCGAGCGACACGAGGGCCGCATGTGGGCTGAACCGAACGACGGCCCGGGCGCTACATTCGCGTTCTCCATTCCTGTCCGCGCCTGACGCCTCGATCTCGGTCGATCCATCGTTCACCGCCCGCCGGGCGTCGATACCAACGTGTAATGGATGGCCGGCTCTCGCCCGCGTACCATGATCGTACGGGCGCCGCACCGCGCGCTCGTTAGGCTGGAATTCCTGCCTAGCGCAGACGCGAGAACGCGTCTCGAGATCGAGGTGCAGCCGGAGAATTCGCCATGATGATCACTGCGCCCGCACGAGCCCTGTCATCCCGGATGTTCGCCATCGCGCTGGCGGGGTGGACCGGCGAGCTCGGCGCGCAAGTGGCACCTAACGCTGCCCTCACCTTCGAACAGGCCAGCGCCCGACTCGGGCAGGTGTCCGATGCGCTCGCCTCGGCGGCCGCGAACGTCCGCAGCAAAGCGGCGCTCAACCGGGCCACCCGCAACCTGCGATTGCCCGACGTGAGCCTCGAGGCCCGCCAGCTCCGGTTCGAGAAGTCGCTCGAGCTGGGCCCGCTGAACGCGACCAGCGCCGATTGGCGCTTCAGGCCAATCGCCAGCCTCGCCGTGCCGATCTACACCGGCGGACGCATCCCCGCCGCACAGCAAGCCTCGGCCGCGTCGCTCAGACAGGCCACGGCGGAGCACGACATGGTGTCGCAGACCGTGAGCGTGGAGCTGGTCCAGACCTACTTCGGCGTCCAGCTCGCGGTCAAAACCGCCGCAGTGCGAGCCCAGGCGCTGGACGGTTTTCAGGCGCACCTCGATCACACGATCGCGCTCGAGCGCCAGGGATTCGCCACCAAGGCACAGCGCCTCCAGGCGACGGTCTCGCGCGATGAGGCGGAACGCGAACAACAGAAAGCGATCAACGACCTGGCGACAGCGCGCGAAGCGCTCGCCAACCTGCTGCACACCGAGGATCCCATTTTACCGACGACGGGGCTCTTCGTGATCTGCACACCGATCAGCAGCATTGCCGAGTTCCAGCGCGAGGCACTCGCGCACCATCCACAGCTCGCGCAACTGAACGCGGTGCAGGACCAGGCAGCGCAAGGGGTGCGGCTACGCCAGGCCGAGCTCAAGCCACAAGCCTACGCGTTCAGCCAGTACGACCTCTACAAGCACGACGCGCTGCTGACGGAATCGAACTGGGCGTTCGGCGTCGGGCTCCAATATCTCGTGTTCACCGGCAATGGCCGGCGCGACCGCGTGACCGCGGCGCGCGATCAGTACGATCAGGCCGGCGCCACGATTCGCGACGTCCGCGAGCGCCTAACGACCGCCGTCGCCAAGGCGTGGAACGACCTGGAGACGGCGCGACAGACCTTCCTTCTTCTCGAGAGCTCGATCGCACGCGCGGAAGAGAGCGTGAGACTACAGGACCTCTCGTTTCGTGAGGGACAAGCGACGTCGCTCGACGTGATCGATGCACGCCTCGGGCTCTCGCGCGCGCAGATCGACCGATCGCAGTCCGCCTATCAGTTCGACCTGGCGCTCGCGCAGCTCCTCGAGCTCAGCGGCCAGGCCGAGCGATATGCCGAGTACCTCCACCGTGCCGACCGAGTGATCGAGCCATGAGCCAATCAATAGCCGAACCCGCGGTGCACGATGAGAAGCTCGCACCGCCGGCACCACCCGCGACCGACACGGCGAAAGCACCCGATCCGGCGCCGGGTCCGGCCCCGGCTCGCGCATCAGCGAGTCGTGCACGCCGCATCGCCCCGGTGATCGCCGTGCTGGTCGTGGTTGGAGGCCTCGTACTCGCCGCGCGTCCAGGGCCCGACATCGTGCAGGCCATGGCGGATGGCGACAACATCACGGTGTCCGGCAAAGTCACGGCGCGCGTGTCTCATCTCCGGGTCCACGAAGGTGACCACGTCTCCGCCGGCCAGATTCTGTTCGAGCTCGAGAGTCCCGAGGTCAACGCAAAGCAGCGGCAGGCGTCAGCGGTTCTCGAGGCAGCGCGCGCTCAGCAGTCGAAAGCGTCAGAAGGGACGCGCCGCGAAGACATCCAGGCAGCCGAGGCGAACTGGCAGCGCGCGGAGGCGGCGAGCGAGCTCGCACAATCGACGTTTCGCCGCACCGACACACTGTTTCGGGAAGGCGTAGTCACAGAACAGCGGTACGACGAAGCACGCGCGCAGGTGCGAAGCGCGGTCCAGGCGAGTGCAGCGGCCCGCGCGCAATACGACGAGGCGCTCGCGGGCGCCCGTCGCCAGGATCGCGACGCGGCGAATGCGCAGGTTCGTCAGGCGGAGGGTGCTGTGGCGGAGGTGCAAGCCGCAGAGGACGAGCTGCGAGGCCGTGCGCCGATCAGCGGGGAAGTCAGCAAGCGGCTCGCCGACCTGGGTGAGCTCGTGCCCGCGGGCTATCCGGTATTCACGCTCGTGAACATGGACAGCCTGTGGGTCGCGATGCACCTCCGCGAAGATCAGTTCCGTGGCGTACGCATCGGCGCGACCTTCCACGGCGACATCCCCGCACTCGGCCTCAAGAAGGTGCCGTTCACTGCGTACTTCATCGGCCCCGCCGGTGACTTCGCGACCTGGCGTGCAACGCGACAATCGGCAGGCTATGACGTGAAGAGCTTCGAGGTGCGCGTTAGGCCATCGCAGCGCATTGCCGACCTGCGGCCTGGCATGAGCGTACTGTTCCGCTGGCCACAGTCGTGACACACGTTGTCGGCGTTAGGCAGGTCGTCGCGGCGTCGGCGGCGCGCGAATGGAGCTTCCTGCGTGGAAGTCCCTGGGACTTCGCGCTTGCGACGTGGGTTCCCGGCGCGTGTCTCGTCATGCTGGCATGGTTGTTCACGAGTGGTGTCGCGCGGAAAGTCCCGATCGCCGTCGTCGACCAGGATCACGGCGCAGTGAGCCGGTCGCTGATACGCTCCCTCGATGCAGCGCCCGGTATTCGCGTGGCCGCGCAGCCGGCTAACCTCGAACAGGCGTGGTCGCTCGCGCGGAAGCTCGATGTGTACGCGATCGCGTACGTTCCTGAGGACGCAAGCCGGGACGGCGCCCGAACGGGAAGCGCGACGGTGTTTGCGTACTACAACGCGAGCTACCGGATCGCGTCGCAGACGGCACTCAGCGATGTGAGCAATGTGGTGCAGGCCACGAGCGGTCAGGTTGCGACGACGTACGTTGCCGAGGCGCGAGGTCCGCGGAGCGTTAGGCGCGCGCCGGTCGTCGCCCAGGCGACGGTGTTGTTCAACTCGGCTCGCAGCTACGAGCGTTTCCTGTTGGCGTTGCTCCTTCCGGTCATTGTCATCTTCGGCCTGACGTTGTCGGTGACAGCGGCATTTGGTCGCGAGCTCCGCGACGGCACTGCGGCAGCGTGGCTCGAGTCGTCTGGAAACAGGCTCCTGCCCGCCGCGATCGGGAAGGTGTTTCCCTACATCGCGCTGTTCTTCACCCAGGGCGTGCTGAGCGTGATCTGGGTCGCGTTGGTGGGTGGGGGCCGTATTAGTGGTAGCGTTATGCTCCTTGTGGCTGCAATGGCCCTGATGTGCATTGGCTACGCAGCGATCGGACTCCTGCTCGCGGGCGGAATCCGCAACATGGCCACGGCACTCTCCATGGTGAGCGTATACGCAGGCACGGCGCTCCCGTATTCGGGACGCACGTTTCCAGTGAACGAAGCATCGACGTTCGTTCAGGTCTGGAATCATCTCCTTCCGTTCACGTCGTACGTGAAAGTGCAGGCACAACAGCTCGACATGGGTGCGCCGGTCGCTGCGTCGTTAGGCCAGATGGCCGCGTTGATCGCATTCATCGCGATTCCCGGTGCTCTCGGGTTACGGTTGTACGCGCGCGCCGTACGACTGCCGGTCCCAGCGGAAGAAGGGGAAGGCGAGGGGGAGTGATGAGCGACTTCGGTGCGGCGTTCCGGGAAACGCTCCGACGCATAGCGTCCGATCGGTCGGCGTCGTCCGCGCTCATCGGAGCGGTCGTGTTGTACTCGTTCTTCTACCCGGCGCCCTACAGTTCGCAGCTCGCCATCCGCCAGCCGGTCGCTGTCGTCGACCTGGACCGGAGTCCGATGAGCCGCGCGCTCATTCGAAACACGCTTGCGGTCCAGGCTCTCGAGGTAAAGGAGCTGGGCAGCTCCTTCGCGGTGGCCCGGGCAAGCCTCGAGCGCGCAGACGTGCAGGCGATCATGGAGATTCAGCCGGACTTCCAGCGTGACATTCTTCGCGGGCGGCAAGGGGAGGTCGCGCTGTTCGGAAACGGCGCGACGCTCGGGCACAGCAGCGCAGCACTCGGCGGGTTGTCGGACGCGTTAGGCGGGTTTGCCCGGGATGCCGCAATCGTCCAGGCTCGCATCGCGGGCCCGGGCGTCGCGCCGCCGCTCACCATCGTCCGCCGGCCCCTCTTCAACACGCGTGAAGGCTACGGCAGCGCCATCGTTCCGGCCGTCGCGATCCTCATCGTACAGCAGACGCTCCTGCTCGGTATTGGCTTGGTTGTCGGAACACGCCAGGCGCGCCGGGGCCCGCTCTCACTGACGGCTCCGGGGTTTCTGGGAATGAGCGCAGCCTTTGCCGTCTTCGGGATGATCAACCTACTCTACTTCGTAGGCTTCGTCTTTTGGTTCCACGATTATCCACGGGCTGGTGACCTGCTCGGGTTAGGCATCGCAACGATCCTGTTCGTTAGCGCCGTGGTCGCACTCGGCCTGTTCGTCGCCAGCTTCTTTCACACACGCGAGCGCGCAGTGCAGTCGATCATCCTGTTGTCGCTGCCGCTGTACTTCCTCTCAGGTGTATCCTGGCCGGTGTCCGCGTTTCCGACGGGGCTCGTTTGGTTCGCGAAGCTTGTGCCGACGACGGCGGGCATCACTGCCATGGTCAAGTTCAACCAGCTGGGTGCGCGGGTCGGCGAGGCAACGGACCAGCTATGGAATCTCGCGGTGCTCGTCCTGCTCTACGGCGGGCTCGCGATGTGGCGGTATCTGCCTCGGAGGACGACTCGCGATGCCGCACTCGTCACCGGAGGGCCTGCAGTATGAGCGGTGGGTCGGCGTCGTTCCATTATTTCATCACGGCTCGTTGCGGTGAGGTGCTTTCCTTCACGCGGAGCGATCCGGCGCATCAGCTCGATCCGGCGAATCCGAACAACCCTTCGTCTGAGTGGCCGGCCCTGTGGACTGCCAGTCCGGCATCTACGACAAAGGGGTGTTCGGATGAATCAGGATGGAGCGGATCCGGCGGATCGCCGCGTGTTAGGCAGCATCCCTCGCCCCAACGAGCCCGTGTTTCGTTGGTAACGGCCCCGGGAAGCTAACACAATGCCTCCGGGGCCGTTTATTGGTGTCAAATCCGCGTTAGGTCGTTTGGCTTACCACGAGCCACGCGTCGCGGGGCTTCGGCTCAGGAGCACCCGGCTCACGCCCACGGCCCACACGAGCAGCAGGAGCGGCGAGACGAATCGCGTATACACTCCGTCGGGAGCCCAGAGTCCGCCGCTGATCCAGGTGGTGCCGCCCAACACTCCCAGGACGACGAAGGTAACGCCCACGGTGAAGAGCCCATTCGAGATCTGGCCCGCCCGCCAGAGGCCGAACGCCCCGGACATGATCAGCATCGCCCGCGGGAAGGCAGTCAATACGGCGAGCGCCCACGAGAAATCGTTCAGTGCCGACGTGAGCGTGTTGTTTCCGGACCCAGCAATCGAGTACGCGAGAGCGGCGGAAATGGTGAGTGACAGAAGCGTCAGCCCTCCAAACAGCGCACTGGCGGTCGTCGCCGCGGCGCCCCACCCGTCCTGCCCCGCGGTTGCCAGTGTAGTCCTGAGCGCCGCCGCGAACCACATGAGGTTGAGCACGTTGAGGCCGGAGAGCGTCGCGGCGATCAGGATGCGCGTGCGATCGCCGCCGTAGAACGCGGTGAGCGCGTCCGCCGAGGCACCGACGCCTGGCTGATAGCCGTAGATGACCGACGTGACAATGAAAAAGCCGACGAACTGGATGCCAGCAGTGCGCCACAAGCGTTCCCAGAATGCGCTTGTGGTGGTAACGCTGGCGGATGAGGTCATCGGTGCGGATGCGCTCGTCATGATCGGGGCTCCGATAAGAGAGTTATCGGGCACAATTTTTCGCGTCCGCGCCCACCCCCCCATTACACCATGGTACTGCCTATACCAAAGTATCGGTCGTCGTTGATAAGGCGATCGTCCGGCGCTACGTTAGGCCGGCGATGCGCCCCGGCAATCGGTCCCGAGAAATCTCGAGACGTCCTGAGCGAATCGCTCCGCGTACTGAAACAGGAACGCGTGCCCGCTATCGGGATAGATGGCCAGCTGACTCCGCGGGATCTCGCGCGCGAGCACCGCGGAATCGATGGCGGGAAACAGCCCGTCGCGATCGCCGTTGGCCACGAATGTCGGCGCCTCAATCTCCGCCAGCCGGGCGGACCAGCCGCCCTCGTCACCGTCGGCAAAGCGGCGTATGACCGTCGCCTGTGTCGCCATGCTCGTGGGCGAGACAGGGGCCGCTGGCGGGTAGGTTCCCCGACCTAACGATTCCCTGCCGGCCTGCCGGCTGCTATCACTGTCCGCATACAGCAGGGCAAGCGCGTTCTCGGCCGTCGGGACTGGAGCACTCGCCCGCTCGAGCCAGTCCGGGCTCCAGACTAGCTCGGGTGGCCCACCGGCGGGCATGGTGCCGGCCAGGATGAGTCTCCGCACCACGCTCGGATACTTGATCGCCAGCAGCTGGGCAACGAATCCGCCGAGCGACCAGCCAAGGACGTCGACGGGCTCGGTACCGCCGGCCCGGATGACGCTTGCTGCGAAGTCGGCCATCCCTTCGACGGTGCCTGGCGTCACGCCGCCAGTCTGGCCGACGCCGAGGCTATCGAACATGAATACTTCGCGACCTGCCGTCGCGAGTGCGGACACGAACGCCGGGTCCCAGTCATCGAGCGTTCCACGGAATCGGTGGAGCAGAACGAGTCGTTTGCCCGAGCCCATCGTCCTCGTGGCGACGCTCATGCCGTTAACGACAACGAGCTCCGTTTCGACTTTCGTCAGGGTGGTCATATCATTCGCCCCGTGTTCGTATGAAACCGGTGTTCATTGCCCGACGAGCTGCGAGGCCGCGGCGATCTGCGCGCGAAGCGCATGCAGCGCATCGACGAAGACCTCCGAGAACGTCGGGAACGGCTGGATCGTATCGCGCAGCAC
>Ga0070675_100003562_pt1 | contig 11830 bp, 8 predicted proteins | sample KBSM43metaG_FD_65343 | JGI IMG/M metagenome (GOLD analysis project Ga0070675, IMG submission 65343) | Miscanthus rhizosphere microbial communities from Kellogg Biological Station, Michigan, USA - KBS M4-3 metaG | ecosystem: Host-associated > Plants > Roots > Rhizosphere > Soil ...
AAGTTGCCCGGGCTCTGAAGAATCTGCAACGGGGTGGGCAAATAAGTGGCGCGTGGAACACCGGCCTGATAGCACTTGATCGAAGGATCGGAAGTCGTTCGATTGCGATAGTTCTCTTGTCGCTGTGCGAGGGCGTCGGGTTTGTAGGGAATCCTGCCATCAGGCGGATCGACGATGATGCTCCTGGAGGCAGCGATTCCCTTTTCCGCGGGGTGGCCTTCGATATTCACATACGCGGTGTCGCGTACCTGCCAGATGCCGCGAAAGTCCGGCGTTTTGCCGTCCCATAAGCGGGCCGGAGAGAAAGACGCCTGTTTACTGCTACCCCTTATCGCGCCGGCACTCGCTCCGCTATGAGCCATCGTTGCGAGAACGCCGGCCGCCAGGGTCGAGCAGAAAGCGAGTCGTAATACACGGATGTTCATTTAACCCTCACCTTCTTGCCACCGTCGTCTTCGGTATAGTGCTGGAGGCTTCGCTCTCCTTCGAGACAGCTGTATTCAAGAATCTGCTGGTCTGCGGGCACTCGTTTTAGCGTGAATCGCATCTCGACAGGTTTGGTGAAGACGGTCGGGTCGGTGATCGTGGCTTCATAGAGGATGGTGTCCGCATCGACGAGTGTGAATCGCTCGACGACGTGTTCGTTTTGGTCGACGAAGTTACCGGCCATATCCAGCCAGGTGCGGCCGTTGAAGTTGCTCACGTCGACGACGAGCGTGTCGCCTTCCCAGCGGCCGCGTGAGTCACCGTCCCATGTCCAGTAGTTTTGCGGATGCCGGCTGTTGTCGGTGGGAATGATGCGGACGTCATGCATAGCTTCATGGAGCAGCGCCACGTACTTCTCGTCCTGGATGATCTGGACCGGGTAAAGCCCGCCGGGCTGGTCGAGGGCACGCGGAACCCCAGGCAAATGGCATCGAGCCTCGGGATCTTCGTATCCGCGTCGCAGACGGTCCATCCTCTCGGCTTCTGCCTCCGGGGTGTATTCATATCGAGTTGGCGCTGGGCCGCGCGCACCACCTGGGGCGGCCCCTCTACCTCCGCGACCCCCGCCTCGTGCTCCACCTGCAGCCAGATTTGTTCCGTCCAGCGAGCCGATAAACAGGCCCTGAAAGCCACCGGTACTCTTCAACCAGAGGCCCTGAAGGTTAGGACGTCCACCAGGAAGCCTGTCGAGTGGCGCGCTCGTCGGAGCCTGGGTTACCCGTGCTGTCAGTGCACTCGGGACGCTGGCGGTCAGGAGAACGCAAAGAGCCGCAAGGCCAAAACCGTAATGGGTGTGAACAGTTTTCACTGTTTCCTCACTTTCCCTCAGGTGCCGGTGGCGTTGCCGGCGGAGTACCTGAAGAACCCGCAAAGACGCTTCGTCCATCCGCCAGAGTGACCCGCGCAGCGTTTGCTGTGTTCGATCCGTCCTTGGCCCGGTATGCCTCGACGGTGATCTGGTCTCCCGGTTTCAGCGAATTCTTAGTCCAGCCAAGCCGCATCAAGCCATTGGGATTCGAGGTTTCGACCATCCACCGGACTTTATCGCCGCCCGTTCCGGGAACATCCACGGTGATCCATCCGTGGGGATTCATCATCTCCCACTTCACAACAATGCCTTTGAGCGTTACCGGTTTTTCGGCGTCGAACTCCGCGGCGAACGAGTGATGAGCGAGCGCAATGCCTGCAGGAAAGACTACGGCGGCGGCGAACAGCAAGACCGAAACCGCATAGACATTTGTTTTCATGATTCAGACCTCCTTACTTGTCCTTATCCATCACGCCGTTTTTGCGAAATGCTGCCGGACAGGCGCTGGGCTTTCACCGGACGCGCCGGCGAGCTAATAGCGGCCCAGGTCCGCGCCGAGCTGTACGCCGCCGGGGAACTGCGTGTGAATGGCATCGAGGTAACGGCGCGCCTGCTCCGGTCCTGTTGGGTTGGGAGCGAAATGCGTAATTACAACCCTTTTGACCTCCGCGGCCTTTGCAAGATCGCCAACCTGGCTGGGGGTCATGTGATGCGCATGCATATGCCATTCGAAGCCGGTGGGCGTCGGATTTGCAGCGCCTCTGGCGCCGGCTGGACGCATGGCGCCCAACACACCGTCGACATCAATCATCTCGGTAACGAGCAGGTCGGCGCCATGCGCGAGCGCAACAAGGGCTTTGCTGGGGCCGGTATCGCCGCTGTAAACGATGGAGCGATCCGCGAGATCGAACCGATACGACAGGGAGACTCCTTCGGCTCGATCCGTGTTCCCTTCGGGCATGCTGAAGTGGCTGTTCTCTGCAACGGTCAGCTTGAAGCCGTCGATCGCGAGCACCGCACCATCTTTCAACTCAGTGACCTGAATGTCGGCGCTCCATCCCTGCCCAGGTATTCCATAACCGGCGCGCATCGCAGGCGCCGAAGCGGCGAGCAAACCGTCAATGAACGTCCTGGTCCCCGGTGGCCCATAGACACGCAGCGTCCCACGCGTTTCGAGTTGCATCCGCAAACCGACCACTGCAAGCATGCCCGCGGTATGGTCGAAGTGAAGATGACTCAAAAACACAGCGCGCACCGCGGGCAAACGCAGGTTCGCTTTCGCGAGTTGCGCCACGGCGCCGTCGCCTGCGTCGATGAGATAAAGCTGTCCGCCGACCATTAAAGCGTTCGCTGGCTGTGCGCGTGTGGCTTCGCTGTTTGGCCCGCTGGCCGTACCGAGAATGATGAACTCGCTGGCGCGCGTCGGGCCCTGATAACTCAGGGTTACGCCCAACAGCGCCAAACATGCCACAGACCCAACAAACACTTGCTTCCTAACGTGCCCGCCGATCATAGTGCCCCCAATAGTGTGCTCTATCAGCGCCAGCAACAAGTTGAACTTCCTCATGACTCTCTTGAGCCGTTAAACGAATTCTAGAAGCTGAACCGAACTCCAGCCTGAACTTTTCGATATCCCGTCTTCGCACCGATCGTCGAAAAACCGGTCGCGTTTAAGATCTGGCCGAAGCTGGTGTTCAGCGCATTCGTTTGTGCCGACGGCGCCAGGCTCAACTGCGGAGTATTCGGAATCGGATGGTTGAGCACGTTGCTGGCGTCGATCCGCAACTGGAGGCTCTTTGATTCGCTGATGCGGAACATTTTAGCCAAATTCATGTCGAAGGTCGGCACAGTCACTCCGCGCACCACACGCCTGCCCAGATTGCCCGCGTTGCCGGGCAGCGGGTGAACGAGCAAAGGCTGTCCGGTCGTTGCGTCATATACCGCCGCGAGATTGCAGTTGGCTGTGAGACTAGCCGCAACGATGCTTGTGTTCTGACACTGCGGATCTTTGGCGATCCGGAACGCGTCGGTTGGAAAATAGTTTCCGCCGGTATATGTGCCCGCGTCCTGTCCCCACCGCACGCCGGCCTTATCGAACGGAAAGGGGCCTACGATATTCGGTACGCCGTTGCCGTAAAGCATGTTGGCGGCCTGAATATCCAGCGCCGGACCGCTCACGAGATTGAAAATCCACCCGAGCTTCCAGCCTTCCGTGATGCGAGCCACGAGCCCAGAGGAGTTTTTGAGAAAAGGTTTATTCGGTCCAAAGGGCAGATCGAACGAGCCATTCGTCTGCAAAATGTGAGTGCGATCGTCTCCTGTCAGCGTGTAGTCCAGACTGCGGTTCAGCGGATCGGTCAGCCCAACAAAGTTTCCGGATTGCGCGCCGTTTGCCGGACCTGAACAGCAATTCTGGATTCCGAGATTCTTGCTCCACGTGTAGGTCGCCTGGAGGCTAACGCCGTGATACGGCCTCATGCTGAGCTGCGCCTGCATCGAATGATAATTGTTGCTGCCAAGATTCGTGTTGTAGGTGATATTGCTGAACTGCGGATTGGTGACAACGAAATTCTCCGGGAAACCGTTGCATCGAATCACGCCTCCTGCCTGATTCACAACGGAAGAGTTCGCGGCGCACGCGGTAGTTGGAAGCGTGTTCAGCGAGTTGGCCAAACCCACATAGTTCCCGTTGGCCAGATTGTTGGCGAAGTTAACACTGGAACGCATCCTCGCGCCGGCGTTCGTTCCGTCGAACACCTGGCCGCCGACCGTCTGGCCTTTGAAAATATTGTTCAGGAGATCGGACTCGCCACCCGCCCGCACGATGTCGAACGCTTCTTTCAAACCGTTGCTGCGGAAGTTCGGAATGTTGAGATTGAAAAGCGATCCGTAAAACTGCTTTCGCGCCAGCGTGCCAATATAACGCAAGTCGAGAGTCAGCATTGGTGTCAGCGACCGCGTTACGGAGAGCGTCAGATTCTGAACGTAGGGCGTCACCAGGTTCGGATCGAACACGGTGAGCGCCTGGCTGCGCGTGAGCGGGACGGGTTGCAAAGGACGATCGGGAGAAACCGGGATGAACACGGGAACCAGCGAAGAACCGGAAGATCGCAAGCTCGCGAGGTCGAGATATGCCGGCCGGCCCGTATTATCCGACAGCGTTCCGCTCCAACTCGTGGTTGCGGGCTCCGGCACGGCGGCTCCGCCCAGTGTTGTTCGCGTCTGATAAGTGATCTGGTATCCTCCGCGCACTACAGTCTTGCTCTCGCCGAACCAGGGAAGCTGCCACGCAAACCCGATAGCCGGCCCGATATTATTCCAATCCTTCGGGAAGAGGGTTTTGCCGGGATTCGGCGAATTCGGACCGATGAATTCGAAACTTGTCAGTTCTCCGCGTTGGCCGGGAGTCATCCAGTCGTCGAATGATCGACCCGAATATCCAAAAGCAGCGCTGCTGCCGCCGACGAGACCCGCAGTCATCCCATTGGCTTCCCAGGGAACTCCGTAGTAATCCCAGCGAAGGCCGACATTGAGGGTAAGATTGCGTCGAACTTTCCAATCGTCTTTGGCAAAAAAACTGTATTCGTTCTGCCGCGTTGTCCGCAGCCGATTGGGCGAGCTCTTGATATCGGACCACTTCAGATCCGTGGACGAATTCAGGTAAGAGTTTTGCGTGACGTTACCAACCGACCCGGAGAGAAAACTCAGCATTTGTCGCATGGCGAGAACGTTGCCCGTCGTTGTGGTGCCGGCCAGGACTGTCGGGACGCCCTGCATGAACGGCGTGTTGCTGGTAATGTTTGTGACCTGATCAAAGAGAGCGTCGGTCGCGGTCTCGGTTCGGCCTGTGGCCATCGGATTGGCGTTGGAACCTTCGCCATTGTCCCAGATCGTCAAACTGTTCCGTCTAATTTCGCCACCGAATTTAAACGCGTGTTTTCCCGTGGCCCAGCTGAACGTATCCCCATAGGTCCAGAAAGGTGCGGAGTTCCGAGACGGCGTGAAGTAGTTAAAAACGGCGTTCTGAAACGGCATTGCGCTGGTGGCCCCGAAGGTCGTGCCGGAACCGAGCCTGGGAAATACGGAATAGCCGTTCACGTCAAAAAGGAAGTCCTGGAGACTGTCGCTGGTTTGAGGCGCCGACTCATTCGCCGTGCGACGCAATCCTAGTCTCGCCTCGTTCACCATGTTCGGCGCCAGCGTGGAGGTGAAGTTCAATGTGAATACGTGCGGACGCCGATAGGCTTGCGACGCCGGAGCACTGCTCGGATACGCGGGCAACCCCAATTGAACATTCTGGCCTTCGCTGTACGTGTATTCGTAGGTGTAACCAAAAGCAAGCTTGTGCCGCTCGTTGATGTTGTGATCAATCTTGAAGTTGATCTGCCGGCGATTGAGTTGGTCCGTACCCTGAAAGGATTGACCTCCCAGATCACCATTCCCCCGAACTCGCCGCACCCAGGTGAAGCCTGCTGTATTCAGACCATCGCCCACATCCCAACGATTGGGATTGGGCATGAAGCTCTGGTTCACGAGCTGTTTCACATAGCCGGTCGAATCGAAATTGGTCCGCTTCGGATCCCATGGAGCGCCAGGCGTCACAAGGGAAGCGATGTTGGAGCAGTCCGCATTGGCCGGCGGCAAATTTCCCGGCAATTGCCCGAAGACACTTCCGTAACGCAGCGGACCGAGATTTGTCACCGGATTCCCGGCTGCGTCGACAGATCGCGCCTGAGTGGAGCTGTTCGGAATCGATGCGTTGCCGTTGATGACGTTGTCGAAGAACCGGAATATACCGTTGCGCGCGCAGGGAGTCAGTGCCGTGGATACGACGTTGGAACGCTGCCAGTCGAAGACCTGATCCCACAGCACAAAGAAGAACGTTTTGTTTTTCTTAATGGGGCCGCCGTAACTCAGCGTGTATTGATGTGTGTTGAACCAGCCCGGTTGAGCGCTGGGGGGAATTCCAGTTGTGTTCTCTTGCCAGGTTTTCGAATTCAATGCCGAGTTCTGGACATTCCATACCACGCTTCCTCGATAGGAATTGGTTCCGGAGCGGGTGAGAACCTGCATCTGGGCGTTGCCCCGTCCGAGCTCCGCATCTACAGGCGAAATGGTTACGCGCAATTCTGCGATCATGTCGGGATTCAAAACCGTAGCCGCCTGATAGCCGGCCAGTGTCGAGTTCGCGGCTGCGCTGTTGTTGATTCCATCGCGCGTCACATTCACATTGCCAGCAACGTTTAACCCGCTAATCGAGGTTTCGTAGCTCGCTTCTGAGCGTGCTTGCCCTGCAGTGCCGCTGAAACCGGTCACGATACCCGGCTGAGTCGTAAAAAGATCCATGGCGTTGTTGCCGACGATGGGAAGGTCGCGAACCCGTTGCTCATTGAGTACTCCCGCAACAGATGCGCTGGAAGTCGCGAGCAAGGAATCCGTGGCAATCGTGACGTCCACCGACTGCTGCGTCCCTGCGATTTTCATGACAAAGTTCAATCGCAGTTGCTGGCCGTTACCTATCTCGACATTGATCCGCGTTTCCGTCTGGAAGGAAGGGAGCTCAGCCGTAACCTTGTAGGGTCCCGGGGCAAGATTGGGAAAGGTGTAGGCGCCGGTTTCATTCGTCAATAACGTCGAAGCGATGCCTGTTGCGACGTTTGTAGCGGTAACCCGAACACCGGGTAGAAGCGCCTGCGTGACGTCCTCAATCGTTCCGCCAATCGACCCGTTCGTCGACTGACCGTAAAGCTGTGAGAAAAACAGTGCAAACGCCAGTAAGAGTATTCCGCGTAGCTGGACTCGCTTCATTGGACCTTCCTCGTCTTCAACGGCATTCTGATATTTCTATTAAAAACATTTTGGAATGCTGAATTTAATTTTCGAGGAACTTAAGTCCAATAAATAGGGTTGTCAAGCTCATTTCAGCATGCATCTTAGGATTAGCAGCATGCTGCTTGATCTTATTCGCGGCAATGGGAGTGCGGAAAACAACCGAGAGCGGGCATGCCAAATCGCAGGGCAATCGAGAGAATCAGCATGCCGAATCGAGCTTAGCTTACTTAAGGTATTGGCGTGATCGCGAAACGGCCGAGCGGGTAGGCCGGAGGGCGATGTCGAAAGATTGCAGGTAGATACTAGCGCTGGAGAAGCAATCCACCAGGCAACGCGGTCAAGACTTCCTCATGACTCAAGGCCAGTTCTAGCGCTCGGCGGGCAATGAGGGCGTGCTCGCGTGCGACATTTTCCGCGCGAGAGCCTTGCCGCCGTGCGATGGCTTCGATGACGCGGAGGTGTTGGTCGCGGCCGATGATAAAGATATCCGTCGCTTCCGGAAACTTTGTTTGAAGCGAGACCAGCGCATGCCGGGACGTCAGAGGCGAAGAGAACAACCGGTCCAGACCATGCTTCAACGCTTCGCTCTTCGCCAGGCGCAGTACCTCCGCATGGAACCGATCGTTCATCGCCAGGTAGTCTGGGAACGTTTCAGATGTGGGCTCCCCAAGAACATCCATCTCCTTCTGGATTGCCCGAAGCGCAGCCAGTTCCGATTCATTATCCAGACGCTCCGCTGCCATCCTCGCGGCGGCACCTTCGAGAAGACCGCGAACCTCGATGCCATCCCATACTTCATCGAGAGTGAACCTTCGGGCAACAAAACCGCCCGTCGGATACGGCTCGAGTAGTCCCTCGTGGGCCAGCCGTTCCAGTGCCAGACGGATGGGTGTCCGCGAAACCCCAAGCCGACTCGTCAGTGGCGCTTCGGAAACGCGTTCTCCCGCTTCAAACTCCCCTTTCAGAATCAATTCCCGCAGACGAAGCACCGCGCGCTCGATCTGTGACTCCGATTCCGTGACGTTTCGCAATGGTGCTTCTTCGATCTCGGCCATTCTGGAACCTCCAAGCTTACCCCGCCTCTGCTGCCGCTAAGGCTAAGCGACCCCGTTCCCGCTGGTCAACCTGTAAAACTATTTTGGCATGTCACCGTCGGCATGCCGAATGCAGATTTGAAGGGGCTTTGATTGGACTTAGCAAGAACGCAAATTAGATTTAGCATGCAATTTACGAAATATGCATGCTAATCTCCCGTTCCTGACATCTCTCTCCAGGATCGCTCGAACATGAACATGCGTGCAACAACCAGACCGTTTCGCATCCTTCTTATGTGGCTCTGTTTGGGAACGATGGGGTTCGCCCAGCGGGGAGCACCCCAGGCGAGTCGGCCCGACAATCCTCAATCGCTAAGGCATCTGGATGCCGCGAAAAAGACGGCGGGGGACGATACTTTCCTGGCAAATCCGTACAACTTCTTCTGCATTGCTGGGAATGCGAGGGCTCAGAACAACAACGCTCCCGACCTCGAGCCCACAAAGCTCTTCGACAACGTCTACGCCGTCGGTAATTCTGAAACTACGGTCTATGGCGTCACGTCTTCGGAGGGGATTCTGCTTCTCGACGCCGGATTTGAGAACAAGGCGGAAGCTCTCGCTGCGCAACTGGAGAGAGCAGGCCTTGATCCCGCCCGTGTGAAATTCATCCTGCTCGGACACGGGCACGCGGATCACTTCGGCGGCGCAAAATTCTTTCAGGACATGTACGGGACGAAAATTGCGGCGACGGCTGAGGACTGGGACTTGATCAATGCGCCGGCCGCAGCCGGTGCGGCGCAGCGCGGAGGCGGTGGCGCGAAACCTGCAAAGAATGTCGTGCTCGCGGAAGGCCAGCCGTTTGTGTTCGGCGATCTCACGATCACACCGATCGCGATTCCGGGCCACACTCCGGGCTCGCTTGCTTTCATCTTTCCCGTGAAAGAGAACGGAAAGACATATATGGCCGGACTCTTCGGTGGAACAGTGCTGACGACCGGTATTCTCACGACCGATGCGCTGAAGCAGTACACGCAATCGATTGCGCACTACCTTGAGACAGCCAGGAAGTTGAACGTTGAGGTGGAGCTGCAGAATCATCCGATTTTTGACGGAACACCCGAACGGCTCTCCCGAATTAAATCGGCGAAGCCCGGCGATACGAACCCGTTCGTGGTTGGAAACGATCGGTACCTCAAAATGTGGAACATCGTTTCCGAATGCATTCAAGCTGAAATTGCCCGGCGTGAAGCGCCATGAAACCGTCGGCAAATCAGAGGTAAATCTTAAGGATAAAGACATGAGACGGATGGCGATGATGATCGTGATGTTGGCGGCGGCCCTTGAAATCTTTGCCCAGGGTCGCGGTGGTGCGCCCGCAGGCGGAGCAGCGGCCGGAGGCGGCGCTCAGCGCGGTGGCCCACCAGCCGGCGGCGGAGCTTTCCCCGGTGGTGGCGGAGTTCAGCGTGGTGGCCCACCGGGCGGTGCGCCCGGTGGCGGAGGTCGCGGTGGTGCTCGGGGTGGTCGTGGCGGCGCGCCGTTTGACATGACGGGTTACTGGGTTTCTGTCGTTGGCGAAGACTGGCGTTGGCGGGCGTTTCCCACCCGTGGAGACTACGGTGCTGTTCCCTTGAATCAGGCGGCGCGCCAGATTGCCGACACGTGGGACCCTGCAAAAGACGCGGCTGCGGGCGAGGCATGCAAAGCGTTTGCGGCTCCTTCCGTGATGCGTATTCCCGGCCGGCTGCACATCACCTGGCAGGATGATCAGACCCTCAAAATTGAAACCGACTCCGGGAAACAGACACGCCTGTTCTATTTCGGCAATCTTCCGGAGAACAAGGTCGAAGACCTCCAGGGCAGTTCCAAAGCCGAGTGGGATCTCGGCAACGCCGGAGCCGGTGGACTCTTCTTCGGCCGAGGAGGCGCTGCGGCGGGCCCTTCAGGTTCGCTCAAGGTGGTCACCAATCGAATGAAGCCGGGCTATGCAACGCGCAACGGTGTACCTTTCAGCAACAACGCCACGCTCACGGAGTACTACGACCTCGTTAAGGAGAAGAGTGGGGTCGAGTACCTCATTCTCACTACCACTCTTGACGACCCCACATACATGAGTCAACCGATGTGGACCGCAACCCATTTCAAGAAGCAGGGCGACGCCACAAACTTCACTCCCGTGAGCTGCGATGGAAAGTAGGACGCCTATGAAAACGATTTATCTGTTGGTCGGAGCACTTCTGGTTGCGGGAGCCACCATCGGCGCGCAGGTTCAGACACCGGGAGCAAGTCCCGAAAATGGAGCGGGACTCGGTCCCATGGTCGCTGGAACCGACCTCTCTGGATCGTGGCGTCCGCAGCAACTCGTCACCGAATCACAAACGGCTGCCGGCGATCTCGCCGACTTTGGAGGCATTCCGCTGAACGATGCTGCGAGGATGTATGCCCTGTCGTGGCCGGCTTCCCGTCAAACCGTCAAGCAGCATCAATGCATGGGCTATGTCACGCCGTACTTCTGGTACGCACCTGCCAACTACCGCATCTGGGAAGAACGCGATCCGTTTACGCAGCGCCTGGTCTCATGGAGATTCTACGGTCAGATCGCGCAGGGCGACCGGACCGTCTATATGGACGGACGGCCGCATCCACCCGCCTATGCGCCGCACACGTTTGCCGGCTTTTCAACCGGTGAGTACCAGGGCAACACGCTGACGGTCACGACGACGCACCTCAAGCGCGGATGGATCAAGGCGAACGGCGTTCCCCAGAGCGACGCCACGACAGTGGTGGAGCACTTCGTGCGCCATGGCGACAACATCACCGTGCTGGCGGTCATTGACGATCCGGTTTATCTCACTGAACCACTGAGCAAGGCCTCGTTGCTGGTTCGGATGGCGAAGGATCCAGATGCCTGGCTCTATCCGTGCGACGATAGCGAACAGATTTTCGGCCGCAAGAGCGATGTGGTTCCCAATCACCTCTTCGGACAGAATCCGTACGCGCGTGAATATGCCGACCGCAGGAAACTTCCTTTGCTGGCCGCGCTGGGCGGAGTCGAGACGATGTATCCGGAGCTGGCGAACGCCATCCGTGACACAACGGCAGCGGAGAATCTCGCCAAAGCCCGAATGATGCCTTCTGGACCACCGGCTGTGAGCCGCGCCCCCGATCCGACACCCAAGGACGGCGAAATTCATACGATGCGCGTTTCCGGCGAGGTCTACCTGTTGGCCGGAGACGGTGCGAATATCGCGGTGCAGGTTGGGCCCCAGGGCGCGTTCGTCGTTGACACGGGTTCGGGAAAACTGGCCGACAAAGTGATCGCTGCGATCGCCAAACTCAGCGCGAAGCCGATCCAGTTCATCCTCAACACGACGTTCCGCCCGGACCATACGGGAGGAAACGCAAAGCTGCAAATGGCGGGCGCCGATCCGAGTGTTACGGGCTCGTTCTTCTCGATGCAATTCCAGGGAGCCGGCCTCGCGGCCACCATTATCAGCCAGCTCAATACGCAGTCACGCATGGTGGAGCAGAAGCTTCCTGCGCCGCCGAGCGACACTTTTGCCGAGGACCGGCGGAGGAAGTATTACAACGGCGAAGCCGTCGAAGCGTTTCCCATGCCGAACGCAACGACGGACGGTGACAGCATTGTGCATTTTCGCCGGGCCGATGTGAT
>Ga0070675_100003563_pt1 | contig 11830 bp, 12 predicted proteins | sample KBSM43metaG_FD_65343 | JGI IMG/M metagenome (GOLD analysis project Ga0070675, IMG submission 65343) | Miscanthus rhizosphere microbial communities from Kellogg Biological Station, Michigan, USA - KBS M4-3 metaG | ecosystem: Host-associated > Plants > Roots > Rhizosphere > Soil ...
GCGTGGTAATACTGCTCGACGCCGTAGACCACGCCCTGCCCTGACGTGTAGTTGACGACGCGTTTGCCGCACACTGAATGCGCGATGGCGCCGCCCTGCGCGGCATGCTCGCCTTCGGCTTCGACGGCGATGGTGTTGCCGCCGAAGACATTCAGCTTGCCTTCCGCGAATGCCTGCTGATACAGCTCTCCGCCTTCGGTCGATGGGGTGATTGGATAGAAGATGCCGGCATCAGCGATGCGGGCTTCGGTGTGATAGGAAACGAGCTGGTTGCCGTTGGCGGTGACGCGGATCCCGGGGAAACGAGGCTTTTGCTTCATGGAACGCCCTCCGCGCTCACCCGGAGGTGGCGTGGACTTTTTCGCGCGTGAGTTAACGCCCTTTGACTTCGGTAGATTGCGGCGATTCTATCTCGTTATCGGATGATTCGGAGTCATCCGATTTCGGAATCGATGACATCAGAGCGCGATATCCAAATCGCCTGGTCGGTGCGAGGCGGATCGCGATCGGTGCAATAGGTGCGAGGGGTGCAAATAGGTGCAGACGGGGAGCTCTATTGCCGCTCGCGAAGGTACCCAATGATCACAGGCGCACATTCCATCATTTACAGCAAAAACGCTGACGCGGACCGCGCGTTTCTCCGGGACGTGTTTGCGCTGCCGAACGTCGACGTTGGCCATGGATGGCTGATCTTTGGATTGCCGCCGGCAGAAGTCGCTGTCCATCCGGCTGAGAAGAACAACATCCACGAGCTCTACTTCATGTGCGACGACATCGACGCCTTCGTCGCCCGCATGAAGGCTCAATTCATCGACTGCGATCCGGTGAAGGACGCAGGCTGGGGCTTGCTGACGCACATCACGCTGCCCGGTGGCGGCAAACTTGGCGTCTACCAGCCGCGCCACGCTCGTCCGCCGGCAGCTCAGACGCCATAGCGAGATGCCAACTGCTGAATCAGCGAGTGTCGGGGGAATGGCCCGTTCTTGTTCATCGTGCCGCCGCGTCTGATCTTCTCGTTCCACAGGTGAATGCAGTAGCTGGCCTGAAATGGATCGAGGCCGTCACGGAATGTGTCGTCCCAGGCGCAACGCCAGAGGGAGAAATGGATCGGGTGGAAGTAGTAGTACGGCTTGGCGAGTTTGAGCAAACGATGATGCTTGAGAATCTTCGTAATGCCGACAGGACCGGCGGGCTCGCCCCATTCGATGCGATTCCTGCGATTGCCGAGCACGTACTTACGGAACAACTTTCGTCGCCTGTCAGCGGCGGTATCGTACGGCGTTGGCCGATTCGGTTCCTTGCCGACATCGGCCAGCGCACGCGAGATCTCGTGCCCTTTGGGAAAGCGCATCACCGCAGGGTTGGCCTTCGAGCAATCTTCTCTCCCGATCACAATCGGATCGTCGAACCGCAGCGGTCTCAGACACACCACATCCAGGTCAATCCAGTACCCGCCGTGAGCGAACAACAGTTCGTGGCGAAACCAATCCGAGAACGCCGACAGTGAACCTTTGATCGTAAAGATGCAGTCTCGCGGAATGATCGACGCCGCATCCTTCAGGATGACCCCGCGCGGTACATCGCCCACATCTGAATAGACGTACAGATGGTAGTCATGCCCGTTCGCAAGGAACGACTGCATCGACAACAGCTCAATTTTGGATAACCGCTCCCCAATCCAGAGCGATTGGATCGTGGTGTCGTGTTCCATCTCAACGCTGATACGGTCAATACCGACCACTGTCGGGGAGACGGATCCTACTACCGCGAGATATGCGGCGAGCGATCTTGCCGCTCCACGAAGTCGCTGGCTTACTTGGCTGAAGCCGCCGGCGCGGCGAAAACGCTCGCGGCGGCACGCTGAGTCGCGGTCACCCATGGACCGGGCCAGGCGCCGATGCCGACCACGCCGACGATGCAGATCAGAATCGCAAGGCCGAGAAGCGGCGAGACCTTGATGCGTCCGGTTCGTACGGGCTCCTCGATGTACATCCGCCTCGCGACCAGCAGGTAGTAGTAGAGCGCGACGACGGTCAGCACAGCCCCGAGAAACACCAGGCCATACATCCCGCGATCGATTGCCGCGAGAAAGACATACAGCTTCGCCCAGAAGCCCGCGACGAACGGAATGCCCCCGAGCGAAAGCAGGAAGACCAGCATCGCCAGCGCAAGCAGCGGCGAGCGCTGCGCAAGACCTTTGTAGGCGTCGATTTCCTCTGAGTTCTCCGAGCGAGCCACCGCCTCGACCACGAAGAACGCACCCATGTTTCCGAACAGATATGCGATCAGATAGAACAGCACCATCGCGATGCCGTTGGCGGTCAGCGCCGCAAGGCCAACCAGCATGTAGCCGATGTGCGCAATGCCCGAATAGGCCAGCAGCCGTTTGATGTTGTGCTGCGGGATGGCCATCAGGTTGCCGGTGATGATCGTCATGCCCGCGACAGCCGCGACGACGGGCATCCACACGAGCGCCGCGGCGCCCACGCCTTCCACGTAGAGGCGGATGATGGCGATGAAGCCCGCCGCCTTCGGCGCCACCGCCAGCCAGGCGACAAATGGGGTACTCGCCGCCTCGTAGGCATCGGGCGCCCACATGTGGAACGGGAACGCGGCAATCTTGAAGCCGAGGCCGGCCAGCAGCAGCGTCATCCCGAGCAGCATCATCGGATCGTTGCTCTGCAGCGCACCTGGAATCGCGGCAAGCTCCGTGCTGCCCGTGACGCCGAAGATGAACGACATGCCGTAGACGATGATCGCCGACGAGGCGGTGCCGACGAGGAAGAACTTCAGGGCCGCTTCAGGAGCGGCGTCCCCGCGTTTGACGAAGCCGGTCAGCACGTAGAGCGGAATCGACATCAGCTCGAAGGCGACAAACAGCAGGATCAGTTCGCGGGCCGACGCGAGCACGAGCATGCCCAGCACCGACGCGATCAGGACGAAGTGATATTCCCCTGCACGGCGCTCGAACACACGCTGACCGAGCGTGAGCGATGCGAGCACACTGAGCGCGGCAGCAGATAGAAACAACTCCTTCGAGAAGATCGCCAGGCTGTCATTGACGAACGATCCGCCGAAGAGCGATTGACCTTCGCGCGCCATGAACGTCAAGCCGAGCGTGACGAGGAGGCCAATCAGCGTCAGCCATCCGATGATCTGGCCCGAGTCGCGTTGGCGAATCAGGCCGACGACGAGCACGATGACGGCGAGGACGAACAGCGCGACCTCGGGCACCATCGGCATGCCGGGATCGAACGTCATCGCACGACACCCGCGATGGCATTCGCGACCTTTGGCAGGCTCGCGATGAGCGGCGACGTCGCCGTATCGATGGTGCCGACAGCAATCGATGGCGCGACGCCGAAGATGACCAGCGTCGCGACCAGGATGCCGAGGGCAGCCCATTCGGGACCCTGTGCGTCAGGCAGATGCGCGAAGTGCGGATCCGGACTCTTCATGCTCCAGAAAATCTGCTTCGTGACGCGAAGGACGTAAACGGCGGTGAGGAATGCGCCGATCACGCCGGGGAACAACCACCATGGATGTGCGGAGCTCCACGCGCCCAGGAACGTGAGGAACTCGGCGACGAAGCCGGCGGTCGCCGGCAAGCCGAGCGAAGACAGGCCCGCGACAGTAAACGCCGTCGCAATACCGGGCATCATCGTGCCAAAGCCGCCCATCGTGAAGATCGCGCGCGAATGCGCCTTCTCGTAGACGAGGCCGACCAGCGCGAAGAAAAGGCCGGTCATGATGCCGTGCGCGAACATCTGGAACACGGATCCGTTCAGGCCGGTGACCGTCAAAGTCGCGGCGCCGAGCATCACGACGCCCATGTGCGAAACCGACGAATACGCGATCACGTACTTGAGGTCGGTCTGCGCCATCGCGCTCAGCGCGCCGTAGACGATGTTCACGCAGGCAATGGTGCCGACGAGCAGCGCCCAGTACACCGTCGCATCGGGCAGCAGGCCCATGCCGAGGCGGACGACGCCGTAGGCGCCGAGCTTCATGAGCACTCCCGCATGCAGCATCGACACCGCGGTCGGCGCCGACGCGTGGCCGTCAGGCGACCACGTGTGCAGCGGCCAGATGCCGGCGAGAATGCCGAACCCGATGTAGAAAGCGAGGAACACCCACTTCTGCACCGTCGGATCGAACTTCATCTGCTGCAGCGCGAGGAAGTTGAACGTGTGACCGCCCTCGGCGTAGAGCGCGAGAATGCCGACGAGGATGAACGCCGAGCCGAACAGCAGATACAGCGTCAGCTTCATCGCGGCGTACTCTTTCGTGCCGACGCCGGTGCGTCCCATCGCGGTCCCGAAAATCCCCTGCGGCTTGACGAAACCGGACGATCCCCAGATGCCGATCAGCAGATACATCGGCAGCACGGCGATTTCATAGAACAGGAAGAACACGAACAGGTCGAGCGAGACGAACACGCCGTAGACGCCGGTCACCAGCAGCAGAAGCAGCGCGTAGAATTCCTGGCCGCGTTCCTTGACCGTCCACGACGCGAAGACGCCGCCGAAGATGATGATCGACGTGAGCAGCGCCAGCAGCGCGCTCATCCCGTCGATGGCGAGGATGTAGTTGATGCCGAGGGAGGGCACCAGCGAGAACTGTTCCTGAAACTGAAATCCTGCGGCGCCGCGATCGTACGCGTAGTACACAACCAGCGACGCAATCAGCGAAACGGACGCACCGGCGAGCGCGGTCAACCGCACGAGCAGCGGACGATGGCGCGCGACAAACATGATGATGATGGCGCTCACGAAGGGCGCCCACGTCATGATCGAGAGCAGCGGCAGGCCCTTCATCAGAACACCAGCCTCATGAGAAGGATCAGCACCAGCACGCCGGTCGCGACGCCGTAGACGTAGTCCTGCGGCTTTCCTGTCTGAATGCCGCGCAGCTCGTCGCCAGCCTGCACGATCCAGTCGCTCAGCAGGTTCAGCACGCCGTCTACGATGTAGCGGTCGATCCAGCCGACGACGCGTGAGAAGCCAAGAAGAATGAAGCCGTAAATCGCCTCGAACACGTCGTCAATCCAGAACTTCCTGATCGCCGCGGCTCGAATCGGTCCAAACGCGGCGGCGAGGCTCGTCGCACTGATGGTCCGGGTCTGATATGTGAGCCACGCGAGCAGGATGCCAGCAAGGCCGGCACCCACCGCGGCAGGCGTCAGCCAGCCTGGAGTCGACGCGGCCTCCGCCTGTTCCCCGCCAACGAAGAACCCCGCCGTCGCGGCGCCGCCGACCGTCGTATAGATGCCGACGGCCATCGTCATCAACGCCAGTACCCAGAGCGGCAGCAGCATCGTCGCCGGCGGTTCGTGGGCATGTGGAGTTTCGTGGACGTGCGCCCCTTCAACCACTGCTTCGTTATGCAGATGGGCGTGGGCGACGCGCGGCGCTGTTCCGCCTGTCGCCGCCGCACCCGCATGCCCCGCATGGGCAACTGCGGCCACAGGCGCCGGCATCCCGAAGAAGGCGAGGAAGACGACACGGAACATGTAGAACGCCGTGAGGAACGCCACCAACATGAGCAGCGCGAACGGCCCCGGCAGTCCACCCATCCACACCGCGCCGAGAATTTCTTCCTTCGACAGGAACCCGCCGAACAGCGGGATGCCCGCGAGCGACAGCGTGCCGACGATGAACAGCAGCCCGGTCTGCGGCATTCTTCGGAACAGGCCACCCATGCGCGGCAGATCGTTGCTGCCAACCGCGTGAATGACGGCGCCCGCGCCGAGGAAGAGCAGTGCCTTGAACAGCCCGTGCGTCAACAGGTGCAGGAAGCCCGCGGTCGCGACGCCGGCCCCGATCGCGGTCATCATGTAGCCCAGCTGCGACACGGTCGAGTACGCGAGCACGCGCTTGATGTCGTCCTGGACGCACGCCAGCACGGCGGCCAGCAGCGCCGTGAATGCGCCGATCCACGCGACGATCGCCAGCACGTTCGGCGTCAGCGCAAACAGCCAGTCGGTTCTGACCAGCAGATACACACCCGCGGTGACCATCGTTGCCGCATGAATCAACGCGGAGACCGGCGTCGGACCCTCCATCGCGTCAGGCAACCAGACGTGGAACGGGAACTGGGCCGACTTGCCCATCGCGCCCATGTAGATCGCGAACGTGATGAGCGAGAGACCAGCGACCGGAATCGCACCCGAAGTCGCCATCATGCGGAGTTGCCCGAAATCGAAGGTGCCGGTCAGCCGCCACAGCATCACGATCCCGATCAGCAGGCCGACGTCGCCGGCTTTGGTAATCCAGAACGCCTTGACCGCCGCGCGCGCGGCCGATGGGCGTTGATACCAGTAGCCGATCAGCAGGTACGAACAGAGACCGACCAGCTCCCAGCACATAAAGAGCTGAAGGAGGTTCGGCGAAAGCGCGAGGCCGATCATCGAGAACGCAAACAGCGATTGGTAGGCGTAATAGCGGCCCAGCGACGGCGGCGGCTCGTCGTGCAGGTATCCGAGGGAATAGAACTGCACGAGGAATGAGACGAGCGTGACCAGGCACAACATGACGCTCGACTGCGCGTCCACCAGGACGCCAACGTCGGCAATCGTCACGCCCCCAGACGGGAGCCACGGCCACACGACGCGAAGCGGTTCGGCGGCTGTTGACGTGATGTTCCACGCAAGGAACGCAGAGACAACCGCAGCAGCGGCGCACAGCGTCGAGAACCATGCGGCTGGCTTCCCGAGGCGCCGCAGCGGATAGACGATCGCCAGCACGAGAAACGACAGAGCGGGCAGCAGCCACGCCGCGAGCGCGAGGATCGCCGGATTGGAAATCATCCCTTGAGCAGGTCCAGATGATCCGCCATGACGGTGCGGCGGACGCGGAACAGAAGAATGACGATGGCGAGGCCGAGCGCCGCCTCCGTCACGGTGATGCAGATAGTAAAGACGGTGAAGATCATTCCGGACAGCGCCGCCGTGTACCGGCTGAACGCAACCAGATTGATGTTGACGGCGTTCATCATCAGCTCGATCCCGAGCAAGATGCCGATGGTGTTGCGGCGCGTCATCACGCCGAACAGCCCAATCGAGAAGACCGTGGCCGAAAGCAGGAGATACGGCTGGAGTCCCATCAGTCCTCGGGCCTCGCGAAATAGATCGCCCCAAGCATCCCCGCCAGCATCAACACAGCCAGCAGCTCGAACGGAAGCACGTACCGCGTCAGCACGGCCTCGCCAATCAGGCGCGTGAGGTCGCCAGGCATCTCGGGACGCGATACGGGCAGCGCATGCCGGCCAACCACGATGACGATGAAGGCGAGGAACACAGCGGATACGAGCGCGGCGCCGCCGATGCGCATGTTCGTCTGTGTCAGGCGTTCACCGATGAGCCGCTCGGTCACGACAATCGCGAAGACGACGATGGTGATGATGCCGCCGGCATACAGCAGCAGCTGCACGGCGGCGAGGAACTCGGCATCGAGGAGCAGGAAAATGCCGGCCGTTCCCGTGAGCGCAAGCGCGAGCCAGAGGACGGCGTGAAAGAGGTTCTTCGACAACACGACGGCGAGCGCCGAGCCGACGAGGATGACTGCAAGCGCAGCGAACGTGATCTGCTCGGTCATACTCCGGTCGCCTCAGGGGTTGCCGCGGGTGCCGCAGCCGGCGCCGCCGCTGGTTTGGCGTGCCCTGGTGCCGGTGCTTTGGGCGGAGTCTGCATGTCGCGCAGGCGGTTCCCTGTCGCCCACGACTGCTCGTACTGCAGACCAATGACGTGGAGGCGGTCTTTGTCGAGCAGCATCTCGCGGCGATCGGCGGTCGGCATATCGAACGACTTCATCATGACGATGGCGTCGGTCGGGCAGACCTGCACGCACAGTTCACAGAACTCGCAGGCGTACAACTCCAGCGTGAACGTCTTCGCGTAGTTCCGCTTCTCGCCCTTCAGCATCTCGACTTTGATCACCGCGGGCGGACAGACGTACTCGCACAGCCGGCAGCCGATGCAGTTCTCCTCGCCTGTTTCCTTGTCGTAGGTCAGCGCAAGCAACCCACGGTAGCGGCTCGGATACTGCCGCTCCTTGTCCGGGTAATGCACCGTCACCGGCTTGCGGAACAGGTTCTTCAGCGTGGCGCCCATCGCGCGCAGCACCGCGCGAACGATGGTGGTGATCTCCGTCGCCTCGTAATGCGCTGGCGGTGCGACGGTGCGCGGGCGAGCGTCAGAAGCCACTGGTCCTCCACACCACAACGACGGCCGTCGTGATCAGCAGACCCAGCGTCGCCGGCAGCAACGCCTTCCACGAGAGCGCGAGAATCTGATCGACGCGGATGCGGACGAAGCTCCACCGGATCCACGTCACGACCAGGAACACGAACATCGCCTTGAGCAGGAACCAGATCGGACCAAGGTACTCGGGACCAGGCCCCGACCACGCGCCGAGAAAGAGCAGCGCGCCAAGGAATGACGAGCCGATCATGTGCGCGTACTCGCCGAGCTGAATCAATGCGAACTTCATCCCCGAATACTCGACACGGAAGCCGGCGACGAGCTCCGACTCGGCTTCGAGGATGTCGAACGGCACGCGGTTCTCGGCGGCCAGCGTCGAGACGATGAACATGATGAAGGCGAGCTGGCCGATCACGGGGTAGAAGATGAACCACTTCAGCAGGCTGCCCTGCTGCACCGCGGCGATGTCCGACATCTTCAGCGATCCGGCGAGCAGCACGGGCACGAGCGCCGAGAAGATGAACGGCAGATCGTAGGAGATGATCTGATTGACTGCGCGCATCGCCGACAGCAGCGCGTACTTGTTGTTCGACCCCCACCCGGCCATGAACAGGCCGACGATTTCCATCGCGGAGACCGCGAGGAAGAAGAGGATGCCGATGTTGACGTCCGCGACGCCGAGTCCCGGCGCAAACGGGATGGTCGCGAAGATCAACATGCACGGGATGAGGAACACGATCGGCGCGAGGTTGTAGATGCGCCGGTCGGCCGCCGTCGGGACGACGTCTTCCTTCATCATCAGCTTCAAGGCATCGGCAATCGGCTGCAGCAGCCCGTGCGGGCCGACGCGGTACGGCCCGATGCGCGATTGCATGCGCGCGGCGAACTTCCGCTCGAGCAGCGTGACGTAGGTGACCAGCCCGATCACGACGTTCAGCACGATGAACGGCGCGATAAGCAGCGTCAGCCAGTTAGGCATTCTTCGCTCCCAACCACCAACGCCCAACCGTCCGACTCCCAAATTGGGAGTTGGTGTCTTGGAGATTGGAAGTTTTCACCGATCCACCTCTCCGAACACAGGATCCACCGAACCCATGATCGCTACGACGTCGGCGACTTTATGCCCCGGAATGATGTGCGGCAGGATCGCCAGGTTCGAGAACGAGGCGCCGCGCCACTTCATGCGATACGGCTTCGCGCTGCCGTCGGAAATCATGTACGTGCCCACTTCGCCACGCGGCCCCTCGACGCGTGCGTACGCCTCGCCCTTCGGGATTCTGATCTGTGCGACGGACTTCAACGCGGGACGCGACGAGATCGGCCCGGCTGGCAGCTTGTCGAGTGCCTGCCGGATGATCGAAATCGCTTGACGGAACTCGGCCATCCGGACGCGATACCGAGCATAGCAATCGCCATCGGTCTCAACCGGAACCCGGAAGTCGAAATCCTGATACGAGGAGTACGGCGCGTCGCGCCGCAGATCCCAGTTGATGCCGGAACCGCGGAGCAGCGGGCCGGCGATGCCGACGTCCTGCGCCAGGTCGCGCGAAACGATGCCGACGCCTTTCGCGCGCGCGAGGAAGAAGGCGTTCTGCTCGAGCATCTGCTGGTATTCGTCGATGCGGCTGTCGATCAGATCGATCGTCTCGCGACATTTCTGCACCCAGCCGTCGGGTATGTCGTAGCGTGTGCCACCCACCTGAAAAAACCCGTAGAGCAGGCGGGCGCCGACGAGCGCTTCGAACAAATCGAGAATCAGCTCCCGTTCGCGGATGCAGTAGAGAAAGATCGTCGCGCCGCCGCCGAGCGCACCGCCCATGTCCATGCACCAGGTTCCGAGCCACAGCAGATGTGAGGCGATGCGCTGGAGTTCCGCGCAGACGACGCGCAGGTACTGCGCGCGTTTCGGAACTTCGATTTTCCCGATCTCTTCCGCCGCCAGCACGTAGGCGAACTCGCTCGTCATCGCGGCCACGTAGTCGGTTTTCGACGCGATGCTCGGGTACTGTGCGTAGGTCAGCGTCTCCGACAGTTTTTCGTGGCAGCGGTGCAGGTAGCCGATCACCGCGTCAACGGCGACGACCGTCTCCCCTTCGAGCGTCACGATGGCGCGGAACACGCCGTGGGCCGACGGATGCTGCGGCCCCATGTTCATGGTCAGGCGCTCGGGGCCCGACCAGTCCATTTCAACGCGCGAGACAGTTGATTCGTCCAGCATCAGGCGCGTCCTTATCTATACGGAGGGTGCGGCGTGTCGACCGCGTACGACTTCAGGAGCGGGTGGCCCTCCCACGTGTCCTCGAGCAGGATGCGGCGCAGGTCAGGATGGTTTTCGAAGCGGATGCCGAACATGTCGAAGCATTCGCGCTCCATCCAGTCCGCGCCGCGGTACACCGGCGTCAGCGACGAGCAGGTCGTCACGCCGGGGCCGAGCCGGGTCTTGAGCAGCAGCGAGACGTTGTCGTCCAGGTTGTCCACCTTCGCGACGACTTCGAGCCCCTGCTCCTTCCAGTCGACCGCGCTCAGAAATGAAAAAAAGCGGCAGCCAAGGGTCTCTTTCGCGAAGCGGCCAAGCTCCTCCCACCGATCGGGCGAAACGGTGACCGACATCACCGGTGCGGATGTCACCTCGACGCCGAACGTGGAGGCCAGCGCGGCGCGGGTTTCCTCTGCCGTCATGTGCTAGTCCACCTTCGGGTTCGGGGGCGCCTTCTTCCCCGTCTTGTTGAAATGCGCGATCTGGTCCTGCAGCAGCAGCAGTCCATTCAGCAACGACTCAGGAGGCGGCGGACACCCTGGCACGTAAACGTCAACCGGAATCACGCGATCGACCCCCTTGACCACGTGATAGCCGTGACGGAACGGGCCGCCGGAGTTCGCGCACGAACCCATCGACACCGCCCACTTGGGATCCGGCATCTGGTCGTAGATGCGCAGCAGCATCGGCGCCATCTTGATGGTCACCGTGCCCGACACGATCATCAGATCCGAATGCCGCGGCGAGGCCCACGGCACCATGCCGAGGCGCTCGACGTCGAAGCGTGACGCGAAGGTCGCCATCATCTCGATGGCGCAGCACGCCAACCCGAACGTCACCGGCCACACCGACGACTTGCGCGCCCAGTTCAGGAACGCGTCCGCCGCCGTCGTCACCACGAAGCCGCCAGGGAAGCTGTGGATTCCCTCGGTAATCGACTCGAAGAGCGCCGAATGCTTGTCGCCTTCGGGGCGTGTTTTATGAAGTTCTTCCCACTCCTGGAGATCCTTGAAGTTTCTCCAGATGGGCGCGGGAACTATCGGGACCGGGGGATCTAGTGCCATTCCAGAATGTGCTCGCGATACGCGTAGACCCATCCGAGACCGAGGATCGCGAGAAAGAGCACCATCGTGAGAATCCCGTGGACGCCGAGCGTGCGGAGCACGAGCACCCAGGGAAAGAGGAACACGGCGAGCGCGTCAAAGACGATGAAGACGAGCGCGACGAGATAGAAGCCAACAGGGAACTGCACCCACGCGCCGCCGATAGGCTCGGCGCCGCATTCATAGGTATTGAGCTTGGATGCAAACGGGCGACGAGGGCTCAACACCCACGCCATCCCGAGCGACACGACCGCGAACGCGACGATGAAG
>Ga0070675_100003567_pt1 | contig 11826 bp, 10 predicted proteins | sample KBSM43metaG_FD_65343 | JGI IMG/M metagenome (GOLD analysis project Ga0070675, IMG submission 65343) | Miscanthus rhizosphere microbial communities from Kellogg Biological Station, Michigan, USA - KBS M4-3 metaG | ecosystem: Host-associated > Plants > Roots > Rhizosphere > Soil ...
GTGGCGCCGCGCGGCAGGCGCAGGATCTCGCCCTTGGGCGTGAACACGTAGACCTTGTCGGGGAACAGGTCGACCTTGACGCTTTCGAGGAAGTCCTCGGAGCTGCCGCCTTCCTGCATGTCGACGAGGTTGGCGAGCCACTCGCGTGCGCGCGCGTCCTGATCACCCTCGGTCTCGTTGACCTTGTATTTCCAGTGCGCGGCGATGCCCGCCTCGGCGACGCGATGCATGTCCTCGGTGCGGATCTGCACTTCGATGGGAATGCCGTTGGGGCCGAACAGCGTGGTGTGCAACGACTGGTAACCGTTGACGCGCGGGATCGCGATGTAGTCCTTGAATCGGCCCGGCATGGGCTTGTAGGCCGCGTGCACCACGCCGAGCGCGCGATAGCAGGTGTCGGCTCTATCTACCACGATGCGCAGGCCGAATACGTCGACGATCTCGGACAACGGCGCCGCCTTGCGCAGCATCTTGCTGTAGATGCTGTACAGATGTTTCTCGCGCGTGCTCACGTCGGCTTTCAGGTCGGCTTTCACCAGCGCCACGCGCATGGTCTCGGCGATCTTGTTGAGGAACTGCTTCTGGTTGCCGCGGGCCTTTTTCAGCGCGCGGTCCAGCACCTTGTAGCGATGCGGGAACGCAGCCTCGAAGCCGAGATCCTCGAGCTCGAGCTTCATGTTGTAGAGCCCGAGCCTTCCTGCGATCGGCGCGTAGATGTCGAGTGTCTCGCGCGCCACGGCGCGGCGCCGGGCGGGCGCCATCGCATCGAGCGTGCGCATGTTGTGGGTGCGGTCGGCGAGCTTCACGAGGATCACGCGCAGATCGCGCACCATCGCCAGCACCATCTTGCGGAACGACTCCGCCTGCGCCTCGGCGCGCGACTTGAACTGGATCTGGTCGAGTTTGGTGACGCCGTCGACGATCTCCGCGACCGGTGCGCCGAACTTCTCCGAGAGCTCTTCCTTGGAGATCGGCGTGTCTTCGATGACGTCGTGCAGGATCGCCGCGATGATCGTGTCCGGATCGAGGTGCAGGTCCGCGAGGATCTGCGCGGCAGCGAGCGGGTGCGCTATGTAAGGCTCGCCGGAGAGCCGCTTCTGGCCCTCGTGCGCCTCGGCGCCGAATTCAGCGGCCGAGCGTACGCGCTCGACCTGCTCGGGCGGCAGATAGGCTTCGATGCTGTTGATCAGCTCGCGCAGGCCCGGCAGTCGCCGGGCACTGGGCAGAAGCTGAAGGAGCGTCGACGCGTAATCCACGGGGCGCGAGCTCCTTTAGGGAAGGTTCAGGCGGACGATTTATTCCTGTACGTCACGATCGCCTTGCAGGCCGAATTGCGGCGCACGGAACAGGGATTGATTGTCGGCGTCGGGCAGCGGGGCCTCGACCGGCGGCGGATCCGGCTCACGCAGCATCTCGGGCGTGATGTTGCCTTCGGCGATCTCACGCAGCGCCACCACGGTGGGTTTGTCGTTCTCCCAGGGAACGGTGGGCTCTGCGCCATTGGCGAGGCGGCGCGCACGCGCGGCGGCCAGCAGCACCAGCTGAAAGATGTTTTCGACGTTCGGGAGGCAGTCTTCGACGGTAATGCGGGCCATAGTGTCCAGGAGAAACAAGCTGCGGGGGGACGAAAGTCTACTGGAAAATCACCCGGTTTTGCCGGGATTTGCACGGAATCAGGCCAGCAGATCGGCCAGCAGGGCCTTGAGAGCCGGCCTTTTGGCGTCGTACTCCGTTCCCCCACCGCGCAGGATCGTGAGCAGCTGGGCGACCGCGGTTTCGAATTCGTCGTTGACGATCACGCGGTCGAACTCCGCGTAATGCGACATATCCGCGACGGCATCGCGCAGGCGCCGCTCGATGACCTGATCGCTGTCGGTGTTGCGATTGCGGAGGCGGGCTTCGAGTTCGGCCCGCGAAGGAGGGAGGATAAAGATTGACCGGCAGTCGGGCTGCGCCCGGCGTACCTGTTGCGCGCCCTGCCAGTCGATCTCGAGGATCACGTCATGGCCAGCGTTTCGCAGGGCTTCGACCTGCGCGCGGCCCGTGCCGTAGAAGTTGTCGAAGACCTGGGCGTGTTCGAGAAATGCGTCCTGGCCGATGAGCCGCTTGAACTCGTCGACGCTCACGAAGTTGTAATCGCGGCCGGGGATTTCCTTCTCGCGCTGCTTGCGCGTTGTGTGCGAGACCGAAACACGCAAGCTCGGGTCGCGCGCGAGCACGGCTTTCACGAGGCTGGTCTTGCCGGCGCCCGAGGGAGCGGCGATCACGTACAGAGCGCCGCGTCGCGGCTTGCCGGTTTGCATCGGGCGGATTGTAGCCGCCCAACAATAATCGCGGCGTTCGGCGCGGAGTCTTGTGAAGCGCTCGACTGGCGCGGATCGACTATCTCCCTTTGGCAGCTGCCTCCAGCAGCGGCAACAGTTCGGTCCACTTCTTGTCGGTGGCCCGGGCAATCATGGCGTTCATTCTGGTTGGATCGGACGGCAGCTTTGCGCCCGCCGCCAGCAGAGCGGTCGTGCCGCTCTCGGATCTCATCTGCTCGATCGCGGAGCGCCCCTCCAGATCCACCGCGTCGATATCCGCACCGGCGTCCAGCAGCACCTTTATCGAATCCGGATTTTCCTGTGTGAATAGCGCAGTGCGGCCGAGTTTGTCGCGTGCATTTACGTCGGCGCCGGCCGCGACAAGCGCAGACTTTGGCTCGGCGAAGTAGCGATCGAACAGCGCGGTTTGTCCCCCGCTATCGCGCGCGTTTGGATCCGCACCCCTTCGCACGAGCGCAGCCACAACGGGCGCATCGTTGGCCTCGAAGATCGGCGTCTTGCCGTCCTCGTCGCGCGCATTCAGATCGGCGCCGGCGTCGATGAGCATCTCCACGACCTTCACAGAATCGAAGGTGGCCGCATTGGGGTAGTCGTCTTCGGCGAAACTGCCCGCGGCAAGCGCCAGCAGCGAGGCGCCGTCCTCGTCCTTCGCATTGACATTACCGTAGTGTTTCAACGCGAGCGCGACGATTGCGGGATGGCCACTGCCGACGCTCGACCACAGAAAAGTTTTCGCATCGCCCCTGTCCTGCAGCGCGCCCTTTGCCAGCATCAGGCGCACGAGGTCGATATCGCCGCAGCGCGTTGCGTACGCGACCGGAAGGCCGGCGCCGAATCCCTCACCGTAGACATTGACGGGCGCTCCGGCGCGAATGAATTCGCGCGCGAGCGTGGTTTTGCAGTCGGACAGCAGCATCCGCAGGCCTTCACCCGCGTCCCGTGAGCGGAAGTTCCAGCGTTCGTCACGGAGCTTTTGCAGCGTGGTTTCGTCTCCGCTCACGTAACTCGCCGCACCGGAGATCTGATCGATGGCGTCCTCGATCTCCATGACCACGGGCGGCATGTCCGGATCCTCGCCCGGCATTCGCGTGGATGCGAACGCGCGACCGAAACTGCCGCCGTAATTCAGCACGAACTTGTTTCGATCGCCAACGCTGAATCGCGAGATGTAGGTAGGCAGATCCGTAACCGGATATTCGTAGTAGCCCGCGAGCGTAAAGTAGTTGGCGCGCCGGAACATCTCGAGCAGCGGCGTGATCTTTGCCGGATCGATGCGCCAGCGATGCGAACCTCTCACGAGCACATCGCTGTCGCCCCTGTAATGGACTTCGCCGTTGCCTCGCAGCTCGACGCGGTACGAAGGGCAGGTGCCGTAACATGACGTCCGCCTCAGTGCGATTACGGCTGTGGAAGGATCCAAGGTCGCAGGAAAGGCACGATCTTCCGGGCCGCTATAGTCGGTCGACCGAGACCACAGCGACAATTTCAGTCGAACCGGGACGGGTTGGCCATTGCGATGGAAGGGTTTGAATCGGACGGTGCGGGCAGCCCGATTCGCGTTCTCACGAAACTCGCGCGGCCCGGATTTCAATTGTGCCGCGCTCACGGTTCCGCGTTCATCGACCGTCAGTTCGAAGGTCCACGACAGATTTTCCCGGTCCTCGGACTCATCCGCCCAAGGAGTCACGACCACCGGGTGTGGCTCGATCAGGTGTTCCTGGATCTCGTTGTAGTCCTCGATCTCCGGCGGAGCCGCACCGTTTGCCGCAGGCGCCGGGCCCACGAAGAGCAGCAGGATTAAGGCCGCTGGCCACGGGCAGTGCCGTAGCGCAGCCCGACTCGTCATTCGACGTTTTGGACCTGTTCGCGCATCTGCTCGATCAGCACTTTCATGTCGACCGTGATGCGCGTGGTGTCCAGGTCCTGGGACTTCGAAGCCAGCGTGTTGGCTTCGCGATTGAGTTCCTGCATCAGGAAATCGAGGCGCCGGCCCGCGGCTTCGCCGCCGGTCATGACGCGACGAGTTTCCTCGATGTGCCCCGTGAGGCGATCGAGCTCTTCGGCCACATCGAGACGTTGCAACTGCAGCACGATTTCCTGTTCGACGCGCTCACGATCGACCGTGGCCAGCAGCTCGGCGACGCGCTCGTGCAGGCGCGAGCGGACCCGCGCCTGAATTTCCGGCAGGCGCGCCCGCACCTGCGTGACCAGCATGCCGAGGCCTGCGCAACGCTGTTCGATGAGATCACCCAATCGCTTGCCTTCGCGCAGGCGCATGGCGCCGAGTTCGTCGAGTGTTTGCTGAAACACCGTGCGCCCCGCGCCTAACAAGGCTTCGGAGTCCTGGGTGACAGTCTCGATGACTCCCGGCCAGCGCAGCACTTCGACGGCGTCGACGCTGCTGCCCGGGATCGAGCTGCTCACCTGGTTGACGGCCGCGGCAACTCGCGCCAGCGCCGCGGCATCGATGCGCAGCTCGCGTTCCGCGGCCTGGACGCTGCGCAGGTGCACGGTGCAGTCGACCTTGCCTCGCTTGAGGTTCTTGCTCAGCAGCTGCCTTAAGTCCGATTCGAGCGGACGCAGCTCTTCGGGCAGGCGAAACCCTGGTTCCAGATAACGATGATTCACGCTGCGCAGCTCGCAGGTGAGGGTCCCCCAGCTGCCAGCAAGCTCGCGTCGCGCGAATCCGGTCATGCTGGCAATCATGGGCGTAAGTTCTCGGCTGAAAGGGAGCGGGGTGCGGTAAAGTGCGCGGCAGTTTATCAGACCCCCCACCACGCCTTGCGCATCGAATACGCCGAAGTCAGCCTGCTAGGTTGTCGTAACGACAATCAGGATCGCGTTTCCGTCGCGGTCTCCGAACACTCGGCCCTGCTGGTCGTCATCGACGGCATGGGGGGTCATTCCGATGGCGCCAAGGCCGCCGAAACCTCCATCAAGGCGCTGGTCGAGGCGTTCTGGCACACGCCGCAACCCATTCTCGATCCTCTCGGCTTCCTGCATCTCACGCTCGGCCGTGCGCACGAGGAAGTGGCCAAGCTCGGTGCCAATCTGCCGCTCGAAATGCGGCCGCGCGCCACCTGCGCCGTTTGCCTGGTGCAGAACGGCAGCGCTTACTGGGCGCATATCGGCGACAGCCGTGTCTATCTTCTTCGTCGCGGAAAGGTCTTCAAACGCACCCGCGACCATAGCCACGTAGAGTTCCTGTTGCGCGAGGGCGTGATCACCGCCGATCAGGCGCTGACCCATCCGATGCGCAATTTCGTGGAGTGCTGCCTGGGCGGTGAGCCGTTCCTGCCCGAGATGTCGCTGGGACTGCGCGAACCGCTAGAAGCCAACGACATCCTGCTAGTTTGCTCCGACGGGCTGTGGGGCGGGCTCGACGACGGAGAAATCGGCGGCGCATTTCCCCCGGCGCGTGCGCCGCTGCGCGATGAGCTCGTGCGCCTCGCCGAACGTTCGGTCAGCGTGGTTGGCGCCGGAAGCGACAATACCTCGGCGGCCGTGGTGCGCTGGATCGGTAACGCCTGATGGCCGCTCGTCCCAGCGGTCGCGCTCCCGATGAGCTGCGCGCCGTACGTTTCACTCGCAAATTCACGGCACACGCCGAAGGCGCCGTGCTGGTCGAATTCGGCGGCACTCGCGTTTTGTGCACGGCCAGTGTCGAGGAAGGAGTTCCCGGTTTCCTGCGCGGCAAGGGTCAGGGCTGGGTCACCGCCGAATACGGCATGCTGCCGCGCGCCACGCATACGCGCTCGCCGCGCGAGGCGGCCAAAGGAAAGCAAAGCGGCCGCACGCAGGAAATCCAGCGCCTGATTGGCCGCAGCTTGCGCGCCATAACCAATATGGCCGCGCTCGGCGAACGCACAATCACGCTCGACTGCGATGTCCTGCAGGCCGACGGTGGCACGCGGACGGCAGCAATTACCGGCAGCTATGTCGCGCTTGCGGATGCCTGCGATGCGCTGATCGCAAAACGCCTCATTTCGTCCTCGCCGTTGCACGGGCAGGTGGCCGCCGTGTCGGTGGGCATCTGCGCGGGCGTTGCGGTGCTCGATCTGGACTACGCCGAGGATTCGGGTGCAGAGACCGACATGAACGTGGTCATGAACAACGGGGGCGGCTTTATCGAAGTGCAGGGCACTGCCGAGGGCCATGCATTTCGCCGGCATGAGCTGGACGCGTTGCTCAACCTGGCGTCCGAGGGCATCGCGAAATTGTTCGAGCTTCAGACCGAGGTGCGGGCCGCGTGATGCGGCCGGCAGCCATTCATGCAGGGCCAGCGCGTGGTGCTCGCCTCCGGTAATCCGGGAAAGCTGCGCCAGTTTTCAGAGTTGTTAGGCGCATCCGGACTCGCACTCGTGCGCCAGTCGGATTTCGGCATCGAGCCTCCGCCGGAAACCGGCAGCACCTTCCTGGAGAATTCCCTGATCAAGGCGCGCAACGCCGCGCGGCTCGCGGGTTTACCTGCGATAGCCGACGATTCCGGGCTCGAAGTCGACGCGCTTGGCGGACGGCCTGGGCTGTACTCGGCGCGATATGCGGGCGTTGACGCCAGCGACGAGGCGAACCTGCGCAAGATGCTGGACGAGCTTATTGGCGTGACCGCCGCGCAGCGCACCGCGCGCTATCGCAGCGTGATCGTGTTCGTGTCGGGCCCCGACGACTCCGCGCCCCTCGTGGGCGAAGGAGTTTGGGAAGGCTCGATTGCCGACGAGCCCCGCGGCAATGGGGGTTTCGGCTACGACCCGATCTTCATTCCACTTGGCCAGACGCAGACCGCGGCGCAGATGCCTGCGGAAGTACGCAACCAGCTCTGCCATCGCGGCCAGGCCTCGCGCAGCTTTCTCGCCCAACTCGGTACACGGGGATGAAATCGCCGCCGCTCGCGTTGTACGCCCACTTTCCGTGGTGCGTGCAGAAGTGCCCGTACTGCGACTTCAATTCGCACACCCTGCGTGAAGAATTGCCCGAACAGCGCTACATCGATGCGCTGCTGCGTGACCTGGAAGCCCAGTTGCCCGACGTCGAAGTCCGGCCGCTCGCCAGTATCTTCATGGGTGGAGGAACTCCCAGCCTGTTTTCGCCGGCGGCTATTGGTCGGCTGCTGGAATACGTGCGCGCGCAAGTCGGGTTCACGGATGGCATCGAGATCACGCTCGAGGCAAATCCGGGGACGATCGAGCGAGGAAAGTTCGCCGAGTACCGCGCCGCCGGCGTGACCCGCGTATCGCTCGGTGCGCAGAGTTTCGATGCGCGACAGCTGAAGTTGCTCGGGCGCATTCACTCCGCCGATGAAACGCGCCGCGCAGCGGAAGAACTGCATGCGGCGGGCCTTTCGAACTTCAATCTCGATCTGATGTACGCGCTGCCGGGGCAAACGCCTGAAGAAGCCAGGACGGACATCGATGCGGCGCTGGCGTTGCATCCTTCGCACCTGTCGCAATACCACCTGACGATCGAGCCCGGCACGCTGTTCGCGGCCGCGCCGCCCACGCAGCCGGCCGATGAGATCGTCGATGAGATGCTGGACCTTTCGCTGCTGACATTGGTGGAGGCAGGGTTCGAGCAGTACGAGGTGTCCGGGTACGCGCGCGCGGGAGCGCGCTGCGCTCACAATATGAATTACTGGGAGTTTGGTGATTACCTCGGGATAGGAGCCGGCGCGCACGGCAAAATCACAAATCCGTCCCGCGGCTTCGCAGTCCGCACGCAGCAGACTCGCGAGCCCAGGAGATATCTCGCCGCGGATCCGCGCTCGCTGATACGAAAGTCGATTTCTATCCGGGATTTGCCGTTTGAATTCGCAATGAATGGCTTTCGACTCGTGGATGGCTTCGATGATGGCCTGTTCGAGGGCCGCACCGGGCTGCCAAACACCGTTCTGGAGGATGCGCTCGCGTCGCTGGTGGCCCGCGGGCTGGTGGAGAGGGGCGAAAAGCGGTGGCGCGCAACACCCAAAGGCTTTCGATTTCTCAACGAGATACTGGTCGAACTGCTCCCCGAGGCGGAGTCCGCAACCAATCCCTGATCGCTTATGCCCCGCGTCAGAGCGGTTTTATGCACAGATGCCCATACCGGGGCACGTAAACAATGGGATTACAGTGTGTTTCAGTTCTGTTGCAGCATAAACATGCCGCAAGCCATTGATTAAAAATGATTTAACGCGATGATCATTATTTGACCAAGCTAACAGTTTTGCGCGGATCGAAGCGTTTTCGACCCCGTGAGCGGCCTCTACTCACAGAGTTATCCACAAATTCTGTGGATAACGCGGGCTTGGTATTTGCCCTTGAGAACCCACAACTGGCCCGCTAGACTGCGCGCCCTTTTTCTTGTGACCCGCCGGCAAAGCCCGCCGGGATAGAGAGAACCATGAAAGCCGATACGCATCCTGAATACAAAGAAATCGCCGTGACCTGCACCTGTGGGAACGCGTTCAAGACGCGATCGACTCTGGGACACGACCTCCAGGTCGAAGTCTGTGCCAACTGCCATCCGTTCTATACCGGCAAGCAGAAGATCCTGGACACCGCGGGCCGCGTGGACAAGTTTCGCAAGAAGTACGCTGCGGCAACCACGCGCTGACGAACTCTTCGAGCGCTGGCCGCTACTCGAAAAGGCGCCTCCGGGCGCCTTTTTGCTTGGCCGACGCGTACTTCCCGGAACTTGTTATGGCAGCGCGATATCGTAGTTAAATACGAGCTCGGCCCGTTCGTGGAGAGCTATATCAATGAAGCGCACTACGCTATTTCCACTTCTCATCACAGCGATCTGTGTGTTCGCCGCAGGATGTGGAAGCAATCCGGCCACGGGTGGCAAAAACGTGGTGCTCGGCTCATGGGAAGGTGAGAAGAAAACCACCCAGAAGCATCACCAGGAAATCGTCAAGGCGCTCGGCCTGTATGACGATCAGGCCACGCAGGAATACGTACAGATCGTGGGATCGCGACTGGCGCTTGCGAGTGATCTGCCCAACGAAGAATTCAAGTTCTTCGTGATCGACGATGAAGCCATCAATGCCTTCACCACTGGCTGCTGCAATGTCTATGTGAATCGCGGCCTGCTGGTAAATCTCAATTCCGAAGCCGAGCTCGCCGGTGTCCTCGGGCATGAAATCGGGCACGTCACCGCCCGTCACCCTGCGCGTCGCCAGACGCAAGGAATGGCCGCCTCATTGGGCGCGATGGCGGCGGCGATCCTCACCGGATCGAATGCCATCGGCCAGCTCGCCAACATCGGTGCGGCCGCGTGGATGAGCGGATATGGCCGCGAGAACGAGATGGAAGCGGATCGGCTGGGGCTGAAATACATGGTGAAGGCCGGATACAACCCCGAGTCGATCGGCAAAGTGTTCAGCGTGTTCCAGGCCGGCGAGAAATTCGAACGCCAGCGCGCCGCTGCGGAGGGTCGCGAGCCGCGTCTGTACCACGGGGTGTTTTCGAGCCATCCAAGTCCCGACGAGCGTGCGGTCCAGGCCGCCAAGGGCGCAGCGAACATCAAGGACGCTCCCCCGACCGGCTGGATCGAACGCCACGACGAGTACCTGACCACGATCAATGGCATTGCTTACGGGTCGAGCAAGGCGCAGGGAATCGTGCGCGACAATCGTTTCTATCACGCGGACATGGGCATCACGGTCGCGTTCCCGCGCGGGTGGACCATCGAGAATCAGCGGGATCGACTCATCGCGTTCACACCCAAGAAGGACGCGATGATGCAGATCATGATCGACGCCAAGCCCGAGAAGCAGGCGCCGCGCGAATTCCTGCTGAGCAAGTTGAAGGGACAGTCAGTATTCAAAGGCGAACCGCTCACCGCCGACGGCAATGAGGGTTACACCGTCGTCACCCGATCGGGATCGCCAATCGACAATGGCCTGGGTCCAGTGCGATGGGTGGTCATGTATCGTGGGCAGAGCGCATTCATCTTTGCAGGTGCAAGCCGCTCGGCGCTCGATGGAGTGCCGGAGGTCGATGGGCTCATCAAATCGACAGCCCTGACATTGCGCGGCCTCAAGCCTTCGGAGTTCCCGCTCGCCGAGCCGTATCGCATCAAAGTGGTGAAGGCCACCAAGCAGACGCAGCTGTCTGACTACGCGCAGGACATGCCCGAGGACAAATTCAAAAAGGAAACTCTCGAGCTGATCAATGCGATGTATCCGAACAAAGAGCCGACTTCCGGCCAGTTGTTCAAGATCGTTGAGTAGCTAATCGCGACGGGCGCACACGCGCGCCGTCGTTGCCTTGATTCCATGCGCGGACCGTGTAAGGCTCGTCGCGTCCTCAGAGCTTTTGCGTCATGTCCGATAAAAAACTTGAAGTCATAGATACCGCTACCGGCAAGAAGGCCGTACTACCCGTTCGCTCCGGCACCGTAGGTCCGTCAGTGGTGGACATCGCGCCACTCGTCAAGGAATTTGGCGCGTTCACTTTCGATCCTGGCTATGGCGCAACCGCGGCGGTTGAAAGCAAGATCACCTACATCGATGGCGACGCTGGTGTGCTCACGCACCGCGGCTATCCCATCGAGCAGCTCGCCGAGAAGAGCTCGTTCATCGAAGTCTGCTATCTACTGCTGAATGGCGAATTGCCGAGCAAGACGCAGCTCGATCAGTTCGAGAGGAGCATCCGCAATCACACGATGATCAATGAGTCGCTGTTGCGATTCTTTGGCGGCTTCCATCACAACGCGCACCCGATGGCCATGGTGTCCGCGGTGGTCGCCTCGATGTCGGCGTTCTATCACGACTCGATGGACATCCATAACCCGCGTCATCGGGAGATTTTCGCCCATCGCATCGTGGCCAAGCTGCCGACCATCGCGGCGGCGGCATACAAACATTCGCTCGGCCAGCCGTTCGTCTATCCGCGCAACGACCTCGACTACTGTTCGAACATGCTGCACATGTTCTTTGCGGTTCCTTGCGAGAAGTACATCGTCGATCCGGTCGCTGCCGAAGCGCTCGATCTCCTGTTCATCCTGCATGCCGACCACGAACAGAACGCCAGCACGTCCACTGTGCGGCTGGCGGGTTCGACCGGCGCCAATCCTTACGCCGCGATTTCCGCCGGCGTGTCGGCGCTGTGGGGCCCGGCACACGGTGGAGCCAACGAAGCCGTGCTCGAAATGCTCGAGGAAATCGGCACGGCGGAACAGATTCCCAAATACCTGGCGATGGCCAAGGACAAGTCCAGCCACTTCCGCCTCATGGGTTTCGGCCATCGCGTCTACAAGAACTTCGATCCGCGCGCGAAGATCATTCGCGACATGTGCCACAAAGTGCTGCAGAAGCTGGGCAAGCAGGACAACCCGCTGCTCGAACTCGCGCAACGCCTGGAAGAAGCCGCGCTCAAGGACGAATACTTCGTCGCGCGCAAGCTGTACCCGAACGTCGATTTCTACTCGGGCATCATCTATTCGGCGCTCGGCATCCCGCGCTCGATGTTCACGGTGATGTTCGCGATCGCGCGCACGGTCGGCTGGGTGGCGCACTGGCAGG
>Ga0070675_100003576_pt1 | contig 11816 bp, 11 predicted proteins | sample KBSM43metaG_FD_65343 | JGI IMG/M metagenome (GOLD analysis project Ga0070675, IMG submission 65343) | Miscanthus rhizosphere microbial communities from Kellogg Biological Station, Michigan, USA - KBS M4-3 metaG | ecosystem: Host-associated > Plants > Roots > Rhizosphere > Soil ...
CCCAAGACGAATCGCCAGGTGCAGGCGACGAGCGGCCTCATCTACGACGTGTTCGCGCGCTGGGATCCGGCCAATCCGCTGCTCGGGCAGGCGGAACGGGAGGTGCTCGAGCGCCAGCTCGAATTCTCCCGGCTCGCGGAGGCACTGCGACGCATGCGCGAGACGCCCGTGCTGCTGCGGCAGACGCACAAGCCGTCGCCCTTCGCGTTCCCGATCATGGTGGGACGCTTCCGCGAGAAGCTCACCAGCGAGAAGCTCGCCGACCGCGTGCGCCGCATGCAGCTCGAGTACGACAAGGCCGCGCCGATCGAGCCGGAAGAGCAGGGGGATCTCTTTGGCTGAGTGCTCGGTCGCGGGCGAGAAGCTCGTGCTCCTTCCCGAGCGCGCGGTGTTCTGGCCGGCGCGCAAGTCGCTCTTCGTCGCGGACTTCCATCTCGGCAAGGCGGCGACCTTCCGCAGCGCCGGCATTCCGCTGCCGTCGGGCACGACCACCGAGAACGTCGAGCGCCTCGGACGCGCCATCGACAAGACGGGCGCCTCGAGCGTGGTCTTCCTCGGCGACTTCCTCCATGCGAAGCAGGGCCGTGCCGAGAGCACGTTCAACCGCTTCGGCGCCTGGCGCGAGGCGCGCAAGGGGGTGGACGTGGTGATGGTGCGCGGCAACCACGACAAGAAGGCGGGCGATCCGCCGGAGGCCTGGCGCATGCGCTGCATCGAGGCGGGCGAGCGCGTCGGCCCCTTCGTGCTCAATCACGAGCCCGGTCCCGCGCGCGGCGGCGGCTATGCGCTCGCGGGTCACATCCATCCGGCGGTTCGCCTCTCAGGCTGCGGCGACGAGTCCCTGCGCCTGCCGTGCTTCTGGTTCGGCGCGCGCTACGGCGTCCTGCCGGCCTTCGGCGCCTTCACCGGCACCGCGGAAGTCCGCCCGCGCCGCGGCGACCAGGTGTTCGTGATCGCGGAGGAGGAGGTAATTGAAGTGAAATAAAAATGGTGCCAGGTTGATTTTTCCGTCGTTGGAAAAATCAACCTGGCACCATTTTTAGCGTTGCGGCGGTCGAATGTCGCCGAACCGCGGGGTAAAAACCCCGCGCTTGCGGTCTTCCAGGAAATGCTCGAGCGTGCGCCGCACCATCGCGAACGCGAGCTGGTCCCACGGGATCTCCTCCTCGCGCACCAGCTTCACTTCGAGGCTTTCCACGCCGGGCGAGACGTCAGTGTCCAGCAAGCGCGCCCGGAACATCATGTACACCTGGCTGATATGGGGAATCGAATACACCGTGTACAGGTCCTCGATGTCCACGCGGGCGTTGGCTTCCTCCAGCGCCTCCCGTGCCGCGCCCTCCGCGGCGGATTCGTCGTTCTCCATGAATCCCGCGGGCAACGTCCACAATCCGTAGCGCGGTTCGATCGCACGCTTGCAGATCAGGATGCGCTCGCCGTGCGTCGGCAGGCAGCCCACCACGATCTTCGGATTCTGGTACTGGATGGTGCCGCACGCGTCGCACACGGCGCGCGAAAGGCTGTCTCCCTCCGGGACCCGGTGGACCACCGTCGCGCCGCACGAATTGCAGAATTTGATCAAGGACTTGCGGGTGTCAATCGAAATACGCGCGGACGTTTGACCGCGAGTCGGCATGGTAACATAAGCACTTGAAATTCCACATGAAAATCATGATTTCCAGAGCCTTCGCCGCCGTCGCCGGCGCGCTGACGATGATGGCATTCGCCGCGTCCGCGGCCGAGATGCCGTCGCGCGCTGCGATCACCGCGAAATCGGCTTCGCCGGTCCAATTCAAGGCTTCCTTCGCCGCCGCGTCGACGACGGTCGCACTCGCCGCACCCGTCGCCGAAAAGTCCGTGTCTGCCGCGACGTCCGGCGCCAACCAGCCGCTTCGCATCGGCTCGGTGCGCGCGCTTCCCAAGGCCGCGGCCCTCGAGAAGTGGATGCCGGTCGAAGACGGCTTCGTGACGCGCGCGATGGCGTCGTCCGAAGGCGCGATGGGCATTCGCGTGAGGCTGGATCTTTCCGGCGTGACCGCGCCGATCGAAGTGCGTGCGCAGGGCAGCGACGGCCGCGTCGAATTGATGCGCGTCGATCCGGCGCAGCGCACCGAGGCGTGGACGCCCTGGACCGATGGCTCCGAGCAGGCCATCGAGGTGTTCTCCACGTCCCCGCTCGATGCGGGCGCGGTTCGCATCGGCGCCGTGGTGCACTTCGACGAGTCGCCGTTCGCCAAGGCGGCCGCTTCGTGCACGATTTCGACGAGCTGCAGCACCAACGATCTCTCGCTCGATGCGGCCATGGCCGAGCGCAAGAAGTCCACGGCGAAGATGACCTTCGTCGACGGCAGCGGCGCTTTCCTCTGCACCGGCACGCTCATCAACACCGAGCGCTTCCCGTCGCCTTTCTTCATGACGGCGCACCACTGCATCGACAATCAGCAGGCGGCGGCATCTCTCACGACGCTGTGGTTCTACGAAGACTTGTCCTGCGGGAACAGCCTTCCCAACCCGGCTGCCGAGCAGCTGACGGGCGGGGCCGAGCTCGTGATGACGAACTACAACCTCGACGCGACGCTGCTCAAGCTCAACGACCTGCCGCCCGCGGGCGCGGTCTACTCCGGCTGGAACAATGCGCGCCTCACGGCAAGCATGCCGGTCTTCAGCATCAGCCATCCCACCGGCGCCACGTCGCGCTGGGCGTCGGGCACCTTCCAGGACGACGACGGACGCTGGGAGGGCGCCGTGCAGCAGTTCAACGTCGTGCGCTTCAACCGCGGCTTCATCGAGGGCGGCTCGAGCGGCTCCGGCCTCTACACGCTGTCGGGCGGCAGTTTCCAGTTCCGCGGCACGCTGCTGGGCCACGTCGACTCGGCGAGCAGCCCGTACAGCTGCACGAACCTGAACGCCGACCTGGTCTACGGCCGCTTCGACATCTTCGAGCCGCAGATCCGGCAATACATCACGTTCGCGGGCCAGGCCGCGGACGATGCGCCCAACCGCGCGCGCGATCTCTTCCTTTCCGTGGTCCCTGATCCCAACGGGCTCGACCGGCCGCTCAACGAGCGCAGCGACACGGTGCGCCTCGACAATCGCCGCATCGACTACGTGGGCGACATCGACGTCTATCGCATCCGCGTCTCGGCCACTGCGTGGGTGAGCGCGTGGGACGAGAGCGGCCAGGACACCATCGGCATGATCCTCGACAGCCGCGGCGTGCCCATCGCCGCCAACGACGACTGGCAGGTGGGGGAGCCGTACAACTTCGGCATCACCTACCTCCTCACGCCGGGCACGTACTACCTGCAGGTCGCGCACTTCGAGGCGACCGGCACGGGCACGTACAACCTTCGCCTGCGCGCGGACACCGTGGACACCAACTACACGGCGCTCTGGTGGAACGCGAACGAGAGCGGGTGGGGCCTGAACATCAGCCACCAGGGCAACACGCTCTTCGGCACGCTCTACACGTACGACGCCAACGGCAACCCGGCGTGGTACTCCATGTCCTCGGGCGCGAAGCAGGCCGACGGCTCGTACCTGGGTGAGCTGGTGACCAGCAGCGGCCCGGGCTTCAGCAGCACACCGTGGAACCCGAACGCCGTGACGCGCACGGTGGTCGGCAACATGCGCGTTTCGTTCACGGATCCGGGCCACGGCACGCTCACGTACAACGTGGGACCTGCCCAGGTGACGAAGACCATCACGAAGATCGACTTCGGCGGTGCGCAGGAGTGCTCGTGGGATGCGTCCAACCGGTCCCGGTCCAACAACTTCACGGACCTCTGGTGGGGTGGTATCGCCGAGTCCGGCTGGGGCGTGAACCTCGCGCACCAGGGCGGCATCATCTTCGCGACGCTCTTCACGTACGACGCCTCGGGCCAGCCACGCTGGTTCGTGATGTCGGCGGGCCGCGAGACGGGGGATGCGACGTTCTCGGGAGCGCTCTACCGCACGCGCGGGCCGGCGTTCAACGCGGTGCCGTTCACTCCGATCACCGCCGCGGACAACACCGAGGTCGGCACGATGACGTTCAACTTCACCGACGGGGATACCGGCACGATGACTTATACGGTGAACGGCGTGCAGGTCGTGAAGAACATCAAGCGCTTCGAGTTCGGCACGGTCAAGCCGTTGTGCACGCAGTTCCAGTAGCCGAAGCGTTCATCGAGTCGGTCGACCACGAGGGCATCGGGGTCGCCCACGTCGACGGCAAGGTCACGTTCATCGACGGCGGCGTGACCGGGGAGCTGGTGGCGTTCTCGCGCCGGCGCAGCCGCGGCAACTTCGACCTGGGCTCCGTCACGCACGTGCTGCGCGAAAGCTCGCAGCGCGTGACGCCGCGCTGCGGCTACTTCGGCGCGTGCGGCGGCTGCGCGATGCAGCACATCGAGCCCTCGGCTCAGGTGGCCGCCAAGCAGCGCGTGCTGGAAGACAACCTGGCGCGCCTGGGCAAGGTGAAGCCGGAGCAGATGCTGCCGCCGATCCTGGGTCCCACGTGGGGCTATCGCGGCCGCGCCCGCCTGTCGGTCCACTATGTCGCCAAGAAGGGCGGCGTGCTGGTGGGCTTCCACGAGAAGCGCTCGAGCTTCGTCGCGGACACCATGTCCTGCGAGGTGCTGCCGCCCGAAGTTTCCGCGCTCATCCCGGAGCTGCGCGAGATGTTCACGGCGATGGAATCGAGGGACCGCCTGCCGCAGATCGAGCTCGCGGTCGGCGATGCCGTCACCGTCTTCGTGCTGCGCAACCTCGTCACGCTGCCGGAAGCGGACGCGCAGCGCCTGCGCGATTTCGCCGACCGCCACGGCATCCAGTGGTGGCTGCAGCCCAAGGGCCCGGAGACGGCGTATCCCTTCTACCCCCTCGAGGCACCCGCGCTCGACTACGCGCTGCCGGAATTCGGCGTGCGCCTGGGCTTCGGTCCCACGGAGTTCACGCAGGTGAACGCGGGCGTGAACCGCGCGTTGGTCAAGCGCGCGGTGGACATGCTCGATCCCCGGCCTGGCGAGCGGGTCGGCGATCTTTTCTGCGGGCTGGGCAACTTCACGCTGCCGCTCGCCACGCGGGGCGCGAAAGTGATCGGGATGGAAGGCGCGCCTTCGCTCGTGCGCCGCGCCGAAGCCAACGCGCGCGCCAACGGGCTCGAGGGCCACGCCCGGTTCATTGCATACGATCTGTATGCCGACGCGCCCGGCGCGCTTGCGAAGCTCGGGCCCGTGGACAAGCTGCTCATCGACCCGCCGCGTGACGGCGCGCTGGAGATCGTGAAAGCGCTGCCCGACGAGGGCGGCCCCTCGCGCATCGTCTACGTCTCCTGCAGCCCCGGCACGCTCGCCCGCGATGCCGGCGTGCTGGTCAACGTGAAGGGCTATCGCCTGGAGCGTGCGGGCGTTGTCAACATGTTCCCGCACACGGGACACGTCGAGTCCATCGCGCTCTTCACGCGCGGGCAATAAAAAAGGGCAGCCTCGCGGCTGCCCTTTTGCCGAACGTTACCGCCTCAGTCGCTGCTGCCGCCGATGCCGAGAAGAGCCAGCAGGTTCTGGAACACGTTGAAGATGTCCAGGTACAGCGCGAGGGTCGCCGTGATGTAGTTGGTCTCGCCGCCGTTGATGATGCGCTGCAGGTCGTAGAGCATGAAGGCGGAGAAGATCACGATGCCGAGAAGGGCCAGGGCGACGTACAGGCCCGGGATCTGCAGGAAGGCGAACGCGACCCAGCCCACGATCAGCATCACCGCGCCGATGGTCAGGAATTTCCCCATGCCGCCCAGGTCCCGCTTGATCGTGGAGGCCAGGGTGGCCATGGTCGCGAACACCGCGGCCGTGCCGCCGAATGCGATCGCGATGAGCCGCGCGCCGTCGGCCATGCGCAGCACGGCGCCCAGCAGGCCGGAGAGCATGAGGCCCATGAAGAACGTGAACGCGAGCAGCACGGCCACGCCCGCGGCGCTGTCCTTGGTCTTGTTGATCGCGAACATGAAGCCGAACGCGATCGCCAGGAACAGCACGATGCCCATCACCGGGTTGCCGGCGAAGAAGCTGAAGCCCGTCGCCACGCCGATCCACGCGCCGGCGATGGTCGGCAGCATGGAGATGGCGAGCAGCAGGTAGGTGTTGCGCAGGACCCGGTTCTGGGCGAGCGCGATCGAAGTCGAGCGTCCCTGCGCCATCATCGGGGTTTCGGGTTGCATGCTTTCTCCTTGAAGAAATGGGCAGTCCATATGGACTGCTGAATTAGAGTATGGGACGAAAGCCCCGGTTTCAAGTGGCAATCGGATATTATCGTTCGCAATCAGGGTTTTAAGCGTTCCCGTAGGCGACTTTTCGGGTGCAGGCGGGGAGGGTTGGCCGAGCGGCTGAAGGCACCGGTCTTGAAAACCGGAAGGGATGAAAGTCCCTCGTGAGTTCGAATCTCACACCCTCCGCCAAGTGCGCGAGTTCAGTCCGATGCCGGCGCAGCGGTCGCAACCGGGTGCGCCTCGCGATAAGCATGCGCCGCGCCCGCGGACACCATCCTCACGGCTTCGCTGAGCGTGGGAACGACGTCGAGGACCAGTTTCGCGTGGGACATTTCCAGCAGCTCACGCACCAGCGGCGTAGGCGCAGCGAGGATGGTTCGATGCTGGGAATCGCTGGCGGTGCGGCAAACCATCAGCAGTGACTTGAGACCCGCGCTCGACATGTATTCGAGCTGCGAAAGGTTGATGACCACGGCGCCGGAATCGACCTGCTGAAGCAGGCACACCAGCTCATCGGACAGTCTCGATGCGCCGTCGTGATCCAGCCGGCCGCATATCGTCAGCACTGCGGCATCGCCATACCAGCGTGTGGCAACGTCCACCCCTGCGTCCCCTTTACTCGCGTGCGGTGCTGCTCGCCGACTCAAAGCTCGAACGTCAAATCCACGGAGGCGACGTGGTCGCCTCGCTGCGTAATGAGTCGCTTGAGCTTCGACGCCATTTCATCCCTGCGGCCCGTGGCTTCGGCCACTTCATCCACGATGTCGGTGAGCTCGTCACAGGATTCGAAGGGGATGCCATCCGCCAATGGAATGGCGCGGACCCGGACGCGGTATCTGCCGTCCGGGATGCGACGAACCAGGCCCCATACGCAAAACCGGCTCATTTCCGCTCTCGGTGTGGACTGCGGGCTCAACCTCACGCAACGGTACGCTATGCATTGCGGCGCCCATAGAGCCGAATGACCCTAGTGCGTGTCTCGCCTGTACCGTTCGCGGATGTACCATCGTAAAGAAAAGCCGTACTATAGTCCGGCTTTCAAGGAGACCTGAGATACTCAACGTCGCTAGGGGATGGGTTCGTCGCCGCGAAGCACCGCGATGATCGGATCAGCGCCTCGTTTGCCGCGGCGCTGCGCCTCGGCCAGCAGGCGCTTCAGCCTCCCGCGCAACTTCTTCAATTGCTCGACATGCAACGTGAGCTTGGCATAACGCGTTTCCGCGATCTGGCGTACCGCGTCACGCCCGCCGGAGCGTGCGAGCTGCAACAGCTCCGCAATTTCGCCGAGGGTGAATCCCACTTCCTGTGCTCGGCGGATGAACGCGAGCTCCGCGACGGTTTCCTCGGAATAGGTTCTCTGCCCGCCCAACGGCCGGCGTGGCTGCGCAACGATGCCCAACCGCTGGTAATAGCGGATGGTTTCGATGTTCACGCCGGCGAGCTTCGCCAGGCCGCCTATCGTCATGCCGCGCGCCATGAGATTCCTGTCACGTACGAGCCGGGGCGGCGCTGGAGCCGCAGTGCCCGTCCGTGTCAGACCAAGGGCCGATACCGGGATTCCTGAACCTTTCGGAGGACGCCACAATGACCAAGAGCCAGAAGGCGTGCCGCGCGATTCGCTCCGCTCGCAGCGAATCGCAGGTCATCGCGGCGGTACGCGACTACCTGGATTCGCTGGATGCCTCCGATGCGGCGCTCCTGCCGCGGGAGCTGCTCGTCCTGGGGCTCGTCCCCGCCGAGGAATTAATCCAAACGGCACTCCATGCACTGCACCAGGTGACGAACACGGCGGCACGCGGAGGTGTGGTGAAGGAAACCGCGTTGGTGTTCTCGACGGCCGCGCGCCGGCTGGCGGCGATGGCCTGAAATCTAGCAGCGCGGACCGAGCAGGTCGCCGCGGTCCTTCGGGGCGACGAAATGCTGTCCGGTGCTTTGACCTGCGCGATCGCGCAGCGTGGCGCAGATGCGGTCGGCGGCGTGCCCGGCATCCGCTCCGGCCTCATAAAAACTCTGGAGCAACGTGGTATCGAAACCGAGCGTGAGGCCATGGCGAAGCCACGCCTCACGGCGAACGAGCTGGACCCAATGGTCGAAGGCGGACGAGGCGGACATCCCGGGCTTGGAACCCGCCACCTCGCGATAGTTCTACTCGGCGGGAGTGGGGCTCTCCACCACGAACATGCTGGGACGGCTGTCCAGATGCGCGATGCGGGCCGAGGCGGCCGTGAACGTCTGCGTCATCTCGTTCATCAGCGCCGCGGTTTCCTCATCGCCGGAGAACCGGAGCTCGTCGCGGCGCAACGTGACGGCCACGCCGGCGATGTCGGTCGGGGTGTCGGCGAGCGCGTTCTGGCTGGTGACGGGCAGCTTCAGGAGCTCGGACGGCAGGACGCACGCGATGTAGTCGCGCATGACCTGCATGACCTCCTGGCGTGTCTTCGCCTTGAGGATGTTCGCGCGCCAGCGCTGGAAATGATGCATACCGCCATGCTACACCGGGCGCGGGCGGCGGAAAGCCCCGTCCTACAAAGCCGCAGTTTTGTGGAGCGGCGTGGTAAGTTAGCGCCCATAAATAGGAGGAGATTCAAGATGATGCATCGCCGCATGATGCCGTGGCTGGCCGCCGCCGGGATCGCGCTCGCGCCCGCCGCGTGGGCCCAGGGCACCGCCGCCTGGCTGGAGGCGCAGGGCCTGGAGGCCACCAGCACCAAGACGCTCGACGACTTCGAGGCGGTGGTCGCCAAGCCCAAGGGCGGCGGCGACGAGCGAGCCATCATCTTCGCCAAGGGCAAGCCCGCCTGGCAGTCGAACCCGAAGGAAACGGAGCCGAACGCGAAGTGGACGATCCACTCCATCGGCCGCGACTTCGACGGCAACGGCAGCCCGGACGTGCACTTCTCCACCAACACCGGCGGCGCCACTTGCTGCGTGACGCACCACGTCTATGAGCTCAAGCCGCGCGTGAAGCGGCTGGCCGCGTACTCGGCGGGCAGCATGGGTGCCAGCGATTTCATCGAGGTGCCGAACCGCAAGAGCCCGATCATGATCTCGGCCGACGATTCCTCGGCCAACGCGTTCGCTCCCTACGCGAACTCGTACTTCCCGCTGCTCGTGCTCGAGGTCGGCCACAAGGGACGCATGCAGTTCGCGCAGGACATGATGCAGACGCGCCTGCCGGGCATGCCCCCGCCCATCTGCCAGCAGCCGCCCGCGACGTCGAATCCGTGGCTCAAGGAACGGTGCGCGGAGTACACGAGCTCGCGCAGGCAGGCGCGCACGCAGGAGATCAAGTCGCGGCTCGCCGCGATCAAGGCCTCGCGATCGGCCGACAAGCTGAAGTGGGAGGACTACTTCGAGAACGGCGTGCTCGCCGCGGTCTCCGCCGAGATGAATCGCTACGCGTACACGGGCCACGGTGGCGCGGCGATGAACTGGCTGGAGACGGTTTGGCCGGGCAACGACGCCGTGAAGACCAAGTTCGTCACGACGCTGCGCCAGACGCAGGCGAAGAGCGTGTTCGCCGAGGACCTGAAGGCGATCGCCTCCGGCTACAACTAGTCGGCGGGGTTTCCGGCCACGGCCCGCAGCTGTCCCGCGGCCGATTCAAGCCGCCGCGCGACCGCGGCCGCCGTCATCGGCCGCGCCAGCAGGTAGCCCTGCCCGCGCTGGCAACCCAGGTGCTTCAAGGCCTCCAGCTGCTCTTCGGTCTCCACGCCTTCGGCGACGACGTTCACTTCGAGGCTGCGCGCCATCGCGACGATGGCGGTGACGATGGCCGCGTCCTCCGGATCCACGGTGAGGTCGCGCACGAACGACTGGTCGATCTTCACCGTGTCGATCGGCAGGCGCTTGAGATAGGCGAGGCCCGAGTAGCCGGTGCCGAAGTCGTCGATCGCGATGCCCACGCCCAGCGCGTCGATCTGCGCCAACGCCTGGTGCGCCTCGCCGCCGCCCGCGATGATGACGCTCTCCGTGATCTCCAGCTCCAGCAGCCGCGGATCGAGGCGCGTCTCGGCGAGCAGGTCGCGCAGCATCGCCACGAATGAAGGACGCGCCAGCTGCTTCGCCGACACGTTCACCGAGAGCGAATAGACGCGCCCGGCCGTCTGCCACGCCGCGGCCTGGCGCATCGCCTCCGCGAGGACCCATTCGCCGATGGGCACGATGAGCCCCGATTCCTCCGCGGCGGCGATGAACTGCGACGGGGGGATCACGATCGCGCCGCCCGGCGGATGCCAGCGCAGCAGCGCCTCGAATCCCGTCACGCTGAGATCGCGCAGGTCGAAGAGCGGCTGGTACTGCAGCTCGAATTCGCCCTGCTCCAGCGCGCGGCGCAGCGAGTTGTCGAGGGCCAGCCGATGCTGCGCGGCGACGTTCATGTGCTGCGTGAAGAACTGGTAGTTGCCGCGCCCCATGTCCTTGGCGTGGTACATGGCGGTGTCGGCGTTGCGCATGAGCGTCTCGGCATCCGCGCCATCGGCGGGATAGAGGCTGATGCCGATGGAGGCGGCCACGTGCAGGTCGTTGCCGTGCAGGTGGAAGGAGCTCGCGAGCACCTCGAGGATCTTGCCCGCCACCGACGACGAGTCGGTGGAATTCGCGATGCCCGGCACGACGATCACGAATTCGTCGCCGCCCACGCGGGAGACGGTATCGCCTTCGCGCACGCACACGAGGATGCGGCTTGCCACCGACTGGAGGAGCCGGTCGCCCAGCTGGTGGCCCAGCGAATCGTTGATCGTCTTGAAGCGGTCCAGGTCGAGGAAGAGCACCGCCACCATGGTCCCCGCGCGGTGCGCGTGCGCGATGGCCTGCTGGATGCGGTCGCGCAGCAGCACGCGGTTCGGCAGTCCCGTGAGCGCGTCGTGGTGCGCCATGTGCGCCACGCGCTGCTCGGCCATCTTCCTCTCGGTGATGTTCATCGCCACGCCGATCACGCGCTCCGCGCGGCCGTTCTCGCGCCGGTGCACCTGGGCGCGGTTGGCGACCCAGTGCACGGAGCCGTCGGGCCACACGACGCGGTAATCCACCTGGAAATCGCTTCCGCTCTTGAGCGCATGGCGGAAGGTCGCCGCGAAATGGTCGCGATCCTCCGGATGCAGGCGCTGCTGCAACGCGCGGTAATCGACCTGCGGGCTCTCGCTGGGACGCCCGAAAAGATCGTTCAGCCCTTCGGAGTAGCTGAAGCGGTCCGTGTCCGCTTCCCAGTACCACATGGCCATCTGCCCCGCGTCCATCGCGAGGCGCAGCTGCGATTCGCGCTCGCGCAGCGCCGCCTCGGCCTGCTTGCGCGCGGTGATGTCCGCGATGGTGACCATGGTGCCGATCACGCGCCCGTCGCCATGGATCGGCGCAATCGTGACCTGCACGTCCACCAGCGAGCCGTCGCGGCGCAGGCGCTGCGTCTCGTCCAGCCGGATGACCTCGCCGGCTTGCGCGCGCTCCCGCTGCGCGCGCGTCTCGTCCCTCAGGTGCGCGGGCACGATGGACGTCTGGGTCTCGAGGACCTCGCTCTCCTTCCAGCCGAACAGGCGCTCCGCCTCGGGGTTCCACATGCGGATCGTGGTGGTGAGGT
>Ga0070675_100003586_pt1 | contig 11802 bp, 9 predicted proteins | sample KBSM43metaG_FD_65343 | JGI IMG/M metagenome (GOLD analysis project Ga0070675, IMG submission 65343) | Miscanthus rhizosphere microbial communities from Kellogg Biological Station, Michigan, USA - KBS M4-3 metaG | ecosystem: Host-associated > Plants > Roots > Rhizosphere > Soil ...
GGCGGGATCCTGGTGGACGTCGGCACGGGCTCGGGCGCGATCGCGCTCGCGCTCGCGAGCGAGGGCCGCGCCGACCAGGTGATCGGCACCGACATCTCGCTCGATGCGCTGGCGGTCGCAGGCGCGAACGTCGTGCGCTGTGCTCAGGTGCTTCGCACGCCGGTGGAGCTGCGCGCCGGTTCGCTGCTCGCCGCCGTACCGGAGCGGCCGCTTCGCGCCGTCGTATCGAACCCGCCGTACATTTCGTGGGACGAGCGCGACGCGCTGCCGGCGAGCGTGCGCGACTGGGAGCCGGCGGTGGCGTTGTACAGCGACGGCGACGGGATGGACATCACCGCGCGGCTGGTGCGCGATGCCGGCGCCGCACTCGAGCGAAGCGGGATCCTGGCACTCGAGGTGGACGTGCGGCGCGCATCCCTGGTCGCCGAGCTGGTGGCGACGGACGGCGCGTACGATCAGGTGCAGGTGGTGCTGGATCTCACCGGCCGCGAGCGATTCGTGGTCGCCAGACGACGGGAGGCGGAATGATCGAGACGAAGGCCAAGGATCTCGGGCGGCTGATCGGACAGAGTCCCGAGTACCAGGCCGTGAAGCGCGCCAACGACGCGCTCGGGCAGGACGCGGCAGCGGTGGCGCTCCTCAAGCAGATGGAGCAGCTGCGCATCGACGCGCAGCAGATGATCCAGCGCGGAGAGCGCCCGACGGAGCAGATGGAGAAGGATCTCGACACGCTGCTGGGGCAGGTGCAGAGCCAGATGGCCTATCAGCGGCTCGTCTCGGCGCAGGAGAACTTCGACAAGCTCATGTCGCGCGTGAACGACTGGATCGTCGACGGCATCGAGAAGGGCGCGACGAGCTCCATCATCACGCTGGGATAGCTCGTGGCGAGCGAGGGCCATCTGATCGTGTTCGAGGGGGGCGAAGGCTCTGGGAAGTCGACTCAGCTTCGCCTGCTCTCCGATGCGCTCACGAAGGCAGGGGTCGCGCACCGCTGCCTGCGGGAGCCGGGCGGCACGGCGCTGGGCGCCGAAGTGCGGCGGCTCGTGCTCGAGCGGGAGTGGGAGGTGGATGCGCGGGCCGAGGCGCTGCTGTTCATGGCGTCGCGCGCACAGATGGTCGCGCGCGAGCTCCGGCCCGCCCTCGCCAGCGGCGAACACGTCCTGCTCGACCGGTTCTTCCTCAGCACGTATGCCTACCAGATCGGCGGGCGGGGATTGCCGGAGGACGAGGTCCGCGCCGCGAACGGCTTCGCGACGAGCGGGTTGGTGCCCGACCTCACGCTGCTCCTGACCTTCCCGGTGGCCGAGGGGCTGGCACGGGCGGCGGAGCGGTCGTCGGCCCATGACCGAATGGAACGCGAGGGAGCGGCGTTCCACGACCGGGTCGCAGGTGCGTTCGAGGCCTTCGCCCGGCCCGATTGGCAGCGAGCGCATCCTGAGTGCGGTCCAATCGTCTCAATAGAGGCGATGGGAAGCGAGCGCGAGGTGGCCGGACGCGTGCGTGAGGCGCTCCGGACACGCTGGCCCGGAACTTTCCCACGCTTCGATGCATCTGATGGTTGAAGGCCGCGATCGCATTCGCGGTCGAGCACTCGGCGCGGGAGCGGGATGCGATCAAAGGCGATAGTGGTGGCGGCAGTGCTGTCGAGCGCACTGGTGTCCGGCGGCTGGCTGATGGAGCGCGAGGGAGCGGCGCGCGCACCACTGGATGCGAACGCCGGTGCGCGGCTGTTCGACGAAGTGCTGGCGCACGTACGCCGCGACTACGTGGACACGCTTCCCGATTCGCTGCTCTACCGCAAAGCCGTGAGCGGCGTGCTCGGCGAGTTGCACGACCCGCACACGGTCTTCCTCGACCAGCGGCGGCTCAGCCGTCTGGACGAGAGCACGAGCGGCCACTACGCGGGCGTCGGCATCCAGATGGACGTGCGCGACAGCGGGATCACCGTCGTCGCCACGCTTCACGGCACGCCGGCGGAGGAAGCGGGCATGGCCTCGGGCGATCGCATCGTGGAGATCGACGGGAAGTCGGCGCGCGCGCTCACGCCCGAAGAAGCGCTGAAGACACTGCGCGGACAGCCAGGCAGCAAGGTGCGCGTCGTCGTGGACCGCCCCGGCGTCACGGCGCCGCTGACATTCACGCTCACGCGTCGCGAGATCCAGGTGAACCCCGTGCAGCACGCGCTGCTGCTGCAGGACGGCGTGGGCTACGTGGATCTGTCGGTGTTCAGCAGCGAGGCCGCATCCGATCTCGGGCAGGCCATCGACTCGCTGCGCGCGGCCGGCGCGCGCTCGCTCGTGCTCGATCTGCGTGGGAATCCGGGCGGGCTGCTCGACCAAGGCATCGGCGTCGCGGATCTGTTCCTCGACGCGGGGCAGGCCATCGTGTCGACGAAGGGTCGGAGCGCGGATGAGAATCGCGCGTTCGCCGATCGGGCGCCGCAGCGGTGGGGGAACGTGCCGCTCGTCGTGCTCACCGACAGCGGGTCGGCGTCGGCGAGCGAGATCGTCGCCGGCGCGCTGCAGGACCACGACCGTGCGCTCGTCGTCGGCACGGCGACGTACGGGAAGGGAAGCGCTCAGCGCGTGTTCCGCATCCGCGACGGTGCGGTGAAGCTGACCACCGCCCTCTGGTACACGCCGAACGGGCGGAGCATCAACCGCCCGCGCTCGACGGATGGAGCGGATGACGACGACGCCGCGCAGCCCGACAGCATCAAGCGGCCGGAATTCAAGACGGACGCAGGCCGGACGGTGCTTGGTGGTGGTGGGATCGTACCCGACGTCGTGGTGGCGAGCCGCATCGCGTCGAAGCACGAGAAGGCGCTGCAGGAAGCACTCGGCGCGAACGTCCCCAAGTTCCGGGACGCGATCGTGGACTACGCGATCGCGCTCAAGGCGTCGCGCAGCGTGTCGAGCCCGGACTTCGAGGTGACGCCGGCGATGCGCGACGAGCTGTATCGGCGACTCCAGTCGCGCGGCATCGTGGTCGAGCGGGCGGTCTTCGACTCGGCGCAGACGGCCGTGAATCGTGCCCTTGGCACACAGATCACGCGATTCGTCTTCGGCACGCAGGCGGAGTACGCGCGGGCGCTGCGAGAGGACGCTACCCTGGCGAAGGCGCGCGAGCTGCTGCGCGACGCACCGACGCCGGCCGAGCTGGTACGACGCCAGAAGCGCTGACCGCCGCGCCGGGTGGTGCCGGCGCGGCACTCGGACTCAGGATCGACCGGGGAGCAGCTTCACGGTGATCACGTAGGGATATTCCATCCCGAACCTCACCCCGGCCTGGTCGCGTGTCCAGTAACGCACCTCCTCGACGTCGCCCGCGGTGATGCTGCGCAATGCGGCCATGCCTTCGACCCGAACGTCGTTCACGAAGACGGGTGGCTCGCCGGGCGACGTCTGCGTCGAGCTCCGCGACGGGCCGTACAGCCGCGGCCGGAGACGGTGCAAGGCGTCGGAGAGGTTCATCTGCTCGATCTCCGGCTTCGAGAGCTCGTCGGCCGAGACGACCAGCATTGTCTTGACTGGCGCCTTGGGCGCTGGCGCAGACTGCACCTTGGCCAACGCTTTGGCCCGGGCCACCGCGGGCGTCCGAACCACGACGTCGCCGCGCTCCGGATCGCCGGCGAGCCCGAAGTCGTAAGCGAACTGCACGACCTGCGGGACCCATTCGTCACCCTTCTTCGCCGGCACGAATCGCGTGCGCGGCAGCGTCTCTCGGATCGCTTCCACGAAGCGCTCGTCGGTCCCGGTGTTGAGCACGCGGAAAGTCGCCAGATCGGGCTGACCCACCGCGTCCACGACGAACATCGTGCTGATGAGCGCCCGGATCCCCGCTTCGGCGAGGCCCGCCGGGTAGGCTGGTGCCGGGCTGCCCGGGATGAGCGTCGCCGGCTTCGTCACGTCACGTGCGAACAGCGTCGCGGCGAACGTCGTCGGGACGTCGGGCACGGAGAACAGTTTCTCGACCGTCTTCCCGGCCTCGAGCTGAACGATCGGGCTCACGAACGAGCCACCGGCGACGAATAGGACCAACCGATAGGAACCGGCACCAGGGGCGTCGAGGTAGAACGCACCCTCCGAGCTCGCCGAGGTCGATGCGACGACGCGCGCGCTGTCGTCGACGAGAGCCACGGCAGCGCCGCCGAGCGGCTTCTTCGTATCGAGCTGGACGACCTGCCCGCCAAGCGTCTGAGCGGCCGCTGCTCGCGTCGCGCCGGCGACGAAGGCGAGCGAGCAGGCGAGCGTGCACGAACGGACCAACGATCGGATTGACGACATGGCGCGAAGCGTGAGGCGGGACGACCACCGTCGCGCACCTGGCGCCGGTGGCGTCCGTCGCGACTCCGAATACTACCGCAGCGTCGGCCTGGGGGTCCAGCCAGCGCGCGGCGCAACCTCCGTCAGCGCCTGATACACGAGCGTGGGGAATTTCGAGGCGACGTCGGTGCGGTTCGGCATCTGGTTGATCATGAAGACGACGACCATCCGCTCGACGGGATCGACCATGTAGCTGCTGCCGTAGGCGCCACCCCATCCGAAGCTGCCCACCGAGTAGTAGCCGATCGCGCCGACTCGCTCCACCGTCTCGAAGCCGAGACCGAAGCCCTTGCCGTTCTGTCCGTAGATCGTGGGGATCTGGTTGGACGTCATGAGATCGACCGAGCGCGGAGAGAGGATGCGCACGCCGTCGATCTCGCCGCGATTGAGCATCATCTGCAGGAACCGCGCGTAGTCGCGCGCCGTCGAGACGATACCGGCGCCGCCCGAGTAGCTCCGCCGCGGACCCACGACGTAGTGGCCCTGGCCGCGGGAGCCCTCGGGCGCTCTCGTGGCGCTCCCGGTGCTGTCGTTCATGTACAGCGTGACGAGGCGCGAAGCCTTCGCCGGCGGCACGAAGAAGTACGTGTCCGTCATGCCGAGCGGAGCGGTGATGCGCGTGCGGACGAACTCGTCCAGCGACAGGCCGGAGGCGCGCTCGACGACGCAGCCGAGAATGTCGGTGCTGTATCCGTAGACGAACGCCTCGCCGGGCTGCGTCACGAAGGGCAGGCTGGCGAGACGCTCCATCGTCTCGCACACGGGCTCCGTCTTGTCGGCGGTGTACCAGCCGTTGCCGGCGGCCGGCCCGAGTCCCTTCGCGGCGTACTGATCGGCGATCCAGCGCTCGCCGCCGTAGGAGACTCCCGCGGTGTGCGTGAGCAGGTCCTGGATCGTGATCTGGCGGCGCGCGGGCACGATGGTACGACCGCTGTCGGCGCGCGACGCGACCATCGTGTGCGCGTACGCGGGGATGAAGCGGCTCACCGGATCGCCGAGCGCGATCCTGCCTTCCTCGACGAGCATGAGGACGGCCGTGCTGGTGATGGCCTTCGATTGCGACGCGATGCGGAACATCGCGTCGGGCGTCATCGGGCGGCGCGACTCGCGGTCCACCCAGCCGACGCTCTTCTGATACGCGACCTGTCCGTCGCGAATCACGAGCGCGACGGCGCCGCCGATGCGATTCGAGTCCACGTACTGCTGGAGAAAACGATCGACGCGCGCGAGCCGCTCCACGGAGAAGCCGTTCGCCGCGCGCGTGCCGGCCACACGCGCGGGCTGCGCGGCGAGCGGCGAGGCGACGGCGCCGAGCGCGATGGCGGCGGTCGCCGTGCGAACGAGTCGCGCCAGCGCGGCGCGGCGTGGGGAACCGAAGGGGAACGTCTGCGGCATGTGGTCAGCGGGCCGGGTTGGCGTGCTTGTGCTTGCGATAGTGCTCCGAGAGGAGATCGCCACCGAAGTCGTGGCGCAGATCACGCCAGATCGTGTGGATGTGATTCGCGTTGGTCTGCTGATTGTCGTACTCGACGAGGATCGTCGGGCCGTGGATGCGATAGTAGTGCGCCTGTCCGACCTCCATGCCGCCGGCCCACGCGAAGCGCAGCTCACCGAAACCGCCGTCGTCCACGTCGCGGAGCGCGTGCGCGCGCGCCGAGGCCGACACGCGCCCGGCGTAGTGCTCGACGAGCCGGCGGAGCTGCGCGCGCTGTGCGGCCGTCATGTCCGCGGCGCGCAAGCCCTCGGCCTTGAGCGCGCGCGCCTTGGGATCGTTGCGCGTCTCGATCTCGACGAGCGCGGTGTCGGAGAAGATCGCGACCGCGCGCTGCTTGGCATCGAGCATCTTCACGAGCTCGCGCGCGAGGTCTTCCTCCGCGGCGAGGATGCGCAGGCCGGCGTGCGGCCCCGACGGCACTCGGGCGGGGTTCGCGCCGAAGAAGACCGGGGACACCAGCTGCACGGAGCGGCCGATCTCGGTGTAGTTCACCGACAGATGGTGCCCCTCGACTCGCCATCCCCACGCCGTGGAGGCGTCGGGCTCGCCGAACACGCTGAGGTAGTACTTGCTGGAATCGCGCACGTTGCGGCGTCCCTCCGGAGGTCCGGCCGCCTCGATGTCGTGCAGGATCGCTTCGTGGCGCATGATGCTCTTCGCCGTCGCGAAGCCGCGCGGGCTGAGCCCCGTGAGGAGCAGGGAATCGACGCGGGCGCGGGCCTCGGCGGTCATGCGCGACAGCGTGACGCCTTTCCTGTCGAGCGGGACGTAGAACCAGTTCGAGCGCTCCGTGCTGTCGAAGGAGAAGGTCGCACCGGACCGAGTGGAATCGGGAAGCGCCCGCAGCGCGGCGCGCGCGGCGACGATCGCCGGAGTCGTCGCAGAGCGATCGGTCGCGGCCTGGCCGGTCAGAGCGCGACCAGGCAGCAGCGTGGCCAGCAGAAGTGCGACCGCGCGGCTGAAGCGCGTGACGGACGGATGAGTCATCGCGGAGCGGAGGTGAAGGGTCGCCGTAACGAAGCCCGCGAAGTATGGCACTCGGCCATCGGGGCGACCAGTCGCTCGATCGCGGCGCAGAATGCCGCGGAAACGAAGCGAGGCCGCGGAACGCGGCCTCGGTCGATCCTGGGGCGATTCGATCCGTCAGCGGTCGACGACGCGCACGCCTTCGGGAACGGTGAACGTGAACGCCGATGCGTCGACGGGCGCGTTGGGACGGAACGACGTCAGTCGCACGCGTCGCACGAGGCCGGAAGGCTCGGTCACCTCGAACTGCCGGATGGTGGCGTCGGCGTCGTCGATCCAGACCGTCGCAGTCTGGAAGGAGGCGCCCTCCTTCTGCTTCGGTACGAGGTTGTAGGCGTGCGTCGCGCGTCCCGACACCTCGGCCGTGCCCGACGGCGTGATCGTGTAGCGCGAACGCGGCGCGGTGAGGAACTGCGCGGTGAGGTCGACGGTGCCGCTGCCACCGTTCCGAAGCGACGTGCGGATCACCTGGCCGGGAGTCGTGCTGGGCAGATAGAGCCAGAGCCGCGAGCCATCGGCGACGATGCGCTCGTTCGCGGGCTGGCTGAAGCGGACGGAAAGCTTGCCCGGACGCTGCTGCTGATATTCACCCGTCGCGGTGACGGTGCGCCCCGTGAGGGAGTTGGTGATCGTCTGCTCGAAGGTCGCGCGCGCCGTCCTGACCTTGGACCACGTGGCCACGGCGCGATCGAGAAGATCGGCCTGTGCGCGTGGACGTGCCGCGGCGAGCGAGAGTGGGGCGAGCAGCGCGCCGGCGAAGGCGAGGCCGCGGAATCGTGCGAGTGGCATGCGAGCTCCGGTGGTGTGGGGCGCGGAGTGCGCCTTCCGACAGATGCTACCCGCGCGGGGAAGGACCGGTTCCGGGCGGAGGGGCGAGTGACCGTCCGATCGCCTCGGCGATCGCGCGCGTCTCACGCACGAGCCGTGCGAACTGCTCCGGGAACAGCGACTGCCCGCCGTCCGACATCGCCCTGTCGGGATTGGGATGCATCTCGACCAGCAGGCCGTCCGCGCCAGCGGCGATCGCCGCACGGCCCATCGGGATGACCTTGTCGCGCAGACCGGTGCCGTGGCTCGGATCGGCGACGATCGGCAGGTGCGACAGCTTCTGCACGAGCGGGATCGCCGTGAGATCGAACAGGTTGCGCGTGGCCGGGTCGAAGCTGCGGATGCCGCGCTCGCAGAGGATCACCTGCGTGTTCCCTTCGGCGAGCAGATACTCGGCGCTCATCAGCAGATCGGTGATCGTCGCCGCCATGCCGCGCTTGAGGAGCACCGGCTTTCCCAGCCGGCCGATCGTCCGAAGGAGGGCGTAGTTCTGCATGTTCCGCGCGCCGATCTGGATGCAGTCCGCCACCTCGGCCACGTGATGCGCGCCTTCCTCGTCGAGCGCCTCGGTGACGATCGGCAGTCCCGTCTCCGCGCGGGCGAGGGCCAGCAGCTCGAGTCCCTTGCGGCCGAGTCCCTGGAAGGAGTAGGGCGAGCTGCGCGGCTTGAAGGCGCCGCCACGCAGGGCCGCGCCGCCCGCGTCGCGCACCTGGCGTGCGGCGAGCACGATCTGCTCCTCGCTCTCGACGGAGCAGGGTCCGGCGATGATGGGAATGGTCGGCCCGCCGAACGTGACGCCGGGCGCGATCGTGACGAGCGTGTTCTCGGCCCGCCACTCGCGCGATACCTGCTTGTACGGCTTCGAGACGTGGATGATCTCGGCCACGCCCTCGAGCGCTTCCAGCTGCGAGCCGTCGACGCGGCCGTCGTTGCCGACGAGGCCGACCGTCGTGCGCTGCGCGCCGGGCATCGGCCGCGGCTGATAGCCCATCTCACGAATGACGTCGACGACTTTCGCGATCTGCTCGTCCGTCGCGCCGTGCTCCATCACGACCAGCATCAGTCTTCCTCGATCTCGAACGTGGAGCCATCGTCGGCCAGGGTGACCGGGCCGGCGTAGTGCTCGCCGACGAGCGCGCGGATGTCGACGCGCTCGACCGGCGGGTAGAAGTGCGTGAGCACCAGATGCTTCGGCAGCGCCGCGGCCGCGATGGCACCGCACTGTTCGGGCGTCAGGTGCGACGGGATGGCCATCGCGACCGGCAGCGAGCACTCGCAGAGGAGCACGTCGGTGCCGCGTGCCCATTCGGCGAACATCGGGTCGTAGCCCGTATCGCCCGTGTAGACGAGGCGACGGCCACGCCGTTCGATGGAATATGCCACGCTCTCCTCCGTATGCGGCACCTTGGTGGCGCGCAGCGTGGTGTCCTCACCGAGCTCGATGGCGTCGCCCGGAGCGATCTCGCGCACCTCGAGTGGAAAGCCCGGCTCGCGGAGCCAGTCGCCGAACGCGGCGATGAGCCGCTCGAGCAGCGTGGCGATCCCCACGGGGCCGATGAGCACGAGCGGCGCGCTGCGAGAAGGCAGCTGGCCGTACTTCCACGCGAACACCAGGGTCGCGAAGTCCGAGACGTGGTCGAGGTGGAAGTGCGTGATCGCGACGTGCGTGAGCTCGCGCCACGGCAGCCCGAGCTCCGCGAGCCGGTGGGTGACGCCGCTCCCGCAGTCGAGCAGCATGCGATGCGGACCGGCCTCCACGTAGTGGCCGGCGCACACGCGCGCCGCCGTGAGCGCGACGGTTCCGGTGCCGACCGTGACGAGCCGCATCATCGCCTCCGGTCGAGCCAGTGCGTCGTCGAGCCGCCGCCCGCCGCTTGGAGTCGCGCGGGATACACGCCGATCGGCGTGCCGCGGCTCACGGTGTCGCGGCGGCTTCCTCGGCCACCGGCTCCAGCGGGACCGACGCCTCGGTGGAAGCCCCGCGCATGCGCACGCTCACCAGCGACGAGACGCCCGGCTCCTGCATCGTCACGCCGTAGACCGCATCGCCCGCCTCGGTGGTCGTACGCGGATTGTGCGTGATGACGATGAACTGCGTGCGGCTCTTGAACTGGTTGAGCATGCGCACGAAGCGTCCCACGTTCGCGTCGTCGAGCGGAGCGTCCACCTCGTCGAGCAGGCAGAAGGGGCTTGGCTTGGTGAGGAAGATGCCGAACAAGAGCGAGAGGGCGACGAGTGCGCGCTCGCCGCTGGACAGCAGGTGGATGCGCTGCGTCTTCTTGCCGCGCGGAGACGCGTGGATCTCGATGTCGCAGTCCAGCGGGACGTCGGGATTCTCCAGGCGCAGGTCGCACTCGCCGCCACCGAACAGCGACATGAAGATCTCGCGGAAGTTGACGCGCACCTGCTCGAACGTCGCGAGGAACAGCTCGCGCGCGGTCGCGTCGATCTCCTTGATCGCCTGCAGGAGCGACGCCTTGGCCTCGGCGAGATCGTTGCGCTGCGCCACGAGGAAGTCGTGGCGCTTCATCGTCTCGTCGTGCTCCTCGATCGCGAGGGCGTTGACCGGTCCGAGCTGCTCGAGCTGGCGGCGCAGCTCCGCGGCCTCGACGCGAAGCGCGTCGTCGTCGAGGTCGACGGGCGGCACCTCGGCGATCATCTCCTCCAGCGGTCGCTTCCACTCCATCTCGAGCCGCTCGCGGATCGCCGTGCGGCGCCCCGAGAGCTCCGTGAACCGCAGCTCGGCGTGATGCAGCTCGTCGCTCGTGGCCGTGAGACGGCGATGGTGCTCGCTGACGGCGTGGTCCGCCGCCGTGAGCGACTCATCGGATGCGCGGACCGCGGCTTCCGCCGCGGCCAGGCTGGCCTCGCCGTCGGAGAGGGTCGCCTCACGGGTCTCGAGATCGAGCGTCCACGAGGCCATCTGCTCGGCGAGCGCGCTGTCCGACATCGCGAGCTCGCTGAGCTCCTCGCGGAGCTGCGCGAGACGCTGCGTGGCGGTGGACACCTCCTGCGCGAGGCGACGCTCGCGATCGACTGCCATCTGCACGCGCGCGCGGGTCTCCGCCTGCTGCACCTGCCAGCGGCCGCGAAGCTCGCGCGCCTCTTCCTGGCCGCGCTCCGCCACGCCGGCGCGCTCGCGTGCGTCGGCGATGGCCTGCTCGCGCGCGCCGAGCCGTTCGGTGAGCGCCGCCGCGTCCGCCTCGAGAGAGCGCTGCCTCTCGCCAAGCTCGGAGGACCGCGCGCCAAGACGCTCGGCGAGCGCCGCCGCTTCCTGGACCTCCCGCGTTGCGCGGGCGACGCGCCGTCCCGACTCCGCCTGCCGCTCGAGCGCCTGACGCGCCTGTTGCTGCGCGACCGATGCCGCCTCGGTGGCCTCGAGCACGCGCCGCTCGCTTGCGGCCACGGACTCGCGCATCGCATCGGCGACGCGTGATGCCTCCTGGCGCTTCGCCTCGAGCGTGGTGAGCTCGCGCCGCAGCTCGGTGAGCTCGGCCCGACGGCGGAGCGGTCCCTGGCCGGTCGTGGTGCCGGGGAGCCACACGGCGCCGCGTGCGTCGACGAACGCGCTGCCGCCGTTGAGCGGATGTACGCGACCGAGCAGCGCGCGCACCCAACCGCGGCCGGGGCCGACGGCCCCGACCACCGCGTCGAGCCCGTCGCTGGCCTGGCTCTCGCCCGCGTCGCCCGCTTCCGCATCGAGCGGCAGGAGGAGCAGGGGCCCCGGGTTGGCCTCAGCGTGCCACGCCCGGACGGCATCGGCGACCTCGCGATCGCGGACGAGCACCGCGTGCACCGAGTTGCCGAGGAACTTCTCGACGAGCAGCGCCGACTCCTGGTCCGCCGCGATGAAGTCCGAGACGGGTCCGAGCACCGCGCCCTCGCCGAACCGCTCGCGCTCGCGCAGCAGCCGCGACGCCGCCGGCGCGAGCCCGACGCGGTCGCGCTCGAGCTGCTCCAGCGCGTTGACGCGCCCCTGCAGCGCCGTCAGCGCCTCGTCGGCGCGAAACAGCTCGGCGCGCGCGATGCCCTCGCGCTCGCGCGTCTCGCGATCCGCCACGCGCGCGTCGTCCATCTCGCTCGCGGCCGTCGCGGCAGCGCTCTGCGCCGCATCCACTTCCACCTGCA
>Ga0070675_100003590_pt1 | contig 11798 bp, 6 predicted proteins | sample KBSM43metaG_FD_65343 | JGI IMG/M metagenome (GOLD analysis project Ga0070675, IMG submission 65343) | Miscanthus rhizosphere microbial communities from Kellogg Biological Station, Michigan, USA - KBS M4-3 metaG | ecosystem: Host-associated > Plants > Roots > Rhizosphere > Soil ...
CGTCTCCCACGTCGGCGCGTTCGCATAGCACGGGATCGCGCCACCCTGAATCGCGTTGAAGCGGCGCACCTCGTCGAGCCCGAGGATGTGATCCGCGTGGCTATGCGTAAAGAGCACCGCGTCGACTCGCGTCAATTCGTGAACGAGCGCCTGTTGCCGAAGATCGGGACTGGTATCGACGAGCAGCTTCGCGTGTGTCGGGACGTCGAGATAGATCGACGGCCGGAGCCGCTTGTCACGTGGATCGGTGGAGCGACACACACTGCAGCTGCAGCCGATCATCGGCACGCCGTGCGACGTGCCAGTACCGAGGAACAGGACGCGGGCCGGAACCGACGTCACCCTTCGAGAGCCTCAGGGTGATGGTGAGCTTGTCGAACCATCAAGGGATGATGATACGAGGGGGATCGGGCGAAGCCGTCTGGGTCGCCTCGACGTAACGCATCCGGAGCTCGTAGAGGAGCTGCTCGAGCAACTGCCGCTCCTCCGCCGTCAGGTTGCCGCGGGTCTTCAGTTCGAGCAGCAACAAGATGTCGATGATCTGCTGCGCAGCCGCAATATTCGCCGTGCCTGACTGTCCGGTCACCGGATCAGGAACGTCGCCGAAGTGATAGGCGGCCGTGTGGGCCAATGACAAGACGAACCCGACGAACGTGACGACGTTGGGATCGTGCGGTTCTCCGGACGTGCTCTGCTCTCCGTCGCTCATATCTCAACCTGCAAGATCTCGAATGGTAGCATGTCGCCATGGCCGACCGTGTGGGCGAGCGATTCGAGCGCCTTGTCGAGATCATGCGTGCGCTGCGCGCGCCGGATGGGTGCCCGTGGGACCGCGAGCAGACGCATACCTCGCTCCGCCCGTTTGTGCTCGAGGAGACCTACGAGGTGCTCGAGGCGATCGAAAGCGGCCAGCCGGCGAACCTCTGCGAAGAGCTCGGCGACTTCCTGTTCGAGGCTGTCTTCCTGGCACGCATCAGTGAAGAAGCTGGCGACTTCACGATCGGGGACGCCATTGACGCCATCAGCGACAAACTCGTGCGTCGTCATCCGCATGTCTTCGAGCGGAAGAGCGGCGACCCGGCACTCACCAGTGGCCAGGTCATCGAGAAATGGGAAACGCTGAAGGCGCGCGAGCGAGCGGCGGCGGGAGCGCCGGCGAAAACCAAGACGACGATCAGCGGCGTGCCGAAGACGCTGCCGGCACTCCTGCGTGCCTACGAGGTCAGCTTCCGAGCGGCCGCCGTCGGGTTCGACTGGGCGAAGCCGGACGATGTACTCGACAAGATCGAGGAGGAAGTCGCGGAGTTGCGACACGAGGTCGAATCGGGCGCCACGGGCGACCTCTCGCGCGCGGAAGAAGAAATGGGCGATCTGCTCTTTGCCATCGCCAACCTGTCGCGCAAGCTGGGCATCGAACCGGAGGCCGCGCTGCGGCGAGCCACAGACAAGTTCACGAATCGGTTCGAGGCGATGGAACGGGGCTTCGCGGCACGCGGCAAGCGACTCAACGAATCCAGTCTTGACGAGATGGAAGCGGAGTGGCAGCGGGTGAAGCAGGCCGGAAAGCCCTAGACCCGCCGTCACTCACAGGATCTTCATCGAACTGCCCTTCGTCAAAAACCTGAAGGTGAATTGTGCCTTCGCGGTCTTGGCGAGGCTCTTGACCAATGTCTCGACCTTGGCCATGTGCGTCGGGTTCGCGGAGACGGCTTCGCTGCTGTTGAACCAGAAGCGAAACGGCTTCGGACTGGCGGCACGGCGACGGCGGAACATCATCTCGATCACTTTCGTGTTCGGATTCTCGCTAAAGCCGTTTCCGCAGAACACATAATCGCGGGCAATCACGGCCTCGACGAAATCCGAGTCGATGTTGTTCTCCGATCCATGATGCGGCACCTTCAGCACGTCGACCTCGATCGTGCCGCCGTTCAGACGGCCGGCCTGCTTCAATCCGTCAACAATCTGATCGCCGCGAGCGTCGCCGGTCAGCAGCAACGACTCTGAGTCGTCCTCGACGAGCAGCGTGAGGGAGGCCAGATTCGGTGTCGTGACCTCCTTGGGGTCGCCGAACATCTCTGCCTGAAGACGCAGCGATGCCACCAGATTGTCGAACTCCGACGCTCCGAGGAGTTCCTCGGTACGGCGCGCCGCGTCTCCAATCTTCTTGAGCTGTTTCTTTCCCTCGATACTCTGCAGAAACGCCTTCCACTCTTCCCGGAGGGTTTTCAAATGCGCGTCGGTCGGACCGATGACCGTGATCGTCAGACCGCCGATCTTGATCGGCTTCTGATTCTTCCGCAGCATCATCAGTTTGCCGTCGGCTCGCGGATTGAGCGGAATGTTCAGCTGCTTCGGCGAGATCCGCTTCGAGACTTTGATGGCTTCTCCGATGCTGGTCACCAGATCCGATTGCTTGAGCGCCTCCCTGCGAATCTCGGCGAGGTCTGAGCCAGCGAGAACAGGAGCCATCGCTGACAGCGAATCCTCGATCGGCGTGGCCAGCTTGTTCAGCAGTTCGCCAAACCCGTTGTGCCAGATTTCCTTGACCTTTGGCGGCCGGGGCACTGTCGGCGCCTTGCTCTTCGTGTTCCCGCTCTTCTTCTGGAACTCGTGCACCCGCCACGCCGCCTCGTCGTCGAGCATCTTGAGGACGCCGCCGATGTGGTCCTGATCGATGTGCGAGACGTAGACGATGTCGAGCGCCTTCTTGGCGACCTGCAACTTCCCCATCGCCGCAGCGACGTGGGCGTCGTAGGACACCGGCATCCCGCCGTCAACGAGAACACGCGCGGTGCCGGCGGCGTTGGTGAGCAGAAGGCAGTCACCCTTGTCCGACTGGAAGGCGGTCAGACGCATCAGCCCAAATCCTTTCTGAGATTGAGGCGGGATGTCTCGACAAGACAGGCCTCCGGATCGATGACCCCAAAACCCGCAGCGTTGGTCCAGGTGAAACTCGCACCCGGAAGCGGCTTGGCGGTGCGGCGAATAATCGACTCGATCTGCGCCGCAGTCAGACGCGGTTCGACGGCGAGCATGAGTCCCACCACGCCGGTCACGAGTGGACTCGCCATGCTGGTGCCCGACATCGCGATCCACTCGTCGGGATCACCGCTGAACCCTTTTGCCGCGACCACGTCCGTGCCCGACGCCGCGATGTCCGGCTTCTGCCGTCCGTCGCGAGTCGGGCCCTGGCTGCTCGAGATGCTGATCTGGTTGCGAACGGCATCGAGATTCGCCACCGTAATCACACGACTGCCGCATCCAAGCGAGCTGACGGTTGTGTCGTCAACCAAGGTGCGCTCGGTGAAGAATGACGGAAACGACCACGCCTCGCGATCGCCGACCCGGCCAAGCCGCTGCGGGTCGTCGCGCTCAACCCATGCGTGCAATCTGCCGTCACGCACCTCGAGCGAGTGCAGGCGCACGATCCATGTCCCGGCCCGCACGCCAATCACCGGCTTTCGAAGAAACGGGCTGAGATACACGCTGATGTAGTTCAGTCCGTTGGTCGGATTGAACACTTCGTTGTAGACGCTGAACATCGTCCCGTCGGGCAGCATCCGGTTCTGGATGAACTCGCGCGGCTCGACAGGACCGATCCAGTCCATGTCCGGAGGCTTGATCGAGACGGCAAACCGATCCTGCGCGCTGTACCAGATCTCCAGTTCGTTCTCGGAGAGATCCATGATGCCGTTGCCGACGACCACCCACTCGAGGTCCTTCTCGAGACCCGCGGCGGGAATCTGGCCACTGGCGTGGATGCGGCCCATGATCCAGCCAAGGTCGTCGTCGGTGACGGCCTTTTCCTGGCCAGAGTTTCCGGCGGCGACCGTGACGGCGCGGCCGGGCATCGCCAACGCCGCGTCGATCCAGCGCGTCACGGCGGAACTCCCGTCGTGCGAGTGTCCGTTCGTGCCGAGGCTCACGTTGATCGACACCGGCAGCTGCAGCTTCTGGCCAAGCCGGAGCAGGTAGTCCACCGCGTCGGCGACTCGGCTCGAGTCGTAGAACGACAGACGCCTGTCCTGATCCGCGTCTGGCAACGAGATGAGCACGCCGGCAATCTTCGCGCGGCGGCAGACGCCGCGATTGCCAGCCGCGATGCTGGCGACGTGCGTACCATGCGAACCTTCGACGCGCTGCGACTGCGGCTCGATGTCTGTCGCCGGTATGCCGAGGCGAGGCGCGGCCGCAATCGCCCGGTTCAAGTCGGTGCCATGGAACTCGGCCCCGTACTCGAACTGCCTGTCGAAGTGCTTACTGTCCCGGTCGTACGGCGATGGCCGCGCGTCGCCACCTTGATCCCAGATCTGTACAAAACGCGTCTTGCCGGCATCGTCGAGGAAGTCCGAATGGCTGAAATCGAAGCCCTGAACGTCGATGATGCCGATGAGCACATCCTCACCGAACTTGTGCTGCGTTGCGGATCCGAACCGGCGCTTGTCCATGGATGGTGCGGCCGGCGAGTTGTCTCCGACGACGACCACCGGCGTTTTCAGCGGTTCGGCCATCTCAACGTAGGTCACCCCTTCGTGTTCGGCGATGGCCGGGATCCGGTCGAGCGGAGCCTGAATCTGGACGATCTCACCCTTGCGGCATGTCGGCTGTCCGACGTCGGGCGTCTCGACTTTCGGGTCGCGCAAATAGACAAAGACATTGGTGCGGACCGCTCCGGTCACACGCTTCAGCGGGCGAACGCGGGGCTTTTTCTTGAGGTCCTCGATCGTGACCGGCACCGCGTCGGCACCCCTGCACTTCTCGACCTTTTTCAACGCCGATGGCGATTCGACGATGAGCGCCGCGGTGCGCTCGGCTCGCACGATGTTTACATCGGCGTCACCGTCCGCGATCATTCGGAGCTTGGGCTGCAGTTTCTTCAGTACCTCACGAGAGGTTTTCAGCGGCATCGTCACCTCATGCCTGCAAGCGGTCCACGCGTGATGCGTAGTAGGTCAACTGCTTTCTAAAACGTCGTCCCCGACCAAAGCGAACAGGTTCACACCGCCGCGCAGTTCAGTGGCCGCCTGCGGCATTGCGGCGTGCGAACGTCCGTCGTCTGACCAGCCGTCCGTCAGTTTCGAGTTCAATCTGACCGTCGAGATCGGTCCGCAGGATCGTAGCCCCAATGGCCTCCAGACGTTGCAGCACCTCCAGCGTGGGGTGACCAAAGCGATTCCCGCGGCCGCAGCTGATTACGGCGAACTGTGGCCGCCATTGCTCGAGCAGCGCCGACGAGGACGAGGTGCGACTACCGTGATGCGCGACTTTGAGAACGCGAATGCGCGCCGGAGTGAGTCGAGGCACGACGGCGCGCTCGATGTCGGCGCTGATGTCCCCGGTGAGAAGAATTGCGACGTCACGGTAGACCACTTCGAGGACCACCGAGTCGTCATTGCGCACGCGGCGTCTCTCCCAATCCGGCGGCGTTGGATGAAGGACGCGCAGTTGGACCTCGTCCAGGTGCATGGTCTCGCCTGCCCGCAGGGGCGTGATCGGAATCCGCAGTCGCGCCGCTTCATGCATCAAGTCCTGCGTCGGCAGATGCTGCGGTACCCGGATGCCCTCCCAGATCTGTCGCGGTCTGAAGTCGTCGGCGACCGCCACTGCCCCACCGAGATGGTCGGGATCGCCGTGGGTGACGAGCAGCGCATCGAGCGAGCGGATGCCTCGTGCCCAGAGCGCCGGCGCGAGAACGCGGCGGCCGATGTCGATGCCTCCTCCGAATGGCGCGCCCCCGGTGTCGACGAGCAGCGTGTGGGCACCGGTCTCGATCAGCATCGATTCGCCCTGCCCGACATCGAATACGGTGAGCCTCAACAACGCCTCGCCAGTGCGCCCGAACCGTGTCACATCGGCTCCGCTGACGACCGCGACGAGTGCGGCGAGATAGACCACCGCACTCGCGAGGCGTAAATGTCCGCGACCAATGACCGTCGCCACGAGCGCGACGTAGTAAACCAGCACGAGCCAGACAGCGGGTGGCGGCACGCGCGCGGCCAGCCAGGGCGCGGCCTTCACGAGGTCGGCGCTCGAGATCAGCGCGCTCGCAGCAATGTGCGTCGTCCACCCGGCGCTGTACGCAAGCAGCGGACTCTCGTTGATCAGCGTCACCGCCATCGCGGCGATCTGCACGACGCCCATTGCCGGCACCGCCAGCAGGTTGAGAATCAGGCCGGCGCTGGTGACACGCGAAAACGCTGATGCCGAGACCGGCAGCAACGCGACCTCGACCGCCAGCGATCCGATCAACGTCGCTACGATCCACGAGAGCACAGCCGTGGGGCGGGCCGCCATAGCGCTTCGCGAAGGCGACTGCAGACCCGCCGGCAGGAGTGCCACCCCACGACGGGCACCTTCGATAAGGGCCGCCGTCGCGCCGAACGTCATCAGAAAACCGGGATCGGCAAGGTCCAGCGGCCTGGTCACCAGAATGATCGCCACCGCGACGGCCATCGCCTGCCAGACTGGCGTTCGCTGATCGACAACGCGCGCCACGAAATAGGCGATCGCCATCACTGTGGCTCGCCAGACGGATGGTCCAGCGGTCACCACGGTTGCGAACGCGATGAGCACGGCGATCGTCAGAAGCGCGCCGGGGCGGCCACGAATGCCGACGAGCGCGAGCAAGGCGCACGCGCCTGCGGCGAGAATCGCGATGTTGCCACCGGAGATCGCGATGACGTGGTAGGTGCCAGCCGCCTGGAGGGCGTCGCGGGTCTCATCGGGAACGCCCGTGCGATCGCCAATGAGCACGGCAGCGGCAATGGCTTCTGACACGGGGCTGTGTGGACCAACCCACGCGGCCAGCGCCGTCCTGACGTGCGCACGGATGTCCGCGGCGAGCTCGTCGATTGGGCCAGCGTGCGAGACCAACTGGACGAGGCGTGCGCTTTTGATCGACCCGAACAGCGCGATGCCATCACGCGCCGCTGCCTCTTCGAAGTCCGGGACGCCATCGTTGAGAAAGCGCGCCGGCCGCCGAAAAACCATTGGCGCCTCAATCGTTCGGCCCGCCCGCCATTCGAGAACGCGGTCGCGCGGCGCGGCTCCGCCGACACTCACGATGACCCCTCCCTCGACGGGGTGCCAGGCGTCCATGAGCCGCAGTGCGGTGACGTCTACGCGAAGCGAGACATAGCCCTCGCGCGGAGACGCGTCCTCGATCAGAACGGCGCGCGCCAGGATCGGATCGTGATCGGCCTCCGGACCCAACGTGGAGATCTCGAAACCGCCGAACTCCCGTTCGAGGAGCTGACGCAGCGCGGGATGCCGCGCGCGATCCAACGCGCTCGACGTCAAGACAACGCTCGAGACCCAGAACCCGAGCGTGAGACATGCGACCGTCGTTCGGCTGACGCCGTAGCGCCACGCGATCACGCTGGCGACGAGAAGCGCCGGCAAGAGCCAGAGCAGCCATCCGGCCGCCGAGCCGAGAATCGGCGCGCACAGGGCTCCGCCAATGATCGAGAGTGCTGGAAGGATGCCGACGACGGGCATGCCGTCGCGCGGATGCAAGACGCGCGCGTCCGCGAGCGCTCGCGTGGCTCAGAGACTTACCGGATCGGATCGCAGTTTCTGCCGTTCAGGTGGGCGACGAAACGCGCAAATTCCACGCGGCGTGGATTCTGCGCGGCGCTTCGAATAGAGGCGTCCGATCGTATCAGCGGGCGGGTTGGGCGAAATAGCCGCGGCGGGCTCGGACGAAATAGCCGCCGGTGCGAACGCGAACGCGAAGCGGCCGCCAGCCGCCATCCGGCGGCTTCGACGAGCTGTAGCCGATCGTGTATTGCTTGTTCAGCTCGTCGGCAATGCGCTCGGTGGCCGGACCGAGATCGGCGGCGCTCTTGACCACTTCCGTGTAACCGCCAGTCAGGCTGGTGATGTCGCGCAGCGCCTCCGGATTCACGCGCGTGCTCTCCCGTCCGTCCGGCGCATCGATCGCAATCGCGTAGACAAAGGCGTCGTTCCGCCGAATCACGTCAATCGTCTGCAGCAGCGATCGATCGCTCGCCGTATCCGCACCATCCGACACGACAATCATCGCCGCGCGCAGATTGATTCGCTGCTCGAACAGCTTCGAGGTATCCGCGAGCGCGTCGTAGATCGCCGTCCCGCCGGACGGCTTCAGATCGCCGAGGCGTCCCCGCAGTGACGTCGGGGGCGTCGTCCACTTCGTGACGAGGCGCGGCAAGTGGTTGAAGGTGGCGACGAAGACCTCGTCCTCGGTGAGCAGCAGGTCGCCGACGAATCGGTCGAACGCCTCGCGCGCATCGATGACCGCCTGCCCGCGCATACTGTCGCTGGCGTCCAGCAGCATGCCGAGGCTGACCGGCACGCGCTTGTCAGTGAACTGCGTGATCGTCTGCTCGACGCCGTCCTCAAAAACCTGGAAGTCCTGTTGCGTGAGGCCGGTAATGAGGCGGCCGCTGGCGTCGGTCACTGCGACCGTGACCTGGACGACGTCGATGCGGCTGCGGAATGGACCGGTCTGCTGAGCCCACACGATGGCGCAAACGACGACACAGCACGCTGTGATGGCGCCGACTCGGTGGTAATTCACGGCTTTACCCGTTGACGCGTGCCCCCGCCTCGACGCCTGCGTAATAGTCCTGCAGCGACCGGACCGTCAGCGTCTGCTGCCGCATGGCGCGAATCGCGCTCACGGCGGCCGATGCGCCGGTGAGTGTCGTGATGCACGGCACCTGCGCCATCGTCGCCGCACGCCGGACGGCGCGATCGTCGAAGAACGACTCGCGGCCGAGTGGCGTGTTGATGACCATGTCGATGCTGCGGTTGACGATGTGGTCGGCCACGTGCGGCCGTCCCTCGTTGACCTTGTACATCACGTCAACGTCCAGGCCATGTGCGCGGAGAAATGCCGCGGTGCCCCGCGTCGCGGCCAGCTTGAACCCGAGCTGCGCGAGATCTCTCGCAATCGGCAACACCGTCTGCTTGTCGCTGTTGTTCACGCTGATGAACACGCAGCCCTTCTCGGGGAGGCTCTGCCCTGCGCTCATCATCGCTTTGCCAAATGCGGCACCGAAGTTGTCCGATCCGCCCATGACCTCACCGGTGGACTTCATCTCGGGTCCGAGAATGGTATCCACACCCGGGAAGCGGACGAACGGGAACACCGGGCTCTTCACGAAGACACCCGCTGCCTCGAGGTCATCGACCAGTCCGAGTTCCGCGAGCGAGCGGCCCGCCGCGACGCGCGCCGCGATCTTCGCCATGGGCACACCGGTCGCCTTCGAGATGTACGGCACCGTCCGCGACGAACGCGGATTCACTTCGAGCACGTAGACGGTGTCGTCCTTGATGGCGTACTGGATGTTCATCAGGCCGACGACCTTCAACGCCCGGGCGATACGACGCGTGTATTCGCGAATGGTCGCGAGGTGACGCTCGGCCACCATGAAGGGCGGCACGACACAGGAGCTGTCGCCGGAGTGGATGCCGGCTTCCTCGATGTGCTCCATGATGCCGCCGATGACCACCGCGCCCGAGGCGTCGGCGATCGCGTCCACGTCGAACTCGAAGGCGTCCTCGAGAAAGCGATCGATCAGCACCGGCCGGTCGTGGGAAACATCGACGGCGCCGGTCATGTAGCGATCGAGCGAGCCTGAGTCGAAGACGATGGCCATGCCGCGTCCGCCAAGGACGTACGACGGCCGGACAACGACCGGATACCCGATCCGCTCGGCGACTTCGCGCGCTTCTTCGCGCGAGACAGCCGTGCCACTCGCCGGCTGCGGTATCCCGAGGTCCCACAGCAGCTGAGAAAAGCGACGCCGGTCCTCAGCAAGGTCGATGGAGTCGGGTGACGTCCCCAGGATGGAGACGCCCGCCTCCAGCAGCGACAGTGCGAGCTTGAGCGGGGTCTGTCCGCCGAATTGCACGACACAGGAGACGTCACCGCCGGCGCTGCGCTCGCGCTCGATGATCGCCATGACGTCCTCGAACGTGAGCGGCTCGAAGTACAAACGGTCGGCGGTGTCGTAGTCGGTCGAGACGGTTTCTGGATTGCAGTTCACCATCACCGTCTCGAAGTTCTCTTCCTTGAACCCCATCACCGCGTGGACGCAGCAATAGTCGAACTCGATGCCCTGCCCGATGCGATTGGGACCGCTGCCGAGAATGACGACCTTCTTCTTCGGCGTCGGTTCCGCTTCGTCCACCTGCTCGTAGGTGCCATACATGTACGGCGTGAACGACTCGAACTCCGCCGCGCACGTATCGATGCGCTTGTAGGCGGGAACGAGACCCTCTTCGAGCCGGCGCTGTCTGACGATCTCTTCGTCGATCCCGTACACGCCCGCGATGTCGGCGTCGCTGAACCCACTTCGCTTCATCGTGCGCAGCAGGTCCGACGAGACTTCGCGGAACTCACCGAGGTCCGCCATGTTGCGCAGCTCGACGATGTCGGCGAACTGCTGCAGGAACCAGGGATCGATTTTGGTGAGCTCGTGCAGCGTCTCGACGCTCCAGCCGCGGCGCAAGGCGCGGAACAGCGCCCACATGCGCCGATCGCTCGGCACGACGAGACGCTTGCGCAACGCGCTCTCGTCTTCCTCTTCGAGCTGCGCGGCGTTACCGGCAAACAGGCTGCCGTTCTTTCCGAGCTCCAGCGAGCGCACCGACTTCAGGAACGCTTCCTTGAACGTCCGTCCAATCGCCATCGCCTCGCCCACCGACTTCATCTGCGTCGTCAGCGTGCGGTCGGCCTGCGGGAACTTCTCGAAGTTCCAGCGCGGGAACTTCACGACGATGTAGTCGATGGTCGGCTCGAAGGATGCGGGCGTCTCGCGGGTGATGTCGTTGGGAATCTCGTCGAGGTGGTAGCCGAGCGCCAGCTTGGCGGCGATCTTCGCGATCGGGAAGCCGGTGGCCTTCGACGCCAGCGCCGACGACCGCGAGACGCGCGGGTTCATCTCAATCACGACGATTCGGCCATCGGCCGGGTTGATGGCGAACTGGATGTTGGAGCCGCCGGTCTCGACGCCGACGCGGCGGATGATGCGGCGGCCCATGTCGCGCATCCGCTGGTATTCCTTGTCGGTGAGCGTGAGCGCCGGTGCCACGGTGATCGAGTCCCCGGTATGTACGCCCATCGGGTCTACGTTCTCGATCGAGCAGATGACGACGAAGTTGTCGGCGACGTCGCGCATCACCTCGAGCTCGAATTCCTTCCAGCCGATGACCGACTCCTCGACGAGAATCTCGTGGACCGGGCTCAGGTCGAGGCCGCGGCCTGCCAGTTCCCGGAACTCCTCGACGTTGTAGGCGATGCCGCCGCCGACGCCGCCCAGGGTGAACGACGGCCGGATGATTGCCGGGAAGGCCACCTCCTCGACCAACAGGAGCGCCTCCTCGAGCGTGCGGGCGACGCCGCTCTTCGGCACCTCGAGACCGATCTCCCGCATCGCGTTGCGAAAGAGCAGACGGTCCTCGGCGACCTTGATCGCGTCGATCGACGCGCCAATCAGCTTGACGTTGTATTTGGCAAGGATCCCGCGCTCGTGGAGTGCGACCGCCAGATTGAGCGCGGTCTGGCCACCGACGGTGGGCAACACCGCATCAGGCTTCTCTTTGATGATGATGGCTTCAGCGGATTCCGGCGTGAGCGGCTCGATGTAGGTCGCTTCGGCCAGCTCGGGGTCGGTCATGATCGTCGCCGGATTGCTGTTGATCAGGACAACTTCCAACCCCTCAGCCCGCAGCGCCTTGCACGCCTGCGTCCCGGAGTAGTCGAACTCGGCGGCCTGACCGATGACGATCGGTCCCGAACCGATGACGAG
>Ga0070675_100003594_pt1 | contig 11797 bp, 8 predicted proteins | sample KBSM43metaG_FD_65343 | JGI IMG/M metagenome (GOLD analysis project Ga0070675, IMG submission 65343) | Miscanthus rhizosphere microbial communities from Kellogg Biological Station, Michigan, USA - KBS M4-3 metaG | ecosystem: Host-associated > Plants > Roots > Rhizosphere > Soil ...
GGGACAGGGGGCAGAGCGGGGTCGAGCCCTTCAACGCTGTGGTCGCGGCCGGTGCCCTCGACCGCACCGCGTACCGGCTGCAGCCAAGTCAGGGCGCCGCGCTGCCGGGCCGGGCCCGGCCACAGGGCATCTTCTTCACCGGCACCCGGCGGGTCGAGATCACCTCCGGCGGGAAGACCCGGACCGAGACCGTCGCCGGGGGCCTGATGGTCGACGAGACCGCGACGGTGGTCGTCCGCGACACGGACGGGACGCCGCTGCCCCTGGTGGACGTGCGGACGGACCTTCCCCGGATCCCCTATCCGCAGTTCTGAGTTCGCGGCCCGGACGGCCGGATCGCGCTGACCGGCGGCGGGATACCCGCGACGATGGGGACGTGGTGGACGGTGCCGGGGAAGCCGTGGCGTTCCGGCTGTGGCCGCCGGTGGCGATCGGTGCGCCGTTGGTCGCCGGTTGGCTGGCGACGCTGCTCCGGGGTGACCCGGTCGACCTCGGCGGGTGGCGGGTTCCGCTCGGCTGGCTGCTGGTGCTGCTGTTCGCCGGGTGGAACGGCTGGTCGCTGTGGCTGTTCGGCCGGCACCGGACCGGGCTCCTGCCGGGGCAGGCGACGCACGCGATGATCGAACAGGGGCCGTACCGGCTCTCCCGCAACCCGCTCTACGTCGGCCTGCTCGCGCTCTACCTCGGACTGGCGCTGCTGGCGCCCACGTTCTGGGGGCTCGTGCTGTTCCCGGCCGCGGTGCTGCTCGTCCGCTGGGGCGCGATCCGGCCCGAGGAGCGGTTCCTGCGGGAACGGTTCGGTGCCCGGTACGACGACTACACCCGGCGGGTGCGTCGCTGGCTCTGACCGGTGCGGCCGTCCAGCGGACCGGGCGCAGTTACGTTCGATGCCGAAGGGGCCCGGGCTGCAACGGTCGACGGGCCGGCGCTGGGCGGCGTCGTCACGTCGACTCCGTCGCCGGCCGCAGCGACGCCGCCCGGCGCGGCCGGTAGGCCCGGGCCAGCGCCAACCGGGCCGACTGCACCCCGGCCGCTGTGAGCCGGTAGTAGCGGCGGGCGGGCCGGCCCTCGGCCCGGGTGTCGATGTCCTCCCAGCGGGACTCCACCCACCCCAGCCCCTCCAGCCGGGCCAGGATCGGGTGGATCGTCCCGCTGGGCAGGCCGGCCGCGGCGCCGATCTCGATCCCGTACAGCTCGCGGGTCGGGTCTTCCAGCAACGCCCGCAGCACGAGCTGGGTCGGGATCGTCATCCGCGGTCCCCCGTCGGCCATGCAAGTACCCTACCTAGATCTAAGTAGAGAACGACCCGCCGAACGACGAAATCTCGCTGTGGCAGCCGGCCGGCAGGGCCCGTCCATGCCGATCGGCGACGCGCCCGTCGGGAACCCCTACCGCGAACCGGTGGCATCACGGTGACGGCGAGCATCCAAGACTCCGCTTTCGTCCAGCGCGATCGCGTCCCGCGTACGGCGCTCCCGGCGACCCATGAACGTGAGCGTTACGACTAGAGCGAGAAGGATGCCGACGGACACGATGAGGACCATCATGTCGACCTCCGGGTCAGTTGTGACATTCCCGGCTCTGGGCCCGGGAGCCGTCGGCTGTCCGGCGGCGGTGTCGAGCGTGCCGGCGGGCACTGGCAGGGCGACATACGCCTTGAGGCCTATGTTTGGCGACCGGACGAGTAGTGTCTTTGCCAGCACTCGGGAGGGACGCGCTAATGGCTGCCTCAGGGTTGCTCCGGGAACGGGACCTGCGCGTCCTGACCGCGGTCGTCGAGGACGGAGTGCGTGACGATCCGGGCCCGGCCATGCCGTGGACGGTCCTGCACCGACTGCACCAGCTGATTCCGGCCGACGCCGTGCTGTTCGAGGACGTCGATCTGCGCAACCGCCTCCCGATCGCCGACCAGGCGGTTCTGGACGGCGAAGTCCACTGGTTCGCCCCGCCCGATTTGCCCACCGCCCCGGAGGTGTGGGCGGCTCACGCCGCTTTCCGGCCCTACACGTACTGGGCGCGCACCGGCGACGTCGCCGCGATTCGCTGGTCGGACTTCTACACGCAGTCCGAGCTGAAGAACCAACCGTTCTACGACCTGATTCATCAGGACACCACGACCAGATACGCGATCAATCTGCCGCTGCCGGCGGCCCCCGGGCGGTGTCGAAAGGTAGGCCTCTTCCGCACCCGCCGGGACTTCAGTGAGCGGGATCGGCTGGCCCTGCAATTGCTGCGGCCCCACCTCCACGCGGTCTACCTCGATGCCGAACGCCGCCGCCACGGAGCCCCACACCTGACCCGTCGGGAGCGGGAAATCCTCCACCTCGTATCCAAGGGATACAGCAACGCCGAGATCGCAGGAACGCTCTTCATAGCGGTGGCCACCGTACGGAAGCACCTGGAGAACATTTTCAACCGCACGGGGGTCCGCACTCGCAGCGCTGCAGCTGCCTTGGCCTTGCCGCCCGCCTCGTTCGGTGCCACATCGATCACCGGAAGATCCCCCGACTAGGGTCCGACGCCGGCACGGCCCGGCCTGTCCTCGCCGGCCGATACTGGCTCGAACGGAGCCGGGCGCCCCGCCGCGGCGGCCCGAGGAAAGTCGCTCCGGCGCCCGCCTGAAGACCGAGCTGCTCAGGACGCGCTGTATGGACCACGGAGCCGAGGAGCGGGAAGGCACGGTCCGAGGTCAGCCGGGGACGCCGGTCGGCCGGCTCAGCGGGAACTCGGCGTGGACGGTGGTGCCGGTGTCGGGGGCGGTCTGCATGGAGAACCGGCCGCCGAGCGCCTCGACCCGATCCTTGAGCCCGACCAGGCCCGATCCGCCGCCGAACGCCGCGCCGCCGCGCCCGTCGTCGCTCACCCGGACCGACAGGAGCTCGTCGGTGGCGTCGACCTCGACGGTGACGGCCGTCGCGGCGGCGTGCTTGGTCGTGTTGGTCAGCGCCTCGGCGACGGCGAAGTAGGTGGCCAGCTCGACCTGCTCAGGTAGCCGGCCCTTCACCCGCACGCGCAGCTCGACCGGCACGTCCGAGCGGCGGGCCAGCGCCCGCAGCGCCGGGCCCAGGCCGCCGTCGGCGAGCACCGCGGGGTGGATGCCGCGGGCGAGCTCGCGCAACTCCGCCATCGCCCGGGCCGCCTCGGCGGCGAGGACGTCCAACCGCGCGGTCAGCTCGCCGGACCCCCGCTTCGCGGCGTCCTGAGCCAGCCGCGCCTGGATGGCGAGGTTGGCCAGCCGTTGCTGGGCGCCGTCGTGGAGGTCGCGCTCGATGCGCCGGCGGGTCTGGTCCGCGGCGGCGGCGATCCGGGCGCGCGACGCGGTCAGCTCCGCGTACAGCTGCGCGTTGTCGAGGGAGACCGCGAGCTGTGCGGCGATCAGCGTGACCGCGTCGAGCCGGTCGGCGGTGAACGCACGGCGGATGAGGCGGTTCTCCAGCAGCAGCACCGCCCGCAGGCCGCCCCGGCCCAGCACCGGCAGGGCCAGCAGCGAGCAGACCTCGACGCCGGCGAGGTACGGGTCGCCGGCGAACCGGTCGTCTCGGGTCGCGTCGTCCACGACCAGCGACTCGCGGGTGCGCTGGACGTAGCGCAGCACCGACAGGGGCGCGTCCGGCTCCGCGGTGGCGGCCCTGGCCGAGGCGCCCGGACTGGGCAGCCAGCCCGGGCGGTCGTCGCTCCACAGCAGCAGGTGCACGCCGGTGGCACCGGTCATCGCGCTGAGCACCTCGACGACGCGGGAGCGCAGGCGCTGGAGGCTGGTCTCGGAGCTCAGCGCCTGGGAGGCGGCGAGGATCCCGAGCAGGTCGAGCGTGCCGGTCGTGACGGGCTGACCGGCACGGGCACCGGCGGACCCGCCGGCCTCCAGCGTCGGATGGGCCCAGTCCAGCTGGGTCACCTTCCCGGTCGCGCCCCAGGCCGCGTACGCCTCCCGCGCCTGGGCGAGCAGGTCGTGGCCGACATGCTCGATGCCGTGGGCGAGGTAGAAGCGGGCCGCCCGTTCGGCGATCAGGGCCTGATGCCAGGGCCGCTGCCGCCGGGCCACCTCCCGCAACGCCGCGTCGAACGCGAACGCGGCGGCGCGGAAGTCGCCGACCGCCCAGGCCCGCTCGGCCTCGACCAGCCGCAGCAGGTGCACGAAGTTCTCCGGGGCGTCGGCGGCTCGCGCGGCGAACCACCCCGACGCCTCGTCCAGCGCCCGCAGCGACTCGGCGCGGTCGTCCCCCTCCCCGGCGCGGGCCCGATCGGCCTGGGCCAGGCCGTGCAACAGGTGCACGGTGGTCACCGAGTAGGAGCCGGCGGCGGCCGCGATGAGCTCCAGTGCCGCGCCGCTGTGCTCGGCCAGCCCGGCCGCGTCGTCGGTCAGGGCCGCGACCATCCCGTGGCAGATGTGGGCGTAGAGCAGCGACAGCGGGCCGGTCGCGTACCGCTCGATCGGCACGTCCGCGCGCGAGGCCGCCGAGTCTTCGCCGCGCAGCACCGCGACCAGCCAGCGGTAGCTGTCCAGCCACTCGCCGGTCTGCTCGTTGCCGGTCCGGCGGAGGAACGCGAGCCCGCCCTCGACCTCGGCCACGAAGCTCGCCAGCGTCGGCGCGCAGTCCACCAGGTACGGCACGGACAGCTGGTAGCTGTAGCCGGCGTAGGTCAGGTCGTCCCCGGCGATCAGGCCGTCCCGGGCCTGGTGGACCGCGCGGACGGCATTCTCCGCGGGCTCGAACCAGCAGCAGACGGCCCCGAACATGTACCGCGCCTGCGAGGTACCCGGCTCATAGCCGCGGGCCTCGCCGGTGGCCACGATCCGCTGCAGGGCCCGGTAGCCGGCGGGGTAGTCGCCGCCCTGCACCCCGGCGTGGTAGGCGGCGTGGCCGACGGAGCCGATCAGGCTGCGGCTCGGGCCGTGCTCTATCCAGATCCGCAGCGCCTGCAGCGCGAGCCAGGCGATCAGCGGCGGGTCGGCGACGAAGTACGCGGTCGGCAGGACGCCGTCGATCAGCCGGCCCGCGGCCAGCAGGACCGGATCGGCGAGCTCCGCCCGGGTCAGGTCGTCCGCGGGGTCGGTCTCGAGCCAGGCGGACAGGCGGCCGAAGCCGTCTCCCAGCTCGTCCGCGAACCGCCCGGTGTCCGGGACGGCGATGCCGCACTCGGCCAGGGTACGCAGGCCGAGCTCGAGGGCGTCGGCGAACCGGGTCCGGTGGCTCAGGCTGCGCACCTGCACTGCGGTCGCCCCCGCCCGGTCGAACGCGCTCGGCCGCGCGGCCTCGATCGCCCGGTATTCCTCGTCCGCCTCCTCCAGCCGTCCCTGGCTGAACAGCGCCGCGTGCCGACCGGTACGCAGCTCGACCAGCGTGCCGGTGTCGGCCGGGTCGACGAGCCGCACCGCTGCCGCCAGCAGGGCCTCCACCAGCGCGTGATCGCCGATCAGCGCGGCCTGCTCGGCGGCGCGGCGCAGCAGACCCACTGCATCGCGCCGCTCGGCGGGGTCGTCGACCGCGGCCGCCACCGGCAGGTATTGCTCGGCCGCGGCCGCGAACAGCTCCGGCACCGGGGCGAGGCGCCGGGCGATGGCCAGCCGCAGCTCGCGTCGCTCCGCCGGATCGAGCCGGCGGAACACCGCTTCCCGGATCCGGTCGTGCCGGAACCGCACCGCCGGTCGGTCGCCCGGCTCGAGCGCGAGCAGCCCTTCCTCCAGCGCGGGGGCAAGGAGCCGGTCGACCAGGTCGGCCGGCTCGCCGGTCGCCGCCTGCAGCAGGCTCAGCTCGACCCGGCCGCCCAGGCAGGCCATCGTCTCCAGCAGCTGCCGCGTCGGCGCCGGCACCGCGTCGACCCGGGCGACCGCCGGGGCGGCGACCGGACCCGGCGACGACCGGTCGAGCGCCGCGCGGACCTCGGCCGCATCCCACCGCCAGCCACCGGCGGCCGGAGTCAGCATGCCGTCGCGGCGCAGCGCGCCGAGCAGCTCGACGGTCTCGTACGGGTTGCCCGAGGTGTGCGGCTCGATCGCCTCGACCAGGGTCGCCGCCGCGGTCCGGTCGGCGTGCACCATCTCGGCCACCATGCTGACGAGAGCCGGTGTGGGCAGGTCGTCCAGCCGCACGTGATGCACGCCGGCGTGGGCCTGCCAGCGTGACAGCGGGGCCGCGAGCGGGTGGCCCGGGCCCGCGTCGCCGTCCCGGTAGGCACCGACCAGCAGCAGGCCGTCGACCGGCTCCTCGGTCAGGAGCAGGTCGACCAACCCGAGCGGCGTCCCTCCGGCCCACTGCAGGTCGTCGACGAACACCACCAGCGGCCGCTCCCGCGACGCGGCCGCGCGCAGCACCTCTGCCGCGGCTCGCTGCGCGCGGGCCCGCGCGGTCAGCGGATCACCCGCGTCGGGCGGCACCCGCAGCACGGTCGCGAACTCCGGCACGCTCGCGGTGAGCAGCGCCGCGTTCGCGCCCACGGCCGCGAGGACCTTGTCCCGGATCTCCGCCAGATCGGCCTCCGGTTCGGCCAGCAGCAGCCGCCCCAGCGCCCGCAGCGCCTGGTTGACCGCGTCGAAGTCGAGGTCCCGCCGGTACTGGTCGAACGTGCCGGCCACGAACCACCCGCGGGCGTCCGCGACCACCGGCCGCAGCTCGTTGACCAGCGCGGTCTTCCCCACCCCTGGTGCGCCGGCGACCAGCACGCCCGGGCAGCTGCCCGACAGCGCCTCGGTGAACGCCGCGTGCAGCTCCGCCGTCTCGGCCTCCCGGCCGACCAGCCGCGACGCGGGCAGCAACCGCAGCGGGACGTCGTGCTCGCCGATCGGCAGCGTCCGGCCGGGATCTGCCGCCAGCTCCTCCAGGTCGTGCACGACGCCCTCGGCCGACTGGTAGCGGCGGTCGGGCTCCTTCTCCAGCAGGTGCACGATGATCTGCGACAGCGCAGCCGGCACGGCCGGGTTGACCTCGGCGGGGGGCGTCGGGATCCGGGCCAGGTGGTCGTGCGTGAGCTGCAACGGGTCGCCGGAGCCGAACGGCGGTCCGCCGGTCGCCAGCTCGTAGAGCGTCGCGCCCAGCGCGTACAGGTCGGCCCGCTGGTCGACGGAGCGACCGGTCCGACCGGTCTGCTCGGGCGCCAGGTACGCCAGCGTCCCGACGATCTCGGTGTGGTGGGTGAACTCGGGCCGGATCTCGGCCAGCGACGTCGCCAACCCGAAGCCGACCAGGCATGGCTCTCCGTCCGGTGAGACCACGACGTTCGCGGGGCAGACGTCCCGGTGCAGCACGCCGCGCCGGTGCATCTCCGCCACCGCCCGCGCCAGAGCCGACCCGAGCCGGACCAGGAGGTCGACGTCGAGCGGCGTCGGCAGGTCGGCCACGCGGCTACCGCCCGCGTCCGCCAGCGTGATCGACCCGGGGAACCAGGGCTCGTCCGCCAGCTGCACGACTCCCGGCAGGCCGCGCAGCCGTTCGAGCATCGCCAGCTCGCGCCGCATCCGGCGCTCGGCGTCCGGGCCGAGGAACTCCTTGCGGATGACCGTGCGTCCCGGGAGGGAGAGCCGGGTGACCCGGGCCCGGGCACGGGCATGCGGGGTTCCGGTCGAACCGGAGGCATCTCGGCCGGACTGCACCCCGCGCATGTCCATCGCACGCCTTCCGATGAGGTAGGACGTACCGACGCCTACCTACCGTCGGCCGGCGCACCCGCGCAAGTGCCCCGTACGGGCCTGGATCAGCGCTGACGACTGACGGCACAGTGCTGCACGCCGATACCCGCGCGCCGGCACGCGACCGGTAACTTGCGCCCGGACGACAGGAGGAGGAGACAGGTGACCACTGGTGGCTTCTCGCCGTACCGGCTGGCACGGGTGCGAAAGCTGCTCGAGCGTCACGTCGAGTCCGGCTTCGTTCCCGGGATGCTGGCCGTCCTCGCCCGGCACGGCGAGGTGCATGTCGAGGCAACGGGCACGCTGGCGTTCGAGGGTGCGGGGTCGACGACGCCGATGGCGGGCGACACGGTCTGCCGCATGGGGTCGATGACGAAGCCGATCGTCGCCGCCTGCGCGATGGCGCTCGTCGAGGACTGCACCCTCCGCCTCGACGACCCGGTCGACGACCTCCTCCCCGAGCTGGCGGACATGACCGTGCTCGCCGATCCGGCCGGCCCGGTGGACGACACCGTCCCGGCGAACCGCCCGATAACGCTGCGGGATCTGCTCACCTACACCCTCGGCACCGGCATGGTCCCCGCCGAGCCGGGAACCGTCCCGATCGCGGACGCGATGGACGTGCTCTACGAGGCCGCGCCGCCGGACGAATGGATCGGCCGGCTCGGCGCGCTTCCGCTCGTCCACCAGCCGGGTGAGCGCTGGATGTACGAGACGGCGGCCAACGTGACGGTCGTGCTCATCGCCCGGGCCACCGGCAGGTCTTTCGGGGACGTCTTGCGGGAGCGGATCTGCGATCCGCTCGGGATGAAGGACACCGCCTTCAGCGTCACCGGTGACAGCATCGGCCGGCTGGCGACGGCGTTCGCGTGCGACGACGACGCCACCGGCGGGCCGGTCGTCGACGACGCGCCCGACGGGCGGTGGAGCCGGCCGCCGGTCTTCGAGAGTGGCGGCGGCGGGCTCGTCTCGACCGCCGACGACTACCTCGCCTTCGCCTCGGCCTTGCTCGCGGGCGGTGCCCACCACGGCGAGCGGGTGCTCTCCCGGCCGTCGGTGACGCTGATGACCAGCGACCAGCTGACCCCCGCGCAGAAGGCGGTCTCCGGGTTCTGGCCGGGGTATTTCGACAACATGGGCTGGGGTTTCGGGATGTCGGTCCGCACCCGCCGCACGCACCTCGGCCCCTCGGTCGGAAGCTACGGGTGGTCCGGGTTCTACGGCACCGCCTGGTACAACGATCCCGCCGAGGACATGACGACGATCGTCGTCATGCAGCGGGCGCACGCGGGCGATCAGACGCTGCCGATGTGGCAGGACTTCTGGACCGCCGTCTACCAGGCCATCGACGACTGACGGGGGCACGCCGACTCAGCCGGGCGAGCCGCGGACCGGCCGGTACGCTGCCCGCCCTGATGCCCATCGCCCTCAGGGAGCCGCCGTGCGGGTGAACATGCTGCGGTACACGATCGCCCGGGAGAGTCCCCTCGACGTCTTCGCGCCGGAGGCGGGCGGCACCTACCTGCTCGGCGACTTCGACTGCATCGCGGATCCGGTCACGCTGATCGCGAGGCCGCGAGGGCACTACACCAGTGAGTACGAGGCTCGGCTGGCGCTGGAGCCGCACCTGCAGAGCTGGTCCGCCAAGGCGGAACTGGTCGACCGGATACCGATGTCGTTCCACTTCGTCGAATCCGAGTCGGCGGATCGCCTGCCACAGCCGAGTGGAGGCGACGGGATCGACGCTGTCCGACGCCCCCGGTCGCACCCGGTGACCCTGATCAGGGTGATCGAGGACCTCCCCGCTCCCGATCCGCACTGGCACGGCGAGTCGCCGCTGGCGCGCGACCTCCGGCTCCGGGCGCGCACGCTGGCCGACGACTCGTCCCTGCCTGCGGTTGCCTACGCGATGTACGACGCCATCAGGGCGAAGTACGGCGGCCCTGGTCGGGCCGCCACCTCGCTCGGGGTGAGCACGGGCCTGCTGGAGCAGGTGAGCAAGCTGTCGGGAGGAGCGAAGGATCCGGCGAACCCGATCACGCTGTCGGACCAGCAGCGCGCGTGGCTGCTCCAGGCGATGCGGGCGCTGGCGAGAAGAGTGGCCGAGGTCGAGGCCGGAATCGCCGCACTGCCGACCCTTACCCAGGCGGATATCAGGCAGTAAGGGAGTCGCGTGCGACACCTATGACCGGCTCCGGTCACGAGCCACGTCTGCTCGGGGACACCCGGCGCGCGCGAGCCACTCGGCGAGCAGGGCTCGCAGGAGTTCCGGCTGCTCGTGGGGCAGGGCATGTCCGGCGCCGTCGAGCACCGCGAGCGAGGCGTGCGGGTAGTGGTCGAGGAGGTCGACGGCGGCGGCATACCCGACCGTCGAGTCCAGTCGCCCCGCCACCAGCACCGTGGGACCGGCGTACGCCTGGGTGTGATCGGCGGTGAGCGCCCACCGTTCGCCGATCCGCTCCATCACCGCCTGGTCGACCAGCGCCGCGGCCGGCGCGACGTGGCGTTCGTACCGTTCGAGCATCTCCGGGGTGTGGATCACGAAGTAGCTCCGGAAGACCTCGTCACCGATCCCGGCCGATCCGGCGACGATGCGGTGTTCCGGTATGTCCCGCAGTCCCGGCAGCAACGGGCAGACGAGCGCCAGACCGGCGACCCGCGCCGGGCGTCCCGCGGCCATCGCCTGCGCGTAGTACCCGCCCGCCGAGTGACCGATCAGCAGGTACGCAGCGCCGCCGCTGACCTGGTCGGCGAACTCGAGCAGCGTGTGGAGCACGTCGTCGGCGCTGCGCAGCGATTCGGGGGCGACTGTCCGGCCCATGCCGGGGAGGTCGGGGTAGATCCGCCGCAACCCGGCGACGCCGTCGAGAGCCGGCTCGAAGCACGACTCGGCCTCGCGGTGGTCCACGCCGGCGCCGTGCAATATCAGCACGGGTCGGCCGGTCCCGTGCTCGACGTAGTGGACCACCACCTCGCCCACCTGCATCTCCATCCCGCCACGCTAGCCACTCCGCCGCAACCGGCGGCGCCGACTCGGGACCGTGCACACCTTCCCGGTGTCGTGATCCTGTTCGCGTTGCCGACGGCCGTGTTGGCTGCTGAAGTCTCCGATGAGACCAGAGGTCAGGCAACGAGGAGGTTCAGGGTGGCCGGCAGCGGCAAGGCGACCGTCGAGACGCTCCAACGCGTGGTCGACGCCTTCAACGCCCACGATCTCGACGCGGTGATGAGCTTCTTCACCGACGACCCGGTGCTGGAGCTGCCGCGCGGGCCGCATCCGTGGGGACAGCGGTTCGAAGGACCGGAGGAGGTACGTGCCGGGCTGGCCAGCCGCTTCGCCGGCATCCCCGACGTCCACTACGGCGACGACCGGCACTGGGTCAGCGGCAACCGCGGCTGCTCGGAGTGGCTGCTGACCGGGACGACCGTGCAGGGGGTGCGGCTGGAGGTACGCGGCTGCGACCTGTGGGAGTTCGACGGCGACAAGATCGCTCGGAAGGACTCGTACTGGAAGCTCGTCGAGCGGTGACCTGATGCCCGTCAGCGCCAGCCGAGTTCCGGTGCGAGGTGTCGCACGACGCTGTCGATCAGGTGGGCGTTGTAGTCGACGCCGAGCTGGTTGGGGACGGTGAGCAGCAGGGTGTCGGCGGCCGCGATCGCCTCGTCCTCGGCGAGCTCCTTCACCAGCTGGTCGGGCTCGCCGGCGTAGGTCTTGCCGAACCGGGCGGTGCCGCCCTCGAGGTATCCGACCTGGTCCTGGTCTCCGCGGGACGCGCCGAAGTATGCCCGGTCCAGGTCGGTGACGATCGGGAAGATGCTGCGGCTGACCGACACCCGCGGCTCGCGCTGGTGACCGGCGGCCGTCCACGCATCCCGGAACCGCTGGATCTGCTCGGCCTGCAACTGATGGAACGGCACCCCGGTGTCCTCGGTGAGCAGCGTCGAGCTCATCAGGTTCAGCCCTTGCTGCGCGGTCCACTCGGCGGTCGCCCGCGTGCCGGCGCCCCACCAGATCCGCTCGGACAGCCCGGACGAGTGCGGCTCGATGCGCAGCAGCCCGGGCGGGTTGGGGAACATCGGCCGCGGGTTGGGCTGCGCGAACCCCTCACCCTTGATCACGTCGAGGAAGATCCGGGCGTGCTCGCGGGCCATGGCGGCGTGGTCGGAGCCCTC
>Ga0070675_100003601_pt1 | contig 11782 bp, 9 predicted proteins | sample KBSM43metaG_FD_65343 | JGI IMG/M metagenome (GOLD analysis project Ga0070675, IMG submission 65343) | Miscanthus rhizosphere microbial communities from Kellogg Biological Station, Michigan, USA - KBS M4-3 metaG | ecosystem: Host-associated > Plants > Roots > Rhizosphere > Soil ...
CGCGGCAGGGCCGAGATCAGCGGATTGAACGGCTGCAGGTCGCAGCCGATGAAGCCGCAGACGATGTGGGTTTCGGCGTCGCCGGCTGGCGGCAGCGCCGACGACAGCATGCTGTCGCCCCGGTAGGAGAGACGCACCGGCAAGCGGTCGATCTTGGTCTCGGCCATCCAGCCGAAGTCAGCGTTGCCGCGCAGCCCCGGCGTGCTCGACACGACGTGCGCGTCGCCATGGGGAAACATCACCACGTCGCCGGCGGACATCTCGACCGACGGCCCGCCCGGAATCGACGCCCAGCAGTGGCCATGGGCGAGGGCGTGGTACTCGATCACGTGGTCGACGCCGCGCATCAGCATCGGCGCGAGCACCTTCGCCGGCGGCGCCTCGGCGGCCCAGTCGCTGCTGCCGCTGACGTTGAAGAACACGGCGCCGCGCAGGCGCACGCCGCGCAGCACGTCCGAAAGGGTGTCCCGGGTCACGCGAGGTCCGGACGCGCGAGCAAGCGGGGCAGACGCAAGGTAGGGCGCGCGCAAGGCGGCTTCGAAAGAATGGGCTTCCCCTTCGAACCTCCTTGCGGAGCACGACATGCACTCATCGACATACCTCACGCTGGACGGCGATGTCCGGCAAATGCGCCAGGCCGACATCGATGCGCTCTCGGGTCGGATCAGCGGCGGCCTGCTCGGCCGCGGCGACAAGGGCTACGACGACGCGCGCAAGGTCTGGAATGCTACCGTCGATCACCGGCCGGCGCTGATCGCGCGCTGCATGAGCGATGCCGACGTCCAGGCCGCGGTGCGCTTCGCCGGCGAGCAGCGGATGCGGCTCAGCGTTCGTGGCGGCGGCCACCACATCGCCGGCAATGCCGTGGTCGAGGGCGGCCTGACGATCGACCTCTCGGGCTGGCGCAGCGTTGCCGTCGACGCCGCCAGGCGGACCGCGCGGGTCGCGCCGGGGGCGCTGCTCGCCGACTTCGATCGCGAGGCGCAGGCCCACGGCCTGGCGACGCCGCTCGGCATCAACTCGACCACCGGCGTCGCCGGCCTCACCCTCGGCGGCGGCTTCGGCTGGCTGACGCGCAGCTTCGGCCTGACCGTCGACAACCTGCTCGGCGTCAGCCTCGTCGCCGCCGACGGCACGCTGCACCAGGTGTCGGCGACGTCGGAGCCGGAGCTGTTCTGGGCCCTGCGCGGTGGCGGCGGCAACTTCGGCGTCGTCACCTCGTTCGAGTTCCGGCTCCATCCGGTCGGCCCCGAGGTCTGGTCCGGACTGGTCGTCTACGCCGGTGCGCAGGCCCGCCAGGTGCTGCGCGCCTGGCGCGACTTCAACGCCGGCGCGCCCGAAGCGCTGAGCGTCTGGGCCGTGCTGCGCAAGGCGCCGCCCCTGCCCTTCATCCCGGCGGAGCATCACGGCCGCGACGTCGTGATCTTCCCACTGCTCTACGCCGGCGACATGGCGGCGGGCGAGAAGGCCGCGGCGCCGGTGGCGACTTTCGCCACGCCGATCGGCACGCATCTCGGGCCGACGCCCTATGCTGGCTTCCAGCAGGCGTTCGATCCGCTGCTCACGCCGGGCGGCCGCAACTACTGGAAGTCGAACAACTTCGCGAGCCTGAGCGACACCGCCATCGACCTCGTGATCGAGGCGGCCAAGGCCGAGCCGGGTCCCGAGTGCGAGGTCTTCCTCGCCCAGCTCGGCGGCGCGATGGCGCGGGTCGATCCCGCGGCCACCGCCTTCGTCGGCCGCGACGCCGCCTACATCATGAACGTGCACGGCCGCTGGGCCGACACGGCCGACGACAAGCGGGTGCGCGACTGGGCGCGCAAGGTCTTCACCGATTCGGCGCCGCATGCCACCGGCGGCGGCTACGTCAATTTCCTCACCGAGGACGAAGGCGAGCGCGTGGCCGCGACCTACGGCGCGAACTACACCCGCCTGCAGGCGGTGAAGCAGCGCTACGACCCGACCAACCTGTTCCGCGCCAACCTCAACATCGCGCCGCAGGCCGGCGGGTAGATGAACGCCTCGCCATGACGAACGTCGATGCACGCGGCTGCGCCCTCTCGGGCGCGACGCCGGCGGCGGCCGAGGCGCTGGAGCGCGCCCTGGCGGCCCTGCTGGCGTGGCGCTCGGGCGCCGAGGCGCATCTCGCGACGGCGCTCGAGGCCTCGCCGCGCCTGGTGATGGCGCACGTGCTCCAAGGCTGGATGCTGGCCTGCGGCCGCGATCCGAAACGCGTCGCCGCAGTGGGCGAGGTCGTCGTCCGCGCTTCCGTCCTTCCCGCGAACGAGCGGGAGCGCGCCCATCTGGCGGCGCTCGCCGCGGTGGGCGATGACGACTACGACCTCGCCAAGGCGCGCCTCGGGGCGCTGCTGCGCGCTCATCCGCGCGACCCGCTCGCCCTGCACGCCGCCCATTCCTTCGACTACATCACCGGCGACACCGCCCGGCTGCGCGACCGCGTCGCCGCGCTGTTGCCTTTCTGGAGCAGCGACCTGCCGGGCTATCACGCCTTGCTGGCGATGCACGCCTTCGGCCTCGAGGAGTGCGGCGAGCACGCCCGTGCCGAGCGCGAAGCCCACGCCGCCCTGGCGATGAATCCGCTGGACGCCCGCGCCCATCACGTGCTGGCGCACGTGTTCGAGATGACCGGGCGGGCGGCGGAGGGTGTGCGCTGGATGACGACGCACCGCGCGGTCTGGAGCGCCGACAGCATCGCCGCGACGCACTTCTGGTGGCACCTGGCGCTGTTCCACCTGGCCTGCGGGCAGGCGGATCGCGCCCTCGCGCTCTACGACGAGCGCATCCGCGCCGGCGGCTCGGTCGAGGTCGCCGACCTGATCGATGCCTCGGCGCTGCTCTGGCGGGTCCAGCTCCAGGGCGGCGAGACCGGCCCGCGTGCCTGCGCGCTCGCCGATGCCTGGGCGCCGCACATCGACGACCGCTTCTGCAGCTTCAACGACCTGCACGCGATGCTGGCGTTCGTCGCCGCGCGCGACTGGCGCCGGGCGAAGCGCCTCGAGCGCCGGCTGGCCGCGGCGCAGAAGCTGTCGACGCGCCATGCCGAGACCACGCGCCAGCTCGGCCTGCCGGCCTGCCGCGCCCTGATGGCCCACGGTCGCGGCGACGATGCCCTGGCGGTCTCGCTCCTGGCAGCGCTGCCGCCGCTGGCGCGCCGCCTCGGCGGCAGCCACGCCCAGCGCGACGTGCTCCATCTCACGCTGCTGAGCGCGGCCGAGCGGATTCGCGGCACGGCGCCGGCGAATGCGCCCAGAACGCTTCAGGACGCTTAAGCATCGGTTTCAGCCGGGCAAAGGACGGCAAAGGGGGTGCGGCGGGACAGTCGCGCCATCGACAACACGTCGATGTCGCCTACCAGGAGCCGCACCATGAACGCCCTCTCCCGCACCGCCCGCCTGTTCGCCGCCGTCGCCTCCGTCACCATCACGCTGACGCTGCTGCACACGGTGTTCGCCATTGCCGAGCCGCAGCGCAGCGTGCTGATCGCCAAGACGGAGCGCGCCGATCATCTGGCTGCGACACGCGGCGCCATGGCGATCGCGGCGACCGCCGATACGAAGATCACGAAGTGATGCGCGACCTGCCCGGCGGCCCCAGGCCGCCGGCGTCAGCGCATCTCCAAGTTCGAGCAGCGACAGCTCGCAGGGCTCGCTGTGCAGCTTCTCGAGCGCCTCCCGGCTACGGCGTCGCCTTGACCAGGATGACCAGGTCGTTGAAGTCGGGCTCGCCCGGGCCGCCGTAGCCGTCGTCGAAGATCAGTGTCCAGCCCTGGGTGAAGTCGCCGCTGACCTTGAGGATCGGGGTGAAGGCGATCGCCACGTTCGGCAGGGTGCCGGAGAGCACCGACAACTGCAGCGCCGTGCCGGCCGGGAACTGCGCTCCGCCGCCGATCGATATGGGAACGCCCGTCCGGTCGACGCAGCCGTCGGAGAAGACCGTCTGCGTCACCGGGGCGGTGAAGACGACCGTATCGTGCCGGGCGGAGCAGGAGTGGCTCACCAGCGTCACCGTCACCCGCGCTGGCTGCGTGAGCATGAGGGAACAGCTGGTGGACGCGCAGCCGAGCGTCGTGGCCGGCGGCGCAACGACGAGGGTCCGCACGATGGTGCTGCTGTGGCCGGCCGCATCGGTCACCGTGAGGCGCGCGGTGTAGTCTTTCGTCGTCGTCAAGGTCGGATAGGTGTGCGTGGCCGGATCCGTCGTCGCCAGGGTGACCGTGTCGCCGAAGTCCCACAGGCGCGACTGCGGGAGGCTGCCGGCGTCGTAGGTGCTGGTGTCGGTGAAGGTGCAGTCGAAGGAAATGCAGCTGACGTTGAAGCCGGCGTGCGGCCCTGGGGCCGCCGTCGCCGGTGCCGTCACCGTGATCGACTTGGTGGCGGTGGTCCGCAGCCCCTGCGAGTCGATGACGAGCAGGCTGACGGTGTAGGTGCTCGCGGCCGCGTAGGTGTGGGCGGCATCGGGCGTGGTCACCGTGGCCGAGTTGTCGCCGAAGGTCCAGGTCCAGGCGATGATCGTGTCGCCCGTGTCTTGGCTGGTGCTGAGATTGATGAACGTGCACGTCAGGTCGACGCAGGAAAAGCCGAAGTTCGCCGTCGGTGCCGTCTTGGCCGGCCCGGAGGAGGAACCGCCCCCGCCGCAGGCCGAGAGGGCCAGCACGAGGGAGAAGGAAAACGCTCTGAGCCAGTGGTGCATGACGTGCCCCTATTGAATTGGAAGGTTCTAAGGCAAAAACCGCGCCCGGAGCTCGGCCATCCGACGAACGGGACGCCGATCATCCCCCGGAAGCCGGCTCGCATTCCAGCGTCGCCACCCCCCTATTCCCGGGCCGTTGCCTCAACCGCCTGCGGCCAGCTCCCGCTCGAGCACCTTCGGATTATCCCGCCAGCGCTCCAGCCACTCCTGGGCCACGTCGCCGGGATACACGTCCTCGATGCCCTCCTTGAGCGCCTTGACGATCGCCCCCGCCAGCGCCGCGGGCGCGACCTTGGGCGGAGGCAGGTTCTGGTTCCATTCGTCCTCGATCGGCCCGGGGAAGACGTTGATCACGCGGATGCCGGCCGGACGCATTTCGGCGCGCAGGCACTGCGCCAGCGAGTGCGCCGCCGCCTTCGAGGCCGAGAAGGTACCGTGCGGCGGGAAGTTGGAGAGCGCGTAGACCGAAAGCAGGTTGACCCAGGCCGCCGCGTGCGTGCTGCCGTCGGCCGAGCGGCCCTTCAGCGCCGGGCCGAACTCCTGCGCCAGGCGCAGCAGGCCGAAGTAGTTGATGTCCATCTCCGCCTTGGCAACGTCGGTGCCGCGCCGCGCGGCGATGCCGAAGGCGCGGTGGACCTCGGCGTTGTTGACGACGATGTCGACCTTGCCGCCGATCTCCCCGGCCAGCTCGGCCACCGAGCGGCCGTTGGTCAGGTCGAGCGGCACCAGGGTCACCTGCGGCAGGACGGTGATGTCGTCCAGCCCCGGCAGCTTCTTCCACGGCTCGGCATGGCCGACCCAGACGATCTCGGCGCCGGCCTTCACGAGCGCCTTGACCAGCGCCTGGCCGACCTCGGTCTTGCCGTCGGTGACGAGGATCTTGCGGAACTTGGGGTCGCTGGTCATTTCGCGCAGCATCTTGTCGTCGGCCATGTTCGCTGTCTCCTCGGGCGGAAATCCGATCAGCACTGCGGCGCCGGCGCGGTCGAGGCGCGCGCCGACGTGGACGCGCACCGGCTTCGGGGTCAGCGGCGACGCGACGTCGCCATGCAGGTGGACGATCACCGTCGGGCCCACATCGAGCTGCACGAGGCCCAGCCGCCATGGCAGCCGCTCGCGGTAGAACGGGTCGTTGCTGTGGTGGAGCACGGTCTCGGCGAGCAGCTCGCCGGCGCCGGATTGCGGCGTCCACTTCAGCTCGGGCGAGAGGCAGCGGTGGCAGGCGTCGCGGGGCGGGTACTGCACCGCTTGGCAGCGCTTGCACACCTGCAGCTCGAACCGGCCCTCGGCGGCGGCCGCGGTCATGCCGAGCGCGGTGCGGCCGCGCGCCCAGGGCGGCAGGTTCATCTGCCGCGTGCGCAGCACCGGGTTCTTGCGCCGCGACTTCATCAGCGGCATGGTCATGTCGACGCCGCCCCTGTCATGACGCCTTGCCGAGGATCACGGCGCCGGTGCACAGGCACCGGTCGTAGGTGACCATGCCGAAGCCGGCCACGAGGCCGATCTCGGCATCCTTGACCGCGCGCTCCCCGGCCTCGCCGGTGAGCTGGCGGATCGCCTCGGTCATGCCGAGAAAGCCGCCGGCGCAGCCCGCCTGGCCGGCCGAGAGCTGGCCGCCGCTGGTGTTGTTCGGGAAATCGCCGTCGTGGGTGAGCGTGCGCGAGCGCACGAAGGCCGGGCCTTCGCCTTTTCCGCAGAACCCCAGGTCCTCGAACTGCAGCATCACCACGACCGGATAGTCGTCGTAGGTCTGCACGAAGTCCACCGCCTCGGGCCGCACGCCCGCCTGGGCGTAGAGGTCGTCGCGGTCGACGAGCCAGCCGCCGCGCAGCAGCACCGGGTCGTCGGCAAAGGCGTTGTGCCGCTCGATCGCGCCGCGCAGCAGCACGTGGGCGAGACCGAGCTCCGACGCCCGCTCCTCGCGCATCACCAGGAAGGCCTCGGCGCCGGCGCAGGGCATGACGCAATCGAACAGGTGGATCGGGTCGGAGATCGGCCGCGCGTCCAGGTACTGCTCGAGCGTGAGCGGCACCTTGAACAGGGCGTTCGGGTTCCTCAGCGCGTTGGCGCGCTGCGCCACGGCGATGCGGCCGAAATCCTCGCGGGTCGCGCCGTGCGCCCGCATGTAGGCGGCGGTGATGAAGGCGAAGATCGAGTTCGGCCCGCCCGAGCCATAGGGATAGCTCGCGTCGCGGGCGAAGTGCGAGAAGCCGCCGAGCATCTGCCGGAACGACTCGACGTGGTTGGCGTCGGCGGCGATGCAGGCGACGATATCGGCGTCGCCCGCCTGCACGGCGCGCGCGGCCCGGCGCAGGGCCATCACGCCGGAGGCGCCGCCGGTCGGAATGTGGTCGAGCCAGCGCGGGCTCACGCCCAGGTGCTGGGTCACGCCGACCGCCGTGTCGGGGCCGAGCGAGAAGCTGCTGACGGTGAGGCCGTCGATCCGCTCCTTGGCGATGCCGGAGCGCTCGACCAGCGCCTCCAGGGCCTGGCCGATGAACCAGTGCGCGCCGTGGGTCGAGTAACGCCGATAGGGCACCGTCACCGGCACGGCAACGGCGACGCCCGCATACGACGCGCGCGGCACGTCAGGCGCCGTCGTCGTCGCCCTTCGGCGCGGCGCTGGGAGGGCTGGCGGGCGAGGCGGCGGGCGCTCTCGGCTTGAGGACGGGAGGCGGTGTGATCCCGGCAATGCCGGCGAGGGCGCCCGGGTCCGGCCCCGTGAGCTCGCCGGCGCGCGTCAGCCCGCCCGCGCCGCTCAGCGTTCCCGAGCCGCTCAGCTCTCCGGCGGCCGAGAGCTCGGCCGCGCTGGTCAGCGTGCCGAGGGCGGAGACCCCGCCCTGGCCGGCGGCCGCGTCGATCCGCTTCTGCCGACGCTTGAGCATCCGCATGTCGTGGCACTGCGGGCTGCTCGGCAGGCGCTTGGCGAGCTGCGCCAGCTCGCCGCGCTGCACCTTCTGCGACGAGGTCAGCGGCAAGGCATCGACGAAGGCGACATAGCCCGGCGCCTTGAAGTACGAGAGGCGCGCGAGGGCGTGGCGGACGATGCTCGCCGCGATCTTCTCCGGCGCCGGCAGGTTGGCTGCCTTGCGCAGGACGATGCAGGCGAGCACCTCGTCGCCGCGGGTCGGGTCGGGGGTCGCGGCGACGGCGCTCGCGGCCACCGCCGGGTGGGTGTCGAGGACGCTTTCCACCTCCACCGCCGAAATGTTCTCGCCACTGCGCCGGATGACGTTCTTGCGCCGGTCGACGAAATGGAAGTCGCCCTCGGCGCTGCGCCGCACGACGTCGCCGGTGTGGAACCAGCCGCCGGCCCAGGCGCCCTCGGTCGCCATCTCGTCCTTGAGATAGCCAAGGAAGAAGTCGGCGCGCGGATCGTCGCCGACGGCGCGCACCAGCAGCTCGCCCGGCACGTCGACCTCGGTGTCGTTGCCCCGCACGTCGACGATCCGGGTCTCGACGAAGAAATCGGCGCGGCCGAAGCAGCGGGTGCCGACATGGCGCGGCTCGCGATTGGCCATGATGCAGGCCGCGGCACCGGTCTCGGTCATCGCCCAGGCTTCGAGCAGCGGGAAGCCGAAGCGGGCCTCGAACGCGGCATGGTGGCGCGGGTCGACCCCGGCGCCGAAGCCGAAGCGCAGCTCGTGCATGCGGTCGGCCTCGCCGGGCGGCGCCGCCAGCAGCATCGCCGGCATGACGCCGAGGTAGTGCGCGACCGTGGCGCCGCTCTCGCGCACGCTTTGCCACCAGGTGCGCGGATGGAAGCGGTCGAGCTGGACGATGACGCCGCCGGAAAGGATCGCGGCCATCGACGAGAACGCGAGCGCGTTCATGTGGCTGAGCGGCAGCGGCGTGATGAAGCGCTCGACGTCGGCGCGCACCGTCGCCAGCTCGCCGAGGCCGAGGTACCACTCGCCGGCGCGCAGGAAGTAGCCGTTGGCGAGGCGGCAGCCCTTGGGCTTGCCGGTGGTCCCCGAGGTGTAGAGGAGCGCGCACTCGGTGCCGCGGCCGATGATCTGCTGGACGCCGCGCGCCGGCGAGCGTGCGTCCGGGATCCGCCCCGCCACCTCGGGCCGGATCGTGTCGAGCAGGGCGCCGGCCGAGCTCGCCGCCTCGCGCAGGCCGCTCTCGCGCCCCGGCTGCACGACCGCCAGCACCATCTCGCTGTGGCTGATGACGTAGCCCCACTCGGCCGAGCGCATGTCCTCGTGGATCGGCACGATGCTGATGCCGAGGGCATTGAGCGCCAGCCAGTGGGTGAAGAACGCGGGCCGGTTCTCGAGCAGCAGGCCGACGCGGTGGCCCGTCCCATAGCCGGCGTTGGCGTAGGCGGTGCGCAGCCGCTCGACCTCGCCGGCCACCTCGCGCCAGGTGCGTGGACCGGGTTCGATGCCGTACGCGGCGGCGGTGACCGGCTCGACATGCATGAAGGGCGCGTCGCCGCGGCGTGCCGCGACCCGCTTGAATTCGGCGTAGACGGTGGACATGTTCAGATGAAGAGCTGCACCGCCGGCAAGGCGGCGTCGCTGTTGATGAGGTCGACGCGCTTTTGCCGGATGCGCAGCGCGCCGCCTTCGACGACGAGGCGGTGCCAGCAGACGCCGAAGAAGGTGTTGATCTCGTCGCCCTGCGACTCGGTGTACTGGAACACCGTGCGCAGGAGATGCTCGTCGGCGCGCGCCGGATCGCCGGGCTCGACCGTCGGCGTCTGCAGCAGGTGAAGGCTGCGCGTCGGCGGCTGCTGCGAAAACGCGCGCGGACTCTTCAGCCGCTCGATGCGCAGATCGCGCAGCAGCTTGTCCTCGTAGAGGTGCGAGGTGTGGTCCAGGCCCTCGGGCTGGCCCGGCACCAGCGGCACCCAGTAGATCGCGTCGTCGGTGAAGAGCGCGTTCCACTCGGCGTAGCGCCGGTCGTCGAGAAGCCGCGCCTCGCGCACCACGAAGTCAACCAGGTCGCGCTCGCTGACGTCGCTCACTGCCCTGTCTCCATCGACATCGTCATGGCGCGCGCCCAGGCCCGGTACTGGTTGCGCATCGAGATCTCGCTGGTGCCGACGGTGGTCACGTCGGCCTGACCGACCTCGGCGGGATCGAAGTTGCGGTGCAGGCTGACCCACGGGTTGCCGCTGGCATGCAGGCCCGCCTGGATGCCGCGGTAGGCCTGCAGGTCGTCGTGGCCGACGACCGAGAACGGCGAATTGATCAGGCGGCTGTACATCGCCGTGCGCTGCAGCATCTCCGGTGGCGCGCCGGCGAGGCGGAAGGTCCAGCTCTCGACCACCGTCTTGTCGACGGCAATCGGCTTGACGACGCGGATCGCCTGGATCGCGCCCTTGATGGTCAGGTTCGGGTAGTACACCGTGTTGTGTCGCGCCAGGCCGAGGATCCGTGCCGCGCGCTCCTCGCCGTAGACGGCCTTCATGGCGGCGTCGTAGGCCGGCACCGCCGAGTACTTGCTGTGGATGCTGAAGTGCACGCCGGAGAAACTGTGCCCGTTGTCGAAGACCCTGACGCCCATGTCCTCGAAAAACTTGTAATCGGACATGAAAGGCGTGAATTGTTCGATGGCCATCGGCTTGGGCTGATCGGCGGGCTTGTCAATCCACATCCGCTTCGCCGTGCCCGCCGACGACTCGTGCACCACCATCGGGTGCATGGTGTCGTTGAGGTTCTCGACGAACATCTTCCAGTTGCACTGGTGCAGGAAGCGCAGGCACCCGCCGGCGATCTCGAGCCGGCCTTCGGGCGAGCGGTCGGCCATGTTGTCGATCGAGCTGAGCGAGTCGCCGAAGTACTCCTCGAAGCCGGGACCGACGTCGTTGATCTTGACGAAGATGAAGCCGCGATGGAGGCGCACGTTCTTCACCGTCGCCAGGCCCTTGGCCGACTCGCATTCCTGCAGCGCCGTGCCGTCGTAGCCGTTCTTCAGCGGGATGTTGAGGAGCGACCCGTCGGTGCGGAAGGTCCAGGCGTGGTACGGGCAGCGGAAGTGCTTGCCGGCATGGCCGCAGGGCGCGGTCACCAGGCGCGAGCCCTTGTGCGCGCAGCGGTTCATCAGCACCCGCACCGTGTCGTCCTGGTGGCGGACGACGATCAGCGGCTGGCCGGCGATATCGGCACGGATCCAGTCGCCCGCCTTGGGCAGCTGCGAGTCGTGGCCGACGTAGTTCCAGGTGTTGGCGAAGAAGTGCTCCTGCTCCAGGGCGAAGAGCTCCGGGTCGATGTAGAGATCGCGATGCACCCGGTCGGGCTGCACCAGTGCCCGGATCGCCTCGGGGTCGTCGCGGTAGGAATGGGCCATGACGGGGCTCCGGGCTTCTCTTCAGTTCAGGCCAGGGCGTGCCGCGCCAGCGTCGCCGCGAGCTGGCTGCCGTGCTCGTCGGCCAGGGCGGCCTCGCGCAGCTCGCGCAAGGTGGCGGGCGAAAGCGCCATGCCGGCTTTCTGCACCGCCGCCATCACGGTCTCGAAGTTGCGCACGCCGCGCTCGTGGGTGTCGCTGTAGCCCTTGACCAGGCGCTGGCACTGCGCCACCTCGACGGCGAGCTCGGAGTGGGTCGCGGCCGTGGCTGTGATCCGCGCCAGCCAGTCCTCGATCGCCGCGTTCTCGGCGGCGTAGCGGCTGGTCGAGCGGCGCCAGCGCTTCATCCCGGCCACCGTGCGCAGCATGAGGAAGCCGCCGAGCGAGCTGGTGGTGACGATCCGCCCCTTGCGGGTGAAGCGCTCGACCGCGCGCCGCAGCCAGCCCGGCTGCTCGATGGCACGGCCGATCGCGCCCGGCAAGGTCTCGGCGATCTCGCGCACGCCGGGATGGAGGTATTCGTCGATGGCGAGCACCTGGTCGCGGCCGGCGCGGACCTCGTGCCTGACGCGCTCGAAGCGCGCGCCGCGCGTCTTCAACGCCGCGACCCGGATCGTGTCTTCGTAGGACATCCAGAGCGCGAGATGGCGCGCCGTCTCGTCGAGCAGGCGGCCGTCGGCGCCGGCGAGCGCGGCGATCTTCGCCAGGCGGTCGAGGTAGAGCCCGCCATAGGCCGGGTCCTGGTAGTCGATCAGGCGGCGCACGCCTTCGCGCA
>Ga0070675_100003602_pt1 | contig 11781 bp, 10 predicted proteins | sample KBSM43metaG_FD_65343 | JGI IMG/M metagenome (GOLD analysis project Ga0070675, IMG submission 65343) | Miscanthus rhizosphere microbial communities from Kellogg Biological Station, Michigan, USA - KBS M4-3 metaG | ecosystem: Host-associated > Plants > Roots > Rhizosphere > Soil ...
AGAGGCCAGACCCAATATCCGCCATCGCTGCCCGACTACCCACTGTCCAAAGACAAGGGTTGCCAAAAGGAGTGCCAGCCCCGCTGAAATTGCTGGGTAGCCGACCTGCGGCTGCGCATAAAGTGCGATGCCAGCAAACGCCAGAACGGTGATTGTCGGATTTGCTCGCTGATCCTTACTTGCGGCCCTGGCAAGCGCGAACACGGTTACTGCCAATCCGGCTAGCAGCGCTGCGTGGGCGATGTGAACCACGGCAAGCCGTTCACCGAACACTGCGAACAGCCCTGCGGTGAGATAGTACTGGCCCGGCCCATAAAACGATAGGAAGTCCCTGTAGGGCAACTTCCCGTGAAGGACCTGCATCGCCCCAGTCACGATGAAGCCTTCATCGAAAGTACCTACGCCCATTAAGCTAGGCGGCAGGAACAGTGCTAGCGTAGAAATGAATATGACGATCGGGGGCAAAGCCCGGGAACTTGACTTCTGCGCGCCCCTGCCGCCTGCAGTGTTGTCAGGGCCCGCGACCCCGCTTCCGACTTGGCGAATAACCATCATGTGTCGTGACCGCTTCTCGACTTCGCTATCCAAACGTCTTCCGAAAATCCCAGTCAATCTCGATCCTTGCCGCCACAGAGAACCCAAACCTACGCCTTTCCCTTCGATTGCTGGCAGTGATGGAGGCCCTGCTCGGGTCACCCAATGTGGGCCGCCATCTGCTTCGCCAGCCGAACGCTCTCCGAAACGCCCCGGTCCTCGGGATAGTAAAAGCTTGTATCGGCGATCTGAAGTCCCTGGATCGGTGTTTGGATTGGTGGGAGCTTGTCGCCAAAGCCGGGCTCGCACACGGGCTGGGCGTAGCGGAGCCGAGCCAGCCTTGCATCGACGAAATCATAGTCGCGGATGTCAGGGTTAACTATCCTCACGACGTTTTTGCTCTCCTCGATGAAAGCGCAATCGTCGCGCAGGAATTTCGGGTTGCCCTGAGGCATGTAGAACGGTACATACACGACGTGCTCACCAGTCGGCCGCAGGTTCGAAAACTCGACGATACCGGGCACGTCGATCCTATGGTCGTTGATATTGACCCAGAAGTGGGGCGTGACCGACTTGCTAAGCTTGAGAACGACGCAGACCACGCCAATGTTGCGAATCGCGTCAAGCTTGGCACGATGCTCGTCGGGAAGACCGGGGATGAGCTTGGTGACATACGGGATCGCCATGGTCGAGATAACATGGTCCGCCTCATACCAGCCGTTTGGCGTGCGCGCCCCGGTAACCTTCCCACCCTGGATCTCTACCTGTTGCACGGGCTGTCGACAGAGTACCTTGCCCCGGTTTGCCTCGATGCCCTTTACGAGCGCTTCGACCAGTACCTCGGTACCGCCCTCGATGTAGCCGAGCTCTTCCTGGAAGATTGATCGGCGAGAGGCCGCCAATCGCTTGATTCGAGCGCCAAGCCACGGGGCTGCGACCGAGTCCGAAAGCTCGTAGAACTTGAGATCGAAGCTGCGCTTCCAAAGAAGATTCCAGATCGTCTCACCCGCTTCCGCAACGATCCAGTCGTGCACGTTAAGCCCATCGAGCTTGGACCAATCGCGGCGTTTCGACGCCATGAACACGTGCCGCGCATAGCGGAATTTGTCGATCGGACCGAGGAGCGGAAACGACAGAAGTGCCAGCGGATCCCCCCACTTGTAGAGTCTACCGTCGATGTAGTAACCCATCGACGTTGCGCGCCAGCGCAGGCGATCCGCGATCCCGAGTTCCGCCATCAGGTCGAATGTGGCCTGGTCCGGCTTGCAGATGAAGTGATAGAAGCGCTCGATCGAGAGGCCACCGAAATCGAAGTGCGCCGCCATGCCGCCCGGGATGCGGTCGGCTTCGAGCACGACGACATCGTGCCCGGCCCTGGACGCGTGCCATGCGACGGCCAGACCCATGGGCCCTGCACCGATGACGACCACGCGACTCATGGCGATCTCTTCCGCGGTTTGCTTAAAACTCGAGGGAAGACCCGGGAGTAGGTCGGTTCCGAAAGGTCTCTTCGATCGCCGCCGGAAATGAAGTTGGCATGCATTCGAACATGGCCGGCCAGTCGATGAGCGGAAAGGACTCCGGAATGACCAGCGCTTCGAGCTGGCGGGTGGTGAACGGAGGATCCGTGTCGAAGACGACATAGGCGCGCAACAGCCACCAGAACAGGCGGAACGGTATCCGGACGATGACCGTCCGCGAGCCGACGACGTCCTTGATCTGCCGGACGATGTCGAGATAGGTCATCTGCTCCAGCCCCGAGATGTCGACGGTCCTGCCCGCGAACCGGCCGTCCAGGCACGCGATGATCATGTTGCAGAGGTCCCCGGCGTAGAGCGGTTGGCGCAGGAAGTCGCCCCTGTCCGGGACCGGGAAGATGGGCACCTTCCGCATGAAACGCGCGAGCCAGCCGAGATGCTTGCGGTCGAACCATCCGAACATCAGTGTCGGGCGCAGCACCGTGCACGGCAGGCCGCTCGCCAACACCAGCTTGTCCTGGGCCTTTCGTCTCCGTGTAGAAGTCTACCGCACGGGAATTGACCACCGAAGAAGAGATGTGGACGACCAACAGCGTTTTCCGCTGGCTACGGACGACGTCGAGAATGCGCTGCGACGCGACCACGTTGTTGCGATCGAAGTGCTCGCGCGACAGACTTCCGATCTGCGCCTGGCTGAGGACCACCGTGCTGGCGCCCGCAAATGCGCCCTCCCACTCGCCGGGCTCGGCCAAGTCGGCTTCGATCACGGTGATGTCCGGATGGAGGCGGCGCAGTGTCGCCGTGTTCGCGGGGTGCTTGTGGATCGCGACGAGCCGGTTGAAGCCTCGCTGCTTCAACCGCACGATGAGATTTTGCCCGACGAGTCCTGCGCCGCCTGTGATGACGATCTTGTCGTTTGCGTTCACGTCAGAGCCGGGCCTTCTTGAAGATCGATTCGGGCACGGCCTTGATGATCGCCATGATCCAGCGCCAGAACCACGGTGTATAGACGACGTCCTCGCCTTTGGTCATCGCCTGGTGAATCCGCTTGGCGACTGCTCCGGGCGTCGCCCACAAGGCGCCCTTCTTGAACGCCGCGGTCATCGGCGTGTCGACGAACCCCGGCTTGATCGTTACCACCTTCACGCCTGCACGCGCAAGCCGGTTGCGAAGCCCTTGCGAAAAGGTGCTAACGGCACTCTTTGCGGTTCCGTACACGTAGTTGCTCTGCCGTCCGCGATCTCCCGCCACCGACGAGATCACCGCGATCGTGCCCGACCCTTGCTGCTCGAAACGGTTGGCAATCAGCGTCAGCAGCGCGATGACGCTGAGGGCGTTGGTGGTGATGGCTTCGAGCGCCGCGTCGACAGAAGCCTGGCACGCGTGCTGGTCGGGCAGTGTGCCGTGCGCGATCAGCACCGTGTCCAGGCCGCCCATGGCCTGCGCCGCGTGCGACAGGACGCTCTCGTGCTGGCTGAAATCATTGGCGTCGAGTGCGACCGTCTCGACCTGCGCTGCGCCGCGGACCCGGAGGTCCTCGGCGATCGCCTCCAGTCGCGCAGCGTTGCGCCCGGCCAGGCAGAGGCGGTTGCCCTCCGCGGCGAACAGGCGCGCGGTGGCCTCGGCGATGGCCGAGGTCGCACCGACGATTAGCACCGTTCTCACCGGGCCGGCCCGCCAAACGTCAGCGCAACTCTCACCGTGGCTCCCCGGTCACACGGCGCCAGAAGCTGGAGGAGAATCGGGGGTCGATGAACGGCTCGAGCTGCTGCCAGTTCGGAAATGAGCGTCGGAAGGTGTCGCCGCTCATTCGCGCATCCTTGGCCGGGTACAGCGCACCCTCGGCCGCCATTGTGATCGCGTCGAGGCGATCGAGCAGATCGAAGGTTCGTTGGCCCTGGTTCGGAAAATCGAGCGCGAGCGTCGCCCCGGGGCGGGGGAAAGAGAGCAATCCGGGCGAAGGCAGGTCGCCGAACACCTTGAGCACCGCGAGAAAGGAACCAGTGCCCGCGCTGGCGATCTGGCCGAGGATCTCTCGTACCGCCGCCTCCGCGTGCCGATGCGGGATGACGCATTGATACTGCAGCAGGCCGTTCGATCCGTAGATCCGATTCCACGCGCCGATGGCGTCGAGCGGATAAAAGAACGGCGCGTAGTGGACGGTCGAGCGCACACGCTCCTGCAACTGCTTGCGGTAGTACAGCGCGTTGAACAGGCGAAGGCTGGGGCCGTTGATCAGCGCGAATGGCAGGTCGAACGGGATGCTCAAGCCGGTGCCCCCTGTTTTCGCGGGTCGATCCTGCGCTCCCGTCGCGTCGTTTCCGCGAATGAAAAAACCTCGGCCGAGCGACGCGCCCGTCGCCGCGCAGTCGATCCAGGCGACGGTGTATTCGTAGGTGGCGTCGGATTCAAGCGACAGTTGGAAGAATTCCTCGAGCCGGCCATAGCGAATGCTCTGCTGATCGATGAGCGGACCGGAGATGGCCTTGAGCTGCAACTCGACCCAGGTGATCAGGCCGGTCAACCCCAATCCGCCGACGGTCGCGCAGAACCAATCCGAGTTCTCCGTCGATGAGCATTGGAGTCGCGTCCCATCCGAGCGCAGCAACTCGAAACGATTGACATGTCGCCCGAAAGTGCCCGCGCGGTGATGGTTCTTGCCGTGCACATCGTTGGCGACCGCGCCGCCGATGGTTACGAACTGGGTTCCCGGGGTGACCGGCGGGAACCAGCCGCGCGGGACAACTAGCTCCAGGACCTCGGAGAGCAACACACCAGCCTCGCAGCGCAAGATTCCCGTCCCTGCGTCGAACGTCATGAAACGGTCGAGGCCGCGCGTAGCCACGAGAGTCCCTTGGTCGTTCAGGCAGCAATCCCCGTAGCTGCGGCCGTTGCCGAACGGGAGCATGCTCTTCCCCGAGTCCGGGGGCAGCGCCATGTCGCGCCAGTCCATGCGCAGGACATCGTGAGTGGCCTTTGGGTACCGGCCCCATGACTCGTAGTTCCTCATAGAGTCGCGCCGACGACGATGGCAACAGCCAAGACGCCGATCAGGAGACTCGGGCGATCGGTGATGGCGAAGACGATCGGATCGTCGTGCATGTCCCCGCGATGAGTGACCATCCAGACGCGGCTGATCCAGTAAAGCATAAGGCCGCAGAGCAGCCAGATGGCCTCCGGAGTGCGGTAGAGGCGAAGGACGTCGGGGCTGTTAACGTAGAGCGCGAGCACTAGTGCCGCGAGGTATCCGCTCGCGATTCCGGCGGCGGACAGGATCGTGAGATCGCCGACTTGGTAGCCGCGGCCGCGTGCCTCCTCTTTGCCCTCGCGCTGCATCACCCTCAGCTTCGAGTACCGCTTGACCAATGCGAGGCTCAGGAAGATGAAAACCGAAAAAGCGAGCAGCCAGAACGTCGGGGCCACGGCAATGGCGACCACCCCGGCGAGGATTCGCAGCGCGTACAGGCCGGCCAGCGTCATCACGTCCAACATCGGATGGTGCTTCAGCGTGAACGAGTACGCCAACGTTCCCGCCAAGTAGATGACGAGTACCACGCCGAATTTCCAAGGCAGCAGCATGGTGGGGGCGGCCGCGCCCGCCAACAGGACTGGCACGAGCCAGAAGCCGGCCGAGAGGGCCAGATCGCCCGACGCGAAAGGCCGGTGCCGCTTGCGGGAATGGTGGCGGTCGGCCGTGAGGTCCAGCGGGTCGTTCAACACATACCCGCTCGAGGCCGTCATGCCGAAAGCCACGAAAGCGATCGCGGCGTCGAAGACGAGCGGCAGTTCCTGGGCCCGATGCGCCAGCAGCAAGGGGACGAAGATCAGCACGTTCTTCACCCACCGGTGCAGTCGAAGGGCCTTCAAGTATGTCGACCAACGCGTCTTCGCTCTCGGAAAGACCCGATCCACGGTGAAGCGGCGGGCGGCAGCCTTCTCTACGCCCCGATCGGGGTGGGCGAGAAGTGCACGCCGGGCTTGCGACCATATGCGCAGATCCACGGGCGCATTGCCCGCATAATCGAATCCGTTCGGTCCGAGATCGGACACCAGCGCATCCAGTTTGGCCTTGCCGGAAAGATTGCGTCCATGCTCGGTCGCTCGGACGCGATCGAATATGCCGAGATGGGCGGCCACCTGTTCGGCGAGCTTGCGGTGGGATGCTGTCGCCAGCCAGATCTTGCGTCCCGCTGCATGCGCGGCGCGGAGGAAGTCCAGGAACTCCTCGTTGTACGGAAGGGACGCAGGATCGATTTCTGCTCGCTTGGCAATCCTCTCCTTAAGATTCGCCTTCCCTTGTGCGCGCCAGACCGCCAACATGGGGAGAGAAAAGGGTTACGCTTCAGAACAGCGATGGCGTCTCGACCAGCAGATCGGTCTTGATCAACGTCCCATCCAGGTCGACGACCAGTACGGGTTCGGCCGGCTGAGCCCGGCTCTCCTTAACGTGGGGCATATCGAAACCATCTGATCTGCGTTAAGACTCGGCACAAACAGTTCGGGCAAACCGATTTGCTCCGGCGGGCAAGAACGAGACAGTCGACACTTCACGGAAATAGAGTAACGATTTTAGGTCGCGGCTGCGGCGCCGTCCATGTGTAACGCCCCCTCGCAGATCACCGCCCTGTCAGTCAATCTGCTGGTTCGCAAGAAAGATGGTGCAGCCGAGACTCCGCCAATCCAGGAAGCCATGATATCCGACCCGCAGTGAGACCTTCGAGAAATGCTCACAAAACTCAGATCGCGCACAAGATTGAGGCCTTGTAGGGTGTTTGGTGTGTAGCACAAGAGGCGGCGCCCCGATCTTGAAGTGACCCGCGAGGCAGTCTTTCGCACGGATTCATTCGCCGAGTCTGCATACCCCGCTTTCGGTTTCCGGGAACTCGCGGTAAGAGGACCTTCGTGCGTCTCTCTACCGTGCAAGAGCCGTCAGGTTGCGGCACCGGAGCCCTCACGCGACGCGCTTGTCAATCAGCTAATATGCGCATCGGCCATCCAAACCGATCAAGTGATGCTGTCTGGGGAGGCAGCTCGGCGCCAATTCTGCGCCCGGTACCCACGTCCACCCGAGGCTTATTGATGCCTGACGTCGCGCTATGTTATCCGCAGGGTCAGTCGATTTCCGAGATCATCCGCATCGGCCGCCCGTTCGCGGCGGCCCACACCGACATATGAGCGCTTCCATCCAGCCACAACGCCAAATTGTGCTGTTCGTATTGGTTGGCGGCATTGCGGCGACAGTTAACTTCGGCAGCAGGTTCATTTTTAGCGTGTTCGCCGGCTTCGACATCGCCGTCGTGTTGGCGTTTTTCGTCGGCGTTACTACCGCATTCAGGTCCGGCAAAAGGCCACCGACGTCTTTCCTCATCCACGCCTATCTCTCATTGCCAGTCGCGTGGCCGCTCTTCGGAAAGCAGTTCCTTGTTGTCGCCCGAAAGCCCTGACAGCCAGCGAGCAACTTGCGCCTGCGAGGCGCAAGCGGTCTACGGCAGCACGCTAAATCGAGACGACCAGGAGCGTTGCGATTGCCGATCGTCACCAGCTTCATCGGACACAAGCGGTGGTCGTTTGGTCGTTTCGATAACCTCCCGGAGCACATTGGTTTGGTAACTGGGGCATCGGATGCGCAATCCGGCAGCGCCAGCCATCAAGCGCTCCTGCATCGTGTTCGCCGCGGCGTTCATTTCGTCGTTGCCGCTGCGATTGTCTGGGTGGTTATTTTGGTGATCGCCGGAATTCTCTTCAGCGATCAGACCGCCGTCGCGCGATTCGAGCGGGCCGGGCCGTATATCGCGGCAATGACGCTTGTGGCGTTCGCCGCAAATCACTTGCTCAGGTTCGCGCGATGGCAATGGATGCTGGTTCGTCTTGGAGCACGTGTTCCCACGATGGCCAGTCTTGCCATCTTCATGGCAGGGCTCGGCTTGCTTCCTACTCCGGGCAAGGTCGGTGTGGCGGCCCGCAGCTTGCTGCTCATGCGCCACGGAGTTCCGATTCGCATGAGCCTTGCCGCTTACTTCGCCGAGCGCCTCTTCGATCTTGCGGGGTTGCTACTGCTCGCCGCCATCTTCTATCGGGGACCGCTTTCAGACGGTCTCACCGCCCTCGCGGCGGCAGGCGTGGCCTGCATTGCGCTCATTGCCCGTTACCCGGATCGGTTCGTTCACGCGCTGCGGCGGTTGGTCAGCCGTTGGCCGAAATTCCTGATGGTAGTCAACGCGACGGCCGGGTTATTGCGCGCCGCCAGGCGGTTGATTTCGCTTCCACAGGCATTGATCTTCGTACTGTTGGGGATGGTTGCCAACGTTGTCGTCGGCCTATTGGTCTGGGCGGTCCTGGGGGATCTTTCGGCGAGCGCGTCCGTTCAAACCGGAATTGGCGCGGTCGCGGTCGCTCATCTGACCGGATCCGCGAGCATGGCGCCGGGCGGCCTCGGCGGCTTCGAAGTGGCGCTCATGCTCGATCTCGAGCATACGGGGGTCAAGCGGGAGGATGCGCTGATCGTAGTCACCTGCGCCCGGATGGTGACGCTCTGGGGCGGCGCCATCGTCGGCCTTCCGTTATTGTTGTCCGGCCTGCGTCGAGATCGGCTCGAGCGGACAACGGCTGCATGAGATTGGTGTCGCGAGCGATTATCTTCGGTTCGGATGGTTTCGAGATGCCTTAGCAGGTCAAGACGACACTTCTGCATGGCTCTTGAGCGGGCTTCGATAGGGGACGTTCAGGCCGTCGGTCTTGCGCTCTCGGACTTGCAGGAGAGTCTCTCGAGCGCACAGGAGACACGACTTCTCGAAAGCGTCCCTGCCCAATTTTCTGTCTCCGTCACACTTACTAAAGCTGCGTCCCCGATAACAGATGGGTCGTCGCAACATGCATAACTCCATACCGGCACGCAGCCATTTTCAGGGGGTCCGGCGGTACACTGTCAATCTCGAATTTCGTTGGTCTTCGACATAATTGTCCAAAATTGCATTTCGTAGTGTTGCCGGGTAATACGTCATATCGTCCTTCAGAAATACCAATGTGTCATACCGTGCTGCGATAAAGCGATTGACATACGTGCCTTCCTCTTTTTCCGAAAACGCTACTCCGGCTTGCCACCAAACTGGCTGATGCGGAGGAGACATCTGCCCGAAAGCGGCATAAGCCCATTGCATCCGCGGCCCGAAATAGATCTGCTGGTTTGTGGAATGACTGACAACTGATTGCACCTGCGCATATGTATCTTTGAAAATGACGCCAGTTCGTAATCCATCAAAAAACCCCTCGTCGAACGCATCCTTCTCCATCGCATATTCGAAGAACCGGTCAATACCGATTCCCAGCACGCGATGTCGCGTGACTCCGACAGCGATGCCTATACAACTAAGAACGATTGCGCCGGCCATCACATAACCACCCAGGCTTCGGCTCAGGAATACTGCACCGTCCGTCGAGTTGACGCGGAACGCGTTACGCGCATGACAAACCATCGCGACACCGAATAGCACAATACCCAAATCCACGACCTTCGTCTCGCCCGCGGTCACAAAGCTGTTCAAGCCTGCCACCGCACAGGTCCCGCCAATGCCCACGAGCTGCCACTGCTCAAGCGGGGATCGCCTTCTTAGCACGCAGATGACAATTGGGATCAGTACGACGATCAAAGCTAGCAACGAAGCCAAAATCTCCAGTATTGTTGCATCAATAAAGAATTGACCAACCATGAGCCCGCGTGCAGATACGTCGCGATAGCTTGTGATAATGTCATTGACATCGATACCGTGGAGTCGGAGCCACAGGACAACCGCCACGATGGCAATGCTTGACATTGCAAGCGCTGTGGCCATGTGCTCGCGTGAGCTGAGAAGAATCGCCGTAATCGGCAATATGAGGAGTCCGGCCACATTGGGCTTCATCGTCAATAAGATGATCAACGCAAGGGTATACGAAACTTGCGCTGCACCGGAGAAAGGGCGCTTCATAAACAAACTGGCAGATAGCGCAAAGACAACCCCGCTGGTGGCCGTCGTTGGGTTGTACCACCAATAAGAAACAGGGATGAGACAAAGGGCCTGCAACGCAACCGCGAGTACGACCTGATCCCGCCGACGTTCGTACAACTGGCTAATGAGCCAAAGCGACCACCAGAATGTCACGAACCCAAAGGCAGCAAATATAAGAATCAGTGACTGCCAACGAACGCTGAAGAGGGAGAACGCATAATATGGCACCAAAAAAAAACTCGGCGGAACGGTCGTCGGGAAATCCGAATAGGGTTGTTGCCCGCTATAAAGGCGCCATCCGAAATCAATCACCATGCTTTGGTCGAATCCGCCGAATTGGCGCATGCCACACCACCAAGTTAGGCCAAATATCAGGAAGGACAGGAACGTTACGCTGCCTAGGTAGACGTAGTTATTCGAGAGCAGTTCGTCCAAATCCGACCGGACGCGTGCTGCCGCGGCTGCTAGTCCGACTCCCATGAACAACCCGGAACCAAGAGAGAACCGGTGCGCCTCCCTGCCAGGATCGTGAAAAGCGCCGATCCCAATGCACACGAGGCTAAGTGAAAAAAATCCCAGCGCGATGAGGGTTAACAAACCCTGCTGGTTTCGCGCATCGCGATTCATATATCCGACACTGACATGGGGATCGCTGTAGACAGTCGCTGCAAGGAATTGGTTACTTGCACAATGTGCGTGTCCAAAGTCATTCCAGGCATTAGTGGCCTGTACCGGGCTGTTTGCGCGGCATGCGGGGCGCGAGCGGTACAAGGTCACGGATCGGTTGGAGGCACGCGTTCTGGCGCGGACGACCAAGCGCAAGCCGGCCGAAGGCGCGACCCACTGGTCCTCGCGCAAGCTGGCGGCTGAACTGGGCGGTGACATCTCGCACATGACGGTGACGCGTATCTGAGCCAAGCACGGCCTGAAGCCGCATCGACTCGAGGACTACATCGCGTCGAACGATCCGGATTTCGAGACCCAGGCCGCCGACGTGATTGATCTGTATCTCAATCCACCGCAGCATGCGGCGGTGTTCTGCGTGGACAAGAAGACGGCGATTCAGGCGCTTGATCCCAAGGATCCGGTGTTGCCGCTGTCTCCGGGGCGAGCCGAGCGGCACGGCGCTGAACCGAGTCGAGCTTTGATTCGCGAAGATTGAACGTGACGTGATCTCGCGCGGCGTGTTCACCTCGGTGCCGAACCTGAAGAGAAAGCTCATGCGTTACATCCGCCAGTACAACAAGCATGCCAAAGCCGTGAAATGGAAGTACTTCGATCCATCGCGTCGAATTACTCCCGATTCAATCGGTTATAGTCCACTAGCTGTGAAGGCCCAATAGGTTGTTTGTGTTCATTCGGACTGGATTTGAGAGACTGGGAATCGCCAAACCTCCGGTCACCGCAAGGAGTCCAGCCGAATGAACACCCATAATAATGCCCGACTGACTTTTGCGCGTCGACTCGAAATGGTTCAAGACGTGACCGAACGGGGACTTTCGCAAGGAGCTGCGGCGCTGGCGCAGGGCGTGAGCGTCCCGACGGTACGCAAGTGGCTGGGACGGTATCTGGCCTACGGCGAGACAGGGCTGGCGGACCGCTCGTCGCGTCCGGCGTTTAGTCCGCGCGCCATTGTCCCAGCGAAGGCGCTGGCGATCGTCGAGTTGCGCCGGCACCGGCTCACCCAAGCACGCATTGCCGCTAGCCTCGGCGTGTCGAAGAGCACGGTTGGACGGGTGCTCACGCGCGCTGGCTTGTCCCATTTGAAAGATCTGGAGCCCATC